>Ga0224508_10000547_pt1 | contig 36597 bp, 34 predicted proteins | sample SF_Jan12_sed_USG_4_FD_170157 | JGI IMG/M metagenome (GOLD analysis project Ga0224508, IMG submission 170157) | Sediment microbial communities from San Francisco Bay, California, United States - SF_Jan12_sed_USGS_21 | ecosystem: Environmental > Aquatic > Marine > Sediment | place: USA...
CCTGCAGCAGTTCAGGTAAGCGCGATGAAGATTGCAGAATCCTGGTTACGTGAGTGGGTCAACCCTGACCTTGGAACCGAAGAACTCGGCCATCAGCTGACGATGCTAGGCCACGAAGTCGACGGTATCGAGTTCGAGGGCGCCGGCATTGAAGAGGTTGTGATTGCGGAAGTCGTGGAGTGCGGAAAGCATCCCGACGCCGACAAGCTCAGTGTCTGCAAAGTATCCGACGGTGGCGATGAGCTCATCGACATTGTCTGTGGAGCCCCCAACGTTCACCAGGGGATGAAGACGCCGCTGGCAAAGCCCGGCGTAAAGCTGCCCAACGGTATGAAGCTCCGCAAAGCCAGGATTCGCGGTGTCGTCTCCAACGGCATGCTGTGTTCGGCCGTGGAAATCGGGCTCGGCGATGAGTCAGACGGGATCATGGAGCTGCCAGCTGATGCCGAAGTCGGCACGCCGCTGATTGAGTACCTCGAGCTTCCGGACGCCGTTATCGACCTCGACCTGACGCCTAATCGTGGAGACTGTTTTAGCGTACTTGGCATTGCACGCGATGTGGCCGCGCTGACCGGCGCAAGCCTCAAGGATGCCGCAGTCGAAGCAGTCGAAGCTTCGATTAACGATACGCATCCGGTCGAGCTGGTCGAGCCGGCGGCCTGCCCACGTTTTGCGGGCCGAGTGATCCGTGGCATCGATCCGGACGCCAAGTCGCCGGTCTGGATGGTCGAGCGTCTGCGTCGCGCGGGTCTTCGTGGCATTTCACCGGTCGTCGATATCACCAATTTCATCATGTTGGAGCTTGGACAGCCCCTGCATGCCTATGACGCGGCGCTTTTGAACGGCCCGATCAGGCCACGGCTTGCCAAAACGGGCGAAAAAGTGACCCTGCTTGACGAGAAAGAGGTCGAGCTGCGCGACGACACCGTGATCATCACAGACGACAGCGGACCGATTGGAATCGCCGGCATCATGGGTGGCCTTACGACGGCCGTGACCGGGAAGACGACAGACGTTTTCTTTGAAGCTGCTTTCTGGCCGCAGGATTTCATGGCGGGCAGGGCACGCAACTACGGCATGCATACGGACGCGTCATTGCGATTCGAGCGTGGCGTCGATCCGGCGGGCCAGGGTCGTGCGGTCGAGCGAGCGACCGAATTGTTGCTCGAAATTGCGGGAGGACGTGCGGGTCCGCTCGACGTGCAAACGGCGGAAGAGCATCTGCCGAAGCGTGAATCAATTGTTCTGCGCAAGACGCGTCTCGGTCACTTGCTCGGGCTGGAGATTGATGACGTTGAAGTCACTCGAATTCTCGAGAGTTTGCAGCTGAAAGTCAGCACCACGGGTGACGGCTGGAGCGTCGTTCCACCCAGTCATCGCTTCGACATGCAGTACGAAGTCGACCTGGTCGAAGAAGTTGCCCGCATTCACGGCTACGATGCCATTCCCGAAACGACATTATCCGCGCAGTCGCCACTAGAGACGGTTACCGAGTCTCGAATCGAAATGGAGCGGGCCGCCGCTACGCTTATCGGACGCGACTACCAGGAAATCGTGACCTACAGTTTCATCGACCCGGAAGCCAACAAGCGATTCACGGGCGCGGAATCGGAACTCGTCCTGAGTAACCCGATTTCATCCGAGCTCTCCGTCATGCGCGCCTCGTTGTGGCCCGGCATGGTTGCCGCGGCTTCCGCGAATATGGCGCGTCAGCAGGATCGCGTGCGGTTCTTCGAAGCGAGTCGTTCCTATCATGGAACGCTGGATGCGCACGAAGAAGTGGTCCGCCTGGCGGGTCTTGCTGCGGGTCCCGTTGCGCCGGAACAATGGGGAAGTAAGTCCCAAAACGTTGATTTCTTTGACATCAAGGCTGACGTCGAAGCGTTGCTGGCACTCACAGGCAACGGCAGCGATATCGGATTCGCCGCGACCGAGCATCCCGCGTTGCAACCGGGACAGGCGGCAGAGATTCGCCGCGCCGATGACGTCATTGGAGTCCTTGGTAAGCTGCATCCGAGTCTCGCGAAGGAATACGATCTCAAGAAATCTGTTTACGTATTCGAACTTGATGCAGAAAAGGCGCTTGCTTCAGCGGCACCATCGATTCAAACCGTCTCCAGGTTCCCAACGATTCGGCGTGACATTGCGGTCATTGTGGATGACTCGATCTCGGCGGCCGAGTTGATCGAGGCTGTCTCAGGAGTGGCCCCGAAGCTCATTCGAGATGTCAGGATTTTTGACATTTACAAGGGCGAGAGAATAGAAGCTGGGCGAAAAAGCGTCGCAATAGGCTTGATTTTGCAGGAAACATCGCGCACCCTTACTGACGATGATGCGGACACTGCGATGGCCGCCGCAATCGCCAAACTAGAAGATAAATTCGCCGCTGAACTAAGAGACTGATTCCCGATGGCACTGACCAAAGCAGACATGGCCGAGTCGTTGTTCAATGAGCTCGGTCTCAACAAAAGAGAAGCTCGCGAATTGGTCGATATGTATTTTGAGGAGCTGCGTGCATCACTCGCAGTTGGGGAGCAAGTCAAACTTTCCGGTTTCGGGAATTTTGATCTTCGGGATAAAAAAGAACGTCCAGGCAGGAACCCGAAAACGGGTGAAGAAATTCCGATCAGCGCACGTCGCGTTGTAACATTTCGTCCAGGACAAAAACTAAAGGCCCGAGTGGAAGCATATGCTGGAACCGGGGAATAACGACGAACTACCTCCAATTCCTGGTAAGCGCTATTTCACCATCGGTGAAGTGAGCGATCTTTGTGCGGTGAAGCCGCACGTACTCAGGTATTGGGAACAGGAGTTTCCGCAGCTAAAGCCTGTAAAGCGACGAGGCAATCGCCGCTATTACCAGCGGCAGGACGTCCTGATCATTCGCCAGATCCGTAGCCTTCTTTACGATGAGGGTTTCACGATCGGTGGGGCGCGACAGCGCCTGACCGGCGACGACGCCAAGTCGGATGTGACGCAAAGTCAACAGATTATCAAGCAGATACGAATGGAACTTGAACAAGTTCTTAAGATTCTGCGCCGCTGAAACTACCCCTTTCCAAATATCGCCACGGCACGTATCATTCCGGCCTCGGTCGGGGCGTAGCGCAGCCTGGTAGCGCACCACAATGGGGTTGTGGGGGTCGGAAGTTCGAATCTTCTCGCCCCGACCACTTAAGAATGAAAAGCCGCTTGGCCTTTCGGGTGAGCGGCTTTTTTTTACTCGTGAGCGATCGGCTTCTCGGTAAACAGGAAATCCCTCAGCTCCTTGTCGAAGGTTGGGTCCTGTCGGCGGATCCACTCGAGCACCATCGCTGCGTGTTCTTTTTCCTCGTCACGATTGTGCGCAAGAATGGCGCGCAGCTCATCGTTCTTGCACGCATCGACCCGCTGGTTGTACCAGTCGACCGCTTCCAGCTCTTCCATCAGTGACGTGATCGCGCGGTGCATATCGCGGGTTGCGTCGGTGAGCTCGTCGAGCGGCTCGTGGTAGCCCTCGTTTGCCATGTTGACTCCTCGTTAGTATCAGCTGCTGCGGAGCCGCGACGCCAGTTCCGTCACGACCAGGATTGCGGCCAATAGTGACAGCGCTGCAGCCGCGCCGGCAACTGAGGGTGTTGCGGACTGCATTACGGAGATACCGTATGCGGCCCACACGACAACCGCACCGAAAACCGGGTCACGATACTTGAGAATCATCGTCGCCCCGACCGCACCCGCGATCGCCAGCTTGATGAGTGTCCATTGCACGGCTGTCAGCCAGAGATCGTCCCACCCGTTGTTGATCTGGACCGCACTGAGGTTGGCAATGGTCGCCAGGCTTATCCAGCCGGTATACAAACTGAAGGGAACGTGCAGCGCCAGGCGCTCTGTGAGGGTGGCAGTATCGCGCTCGGCCAGGAGACTGCGATAGATCTTTACGAGCGTACCAAGGATGAGTGCCATCACGATGATCGAGAGGAATAACAGGTCGTAGTGCCACACGACAATCCATACGCCATTTAGCAGGCAGTTGACCTGGAAATAGGTGGAGATTCGGGCCACTTGTTCGTTTGCCCGTTGTGCTGGCAAGGCTTGCCAGACGACGAAAGCCAGAAGTCCCAGGTAGATCACGCCCCATATCGAAAAAGTGAATCCGGCGGGGGTGAACAACGCAGGGTACTTCGCCGAAATCTCGGGCATGGTCTGCCCGTTGATCGGCAGCGCATTCGACAGCACATTTAGCGCGATAACGAATACAAAGGCAGCAAGATTGCCACCCCAGTCTCGAACTGGTCGTTGCATGGTGTTGACTCCTGTCAGGCCGGTACGCCAATCGGTAGCTTACGGTCCTGGATGCCCAGGAGAATCGGCTGGGCCAACTCGCGGTAAATATTCACTTTCGCATTGAAGGCGACGCGGGACAGGCCGTGCTTGTCTCGGATCGTCAGGCGCCGGATATTGAATTGGCCGCCGCCCAGGTTTTCCCCGGTCAGATAGCACTTGATGGCCGTAACGCGTTCTCCCGACAACTCCATGCCGCTGAGCTGTGACAGGTTGCCCTGCGCGCGCTCGAGAAACGTGACGGCGTCGACGTTCGGGTCGACCTGCAGCGTTCCGGTATCGGTATGGGACGCAATACTCGTCATGAAGTCACCGACGAGGATCTGGCCGGGCAGCGCAGCCTCAATCATGCGCGCCAGTTCAATCGTGACGTCGCCGACGATGAAGTCGTGCGTGGTCGGATTCAGGCCTTCCGCCTGGTGGAATTCATAACAGCTGCCCACGTGGAAACACGCACGCAGCCGGGGAACAGCCTTGGTTGCAGATTTGCTGCGCGCAATCGCGTTGTCCGCCAGCACGATGTGCATGAAATGGTAAAGATTGACGCTGGCCTCGAGGCCTTGATCGCGATTCCAGATGTAGAAGCCGTCACCACTCGAAGAACGCGCAAAATCGATATTGACGTCCTGCTCCAGCATCTTCGCGTGCGCCGAATTCAGCGAATACGCGAGACTGTTCAGCTGCGTCATTTGCTCAAACGGGGTCAACAGGCTGAAGCCGACAATATCGAACAGCGTAACTGCGCGGCTCGGCACGTAGTTGATTCCGAATTTGCGGATCATTCCTTCAATAATCTTGGTTTCGATCTTGTTACCGACGAGCGGCTCGCGCAGCTTGATATTGATTGGCTCAATGTCCAGCAAGCGGGAGACCTTCTGCATTTGCGAGATGGTCAGTTGGCGCTCACCGGAAATGAGTTCCGTTATGAAGTGAGGTGACACACGGGGAGGCAGGTTATCGGCTCGTGGGGTCGTGTATTCGGCAATCGCATAATGCGGTACGACGAGGATCAGTACGCCCTGGTCGAGTGGCGTCCAGCTAAGGATGCTGTTCTGGCCGAGCGACCAGTGGCTGCGAAGGGCTGTCTCGAGGTGTGAAAGGTTACTACGCTGCCGCAGCCCCATTGACTGGGCGAGCCCGGCCAGTTGGTCCAGGTAAGGGGAATAGTCGGTTATACGCCGAATCCCCGATTTCGACAGTTCGTCTAATTCCATTCGTTTGCCTGCAGCGACTTTCGCGAACCTGGATTCTCTGCCACAGTTCGCTCACACCAACCTAATGAACTCTGATTTACAGCGCAAGTGTTACCAATACGCTGTGGTAGTTTACATAACAAATGACACTGAAAGGCCCGAACATAAAAGAAATTTGCGCGCTGCGTGAACAACTTACAGAAGATACTTTAGAAACTCCTGTGCTCCGTTGCGCGCCACTTGAAGCAGTTATCGGTGGAGGGACTGAAGTTCGCGCAAAATTGGAGTTCCTGCAGCGTACCGGGACATTCAAAGCGCGCGGCGCGCTTGCCACGCTGCACGGCCTGTCGGATGCTGAAAAAGCGGCAGGCGTGACGGCCGTGAGTGCCGGCAATCACGCGATAGCGACCGCCTACGCGGCCAGGGCGCTCGGTACTACGGCAAAGGTCGTGATGATCGGAACGGCCAATCCGCTGCGTATAGCGAGCTGTCGAGCCATGGGTGCGGAAGTAGTCCTGGTCGATGACGTGCACGAAGCCTTCGACGTTGCTGAACGTATTCAGGCAGAGGAAGGTCGTTACTTCGTTCATCCTTTCGAGGGTCCGAAGATCGCGCTGGGTACCGGTACTGTTGGTGTCGAAATCTGCGAGCAGGTCCCGGACTTCGATTCGCTGATCGTACCGATTGGCGGTGGTGGCTTGATAGCTGGCATTGCCAACGCCGTGAAACAGTTGCGCCCGGATTGCGAGATCATCGGCGTGGAACCGTTTGGTGCGGACTCCATGTATCGCAGCCGCCAGACAGGCGCGGCACAGTCGCTCGAGACAGTAAGCACAATTGCCGATAGTCTCGGCGCACCCTTTGCAATGCCATACTCGTTCGCGCTCACAGAGGCGAACGTGGATCGCCTGGTGCGGGTGGACGACGACGAGTTGCGACGGACGATGGGCTTTCTGTTTCGCACCATGAAGCTCGCGGTGGAGCCCGCATGCGCCGCAAGTACCGCGGCGCTGCTGGGCCCGCTACGAGACGACCTGCGAGGAAATCGTGTCGTGGTCGTCATGTGCGGCAGTAACATCGACTGGGATACCTTCGAACGACAGGCGATATTCGATGACGACATTGCTTGAACAGCTCAAGGGCATTGTCGGGCCAGGCGGCTGGTCGACAAACCCGCATGAACTCGAGCCATACCTGACCGAGTGGCGGGGCGAGTACAAAGGCCAGGCGTTGGTGATGGTGTCACCACAGTCAAGCGCCGAAGTCTCGGCGGTTGTAAAGGCTTGCGGTGAGGCGGGCGTAGCGATCGTGCCGCAAGGCGGGAACACCAGTATGTGTGCTGGCGCCATTCCGGATGCATCGGGAGATCAGGTGATCCTGTCGCTGCGCCGCATGAACCGTGTTCGGAGCGTCGACCCCGGCAACTTCTCAATGGAGGTCGATGCCGGCTGTATCCTGGCCAACGCGCAGGATGCTGCCAGGGCGGCCGACCGTTACCTGCCGTTGAGCCTGGGCGCAGAAGGTACTTGCCAGGTGGGCGGGAACATCGCGACCAACGCCGGTGGACTGAATGTCGGGCGTTACGGCACGACACGGGCGCTCGTGCTGGGACTCGAGGTGGTCCTTGCCGACGGCACCATCCTGGACAGCCTGCGTTCGCTACGCAAAGACACGGCGGGTTACGACCTCAAGCAGATATTCATCGGTAGCGAGGGTACGCTCGGCATCATCACTGCGGCCAGCCTGCGACTGTTTCCCGATCCTGGGCAGCTATCGACGGCTTTAGTCGCTATCGACAGCGCCGGAACAGCCGTGGACCTGTTGGCCAGCCTCAAGGTTGCGCTGGACAGCCGTATCGAAGCATTCGAGCTGGTGTCCCAGCGCGTCTTCGGCCTGGTGACAAAGCACGTTCCGGACGCACGCTTGCCGTTTGACGATGATTATCCCTGGTACGTCCTGCTGGAGGTCGCAATTGGTGGTTCCTCGGAAGAACTGGAGAACGTCCTGATGGCCGAGGCTGAACGCGGACAACTCCTCAACGCCGTTATTGCCAAGAATGAGAAAGAAGCGGCAGACCTGTGGCGCCTGCGGCATTCGATTTCGGAAGCCGAGCGGCAGGACGGGAAGGGCCTCAAACATGACATTTCAGTCCCGTTGTCGAACATGCAGGAGTTTCTTGCACGCGGTGACGACCTGCTGGCGGAACTGCGCCCGGATGCACGGCTTGTGGCGTTCGGCCATGTCGGTGATGGCAATCTTCACTACAACGTCGTGTTGCCACGTGACCTGAGTGCCGAAGAGTGGTCGTCCGAGAGCCGGCGGATAACCGGCGCGATTTACGATCTCGTCGATGAGCTGGGTGGTAGCTTCAGCGCGGAGCACGGTGTCGGACAGTCAAAAAAGGCCTGGTTGCCGGAGTACCGTGGCGGTGCCGAGCTCAAACTGATGCAGCAGCTCAAGAAGACGCTGGATCCCATGAATATCCTCAATCCCGGGAAGGTAATTTGACGACCAGTTCCGGTTTGGTGGCCAATAATGCCGGTAAAATTGCTGGTTAGAGATGAGTGCGGACACCGACAAAATTAGCGACACATTCGCAGACCAGCTGGCAAGCCTTGATGACAGGCTTGAGGCGACCTCTGACGATGTGGGCATGCTGGCAGATATCCAGGAGGGTATCGGCAGCCTGTTGACGTCCAGTGGTGGCAGCGAGGCGACCATTCGCAGGGTCCTGCAGGAGCGTTACGAAGCCGGCGATTTACGCAAGGAGACGTTTCAGCTGGTCAAGTCGATGCTGGACGGCTACGCGTCGGAGAATACGCCATCACGTCCGCCACCAGCGGCGCCGGCCCAGGTTCGGAGCTTTCCGGCCAGTCCTGTCGCCCCGGCCGTCAAGGTCCAGGAGCCACCGGAAACCGGAACTTCTGGCGATGATGCGTTCGGCGCGACGACGGTTATTCCGGATGACGCGCTTCCGTTCAACAAAAGAGCCGCCCGGGTTCAGGTGGGCTCCGTGTTGCGGGATCGGTTCCTGCTGCAACAGCAGGTATCCGGCGGCAGCATGGGTTCGGTTTACAAGGCGCTCGACCGTCGACTTGCCGAAGCGGGCTCGGAGCAAACGAGTGTCGCGATCAAGGTCCTCTCGCCGGAGTTGGCCGAAGATGGTCATGCGTTACGGGCGCTGCAGCAGGAAGCGGCCAAGACCCGCTGTCTCGTGCACCCGCATATCGTTCGGTTTATCGATCTCGATCGTGACGACGATCTCTATTTCCTGATTCTCGAATGGCTGGAGGGCCGCACCCTGGCCGATATTCTGGACTCCGCGGATTCCCGAAGCATCGATTCCAATGCGGCATTTCGCATTGTCCGCCAGATCGGAGAGGCGCTGGACTACGCGCATCGTTGCGGCATCGTTCACGCGGATGTCAAACCCGGCAATATCATGATCATGCCTAACGGTGACGCCAAGCTTTTCGACTTCGGCGTTGCGCGTGTACGGCAGCGCCAGGCGGACGGGGATTTCGATCCGGGCGTGTTGGGTGCATTGACCCCGGCCTACTCGAGCATGCAAGTGCTTGGCGGGGAAGAACCCGCGGCCACCGATGATGTCTTCTCACTTGCCTGTCTGCTGTATCGGCTGGTTGCGGGCTACCGCGTCTTTGGGCCTCGCAATGCAGCCGAGGCGTCGCAGGAAGGCATGAAGCCGCAGAAGCCGCAGGGCATTGACGACGACCAGTGGAAGGCGTTGAAGAAGGCATTGGCATATTCGCGAGTAGCGCGCTTCAATTCGGTCCAGGAATTCCTCGAGGCGCTGGGTCATCACGAACACAGCCCCGACCGAAACCTCGATCGCAATGACGCCCCGATTAATGTTGAGGTGCCTGAACGGTTTTCTGTCGAGGACGACGGTGGCTCACCGGGCAAGTGGATTGCTGTTTTCGTTGTTTTGCTGGGGCTCGCTGGAATAGGTGCCCAGCAAATGGGTTACCTCGACCCCTATCTCGCACAATGGCAAGACAGTGATGAGATTGTGGATGTTGCAGGTCCGGACGAGATAGAGCCGTTTATCGAGGACGTTGCTGCTGAACCGGAGCTGGAGATTGCACCGACTGTGATCGAGGAACCGGCTGCTGAAGACGCCGAGGATAATGAGGCTGAAGTCGCCATTGAAGATCTCGTAGAGGAAGAGCCACCGGTTCCCGAGGAAGATCTCGTTGATTTCTCGAAACTGCCGGCACCGACCGCGATTGTGAAATTCTCGCTGTCGGGTCGCGCCAGTGACCCGACCAGGGTCGTTCTTCGGGAGGACGGAGATCCTGTGATCCTGGATTTTGTCCGGGAAGGGAACCTGGACGCACCCTTGTCGCTGCGCCTCGAAGAGATCGGGTTCAGCGGCAATCGATCGCCATGGGCGACCGGGCAGTACACATTTTCGAACGGTGGCCTGGTCGTCTTCCCGGCTCGGCAGGAACGAGCACGAATTACGCTGACGACGGCGTCAGACTCCCGCCGCGAGGCTGACCAGCAATCTACGTTGCGGCTGCGTCTTGCCGATTCGGCTGAGTCGGAACTGGCTGTCGTGAACGTGACGCTCAGGGATGACGACCAGCGCTCGTTTGAAGGGCGTCTGCCGAGCAATACGATTGCATTTACGAGTAGCCAGGTCTCGGTAAGCGAATCTGATCCGGCGGTGCAGATAGACGTCATTCGCTTCAATCCCGACAACTCGTCAATTGTTGTCGGCTATTCGGTGGAGGACATCAGTGCGACCGAAGGTGAAGACTATTTCGCCCCGGGGACCTATTCGATTTCGTTCGGACCAGGACAACGCTCCGCGCGACTCCTGATTCCACTCGTGCAGGACTCGGTGGCCGAGGGTGACGAGGCATTTGTCGTCAAGCTCGACGTGGACCATGAAACCAGGCCTCCCAACGTGTCGCCGAACATCGCCGTGATGATCCGGGACGACGAACTCTAGATCCTGATTTGCTGCTAGACTCTCGCTCCGGCCCCTTCGGGGCGCGTCTATCGAACCGGAGCAGCAAGAACCATGAGTGAAAAGGAACTGCGACGCTATTCGCGCGTCGTTGTCGACGGCGTGGAACAGGCGCCCAGCCGCGCAATGCTGCGCGCGGTCGGGTTTTCAGAAGACGATTTTCAGCGCCCCCAGATCGGGATCGCTTCGACATGGAGCATGGTGACGCCCTGCAACATGCATATCGACGGCCTGGCAGACGAAGCGGTCAAGGGTGCGAACGCCGCGGGCGGGAAAGGCGTTATCTTCAATACCATCAGCGTGTCAGACGGGATCTCGATGGGGACCCCGGGTATGCGCTATTCCCTCGTGTCGCGCGAAATCATTGCGGACTCCATCGAAGCGGTGACGGGCGCTGAAGGTTTTGATGGCGTTGTGGCGATAGGTGGCTGCGACAAGAACATGCCGGGCTGCGTCATGGCGCTGGCACGCCTGAATCGACCTTCGGTCTTCGTGTATGGCGGCACGATCAAGCCCGGGGCAAAACGTCGCGACATCGTGTCGGTCTTCGAGGCAGTGGGTGCGAAGTCCGGTGGCAAGATCTCTGACGACGAGCTTCTCGAAGTTGAACAGACCGCCATTCCCGGGCCTGGTGCCTGCGGGGGCATGTACACGGCCAATACGATGGCTTCTGCTATCGAGGCACTCGGCATGAGCCTGGCAAACAGCTCAGCACAGGAAGCCGTTTCGACGGAGAAGATCAACGACTGCAATCTTGCCGGCCAAGCCGTGATGAATCTGATTCGCGAGGACATCAAGCCGCTCGACATCATGACGCGTGATGCGTTCGAAAACGCTATTTCCGTTGTCATCGCATTGGGCGGTTCCACCAATGCAGTGTTGCACCTGCTCGCGATTGCGCGTGAGGCCGAGGTGCCGCTGTCACTCGACGATTTCACGCGCATCGGCGCACGCGTGCCCGTGCTGGCCGATGTCAGGCCAAGTGGGAGATACCTGATGTCGGAGCTGATCGAGATCGGCGGCATTCAGCCCTTGATGAAGCGCATGCTGGATGCCGATCTGCTGCACGGCGGCTGCATGACTGTGACCGGCAAGACGCTGGCGGAGAATCTCGCGGACGTGGAGGACTACCCGGAGGGTCAGGACATCGTTCGCGACTTTGACAACCCGATCAAGCCGGACAGCCACCTCTCGATTCTGTATGGCAATGTCGCGCCCGAGGGATCCGTCGCGAAGATCACAGGCAAGGAAGGCCTGCAGTTCGAAGGGACCGCACGCGTATTCCCTTCTGAAGAAGAGGCACTGCAAGCGATCCTCGACGACACGGTCAAAGCCGGCGACGTTCTCGTCATTCGCTACGAGGGTCCGAAAGGTGCCCCGGGTATGCGAGAAATGCTCAGCCCGACGGGGGCAATCATGGGCAAGGGCCTCGGCGCGGATGTCGCGCTGATAACAGACGGGCGATTCTCGGGCGGGAGCCACGGCTTTGTAGTCGGGCATGTCGCGCCCGAGGCTGCGGTCGGCGGTCCGATTGGGCTGATCCGGGACGGCGACAGGATTCGCATCGATGCGGAGGCCAAGGAGATCAACGTGGATGTCAGCGATGCGGAGCTCGAAGAACGGCGAAAATCCTGGCAACGTCCGGCGTCTCCGGTTCGAACCGGGGTCCTGGCGAAGTACCGAAACGAGGTTTCCTCGGCCTCCGAGGGGGCTGTGACCATCCCTCCGGCGTGGGACTGACTTGACCTGCGCCGCAAGGTCCGCTTAACTGCACGGATGATCTTTTCCGCCACCCACGTGAAGTGCCAACTTATCGACTCGATCGATATGGAAAAACACTTAAAACACATGGCGCGCCAGAGGCGCGTGGGTGCGAATGGCAACTGTACCGGCTACTAATAAAGTTCGGACATTGTCAGCAAACCCGCCGGGAACATCCTTGCGGGTTTTTTTTTGGCTACTGTCCGTCGAGGACCTGAATGAGCACGAAGATCAAGGAAGCTGAATTCGAGGATAGCGCGGCCTTGGGCGCAACCGAGGATGTAGCAGGATCACCCTGGGTAGTCATGAAATTCGGCGGCACCAGCGTGTCGACGGTCGAAAACTGGAAAACGATTGCGACTCTCGCTCGCGCACGACTCGACGCAGGCTTGCGACCGGTCATCGTGCATTCCGCACTGCGCGGAGTTTCCAATGCCCTTGAAGAGACGCTGGGTCAGGCCGTGGCGGGCGACCCTGGTGACCGGCTGGCGCAACTGCGCCGGCAACACTACGAGTTAGCTGACGACCTCGGGCTGGACGGCTCAAGAATTCTCGATGAACGCCTGCACGAGCTGGAACAGCTGGTGGCCGGCGTGCGCCTGGTTAAAGAGGTCAGTGTGCGCGTCAGGGTGCGTGTCATGGCTCTTGGCGAGCTCATGTCCACGTTACTCGGCGCGGCATTTCTCGAAACGCAGGGGGTGCCCGTGCAGTGGCTCGATGCGCGCGACCTGCTAACCAGTCGCTCGCGACCGGGCCGCAATCCGGCGACCAGCTATCTCTCGGCGACCTGCGATTACAGCTACGACGAGGTGCTGCTCGATAAGCTCACGGGCTGCGATGGGGTCGTCCTGACGCAGGGGTTCATCGCCAGGAACACATCCGGTGAGACAGTGTTGTTGGGTCGAGGTGGTTCGGATACCTCTGCCGCCTACTTCGCAGGACGCCTCGGCGCTCGGCGACTCGAAATCTGGACCGACGTACCGGGTATGTTCACGGCGGACCCTCGTGTCGTGCCGTCAGCGCGCTTGCTGGTCGGGCTGCATTACGACGAAGCACAGGAACTGGCGTCGGCCGGGAGCTCCGTGCTTCATCCGCGTTGCATCTCCCCTGCGCGCGATGGTGGCTTCCCGATCTTCATTCGCAGCACAACACATCCCGAGATCAGTGGCACCGTCATTTCGTCGGTAACCGAAGAGATCGAGCCCCAGGTGAAGGGGATTTGCATCCGGAACGGTCTGACACTGGTTTCAATGACCACCGTGGGCATGTGGCACGAAGTTGGTTTCCTGGCCAAAGCATTTGCCGCCTTTGCAGATAACGGAGTGTCGGTCGACCTTATTTCAACGTCGGAAACAAACGTCACGGTGTCGATCGATACGAGCGACGGTATGCTGCCCGACGATGTCGAGGAGTCGCTGGTCCACGATCTCGAAAAACTCTGCCGGGTCAGTGTGATCTCGAACTGTTCCGCCGTCAGCCTGGTGGGGCGCAAGATCCGGACGATCATTCCCCGGATGGCGCCGGCGCTGGAGGTGTTCGAAGAAGAGCGTATTCACCTGATGTCGCAGGCAGCCAACGACCTTAACCTGAGTTTCGTCGTCGACAAGCAGCAGGGACCGCGCCTGGTCAGTAAGTTGCACGCATCGATCATTCGCAAGAAAGGCGCCACGCATGTTTTCGGCCCCAGCTGGGAACGCCTGTTCGCCGGCGACGAACCCATTGCGAGAGCGGCCGATACCTGGTGGATGAAGAAGCGTGAGGAGTTGCTATCGCTGGCCGAGTCGGAAGCCAACGCCTACGTCTACGACAGGGACAGCGTTGTCGAGGCTGCGACGAGCCTGACAGGCCTGAAGAACGTCGATCGCATCCTGTATGCCGTCAAGGCGAACTTCAACGCGGAGCTGCTCAAGGCGGTCGACGCAAACGGTGTCGACTTCGAGTGCGTCTCTCCGGGTGAAGTGGAGTGGCTCGAAGAGGTCATTCCCGAACTCGATCACGACCGCATCCTGTTCACGCCGAACTTTGCACCGCGTGAAGAATACGCCTGGGCGCTGGAGCGTGGCTTGCAGGTAACGCTGGATAACCTGTTCCCGCTGCAGGCGTGGCCCGAGTTATTCAAGGGGCAGAAGCTGTTCGTACGTATCGATCCGGGACAGGGGCGTGGTCATCATGAGCACGTCAAGACGGCCGGCGTGCATTCCAAGTTTGGTGTGCCGCGATTCGAAGTAGCGGAACTCAAGCGCCTGGTAGCAGCCGCAGGAGCAGAAGTGGTCGGCATTCATGCGCACAGCGGCAGCGGCATTCTCGATCCAAATAACTGGCGTACGGTGGCGGGTGAGCTCGTGCAGATCGCCGAGCAATTCCCGGCAGTGAAGACCATCGATCTTGGTGGTGGCCTCGGGGTCCCGGAAAAGCCGGGCGACAGACCGATCGACCTGGCTACGGTCGATGCCACGCTGGCGGAGATTAAAGACGCGTATCCGCAATACCGCCTGTGGCTGGAGCCAGGGCGATACATCGTTGCCCGGGCAGGAGTGTTGCTGACCCGCGTCACGCAGACCAAGGGCAAGGGCGAAATGCGCTACATCGGTGTCGGCACAGGTATGAACTCGCTGGTTCGGCCGGCCTTGTACGGCGCCTACCACGAGATCGTCAACCTCACGCGCGCCGACCAGCCGCCCAGCGAGACGGTCACCGTCGTCGGCCCCATATGCGAAACCGGCGATCGGCTGGGCAGCGACCGCCTCCTGCCGCCAACAGAAGAGGGCGATGTTATTCTGATCGCCAATGCGGGAGCTTATGGCTACGTCATGAGCTCCAGATACAACATGCGTGAGGTGGCAAAGGAAATCGTCATATGAAGCTGTTCTGGGCCCCACAAACACGAGCGCAACGCGCAATCTGGATGCTTGAAGAAGCAGGCATCGACTACGAGATGGAACGCATAGATATTGCAGGTCCCGACCGTGCGGACTCTGCGGAATTTCGCGCGGCAAGTCCCATGGGCAAGGTGCCTGCCATCATTGACGGCGATGTCTGCATGTCGGAATCGGCGGCGATCTGTATCTACGTGGCGGATCGCTACAGCGGGGGAGCGTTGGCACCGGCCTTCGACGATGCCCAGCGTGGCAAGTACCTCTACTGGACGATGTATACGCCGGCAGTCATCGAGCCGGCGATGTCTGAGAAATTCAACAAGGTTGAAACAAACCGTTATCGCAATGGCTGGGGCGACTTCGACCTTATGATTGAAACCTGGGACCGGGAGCTGGACAACAGGGACTGGATCCTTGGTGATCACTTTACAGCCGCAGATGTCATGCTCGGAACAAGCGCAATCTTCCTGCGCTTGTTCGAGATGCTGCCAGAGACCAGGAACCTCAGCGACTACGCGGACCGGTGCCTGGCACGTCCCGCCAATCAACGGGCATTGGAAAAGGGCGCCGGGTAGCGCCAGCCGACCCGGTCACCCTGGTATTGGAGCCTGCCTATTGGGCAGCAGCGGCTGCGTTTTGTTTCTTCCTCATGGGGCACTTGGCCTGGTGCTCGGCGAATTCCTCAGCTGACAGGATGCCGTCGTCATCGAGATCCAGGTCCTCGAATGAAGGTGCGTTCTTGGCATTCTTCATCTTGCCGCCGGCCTCGGCGCGTGCCGCCATTCGTTGCGCACGAAATGCATAGAATTCTTCCGCAGATACCGCGTTGTCCGCATTGGCGTCGATATCGGAATAGGCTGGGCATTGGTGCTTGCCGTGCTTGCCCTCGGCGACCGCCGGGGAGGAAAGGAGAACGACCACCGCGCAGGTAACAACGAGAATCAGGAATGCCCGGAGCCAATGGAATGAGTTCATGGATACGCCCTCAGAGGTTGGAATGAGGTCGACTATCCGTCCAGCCGGGTCATGCAGCAATACGTAGTTTTCGATACTACTCAGGTGGCGTGCCTGGACTGGAGGCGCGTCGCAACATCCTCAAGGCTCAACCCACGATCCGCGAGGAGAACGACCAGGTGATAGATGAGGTCGGCCGCTTCGTCGATGGTCTCCTGTTGGGAGCCGGCCGCTGCGGCCAGCGCCAACTCGACACCTTCCTCGCCGACTTTCTGCGCAATGCGCTTGGTCCCGGCCGCGGCGAGGCGCGCGGTATAGCTTTCGTCACCGCCTGACGCGAGGCGCGCACTTACAATGGTTTCGAGCTCGGCGATAAAGTCGATATCTGGTTTGGTCACGATAATCCTCAGGTTCTCATCTCGATCCTGTTCTCGACAAGATACTGTTTGAGTTCGGGTATGGGTATCTCTGCGCTGTGGAACACGCTCGCGGCGAGCGCCCCATCAACCTTCGCGAGGTCAAATACATCCCGAAAGTGTTCCCTGGCGCCAGCTCCCCCCGATGCAATCAACGGCAAATCGCAAACAGCCCGCACAGCCGCCAGCTGCCTGCAGTCGTAGCCCTTGCGAACACCGTCCTGATTCATGCAGTTGAGGACGATCTCACCCGCACCGCGATCCTGCACTTCACGGGCCCAGTCAAGGGTCCGCCGTTGCGCAGCCTGCGTCTTGTCGGGGTCGCCCGTGTACTGGTACACGAACCAGTCATCAGCTTCTGCGCGGCTGTCGATGCCAATGACCACGCACTGTGAACCAAAGCGCTTCGCCAGTTGGCTGATCAGGTTCGGGTCAGCGAGGGCTGGCGAATTCACCGAGATCTTGTCGGCCCCCTTGTTCAACACTTCTTCCGCGTCGGCAAGACTCTTGATGCCACCCGCGACACAGAAGGGAATGTCGAGGAGCCGGGCGACGTTGTTTACCCAGCTTCGATCGACCGTGCGCCCGTCGGGGCTCGCTGTTATGTCGTAAAAAACAAGTTCGTCGGCGCCTTCGTCACGATAGCGCGCCGCCAGGTCCAGGATGTCGCCGACTATCCGGTGATTGCGAAACTGCACGCCTTTGACCACGACACCGTCTCGCACATCGAGGCAGGGGATTATGCGCTTTGCCGGAATGACGCGACCTCCTGCTCCGAAATTTCGCCGTCAAGCAACGCTCGGCCTGTGATCGCGGCCGGCACGCCGAGTTCCCGCAACATTTCGAGATCGTCAATATTCCGCACCCCGCCCGAGGCCTGCAGTTGCAGCGCGTGAAAGCGTTGCAGGATCTCCGCGTACAGCGCGAAGTTTGGACCGGACATGGCACCGTCGCGCGAGACGTCAGTACAAAGTACGTGGATGGCACCTGCATCACTGTAGGTGTCGAGCAGGTCCCACAAGGACGTTCCGCTGTCCTCAGTCCAGCCGTGCGTGGTCAGGAAGGGTGTCCCCGCGCCGTCAATTTTGACATCGAGCGCCAGCACGATGGCGTCGCCTCCGAATTCGGCGATCCACTCCTTGACGCGACCGGGTTCGCTGATCGCGACGCTGCCAACGACGCATCGGCTTACGCCATGCGCCAGCCATCGTGAGATGCTGCTGCGACTGCGGATGCCACCGCCAAGCTGCACGCGTAATCCGGATTCCCCGGCAATTGCGGCGACGATCGCGTCATTTTGCTGGGTTCCCGACCGGGCACCGTCAAGGTCGACGATATGGAGGTCGTCGACCGCGAGTGCAGAGAAGCGGCGGCCTACAGCCGCCGGGTCGCTGGAGTACTCGGTGGTCCTGTCGAAATCCCCCTTGAACAAACGCACGCATTTGCCGTTCTTGAGATCGATTGCCGGAATAATTCTCATACGCTCCAATCCAGGAAGTTCTGCAGAAGCCGTGCCCCGGCAGCGGACGAGCGCTCCGGGTGAAACTGTGCTGCGACGAAATTATTGCGACCGACCAACGCAGAGAACTCATGCGCATGCCGGGCCGTCGCTATCGTGCAGTCGGAAACCGGCAACGCGTAGCTATGCACGAAATAGAAATAGTCGCCGCCGTTCAGTCCCTGCATAAGCGGGTGCTCACGAGCCGCCTGCGTCGCACACCAGCCCATGTTGGGAACCGGGCAGTCTTCGGCGACCGGGAGCTTGCGGGCGACGCCGGGGATTATGCCGAGGCAATCAACGGCCTCTTCTTCGGACGCATCGCACAGTAGCTGCATGCCGAGACAGACGCCCATGACAGGTTGTTTGAGCTCTCTGATGACGTCCACGAGCCCTGCCTCTGTGAGTCGGGTCATGGCGTCACGTGCGGCGCCCACGCCCGGTAACAGCACGCGTTCGGCACCAGAAATAGTACCCGCGTCGCTTGTTAGTTCGGCGGTGACTCCGAGGCGCTCGAACGCGCACAACAGTGACGTGATATTGGCGCCACCGCTATCAATGATGGCGAGGCTGGTCACAGTGCGCCCTTGGTCGACGGGAGATCGGTGCCTTCACGGCGTGTGGCCTGGCGCAGCGCGCGGCCCACGGATTTGAAGCACGCTTCCACCATGTGGTGTGTGTTGCGGCCGCTGACTTCTATGTGCAGGGCTGCCCCGAGCGATTCGGCCAGTGAACGGAAGAAGTGCTCGACCATTTCTGTCGACAATGCGCCGACGTTATCGCGCGGAAACGCTCCTTTGAATTCGAAGGCTGCGCGGCCCGAGAGGTCCAGCGCGACCTGCGCCTCACTCTCGTCCATCGGCAACAGGAAGCCATACCGCCCGATTCCGTACTTATTGCCCAGGGCCTCACGCAATGCAGTGCCAAGGCAGATCGCCGTGTCCTCCACGGTGTGGTGTTCGTCGACATCCAGGTCACCTTCGCAGCGCAGCTCCAGGCTGAAGTCTCCATGCTTGGCAATCTGCTCCAGCATGTGATCGTAGAAACCAATGCCTGTTTCTATCGAAGTGTGCGTTGCTGTATCGAGGTTCACTGACGCGCTGATCCTCGTCTCGTTCGTATGCCGTGTAACCGACCCCACGCGGTCCGAGTGACAGAGTCCTGCGACGATCTGCGGCCACGTAAGTGCATCCTCGTTGTCACAGTTGACGAGCAATCCCTGCACGCCAATTCGTTCCGCGAGTTCCATATCAGTATTGCGATCGCCAATGACGGCAGAGGCGTCAGTATCGAGGTTCTGGTCTGCGAGGTACTTCGTCAGGAGTCCGGTCCGAGGCTTGCGGCAACTGCAGTTATCCTCGGGGAGGTGAGGGCAAATGAACACCTCGTCAAAGAGGACACCCTGTGACTCGAACAGGCTCATGACCAGCGCATGCGGCGCATCAAAGTTGGCCTGGGGAAACGAGTCCGTTCCGAGGCCATCCTGGTTGGTGATCATGACGAAGCGATAGCCGTGAGCGGCGAGTTCCAGCAGGGACGGAATGACGTGGTCGACCAGCCTTACTTTGTCGATAGCATCGACCTGGAAGTCCTCGGGTTCATGGATCAGAGTGCCGTCGCGGTCGATAAAGAGCACTTTCTCAGGCATTCGCTTCACCCTGTAGCGAGTCAAGGGCCCGCAATAGTTGATCGTTCTCGTCGCGACTTCCGATCGAGATGCGGATGCAGTCGTCGAGGTCACCGCCGAAATGCCGTAACAGGACATTCTGCTCTTCGCAGTAACGCATGACGCGGGCCGCATCCGTGGCACGAATCAGCAGAAAGTTGGCATCACTCGGCCAGACCTTACTGATGAAGTCGTAGTTTGCGAGCGCGGCCCCAAGACGCTCGCGTTCCCTGACAGTCTCCTTGACGGCCTCCTCAGCGAGTTCGAGCTGGTCATCGGTCAAGGCGTCTTCAACACATTCAACGACGGGCGTGGCGAGCGCATAGGGCGCCTGCACGGCACTCAGCAGGCTCACAACTTCCACGGGTCCCGCGACGGCACCACAGCGCGCACCCGCGAATCCGAGTGCCTTGGAAAGCGTGCGCAGGACAAGCAGGTTGCCGTAGCGTTGCAGCAAACCGGTTGCGGAAGGCTTGTCGCCAAACTCTATATAGGCTTCATCGACAATGACTGCCGATGCGTCACCGCGCTCGCGCAGCAGCCGCTCCAGTTCCGCCACCGGAAGGGACGTCCCTGTCGGATTGTTCGGGGAGCACACGAAGATAAGCCGGGTGGAGTCATCGCAAGCGGCAAGCATGGCATCTACATCGATGGCAAAGTCGTTCTCGGGTAACGTTCTGACCTCGATCAGTTTCGCTCCCTGCACTTCGGCATAGTGCCGGTACATGGAAAAGGACGGCGAGGTAACGAGCACACTATCTTTGCCAGCGCGGCAGAAGGTCCGGATAACGAGATCAATCGCCTCGCTGGATCCGCGCGTGACCAGTAATTCATCGACCTTGCAGCCAAAGCGTTCGGCCAGTGCCCTCTGCAGCTTCTGCGGCCGTACTTCGGGGTAGCGATTCAGGGGGCGGCGGTAGTTCCCGATCGTACTGCGCCGCGGTGATTCGTTGGCGTTCAGGCGAATGGTGTCATCTACCTGCTCTGCAGCATCGTAGGCGTGCATCGCGCGAATTTCAGGCCGGATCAGATTCGCAATACTCATGAACGGCTCCCCAGGCGCCGTGTGACGGCCGCCGCGTGCGCGTCGAGACCTTCGAGGCCGGCGAGTGTCACAACCGCGTCGCCGAGGTTCTCAAGACCTTCGCGGGACAGCTCCTGCACGGTCATCTGGCGCATGAACTGGTCAACGCCAAGGCCGCTGTATGCCTGTGCGAAACCGTAAGTCGGCAGCACGTGATTGGTACCACTGCAGTAGTCGCCGACGGATTCGGGTGTCCAGGGCCCAAGGAAGATCGAGCCGGCATTGCGCAGTTCCGGCAATAGATCTCGTGCGTTCTCGACCTGCAGGATGAGGTGCTCCGGCGCGTACTGGTTGCTCACCTCGATGGCATCCTGGACGTGTTTGACGACGAGGATCCGTGAATTGTCGAGTGCGGCCCGGGCAATACCGGCCCGTGACAAAGTGGCGAGTTGATTGTCCAGTTCGGCAACAACCTCCTTAGCCAACTCTGCAGACATTGTGACCAAAACCACCTGGGAGTCGGTCCCGTGCTCGGCCTGGGACAACAGGTCGGATGCAACAAACTCCGCCGACGCAGTGCTATCCGCAATCACGAGTACTTCCGAGGGACCCGCAGGCATGTCAATCGCCGCCCCGTTCGGGTCTGCGCTGACCAGGGTTTTCGCGCAGGTTACCCAGGCGTTACCCGGCCCAAAGACTTTGCAGGTCTTCGGAATGGTCTCGGTCCCATACGCCATGGCAGCAATGGCCTGGGCACCGCCGACTTTGAAGATGTCGCGCACCCCGGCACGGCTTGCGGCCACCAGGACAGCCGGGTCCGCGAAACCATCGGGTCGTGGCGGTGTGCACAGAATGCGCACCGGGCAGCCGGCGAGGCCTGCCGGCACAGCAAGCATGATAGCCGCCGAGGGCAGGGGCGCAGTGCCAGCCGGAACGTAGAGGCCAACGGCATCAATCGGATGGCTGAAGCGTTCGCAGACCACGCCGGGCATTGTCTCGACCCGGCTCGAGCCGGGCATCTGGGCTTCGTGAAACAAGCTCACGTTCCGGATCGCCAGGTCGATAGCTTCCTTCTGTGCGTCGGTCAGGGTTCTCTCGGCTGCGACAATTTCGTCATCGCTGACTTTCAGTTCGGGCTCTTCGGGGCCGTCGTAGCGGCGTGTGAGTTCCACAAGTGCCGCATCACCGCCGGCTCGCACCGTGTCGATGATCTCCTGCGATTCCTGCCGTATCCTGGCGTCGTCGGCCACCACGGGACGCTGTAAACAGGCGGCCCGCGCGTCGCTGTTCAACTCGGACCAGTTCGTCGTTCGAATACCCATCAGGCCAGCATCTTCTCGACCGGCAGGACCAGCAATGAACTGGCACCCGCAGCCTTGAGGTTCTCAAGCGTTTCCCAGAACACAGTCTCCCGGCAGACGGCATGGACGGCGACCTTGTCGTCGCTGCCGTCGAGCGCGAGAATTGTGGGGGCTTCCGAGCCGGGCAGCAGGCCACGAATCGCGGGTAGCGCCGATTTCGGGGCGTGCAGCATGATGTATTTGCTCTCACGCACCTGCAGCACGCCGTCAAGTCGCTGCAGTATCTTGTCGACCAGCGCCTGTTTGTCGTCGCCGAGCGGCTTTTGGGTCTGGATGACCACGGCTTCACTCTCCAGCAAGACCTCCTGCTCCACAAGACCATTGGCCTTGAGCGTGCTGCCCGACGAGACCAGGTCGCAGATGTACTCGGCCCGACCGAGTTTTGGGGCAATTTCGACAGCGCCAGAGAAGAAAACAGCTTCGGCGTTGATGTTATTGGCCTTAAGGTATTTTGTGAGAAGACCGACATAACTTGTTGCGATTCTTGAGTTTTCGAGAGACGAAGGGCCTTCGTAGGCGGTGTCTTGCGGGCCCGCGATTGAAAGGCGGCAGTGTCCGAAATCCAGCTCATAGACCCGCTTGAACTGCGCGGGCCGACCCTCCGCCTCGCGATTCAGCCGCTTTTCCTCGACGACATTCAGGCCGACGATGCCGAGATCACACACGTCCTCACTCACCAGCCCCGGAATATCGTCATCCCTGACCAGCAACAGGTCGATCGGCATGTTTTCGCCATAGCAGATGAGCTGATCCTTGCTCTTGGTGATTTTGAGTCCGCAGCGCTCGAGCAAATCGATCGAATGATCGGTCAGACGACCGGTTTTCTGCACCGCAATCTTGATGCGCTGCTCAGTGGGTTCCATGGAGATTTCCTTAGTGGGAAGGGTGAACGCGCTTGATAGCTGTACGATAGCCACCGAATCCATCGGTCAGGCAACGCGCGACGCGCCCGATAGTCGTAACACTGACACCGGTGAGGTCGTGAATCCGGCGATAGGGCAGGCCCTGTTCAAGGTATTCCACAACTTGCCAGCGATCCACGAGCGCCTGGAGTTCGGCGGGCGTGCACAGATCCCTGAAGAAATTGCGACATTCATCCACGCTTCGGAGGCTGATAATGGCCTCGAAGAGCGCGTCTTCGGCGCGCGCCTGTTGTCGCTGGCTGTCGTTTCTGTTGGGCTTCATAGTTGTATTAATGTATTAACGCGTTAGTACACTAATACAGACGACGCAGCTGTGCAAGCCCGAATTTCAGTGGTTTCAGTTGAATCCAAAAAACTGCTACTCGCGCCTTGACTCGTGTCGCGGCTCGCACATAAACTCCCTGAAACTCATCGAGACCGGTCGAGGGATAGGCCCGACGACGCCGGGGCAACCAGCGGAACTAACCACTCCGAAAAGGTGCCAACTCCTGCGATGTCTTCAAAGACATCGAAAGATGAGGGTTACTGCAGCACCGGCGACGGTGAAGGACAGTAAATTCCCTCCCTTGCGGGCTTCGCAGGGTTCCGATGAGCAAGACGGAACTATTTAGCGGAGACCGACAATGACTTCCCCAGTAAGCAAAGCCACCAGCGCCGTACGTGCGTCTATCGAATCCGATACGCAGCATGGCGCGGTCGTACCGCCATTGCACCTGTCGTCGAATTACACGTTCGCGGGTCTCGGTGAGCCCAGGCAATACGACTACACCCGTTCGGGAAACCCGACTCGTGACGCCCTCGGCGATGCGCTGGCCGAACTCGAAGGCGGGGCAGGCGCGGTGGTAACGGCATCCGGAATGGGGGCGCTGACAGTTCTGACGCAGTTCCTGTCGCCAGGGGACACGATCATCGCGCCACATGACTGTTACGGTGGAAGCTACCGGCTGTTCGAGCAGCAGTCGAAGAAAGGCCTGTTCAATGTTGAGTTCGTCAACCAGACTGAAATCGAAACGCTGCGTGCCGTGTGCACAAGGGTCCAACCGAAGATTATCCTGACCGAGTCGCCGTCCAATCCCTTGCTGCGGATTGCGGACCTGACTGCCATTCGTGAGATCGCCACCGACTGCGGCGCCCTGTTTGCCGTGGACAACACGTTCCTGTCGCCGGCCCTGCAGAATCCGATCGAGTTCGGCGCCGATCTCGTCATTCACTCGACGACCAAGTACATCAATGGGCATAGCGATGTCGTCGGTGGCGCCATCATCGCGGCCACGGACGAGCTGTCCGAGCAATGCGCGTACTGGGCCAATGTCATCGGCATTACTGGTGCGCCCTTCGACAGTTTCATGACCTTGCGAGGCATCCGTACGCTACATCCGAGGATTCGCCAGCACGAAGAAAGTGCAGCGCTCATCGCAAACGTGCTTTGTGAACAGTCCAATGTCGCTGAAGTATTTTATCCGGGCCTTGAGGATCATCCCGGACACGATATCGCCAAACGCCAGCAGCGCGGTTTTGGCGGCATGGTGAGTTTTGAAATCGAGGGCGGTGAAACGGCCGTAAGGGCGTTCGTCGAGAACCTGACCTACTTCTCGCTGGCCGAATCACTGGGTGGCGTGGAAAGCCTCGTATGCCACCCGGCGTCGATGACCCATGCACCAGTGTCCGAGGAACGCAAGGCAGCGGCGGGCGTTACGCTGACGCTTATCAGGCTGTCTGTCGGGCTCGAGCTTGCGGATGATCTTGTAGCCGACCTGTTACGCGCACTCGATGCTGCGCGTGCGGCCACGACGCTGAAGCCTGTTGCGGTTGCCGCAGCCTGTTGAGACGTCGATGAGCCTCCCGGACTACTTGCGTGCACAGATCGCGGACGAAACCCGGTTCTTCCAGGTGCCCGGGGAATTCGTGCTGGAGTCCGGTGAAGCGTTACGGGATGTTGAGATCGCCTATCGAACCTGGGGCGATCCGAAGAACGCCGCGGAGCATGCGATCCTTATCTGCCATGCCCTGACGGGCTCGGCCGATGTCGAAGCCTGGTGGCCGAACATTGTTGGCGAGGGCAGGACATTCGATCCGGCTAATGATTTTATCGTGTGCGCCAATATCCTTGGCAGTTGTTATGGGACGACGGGCCCGGCCAACCTGAAGCCCGGCTCGGACGAACGCTACCGTGCCGACTTTCCGAGCATTTCCGTGCGTGACATGGTCGAGCTCGAACGGGTTCTGCTGGATGAACTGGGAATCCAACGGGTCGAACTTGTAACAGGACCGTCTCTCGGCGGCATGCAGGCGCTCGAATGGGCCGCAATGTACCCGGAGCGCGTCGGCAGTGTTGTCCCGATCGGGGTGGGTGGCCGACATTCTGCCTGGTGTATCGGTATCAGCGAGGCGCAACGCGCAGCTATAGCGACGGACCCGAACTGGAGAGGCGGGTATTACACCGACGACGCACCGCCGGCACAGGGACTCGCCGCAGCAAGAATGATGGCAGTGTGCACGTACCGAAGCTGGAACAGCTTCGCCGAACGATTCGGCCGCGAGCGGCGCTCTGAGGACCTGTACCAGGCCCAGTCCTACCTCAGGCACCAGGGCGAGAAGATCAACGACCGCTTCGACGCCAATACGTACGTGACGCTGACCCACGCTATGCACACGCACGATCTCGCTCGTGGTCGCGGCAGCTACCCTGAGGTTCTGGAAGACATACGCCAGCCGGCCCTCGTGGTGTCAGTGAGTTCGGATGGCTTGTACCCGCCGGCCGAACAGCTCGAACTGGCGAAGCATTTGTCCAATGCCCAGTACGAGGTTCTCGAGAGTCTGCACGGGCACGATGGCTTCCTGATCGAGACAGAGAGCCTGGGTGATTTGATCGCGCGTTTTCGCGCCAAGCACTACGCAGGTCGCAAGCTGCGAGCCATCAGCTCAGGCAGCAAATAATCTCGGCCGTCATCTCGCCCGTTGAGACGCGAGTCTCTCCCTCGGCAACGATATCTGCAGTTCTTGCACCGCCCGCGATCGCGTCCGCAATCGCCTGTTCCACGCTAGTGGCTTCGTCTTCGAGACCGAGGCTGTGACGTAACATCAACGCCGCACTGGCAATCGTCGCACAGGGATTTGCGATCCCCATACCGGCAATGTCGGGCGCGGAACCATGGATGGGTTCGTACAAGCCGGCCTTGCTGTCGCCAAGTGACGCGGACGGCAACATCCCGAGCGATCCGGCCAGCATTGAGGCTTCGTCGGTCAGGATATCGCCAAACATGTTCTCGGTGACGATGACGTCGAAGTCGGCGGGGCGGCTGAGAAGGTGCATGGCCGCGGCGTCGACGAGCAGCGTCTCGAGTTCGATGTCCGGGAATTCGTTCGCCATGAGGCGATCTGTGACATCTCGCCACAGCCGCGACGTCTCCAGAACGTTGGCCTTGTCGACAGAACACAGCTTGCCGCGCCGCGTAGCGGCAAGGCGCGCCGCAACGCGGACAATGCGTTCGATTTCGCCAACCGTGTATTCGCACAGGTCGCTGGCGGAGGTTTCGGTACGGCTCTTCTTGCCAAAGTAGATCCCGCCGGTGAGCTCGCGAATGACGAGCATGTCGACGCCCTGCAAGATTTCCGCTTTTAGCGGCGAGGCGCCGGCCAGTTCGTCATAGATCCTGACGGGCCGAATGTTGGCGTACACGCCGAGCACCGAGCGTAGCTTTAGCAGGCCCTGTTCGGGGCGGATCTTCGCGTTTGGATCGGACCATTTCGGGCCGCCAACCGCGCCGAGAAGGACTGCATCTGCAGCTTCACAACGCGCAACAGTCTCGGGCGGCAGCGGGTCTCCGGCTACGTCAATGGCGGCACCGCCAATCAGTGCCTCGTGGTACTCAAACCTGTGTCCCTTTTTCGCCGCCACGGCATCCAGAACGGCCCTGGCGCTTGCGGTGACATCAGGCCCGATACCATCGCCAGGCAACAACGCGATTACGGCTTCCATGAACGCGCCTCTTCAAACGCTTCGACCTTGTGCAGTTGCTTTTGCAGGAAGCCAAGCTGGTCGATGCCTTCGAGCAGGCAATAGCGGGAGAACCCGTCTATTGCGAATTCGATCGCCTTGCCATCGGGCAGGGTGATGGTTGTTGCCTCGACGTTAATGGTGATTTCGACCCCCGGATTGGCGAGCAGCCACGCGTGTGTGTCGTCATCGACGACGATAGCTAGCAGGCCGTTCTTCAGCGAGTTACTGCGGAAAATATCAGCGATCTCGGTGGAGATGACGGCTTCGAAACCGTAATCAAGCAAGGCCCAGGGTGCGTGCTCGCGCGACGATCCACAGCCGAAATTATTGCCGGCAACGAGGATGTTGCAGCCTTCCGCCTCGGGCCGGTTGAGAACGAAATCCTCGTTGCGACTGCCGTCCTGGTTGTGCCGCAGGTCGAAAAACACGTTTTCGCCCAGCCCTTCCTTTGACGTTGTGGTCAGGAAGCGTGCGGCGATGATCTGGTCGGTGTCAATGTCCCTGGTCGGCAACGCGACAGTTTGCGACCGTATGGTCTTGACTGGCTTCATGAGTAGTTCCTCGGGTCCGCGACGTGTCCTGCAACGGCCGATGCCGCGGCCGTCGCGGGACTTGCCAGGACTGTGCGCGCGCCGATGCCCTGGCGGCCCTCGAAATTCCGGTTGCTGGTGCTCACACTGAGCTGCCCGGGCTGCGCGATGTCGCCGTTCATTCCGATGCACATGGAACAACCGGCTTCGCGCCATTCCGCACCGGCTGCGGTAATGACCTTGTCGAGACCTTTTGCCTCGGCGGCTGCCTTGACCTGCTCCGACCCGGGCACAACCAGCATGCGTACGCCCGGGGCCACCTTGCGTCCCTTGAGCACACGTGCGGCTTCCTCGATATCGGACAAGCGGCCATTCGTGCAGCTACCGACGAATACGATGTCAACGGCGGCCTCTGTCATCGGTTTCCCGGATTCGACCTGCATGTAGTCGAGTGCTTTGCGGAAGCTGGCGTCCGATCCTTCCGGAACCGGCTCGTTGATGCCGACGACCATGCCGGGATTCGTACCGAAGGTCACCATCGGAGTGAGTTCACTCGCATTGATCGTGACCGACTTGTCGAAACTTGCACCGTCGTCGGTGCGCAGCTGCTTCCAGCGCGCAACAGCTGCATCCAAGGCAGCATCCTGCGGTGCGCGTGGTCGGCCGTGCAGGTAGTCAAATGTGGTGTCGTCCGGCGCGATCATGCCTGCACGGGCGCCACCTTCAATCGACATGTTGCAGATCGTCATGCGCTCTTCCATGCTCAGCGCCCGGATGGCATCGCCCCGGTATTCGATGACGTGACCGGTGCCACCATCGACCCCGATCTCGCCAATGACAGCCAGGATTACATCCTTGGCGGTCACGCCGGCAGGCAGTTTGCCTTCGACATTGATCGCCAGCGTTTTCGGTTTGCGTTGCAGCAGGCATTGCGTGGCCAGCACATGGCCAACCTCAGTGGTGCCAATGCCAAAGGCCAGTGCGCCAAACGCGCCATGTGTGCTTGAGTGACTGTCGCCGCAGACAATGGTCTTACCCGGCTGTGTGGCACCCAGTTCCGGCCCGATGACATGAACGATGCCGCGTTTGCCGCTGCCATAGCCGAGCAGGTCGAGGCCAAAGTCCTCGCAGTTCTGTTCCATCTGCCGGACCTGGTTCGCTGCTCCTTCTCCGGCAACCAGCAGGTCCTTGAACGTGGTGACCGGCGTCGTCGGCGTCGAGTGATCGAGCGTCGGCAAGGTCAGGTCGGGACGGCGAACCGGGAGCTCGTTGGCGCGCAGAACGGAAAACGCCTGCGGTGTCGTTACTTCATGAATGATATGCAGGTCGATGTACAGGACTGCCGGAGTGTCGGGCGTCTCCTCTACAACGACATGGTCTGCCCATACCTTCTCAAATAAGGTCGTAGGTGTGCTCAATGGTCTTCTTCCGTGTCAGATGGTGGCGCGAGTCTGGTCCGTTGTTCCGGTTCCCGGAGCGCCACGTTGCTTGCGGCGCAGAATGCGGTTCATCACCTCGAGGCACGCGCGACAGCCGGCCTCGACGATATCGACGCTGGCACCACGACCACGAAAGCTCTGTCCCTGGTATTCAACAGCCACCGTCACTTCTCCTTGCGCGTCTTCGCCGATCGAGGCGCTGTGCAACTCGAAGTTCTTGAGTACAAGTTCGACGCCGGTCGCATGTTCTAGTGCCTGAAACGCCGCTGCGATTGGTCCGTCTCCATGCGCTGACTCGCTGACTTGTTTGCCATCCTCGTAGAGCAGGTTGACCGCCGCCGTGGCGGGCTGGTCCGTGTGTGTCTGCACTTCAAGTGATTCCAGGGTCCAGGGGCCGGAGGAGGCGCCGCCGGCGTTCATGACCAGGGATTCCAGGTCACCGTCGTAGATGTCCTTCTTCTTGTCGGCCAGCTTCTTGAATTCCTGGAACGCGCGGTTCGTCTCGAACTCATCAAGTTCGAAACCGAGCTCGACGAGTCGATCCCGGAACGCATGGCGCCCGCTGTGTTTGCCGAGCACGAGATTCGACTTGGCGAGACCGACATCTTCGGGACGCATGATTTCGTAAGTCGATGCGTGCTGCAGCATGCCGTGCTGATGAATGCCCGCCTCGTGGGCGAACGCGTTCTCGCCAACGATCGCCTTGTTGCGAGGAGGGTGCATGCCCGTGATATTCGACACCAGGCGCGACGTCGGATACAGGCGCGTCGTATCGATCCCGGTCTCGAGCCCGAAGAACTCTGCGCGGGTCTTGATCGCCATCACGGCTTCTTCCAGCGAGCAATTGCCGGCTCGTTCACCGATGCCGTTAATCGTGCACTCGATCTGGCGTGCGCCTGCGCTGACAGCGGCGAGGCTGTTGGCGACAGCCATACCGAGATCATTGTGGCAATGGACGCTCAATGTAATCTCATCGATGCGTTCGACATGGTCCTTGAGGTACCGAAACAGGCGGTCAAATTCAGCCGGCACCGTGTAGCCCACCGTGTCGGGAATGTTGACGGTGGTTGCGCCGGCTTCGATGGCCGCGGAGACGACCTCAGCCAGGTAAGCCAGTTCGGTACGCGAGGCATCCTCCGGGGAAAATTCCACGTCGTCGACAAATTCCCGCGCCAGCTTGATCGCGCCTACAGCGCTCTTGATGATCTCTTCCTTGGCCATCTTGAGCTTGTGCTCGCGATGGATGGCGCTGGTCGCGACAAACACGTGAATGCGATGCCGGTCGGCGTACTTGACCGCCTCATACACTTTCTCAATGTCGGCGGGGTTGCAGCGCGCCAGGCCGCAGATCACGGGGCCGAAATTGCGTTCGGCAATGGTCTTAACGGACTCAAAATCCCCTGGTGAAGCGGCTGGAAACCCGGCTTCGATAATGTCGACGTTAAGCTCCGATAGCGCTTTCGCAACACGTAGCTTCTCGCTGAGCGTCATGCTGCAGCCAGGTGCCTGTTCCCCGTCTCTCAGGGTCGTGTCGAAAATCTTGATGTGCTTGTCGGACATTATCCAATCCTCCGGTGGCTTCCGATGTATCTACTCTGACAACCAGTCCATGCGACCGCGCAGGTCCCGGCCAACTTCCTCGATCGGGTGATCGAGATCAGCCTGCATCATGCGTTTGAATTCGGGCATGCCGTTTTCGTTTTCGGCAATCCAGTTACGGGCAAAGGTGCCATCCTGGATATCGGTCAGTACCGCCTTCATCGCGGCACGGGACGAGTCGTCCACAACGCGCGGGCCTGAGATCATGTCGCCCCAGGCAGCCGTGTCGCTGATGAACTTGTGCATCTTGGCGAGACCGCCTTCGTGCAACAGGTCGACGATCAGCTTCAGCTCGTGCATGACCTCGTAGTAGGCAACTTCCGGTTGGTAGCCCGCCTCGCAGAGAGTCTCGAAACCGGCCACGATCAATTCAGTCGCACCGCCGCACAGTACGGCCTGTTCGCCGAACAGGTCGGTCTCGGTTTCCTCGGCAAATGTTGTTTCGATGACGCCGGCACGGGCACCGCCGATTCCGGCAGAGTAGGCGAGGGCTTTTGCCAGGCCGTTGCCCGTTGCATCCTGGTGGACGGCTACCAGGCAGGGAACGCCGTGGCCTTCTTCGTATTGCCTGCGAACGAGTCCGCCGGGACCCTTCGGTGCAATCAAGGCGACATCGAGATCGGCGCGCGGCTCCACCTGACCGTAGTGCACGGCAAAACCATGCGCGAACAGCAACAGGGCGCCTTGCTCAATGTCGTCCACAACAGCCTGATACAGCGCCTTTTGCACCATGTCAGGGGTCAGGAACATGACGATGGCTGCACCCCTGGCAGCCTCGTTTGGTTCCTGAACCGTCAGTCCATCAGCTTCGGCCTTGGCCCAGCTTGCGCCACTCTTGCGGAGCCCGACAACGACGTTAAAGCCGGAGTCCTTGAGATTCAGCGCGTGCGCGCGTCCCTGGCTGCCATATCCGAGAACCGTGACCTTCTGGTCGCCGAGTACAGAGATGTCTACATCTGCTTCCGAGTACATTTGCATGGTGTTTCCTGTGCATTAATCGAGTGATAAAAAAACGTAATAAAAAAAAGCCCCACTATCCTTCGGGATGCGGGGCTTACGATGTCCGTATTATGGATACGCGCTACCCGCTCTGCCTCCCGATAAGGAGCAGTGCAAGCGAGATAAGCACGAGTACGTTGATGTCCATAGCGGCGAATAATGTTGTAACACCTGGATGATGTCAACTTTTCCTGTACGGTTACGCGTGATACTAAATAAACGAAATTAAGAAGCTCGCATAACACTTTAATTCGAAAGACTTAAATAGATTCAGCGTGACTGAACGCACGCGACCTTATATATAGGGTCCGAAATGCAGCTGGCAAAATTTTCTGGCAAATAGCGGTGAACCCCTCGTGACCGGACAAAAATGTATGCGGGAATTGACTCCCAAATCAGATAGATAAGCTCGCACGTTATGTCCTTCAGGGGACTGGCACTCACTGAAGCATGTGTTATTCTTGCCCGGACGTTCAGGGGACCTTGAATATCAAAAGGAATAAATGGCGGGGAAGCCTGGGGTGACTCGGGATAGCCAAAAATTAGAGAGAGAAATAGGGGTTCCAACAAAATTCAACGCCGCGCGGCGTAGGTGGAGAGGGCCGCGTGCGCAATTGGAGACGCTTGCCGCGTCGCCGGTTTTCATTTGTGCATGTATTCAGCGGATACGGCATCCCTCTCCAATAACTTTCAATATAACAACGACCTTTAAGGAGCGTTCATGAAACGGTGCATAAGCAGCAGTCGGCGTCTCGCCGCCGCATTTATTGCGGTTTCGGCTTTGACGATTTCCGGCAGCGTTTTCGCCCAGACCGTCGATCAGATTTTGCAGGCTGATCAACGTCGGTTGAACCTGGCTCAACAATCGCAGGAACGAATCAACAATATTGTTGAAGGTACTCGTTCCCTCGAAGACCAGTACCGGGCTTTAAACAAGGAAATCGACGGACTCAAGGTCTACAACCGCCTGATGAGGGCGCAGGTTGAAGGTCAAACGGCAACGCTGGAAGACATCGCACTGTCGATGGACAGGGTTGACGTGATTAACCGCCAGATTTTCCCACTAATGACGCGCATGATCGACGGCCTCGACCAGTCGGTTCAGCTCGACATTCCTTTCCTGATGGATGAGCGCACCAAGCGCATCAATGACCTCAAGGCCATCATGGAGCGCTCCGATGTCACGGTTGCGGAAAAATTCCGCAAGGTGATGGAGGCGTACCAGATCGAAAATGATTACGGCACGTCTTCCGAGTACTACGAAGAATCGCTGACGATCGATGGCGCAACACGTTCGTTCAACATGCTGCGTATTGGCCGTATCGGGCTCTATTTCCAGTCGGATGACACCAAGATTACCGGTCGCTGGAATAACGAAGATCGCGTTTGGGAAATTGATAACTCAGCGCGTAACGAAGTTCGTAAGGGCCTGCGTATGGCTCGCCAGTTGATCGCTCCAGAGCTGATCGTCATTCCGGTACCTTCAGCGGAGGCTTCATAAATGAAACGCATTACACTCATTATTGCCGCCGGACTGCTGAGTCTCGGATTTGCTACGGCAAACGCACAGGACGAAGACGCGGCTGCGGCCTCAATGTCGGAACTCCTGCGTCTCATCGAACAGGGACAATCACGCGATTCGCGTGAAGCTCGTCAGCGCGAGGCGGCATTTGCCCAGGCGCGCAACCAGCAGCAGTCTCTGCTCAATCAGGCACGTGCCGAACGCACCCGCCAGGAAAACACGTCTACGCAACTCGAAAACGAGTTCGAGGCAAATCAGCAGCGCATCATCACGGCGCGTCAGGCGCTCGACGAGCGTATGGGCGCACTGAAAGAGCTGCTCGGCGTGCTGCAGACGGTTGCCGGTGATACTCAGGGTCGCTTCGCAGCGTCACTGACAAACATCGAGTACCCGGATCGAAGTGATTTCCTCGTGGAACTCGGCGGCAAGCTGGCCGGCGCGAGTAACATCCCGGAGATTTCCGAGATCGAACATCTGTGGTCCATGCTGCAGCAGGAAGTTGTCGAGTCCGGCAAGGTCACGCGCTTCAATCATCTCGTCACGCGTGCCGACGGTACCGAGGAAGAGATGGAAGTGATTCGGGTTGGCTCGTTCAACCTGGCGTCGGACGACGGCTACCTCGAGTTCAATGACGATGGCACGATTTCCGAGTTGCTTCGTCAGCCGGACGGCAAGTACCTGGGTACGACAGGCGACCTGATGGACGCCGATCCGGGTGAGGCGGTCGCGTTTGGCATTGATGTAACGCGCGGCGGCATCCTGGCACTACTCGTCGAGTCTCCCACGATCAAGGATCGTATTGAGCAGGGCGGTATTGTTGGTTACTGCATTATCGCGCTCGGCATCATCGGCCTGATCATTGCCGTCATGCGCTGGCTGGCGCTGTCGACGGCTGATCGCAAGGTGAAGGCGCAGCTCAAACAGGATACGGCCAGCACGGATAACCCGCTGGGCCGCGTACTGGCAGCTTACGAGTCCAACCGAGGCGCCGATACTGAAACCATTGAGCTCAAACTTTCCGAGGCGGCTCTCAAGGAGATGCCCAACCTCACGAAGGGTCTGTTGTTCATCAAGGTAGTCTCGGCAGTTGCACCGCTTATGGGTCTGCTCGGTACGGTGACCGGTATGATCAAGACCTTCCAGGTCATCACGCTATACGGCGCTGGCGATCCGAAGATGATGGCAGGTGGTATCTCGCAGGCACTCATGACCACGGTACTGGGTCTCGTAGTGGCTATCCCGATGGTACTGCTGCACACGGTTGTCAGTGGCAAGAGCCGCAAGATCGTGAACATCCTTCAGTCGCAGAGTGCTGGCCTCGTGGCGCAGCATTCAGAGCGGTCTCACTAACCCAGAGGAGTCGCCATGCTTTGGCTTGCTGATGCAATAGAAGCCATTCGTGACTTCATGAACCTCGGTGGCCCGGTACTCCGGGCCATCGCGGTGACTATCTTCCTCATGTGGGTACTGATCGTCGAGCGGATCATGTTTTTCCGCACTTCGATGAAGAAGATGTCTCGTGAAATTCACGACCAGTGGGAGTCGCGCCCTGAGCGCCAGTCCTGGAATGCAAAGCAGATACGCGAACTCATGATTTCGCGTTTCAGCGCCGCATCGAATAAGGGGATCAACGTTATCCAGACGCTGGTTGCGCTGTGTCCGCTACTTGGCCTTCTCGGCACGGTAACGGGCATGATCAGCGTGTTCCAGGTCATGGCTGTGTCCGGTTCGGGTAACGTCAGGGCTATGGCCGCTGGCGTGTCCCAGGCGACCGTGCCAACGATGGCGGGAATGGTTGGAGCGCTTTCCGGCGTTCTGCTGATTACATTGCTGAGTCGTCGTGCGTCCCACGAGGTGGAGTTCCTCGAGGACTCACTCACGATGGATCACTAAGGGACTGTCGCCATGAGAAAACATCTGGATGATATCCATTTCGACGAGGAAGAGAACGAGATCAACCTGACGCCGATGCTCGACGTCGTGTTCATCATGCTGATCTTCTTCATTGTGACGGCCTCGTTCATTAAAGAGGCCGGAATCGACGTCAACCGACCCGATGCTCCGATGACGGAGAGCAAACCGGAAGACGCCAACATCCTCGTGCTGATCAATGCCAATGACGAAATCTGGATCGATCGTCGCCTGATTGACCCACGTGCCGTTCGCGCCAATATCGAGCGACTGCACGCGGAGAACCCGGATGGGTCTGTCGTCATCCAGGCTAACAACAAATCGTCCAACAAGATTCTCGTTGAAGTTATGGACTCGGCACGTCTGGCAGGCGTCTACAGTATCTCTATCGCCGACTCCAGGTAGGCGGGTTCACGATAGGCGGGACAGGTAAGGACTAAGAAATGGCTAGAAAACACGGTACTTTACAAGTCGAAGAGGAAGAGAATGAGATCAACCTGACGCCCATGCTGGACGTCGTGTTTATCATGCTCATCTTCTTCATTGTGACTGCGACCTTCATCAAGGAGGCGGGTATCCAGGTTGAGCGACCGGATACGGTGACCGCCGATACCCAGGACGATGCCGCTATCCTGATCGCCATCAGCCCCAACGATGAGATCTGGATCGATCGTCAGGAGCGTGACCCACGTGCCGTACGCGGCATTATCGAACGTCTGCATGCCGAGAACCCCAAAGGTTCGATCGTGATCCAGGCTGACGAGGGCTCAACGCACGAGACACTGGTGATCGTTATGGAAGCGGCAAAAGCGGCGGGTGTGACTAACGTCGCGATTGCCTCGGATAACGATTAGGAACCCGGATGCCTGATGTTTGTCCGAATAAGAATGAGGCGGGTAGTACATGCAGCGGTTGATCCGCTGAGGAGAACAGGACCATGCTAGGTCGTTATGTAATTTCTATTGTAATTGGCTCGATCGTGACAGTGAGTCTGCTGTTTGTGATGCAGCTGTTGATTGTCACGGGTAAGCAGGCCCTGACGGATCCGCGCGAACGCCACAAACTCGAGTTTGTGCGAGTGAAGCGTAACGAGAACCTCAACGTCGAGGATATCGTTCCCGAGAAGCCGCCGAAACCGCCCGAGACACCACCGGAAACCCCACCCCAGGATATGGACAACGTCAATCCTGACGCACCGACAATCAACGTGGCGCCTCCCACTGTAAGCGCAAATACAGATATTGGCGGTCCCGGCGGCATGAATATCGCCGAAGGTGACTACCTGCCGATCGTACGTGTGGCTCCCGTCTATCCGGCGCGCGCTCTCTCTCGCGGACTGGAAGGCTTTGTGGACCTGTCGTTCACGGTGACGACCACGGGTACCGTCAAGGACCCGATTGTCCTGCAGTCAACGAGCAGCTTGTTCGAACGCGCCGCTATTCGCGCGGTACTCAAGTTCAAGTACAAGCCTCGTGTTGTTGACGGCGTTCCTGTCGATGTACCCGGCGTAAAGACGCGTATCTCGTTCCAGCTTGAGGAATAGAGCCAATGAAATCTAATCGTGGAATGACTTTGAAACTGTGCCTCGCCGTGATCGTGGGTGTGC
>Ga0224508_10000548_pt1 | contig 36557 bp, 25 predicted proteins | sample SF_Jan12_sed_USG_4_FD_170157 | JGI IMG/M metagenome (GOLD analysis project Ga0224508, IMG submission 170157) | Sediment microbial communities from San Francisco Bay, California, United States - SF_Jan12_sed_USGS_21 | ecosystem: Environmental > Aquatic > Marine > Sediment | place: USA...
TTGTCCTCCAGGGGAGAGCTCGACCATACGCTCCTGATCTTCCACCGAGAACGTCGGGAATCGTTGCCGCACCTGACGCTTCAGGATCTGACGCTGCTGGATCGCCTCGCGATCCAGAGTCTTCTTCAGCCATTCCCGAACATCCGGGAGCTTCGCGAACTCGCCGGCAAGCAAGCGTCGTTCACCGAACCAACTCCAGCCGTCGGTCCATGACGGGATGTCGTGATACGGGCGTCCGTGGCTCGACGCAGGTCGTTTTCGTGGGTCGGTCTTCGGTAGCGATTCCGGAATGTCGTCCAGCGTGAATTCGAGCGCTTCACCGGCGCTTCGTGGAAGCTCCGCCAACGGGGGTACCCCGAAGCGGAACGGCCTCAATCCAAGCTTCAGCCAGCTATTGAATTCGTGGTGTTTGACGGTGGTGGCGGAGAATAGGGAACCGGTTTGCATCGTGACACCCAGCGCGCAGCCCGAAATGACACGGGTTGCCGAGTCTGTCCGAACGTGCACCGCGCCGTCACACCCGTCGTGAACGGAGTAATCGGGAATCCGTTCGCGCAAATCGACCAACTTCGGTAACGCCTGATCGCTCAGGTCGACGGTTTCGGTGCCTGCATCGCGTCGTTGCTCATCTACCTCGAAGAGCGTCTCGATCTTGCAGCCGAGACGTTTTGATCGCACCCGCAAGGGGCGGGGTGAATCATCCGGGAACGGGTCTCTCACCGTCAGCTCCGCCTCTCGGTCCAGCAGAGATCGAACCTGGTTGTAAGTCGGTCTGACGGTGTGGACCGTCGGCAAGTTGAAGTAACGCCCGCGGGTTCTCCTGGCCAGTCGCTCGAGAAACTTGCGGGTCGAGGCCGAGTCGCCCGATCTGGCGTTGATGGGAGGCAGTCCGACACCGATCACGAAGACCGCCAGATCCGGGCGTTCGGCGGCGTACCGCATCACGTCCCGGCGCTCGTGGAGGCTGCCCGAGTCCTCTCCGTCGGTCAACAGGACGATCACCGGGCGCTCCAGACGATCGTCAAACTCCATCATCGTCAGGACGAGCGCGTCGTAGAGCGCCGTCTGCCCGCCCGGTCGCAGAGCGCGAAGCCCGCGGACGACCTCGTCCGGGTCTCTCGACTCGGCCGTGGAGAGAATGACGCCGTCGCCGAAATGGGCGAGGAAGGCCGAGTCCAACGACCAGTCGATCTGTCGAGCGTAGTGCGACGCCGCCGAGCGGATTGGCTCGATGACCCGGGCGATGCTCACGCTCGTATCGACGAGCAGAGCATGGACGGTCGGGCGACGGGTTCGGTCGAGTTCGACATAGTCCGCACGGGTCAGGGGGAGCCCCTCGACACGGACCTCGAGATCATCGAGGGTCAGTTCGTCGCAATGATGGTCGGGGGCCGCCGGTGGGGTGAGCAGTCGCAACCGGACGCTCCGAAGACGGACTGTCGATTCGATGTCAAACTCGGTCGGAGCGGGATCCTGGGCAATGCCGAGCGATGTGGCGACGGCGATGATGCAGGCGATTGGAATCACAGCGACGGGATTCATCCATAAGAGAATACGTCCGGGCGCCGGGGAGAGACCAGCACCCCGTGTCGATTCGTGCTGAATCTCCGTCACGACGTCTTGCCCGGTCGTCCCCCATCATTGGTAAGCTAGAGGTCGATGCCACCTCTCTCACTGAACGCCACCGGCAGCACCGTCCTGCGCCTCGTGGCGCTGGCGCTTTCCACCTTCACGAGTTGGTGGTTGGCCAGTCGCCTTGGGGCGGCGGGCTACGGCGCCTATACCCAGGCCATGGCGTGGGCCAGCGTGCTGGGTATTCCGGCGCTGGTGGGGGCAGACCAGTTGTTGCTCCGGCAGGTCGCCACCAGTCGAGCGTCCGGGGACTGGACCCGGTCCAGAGGCTTGTGGGGTCGTGGCAACGGCGTCGTGGCATTTGGATCGCTCTTCGTGGGTGTTATCGCCATCGGCCTGCTGTGGCTGCTCTACGATCACTACGACGACGAGACCCGCAATGCGATCCGTCTTGCGCTTCTTCTCGTTCCCGTCGTTGCGCTGACACGCCTACGGCAGGGTGCCCTTCAGGGGCTTAATCGAGTCACCGCCTCGCAGACGCCGGAGTACCTGGTGCGTCCGGGTGCGTTCGCAGTGGCGGTGGTCGTGCTCCCGATGATGGGCGTGTGGGGGCTGAGTGCCGGGGGAGCCGTGACGGCCAACCTTGCGGCCAACCTGCTTGCGTTCGTCATCGCGGCGGCGCTGCTGCTCCGAGCCTGGCCGGACACGTTCAAGACGGCCACCTCCGCCGCACCACCTCCCGGCTGGATGAAGGCGTCGGCGTCGCTCGTCGTGCTGGGTGGACTTCAGGTCATCAACGCACAGACCGATCTGTTGATGTTGGGTCCGCTTCGCGGAAAGAGCGTTGCAGGGGTCTACGCGATCGCGGTCTACCTCTCTACGTTGGTTCCGTTCTTCCTCTATGCGTTTAACGCGGCGGTTGCGCCGCAGGTCTCGAACCTCTGGGAACGACGGGACCTTGGTGCTCTCCAGAAGACCATGACCCGCAGTGTTCGAATCGTCAGCGTATTGACGATCGGGCCGGTGGTTCTGCTGATTCTGCTCCGCGAACCCATTCTGTCGTTCGTCGGCGCCGAGTATCTCGCCGCCGCACGGCCTCTGACGATCCTCGTCGTAGGCCAGATGGTCAACGTTCTGATGGGAAGTGTGGGCGTGCTGTTGATCATGACGGGCCACGAACGGGACGCCGCGATCGGATTCGGTGTCGGCGCGTTGTTGAACATCACTCTGAACATCGTTCTGATCCCGCGTTTCGGCATGTTGGGGGCTGCGGTGGCTACCGCCAGCAGCACGATTCTCTGGAACATCGCTCTGGTTCTACGTGCTCGTCGGCGACTCGGGCTGGACCCGTCGGTTCTGGGGCTGAGGAGTCACCGATGAGTCGTGCGCCGAACTTCTTCGTGGTCGGTGCCGTCAAGAGCGGCACGACGGCGATGTGTGAGTATCTGTCTCGGCATCCCGACGTCTACATCCCCCCGGAGAAGGAACTGAATTTCTTCGGGTCCGATATGGACCTGCGCGTTCCCCGTCAGAGTTGGGACGAGTACCTTGCGATGTACTTTGCCACCGCCGGAGCGGAGACCCGACTCGGGGATGGGTCGGTCTGGTATCTCTACACCCGTGCTGCCGCGCAGGAGATCCGGCAGAGGGTTCCCGATGCGCGGATCGTCATCATGCTTCGGCAGCCGGTGGAGATGCTCTACTCGTTGCACAGTCAATTGCTCTACAACGACGACGAGGATCTCACGTCGTTCCAGGACGCGCTCTCGGCCGAGTCGGCCAGACGAGACGGGGAGCGCCTACCCGCCAACGTGACCTTCCCCGAACAGCTTCACTATCGCGCCATTGCGGACTATGCGCCCCAGGTCGAACGCTACCTGGAGGTCTTCGGGTCCGACCGCGTCCGCGTGATTCTCTTTGACGACTTTCGTCGCGAGACCGCACAGGTCTTCCGCGATACCCTTCGGTTCCTCGAGATAGATCCGGATTTCACCACCGAACTTGAAGTGATCAACCCCGCGAAGAAGGTGCGCTTCCGACCGCTCCAGAACTTCCTTCTGCGACCGCCGCCGGCCGTGCGTTGGATCGGTCGAAAACTGATGCCCGGTTTTCACGACCGCAACGAACTCCGCCGAAAGATGCTTGCGGCGAACGCCGGCCCACAGACCCGTTCACCGCTGGACCCCACGATCCGAAGCGACCTTCTTGATGAACTGCGACCGGGGATTCGTCGGCTCGAGGATGTCCTCGGGAAGGACCTTTCGAGTTGGACGCAGCCATGACACGACCGGATCACATCGCGTTGGTCATCTCGTCGCTTCAGGGCGGCGGCGCGGAACGCGTGGCGACCACGATCGCCGGAGAATTTGTCGATCGTGGAATCCGGGTGACGCTCGTGACGCTCCTGGCTCCGACCCACGATTTCTATCCTGTCCCCCTCGGCGTCGAACGGGTTGCGTTGGACCTTGGCGGCTATCGTCCGGGATTCGCGAGGGCGGTCCAACGGAACCTTCGGCGCCTCTCCTCGATCACCGACACGTTGCGGCAGCTCGCTCCGGACCTGGTCATCTCCTTCATGGACGCGACCAACGTTCTTAGCATTCTTGCCTGTCAGCGATTGCGTCTTCCTGTCGTCGTCTCGCAACGAATCGATCCCATCCGACAGGACGACGGCCCCGCATGGCGAATCCTGAGACGTCTCTGCTATCCACTTGCGGATCACGTCGTGAGCATCAGTCACGGAATCGATCGATCGTTCGATTGGATTCCACGGAGTCGCCGGACGGTGATTCACAATCCTCACGTTCCGCGTCCGGCTGTGGACGCATCGGCCCCGCTGCCGGAGGGTCTGACGCCGGGTCGCTTTGCCGTCGGGATCGGACGCCTGACCCGGCAGAAGGGCTTCGACCTCCTGCTGCAGTCCTTCGGGCGTGTGGCGGAACAGACGGACTGGTCGCTGGCGATCGTGGGCGAGGGGGAAGATCGGGCGGCTCTGGAACGACAACGGGATCAACTCGGACTCCGGGATCGGGTGGTCTTCACCGGGCTATTGGCCGACCCCTTTGGCCTCCTACGCCAGTCGGGTCTCTTCGTCCTCTCGTCCCGCTACGAAGGGTTCGGCAACGTGATCCTGGAGGCCATGGACGCCGGTGTGCCGGTCGTTGCCACCGACTGCCCGTCGGGCCCCGCAGAGATCATTCGTGACGGGGAGGATGGCTGGCTGGTTCCGGCCGAGGACATCGACGCATTGGCCACGACGCTGAAGACCGTGATCGAGGACCCGGAGGAGCGACGTCGTCGTGTCGCGCGGGCCACGGATCATGTCCGTCGATTCGGACTTCGTCACCACATGGAACGGTGGGACGACGTGTTCTCAACGGTACTGGGGGCCTAGCAGACTCTGCGGGTGGCGGCCTGCCGAAGCGCCAGATCCATGGAGAGCGTCGCCTTCAGGTTCTCTACCGATTCCGGTAGCAGGTTCCACTGGCGGGTCTCCATTGCGCTCCCGGAGGTCGATCGTGGAGCGCGGCTCTCGCGGTCGACCGAGAAGACCGAGATGCCGAGAGGTCCAAAGACCTTGGTCAGCGGTTCCTTGTGTTCGGCAGTCGTGACGACCACTCGTGTACCGCGGATGGCCTTCTGGGGGTCGTCTTCCAGATCTTGAATCCGCAGAAATCTTGGTTCGACCTGGAGCTGTTCCCCGAGTGCACGGCAGAGGACCGACCCTCGTTCATCGCTGGACTCCGCCACGGTGACCGGTGTGCCCTGGAGCCCGTTGGCGAGACCTGCACAGAGGAATGCCACGAATGCAGCGGGATCGACATGCAACGCCATCGCCTCCTCGCGGGAATGGCTCAACGCCAGCATCAGCTCATCGACGGGAAAGTCGGCGGCTCGCTGGCCGGGACTCTTGGAGATGTAGGTGCCGCTTCCCGGGCGGGCCTCGAGAAGCCCCTCGAGGGCCAGGGACGTGTAGGCCCGATGGATCGTCTTACGGTTCATCCCCGTCAGGTCGGCCAACCGCCGGACCGAGGGAACCCGGTCACCGGGCTGGAGCCGCCCTTCATGGAGATCCGACAGAAGACGGGCGCGGACGCGCTCCAGACCACTGTCGACATCGGACGAGGACGGAAGATGCATCATCGTGGATCCCTCTCTCACAAGCTGTGTGTCCCCCCGTCACCTGTAACACCAAGATACCCGGAGTTGTTCCTAATGACGGGTATTGACCTGTAGAATCTTTTTTGGCCCTTGTTTTCAACGACTTAGGGGCGTGGTCTCTGCTAGGATGAAGCCCATGACCGGTCAAAAGGCGTCCCGAACCACCCTTCTCTTCCTCTGCACCGGGAACTCCTGTCGCTCCCAGATGGCCGAGGCGTGGACCCGGCAGCTGATGGGGGAGACCGTCGAGCCCTCCTCTGCGGGGAGCGCACCCAAGGGGTTGGATCCCCGGGCCATCCAGGTCATGACCGAGGCAGGCGTCGACATGACCGGATACCAGTCGACTCCGTACGACGTGCAGTCCGTAAGTGATGTCGACCTGGTCGTCACCGTCTGTGATGCCGCCCGGGGTGCCTGCCCGCTGCCACCGACCGGCGTTCGCCACCTGCATCAGTCGTTTCCCGACCCACCGGGAAGGACCGCGGGGATGGAGGACGAGGCGGAGATCCTGAGGGTCTACCGCGATGTCAGGGACCAGATTCGCGCCTGGGTCTACACGTTGCCCCGTTTGCTGGAGAACAATCCGCGGATGTCCTCGAGGATCAGGTAGCACGACGGGACGAGTCCCAGCGTGATCAGTGTCGCGAACACCACGCCAAACGCGACCGACACCGCCATCGGAATGAGGAATCGGGCCTGCATGCTTCGTTCCAGCATCAGCGGAACCAGCCCGAAGAAGGTCGTCATCGAGGTCAACAGGATCGGGCGGAAGCGACTGGCACCGGAGTTGCGCACCGCATCGAACACGGTGCTAGCGGTTTCCCGCTGACGGTTGATGTGATGGACAAGCACGAGGCTGTCGTTGACGACCACGCCCGTTAGCGCCACGAGACCGAACATCGACAGGATCGTCAACGGCATGCCCAGGACGACGTGTCCCCACACGGCACCCACCAGTCCGAACGGGATCGCGACCATGATCAAGACGGGCTGAAGGTAAGAGCGCAACGGGACCGCGAGCAGCGCGAAGATGACGATCAGCGCCACCACGAACCCACGCATGAGTCCGCCGAGGGTCTCACGCTGTTCCGACTGTTGGCCCTCGAAGGTGTAACCCACCGCCGGGTGGTCCCTCAATATTCCCGGGAGCAGCTCGCGCTGCACCTGTTCGATGATCTTCCCCGGTGTCGCCTGCGCCGCGTCGACATCGGCGGTGACGTTGATCGCCCGTCGCCGGTCGACCCGTCGAACGCTGGCGTAGCCGCGTCCATCGCGAACTGCGGCGACGGTGCTGAACGGGATCTCGTCTCCGGACGGTGTTCGCACCCGCATGTTCTCGAGGTTGGCGAGCGAGCGTCTTTCGTCCTCGGGGAATCGGACCATCACTCGAACATCATCCCGCCCCCGCTGGATCCGCTGGGCCTCTTCGCCGTAGAACGCCTGACGAACCTGACGGGCAAGGTCCGATCGAGTCAGCCCGAGGATCTCTGCCCGTGGCTTGATGTCCAGATCGATCTGACGCTTGCCGTCGCGGAACGAATCGGAAATCTGATAGACCCCGGCGAAGTTCCCCAGCTCTGTCTTGAGTTGATCGGCGACGAGACGCAACTCGTCGAGATCGGGCCCGGTCAGCTGCACGTTGACGTCGTCGCCGGGGGAGAATAGCGACGATGTGAAGCTGGTCTGGATCGCGTCGGGAATCCTCCCGGCCATCTCTCGCCAGCGGTTTGCCAGGTCTTCGCTGCCGATGCTTCGTTCCTCGGAGGGAAGGAGCTCGATGGTCAACTCGCCGAGGTTTGCGGAGATCTCACGCGCCGCGAATCCGCCCCCGTTCTGCGCCTGTGCACGGCTGAACGGGTGCTCGCCCACCACGGCGACCAGGTTCACGAACGGATCCTGGCCGGTCTCTGCGACGACCTCCGTCCGTAATCGTTCGGCCGCCTCCTCCAGCGTTCGTACCGCCTCGGAGGTCTGTTGAGCCGGAGTCCCCGGTGGCAGTGTGATCGACGCCGCGATGATGTCGGACTCGACGTTGGGGAAGAAGATGAACCGCACCGTCCCGGACTTGATCATCGCGCCCGTCAGGATCAGCAACGCCAACCCGACGGCGAGGGTCAGGTACCGCCACTCGAGGGCGAAGTCCAACGCCGGTTGGTAGACGCGGGCGATGAACTTTCGCAGCCCTCCGGCGACTCCCTGCTGCACACGATTCCAGTGGGTGGCCAGCCAGCCGTGGGATTCCGTCAGCGGACGATCGCCATGGGCCAGATGGGCCGGTAACACCCAGAGCGATTCCACCAGCGACCACAGCAGGCAGGGGATGACGATCAGAGGGATGACGGCCATCACCTTGCCGGTCGAGCCGGGGACCGAGAGGAGCGGGCTGAACGCCGCCACCGTCGTCAAGACGGCGAACGTAACGGGGATTGCCATCTCCTGCGCTCCCTCGATCGCGCCACGAAGCATGTCTCCGTGCCGACGCTGATGCGAGTGGATGTTCTCCGCGACGACGATCGCGTCGTCGACCACGATCCCCAGCACGAGAATGAACGCGAATAGCGAGATCAAATTGATCGACACGTCCAACATGGGCATCATCCAGAACGCGCCGAGGAAGGCGATCACGAGTCCGATGCCGACCCAGAACGAGAGGCGGAAGCGAAGGAACAACGCCAGGTTGAGGAACACGAGGGCCAGACCGGTCATGCCGTTGCGAGCCAGTAGGTCTCGACGACCGCGGAGAATCCGTGACGCGTCATTCCACGTCGTCAGCTCGATGCCTTCGGGAAGCGTGGGCTCGACCCGCTCGATGTAATTCTCGACGGCGCTGGCGATCGACAGGGCATCCTGATCGCCGACACGAAAGACCTGCACTATCTGTGCGGGATGGCCGTTGAAGCGGGCCCACTGATCGGTATCCGCGAACCCGTCGCGGACCGTGGCAACGTCGCCGAGCAGGAGGCGGGTGCCGTCGGGTCGCGCCAGCAACACCAGCGATTCGAACTGAACGCCGGTCTCGGCCTGCCCGCTGGTTCGGAGCAGGATCTCGCCACCCTCGGTCTTGACCTGGCCACCGGGAAGGTCCAGAGACGAACGTCGGACGGCATCGGCGACGAATCCAAGGGTCAGTCCGTGACGACGAAGATCGGCCTCGGAGACCTCAATCGAGATCTCGAACTCCCGGGAGGTGGAGACCTCCGTCAGCGTGATCTCCGGTAGGCGGGCCAGGTCGTCCCGAACGCGGTCGGCAAGATGACGCAGCGCCCGGGTGTCGGCGGGACCGGAGACGGCGATGTCGATGACTTCACGTCGGTTGGTCAGTTCGCGGATCACGGGGCGCTCCGTCTCCGCGGGGAACGTGTCGATCGCGTCGATGCGAGAGCGAACGTCGTCCAGGACCCGACGGATGTCCTCGCCCAGCATCAGTTCGACGGTGGCAACCCCCATCCCCTCGGCGGCGTTCGACGTGACGCGTTTGACGCCGTCCACACCAAGGATCGCTTCCTCTATCCGCACGCAGACCGCCTCCTCCACTTCTTCCGGGGAGGCACCGAGGTAGGGGACGGTGATGGTCAGCAGATCCAGGGAGAACTCCGGGAAGACCTCCTGACGGATCGCCGAGTCGATGTTGATCTTGCCGAGAGGGAGACCGACGATCGAGACGAGTCCGCCGACGATCACAAGCACCATGATCAGGTTGGCCGCAACGGTGTTGGTTGCGAACCATTCGATCGCACGATTCACGACGGGTCGTCCTCTCCGGCGATGCGGACCTGCATGCCGTCCGTCACCGCGGACAGGGGCGAGAGGCAGATTCGATCACCGCTGGACAGCCCGCCCGTAACCAGGATGTCGCTGTCGGTGGCACGCAGGACTTGCACCGTTCGAAAACGAAGCCGCCTGTCGTCATCAACCAGCAACACGGTTCCGTCCTGACGCAGCGCAGCGCGAGGAAGCCGTAGGACGTCTTCGACCTCGCGGCCGATGATCTCCGCCTCGACGAACATCCCGGCGGCCAGAGGGGGGCGTGAGCGTTCATCACCACGGGCATACGGATCGGCCACCTGCGCGACCGCCGTCACCATCCGGCTGCGTGGGTCGATCTCGCCTTCGGTGCGGACGATGTGGCCCGAGTAGCGATGGGTCTCACCGGCAAACTCCGCCAACAGAACGACCTCGGGGCCGGTCAGACGAGCGGAGCCGTCACGGTAGTCCAACGGGAGATCGACGTAGGCCAGTTGCGAGTCTGGGAGCGGAAGACGAACCTCCGCGTAATCGACGGCATAGACCGTTGCGACCGGGGTTCCCCGATTGACGAATTGACCGATGTCCACATGTTTGACTCGAATGCGGCCCTCGTAGGGGCCGGCGACCTCGGTGCGGGCGAGGTCGCGCTGAGCACGGGAACGACCGGCGCGGGCCGCCTCTAACGTCGCCTCGGCCTCGGCAACCTGTGGGACTCGCAGGGTCAACGGCGGTGCCGTCTCGCCGGAGCCAAGCGATTCCCATTCCTGCCGGGCGATCTCGGCCTCGGCAATTTCCCGAGCGAGACGCAACTCGGCCTGTGCCACCCGGGCGTCGGCCTCGCGAACGATCTCGGTGTAGTCGTGAGAGTCGATCCGCAGGAGTGGAACACCCTTGTCGAAGAACCCGCCGGCAACGAACTGGGCGCTGACCCACGTCACTCGACCGGACACTTCGGCCACGATCTCGCTCTCTGTCCTGGGGCTCACGGTGCCCTGACTGCGAACCACGAGACGCGTGCTCTCCGGCTCGACGACCATCGTTCGAACGAGGGGGCGGATCGGTTCCGGGATCTGAGTCTCGGCATCTTTGGCCGTCGCGACCAGGACCCAGGCGATGAGGCCGAAGATCGCCAGCACGGCGATCGGTGCGACGACTTTGAGGAGAGGGGTCTTGCGTCGAGTCATCGGGAAGTCTCCGTCGGATCGATCCGGTCGGAAGCGCGATCGAACCCACCACCTAGGGCCAGGTGCAGGCTGATGCGATTGTCGAGGAGTTGACGTCGTGCGCCGATGGAACTGGTCAGCGCCTGCAGGGCGCGAGTCTGACTCTCGAGAACGGTCAGGTAGTCACCGATCCCGTTGCGGTAGCGGTCCTCCGCCAGCCGCACCGCCGCCAGAAGTTGCTCGGAGGCCTGGTTCAGGTGGCCCAGCCGACGGGCGAGAGCCTCCTCGGCCACCAACGCGGATTCGACCTCGCCATAGGCGCGGAGGGCGGCGGCCTGGAACGCGGCGACCTGCTCTCGTTGGATCTGCTGGTTGCGTTCGACGTCGGCTCGAAGTCGTCCGCCCTGAAAAATCGGTTGGAAGATCCCGGCGGCGATATTCCATACGCGGAAGTCGCCGTCGAGGAGATCGCCAAGATCGTCGCTGACGGTGCCGGCCCCGGCGGTCAGCGTCAGCCGGGGATAGAGCGACCGTCTCGCCGCGAGCGTACGTTGCTCGGCTCCCTGGATCCTTCGTTCCGCGGCACTGAGGTCCGGTCGTCGAGCGATCAGGGTCGCCGGCAAACCGACGGGAATGGACGGTGGGAGGTCCGGTAGCGGTCCCATCTTCTCCGGACCCGCCAGCCGCCCCGCCGGATAATCGCCGACGAGGATCTCCAACTGCCGCATGGCGGCGTCTCGTTGTTGTCGCCACCGTTCGACCAGCGCCTCGGCGCCGTGCAGGCTGGAGAGAGCAAGACGCAACTCGATGGCGGGCCTGAGCCCCGACTCGAATCGCGATCGAACCTGCTCGGCGGAATCTCTGAAGCTGGTCTCGCTGTCGCGGGCCAACGCAAGCTGATCGTCGGCTTCCAGCAGCGAGAACCATGCGCGCACGGTCTGGGCCACCAGCGAGAGTCGAGCCCCGCGGTAGTCCGCACGGGTCGCCTGGAAGTCGGCCATCGCGCCACGGGACGCGGCACGGAGACGACCCCAGAGGTCGACCTCCCACTGCGAATTGAGCCCGACGCCGTAGCGGCTGGTGGTCGTGCTGAGGACGTTCCCGCTGCTACCGGGAATCGGGAGACCGATGAAATTCTGTCGCTGCCTGGAGAACGAAGGATCGAAGGAGACCGATGGGCGAAGATCCGCTCCACGGATCCTGGCCTCGGCCGCGGCGCGATCCACCCGGGCGGCGGCGGCTTCGAGGTCTCGATTTTGCTCCAACGCACGTTCGACCCAGTGGTTGAGTTGGGCATCCCCAAACTGGGTCCACCAGGCATCCGCTTCGAAAGTCTCGGACGCCGGGGTCTGTTCGAGCGTCGCCGTGAATCGATCGGGAGGCGTGGATGACACCGGCATCGTGACAACCGGAGCACGAGCGCAGCCCACCCCCAGTAGCGCTGCCAGCAAGAAGACCGCCGCTCTCATCGCGGGATCGCGTCGCTACGCATGCCGGCGCAGGTGAAGCCGACCAGGTGGCGGATCGTCAATTCGACATCGTCGTCGTAGGACAGCCCACCCGGAAGGCGTGGCATGTCGTGGGACCAGAGAATCGTATGGGCCATCAGCCCGGCCATGAAGAGGAATCGCCAGTGGATCTCATCCGGGGGCAGGTCGGGTAGTCGGGACGAGAGAGCCCGGGAGAAACGTGCCACGACGTCGCGGAACTGATCGACGAACTGCTCCTTCAGTCGAGCGTCCGGCTGGTTCATGACGTTCCCCAGAAGCCGAGAGACCGAACCCTTTTGATCCCACTGATGACACATGCGCAGGGCGGGACCGACGAACGCCTCCACCACCGATTCCAGCGAGACCGGATCGACCTGCTGCTCGACCCGATCGAGCGCCGCCATGCGGGCCTCGTTGATCGGACCCAGCCGGCGCTTGAAGATCTCCTGGATCAAGCGCTCCTTGGAGCCGAAGTGGTAGTTGACCGACGCCAGGTTGGCTTCGGCTGCGGCGGTGATATCCCGAAGGGAGGTCCGGTTAAAGCCCTGATCGGCGAACAGTCGTTCCGCCGCATCCAGCAGCTTTTCCCTTGTGCCTTGACCCTTCTTCTCGCTGGCGGTGGTCACGGGCCACTCCCGACAAACGTTTGTTTCAAACGACTGTTTGAATGTTAGTCGAGGGCCCCCTCCTCGTCAAGGACGTCTCTTCGATAGCGGATCTTCCCGCCCACCATCGTCAGCCGTACTCGGATCTCGGGAATCCGCTCCTCGGGTACCGTGAGCAGGTCGTCGGAGAGAACGACGAGATCGGCCAGCTTGCCGACGGCCAGCGAGCCGACCCGGTCCTCCATCCGCGCTGCATACGCCGCATCCAGCGTCGCCGCCCGCAAGGCCTCGAGCCGCGTCATCGCCTGCTCGGGGTAGAACGGATCCCCGCCTGCCGGGCGTCGCGTCACCGCGCTGTAGAAGTTGGCCAACGGATCGACATCCTCGATCGGCGCGTCGGTCCCATTGATCACCACGGCACCGCTGTCACGAAGCGATCTCCAGACGTACGCCCCTTCCCGCGATCGCTGGTCTCCCAGGCGAGTCGGGACCCAGGACGCGTCGGAGGTGCAGTGAACTCCCTGCATCGCCGCGATGACCCCGAGCTCCGCGAATCGCGGGATGTCGTCGGGGTGTAGATGCTGGACATGCTCGATCCGCCAGCGCAGGTCGTTGACGTCGGGATACTCGGCGAAGATCCGTTCGAAGAGATCGAGCGTCTCCCGATTGCCCCGATCTCCGATGGCGTGCACACAGAACTGAAATCCGTGCTCGAGGGCGATCCGGGCCGTCTGTTCGATGGACTCGATGGAGTGGGTGTTGAGGCCCGAGGTCTCGGGGAGGTCGTTGTAGGGTTCCAGGAGCCAGGCACCGTGACTGCCCAGGGCCCCGTCCATGTAACGTTTGATGCCACCCACGGTCAGGTAGCCGTCGCCGACGCCGTCCCAACGGTAGTCGCCGGCGCGCTCCGCCAACTCCTGATTCGATCCCTCGAGCATCACCCACAGACGGACCGGAAGTTCCCCGGAGTCCGCCATCTCGCGCAAGACATCCACCGTGAGGAAGTCCGATCCCGCATCGTGAAAGCCGGTGATCCCGTTTCTCAGACACTCCTCGGCGGCCAGCTCCACCTCTCGCCGACGGAGACGACGGCTCGTCTCGGGGTCGGCTCCCTCCTCGGCGGCGGCCTGAACAGTCAGCGCCAGTCCGTAGGCAGTTTCACGGAGGACGCCCGTGGGGCGACCATCGGGGTGACGGAGGATCTTGCCACCGACGGGATCGGGCGTGTCGGCGGTGATCCCCGCCAGCTCCAGGGCCACGGCATTGATCAGCCCCGCGTGGCTGCCGGCGGAATGTTTCAGCAGGACGGGGTGGTCCGGCACCCGGCGACTCAAGGAGTCATGGACCGGGTAGCCCTCGACGGTCACGGCCGGGCGTTGGTCCCACTCGTCCTGGTGCCAGCCCCAGCCGAGGACCCACTGACCTGGATTCGTACGAGACGCGGCGTCCGCCACCAGATCGATCACCTCGTCCCAGCTCCGGGCGGCGCGTAGGTCGACGTTCTGGAGCGCCCTGCCGATCCCGGTAAAATGCCCGTGCCCTTCGATGAAGCCCGGGACGACCCGTTGTCCCTCTAGATCGACGATCTCGGTGTTGGACCCGGCCAGCGCGGTCACCTCCGCCGTCGATCCCACCGCGACGATCCGGTCACCGGAGATCGCGAGGGCCTCGGCTTCGGGGATTTCGACGTCCATGGTGAGGATCTTGCCGCCATGCAGGATCCGATCGGGCCCGGCAGGGGGGGGCGCACAGGCCGTCCCCAGGACCAGAACTGAAAGAACGACCCGATTCCAGATCATTTCGTGACGCATTCGGGGCTCCCGATAGGGCAGAATATCGACTCGCCGATGGCCAATTTAACAGGCATTTCGATTCTAAAGACCTCTCTTGCCAGCGAAAGTTGGCATCGCTATGATGCCCCCGCCAAATCATGAGCAATCAAAAATCCCCGTTAATCTTTCCGCCCTGGCTGGACGCCATCCGTCCGGTCGTGGGAGCCGTCGCCTTCGGCGTCGTACCGGTCTACCTGGTGCTGCTGGTCTGGTTCGGTGCGTCTCCCAAGACGACGGACGTGGGCTACCAGCCGGAGCAGCCGGTGCCGTACTCCCATGCGGTCCACGCCGGGGAGTTGGGTATCGACTGTCGGTACTGTCATTCCACCGTCGAAGAGTCGGCCCACGCCTCGATCCCGCCGACCTCGACGTGCATGAACTGCCACAGCGCGATCCACACGGAGAGTGAGAAACTCGAACCGGTCCGGGCCAGCTACGAGAGTGGGCTCCCGGTTCACTGGATCCGGGTCCACGACCTACCGGACTACGCGTACTTCAACCACAGTGCCCACGTGCGTCGTGGTGTCGGGTGTGTATCGTGTCACGGGCGCATCGACACCATGGAGGTCGTCCAGCAGGACCAACCTCTCAGCATGGGCTGGTGTCTCGACTGCCATCGCAACCCCGCCCCTAATCTCCGTCCCCTCGACAAGATTACCGACATGACCTGGAAGGCCGGTTCCGAAGAGGAACAGCGACAGCTCCAGGAGAGTCTCGGCGTCGAGGCCAGCGAGGACTGCAGCACATGTCATCGATGAAGCACGACGACACGTCCGTACCCGAGTACTGGCGTAGCCTGGACGAGCTTGCCGACTCCGACGACTTTCGGACCTTCGTCGAGAACGAGTTCCCGGCCTCGGCGGATCAGATGTTGACGCCGGCCTCCCGTCGTAACTTCCTTAAGTTGATGGGCGCGTCGATGGCGTTGGCCGGGATGACCGCCTGTCGTTGGCCCAGCGAAGAGATCCTTCCGTTCTCCGAGCGTCCCGAGGGGTTCGTCCCCGGAACCCCCCGACATTTCGCGACGGCCATGCAGATCTCCGGGGTCGCCAGCGGTGTCGTGGTCAGCAGCTACGACGGGCGACCGGTCAAGATCGAGGGCAACGAGCTTCATCCCGACAGCCTTGGTAGTACGGGACTTCTGGCCCAGGCCAGCCTCCTGGAACTCTACGACCCCGATCGCAGCGACCACGTCTGCCGGAAGGGCACCGACGGCGTCGAGACCTCCGAGTGGGCCGCGTTCGATGCCTTCGCCGACGAGCACTTCGCGGCTCAGGCCGCAAACGGCGGTCGCGAGTTGCGTGTCCTGGCCGGCGCCGACGGCTCGCCGACACTGCAGCGGATGCGTCGGCACTTCGCCGAGAGATTCCCTGCGGCGGCATGGGTCGAGTACGAGGCGATCTCACGCGACAACATTCGTCAAGGCGGCCGACTGGCGTTCGGCCGCGATCTTCGTCCCCACTGGGCGCTCGACCATGCAAGCGTCATCGTCTCGTTCGACGACGACTTCCTGGCCCAGCATCCCAACGCCGTCCGCTACGCCCGGGACTTCGTGGCCGGTCGCAAGACCGACGACGATCATCACGATGCGTTCAATCGTCTTTACGTCGTCGAGGGCTGTCACACGATGACGGGCAGCGTCGCCGACAGACGGATTCCCGTCGACACCCACTCGATCGCCGCCTATGTCGGTTGCGTAGCGGCGCATCTGTTCCTCGAAGCCGGACTCCAGCTTCCCGCAGGCGTCGGCTCGTTGCGTCAGACCCTCGAGGGTTTCCGCTCCCACGCTCTCTACGCTTCGATCGACGCCTCGCTGATCGTGGACCTGATGGCCCACCGGGGAGCGTCGCTGCTGGCAGTTGGCCCCGGACAGCCGGCCGAGATCCACGCCCTGGTCGGCGTCCTGAACATGGCCCTGGGCAACATCGGCAAGACGTTGACCTTTACCGCAGAGAGCGATGCGAACCGTCCTCATCACGTCGATGCGATCGCGGGTCTCGTCGAAGAGATGCAATCCGGTCAGGTCGATACGCTGGTCATCCTTGAGGGGAACCCGCTCTACGACGCCCCTGCCGATCTGAATTTCGCCTCCGCGCTCGAGAAGGTCGGCACCGTGATCCGGGCTGGCCGATACGTCGATGAGACGTCTGCGGTGGCCGACTGGCATCTGCCGCTGGCCCACTACCTGGAGACATGGGGCGACGCCCGCGGCTATCGGGGGACCTACAGCGTCACCCAGCCACTGATCGATCCGCTCCGCAACGGTCGTTCCGCCATCGAGATCCTGGCCACACTGGTGGGAGAAGCCACCGGCGGCTACGACGCCGTAAAGAGCACCTTCGCCCAGCAAATCGGTGACGAAGCGTGGCGTGGCGCGTTGCACGACGGGCTCGTTCGTGACTCCGAGTTGGCGACGACGCAGCCGGGACAGCTCGCCGACGGTTGGGTCTCTTCGTTAAGTTCGTTTGCGACGGCCGCCGAGGCCGGTTATCGCGTCGTCTTCCTCACCGATGCGCGGGTTCGCGACGGCCGCTTCGCCAACAACGGTTGGCTCCAGGAAGTTCCCGACAGCGTCACGAAGCTCACCTGGGATAACGCGGCGCTTGTCGGAGTCGCCACCGCCAAGGCGATCGGTGTGAAGCACGGGCAGATGCTGCGTGTCGAACACGGCGGCCACAGTCTGGAGCTTCCGGTCTACATCCTTCCCGGCCAGGCGCCGGAGACCATCGGCGTGGCGCTTGGCTATGGACGACGTCACGGAGGACAGATCGCTACCGACGCCGGCTTCGATGCCTACCCGCTGAGAACCCGCGAGGCGATGGCCTGGGCTGCGGTTCAGGTTCAGCCGATGGCCGGGTCCTTCAAGTTGGCGACCACCCAGAACCACTGGGCGATCGACCCCATCGGGACCGACACCACCGAGGAGCGAGTTCCGATCCTGGTCCACGAGATCGACATCAAGGACCTCCACGGGGGGCACGACGATCACGGCGAAGGCGGCGGGGGGCACGGATCCCACGAGGTCAACCTCTGGCAACCCCACGAATACGAGGGTTACAAGTGGGGCATGACCATCGACCTGAACGACTGTACGGGTTGCAACGTCTGTATCGTCGCCTGTCAGTCGGAGAACAACATTCCGGTCGTAGGTCGCGACGAAGTGATCCGCGGTCGCGAGATGCATTGGATTCGCGTCGATCGCTATTTTCAGGGCGACGCAGACGCGCCGTCGATCTCGTTCCAGCCTGTCACCTGCCATCACTGCGAGAACGCCCCGTGTGAGCAGGTCTGTCCGGTAGCGGCCACGGTACACGACGCCGAGGGGCTGAACGTGATGGTCTATAACCGTTGCATCGGCACTCGTTACTGCGCCAACAACTGCCCGTACAAGGTGCGTCGCTTCAACTACTTCAACAACCATCTCGATCAGTCGCCGATGGAGACGATGATCTACAACCCGCAGGTCTCCAAACGATCGCGGGGTGTGATGGAGAAGTGCACCTTCTGCACCCAGCGGATCGCTGCCGCCAAGATCACCGCCGGCAACGAGGATCGTAAGATCCGCGACGGCGAGGTCGTGCCGGCCTGTGCCCAGGCCTGCCCGACCCGTGCCATCACGTTCGGCGATCTGAACGACGAGGGTAGTCGGGTGCTTGCGAAACAGAAAGATCCGCGGGCCTACGCCATGCTCGAAGAACTAAACGTTCGTCCTCGACTGCGTTACCTGTCCCGTGTGAGGAACCCCGGACATTCCGAAGCCGGCCACGGGGCCGGTGAGGCATAGAAGGAAATCATGGCATCCATCACCGCCGGGCAGCGAGACCCGCTAGACAACACCCACGATGTTCCGGGGGAACGTGCGCCCCTGATCATCGGCCACGACTACGCGTCGGTCACCGACGCCGTCTGTGGCCTGGCGGAACGGACCACCGCATCCAAGGCTTGGTGGCTGGCGTTCGGGTTCTCCGCATCCCTGACCGGAATGCTGTTTGCGATGGTCGGCTACCTGATCTGGACCGGTATCGGTGTGTGGGGTGTCAACGCACCCGTCGGTTGGGGCTTCGCGATCATCAACTTCGTCTTCTGGGTCGGTATCGGCCACGCGGGCACGCTGATCTCCGCCATCCTCTTCCTTCTAAGGCAGAACTGGCGAACCAGTATCAACCGCTTCGCCGAGGCGATGACGATCTTCGCGGTTATCTGCGCCGGGCTGTTCCCCGGGATCCATGTCGGTCGCGTCTGGCTGGCCTACTGGATGTTCCCGATCCCGAATCAGATGAGCATGTGGCCCAACTTCCGCAGCCCGCTGCTGTGGGATGTCTTCGCGGTCAGTACCTACTTCACGGTCTCGGCGTTGTTCTGGTATGTCGGCATGATCCCCGACCTTGCGACTCTGCGAGATCGGGCGACCGGTAAGGTGCGTCAGGTCATCTACGGCGCGCTGGCCCAGGGCTGGCGTGGCTCCAATCGACACTGGCAGAACTACGAGCGGGTCTATTTGATCCTTGCCGCCCTGGCGACGCCGCTGGTGTTGTCGGTCCACTCGGTCGTTAGTTTCGACTTTGCCGCCTCGATCATTCCCGGTTGGCATACGACGATCTTCCCGCCGTACTTCGTGGCCGGCGCGGTCTTCTGTGGCTTCGCGATGGTGGTGTTATTGGCGGTTCCGGTGCGGGCGATGTTCGGCCTCAAGAGCGTCATCACCATGCGTCACCTGGACAACATGAACAAGATCATCCTGGCCACCAGCCTGATGGTCGGTTACGCGTATTCGGTCGAGTTCTTCGTCGCCTGGTACAGCGCCAACCCTTACGAATACTTCGCGTTCATGAACCGAGCGATGGGCAACTACGCATGGGGCTATTGGATCATGGTCAGCTGCAACGTGCTGGCGCCTCAGGTCTTCTGGTTCAAGCGGATGCGAACCTCGCCGATCGGGATGGTGATTGTCGCGATCCTGGTGAACATCGGCATGTGGTTCGAGCGATTCGTCATCGTCGTTATCTCGCTCAGCCGCGACTTCTTGCCGTCCAGCTGGGGCAAGTACATTCCGACCTGGGTCGACATCCTGACGCTGATCGGAAGTTTCGGCCTGTTCTTCACGCTGTTCCTGCTCTTCATCCGCTTCGTTCCGATCGTCGCGGTCTCGGAGGTCAAGGGCGTGATGCAGCAGCCGCGTAAGGGTCGGGAGGCGGAAGCATGAGTCATTTCGGACTTCTCGCCGAGTACGAGACACCGCAAGAACTGATGCAGGCGGCCAAGAAGGTTCGCGATGCCGGTTTCAAGAAGTGGGACTGCCACACGCCGTTCCCGGTGCACGGACTTGATGGAGCCATGGGTCTCGGTAGCCCCAAGCTGCCGTGGGTCGTGATGGGCGCCGGTGCCACCGGCACCGCGCTAGCCGTGCTGTTGCAGTGGTGGACCAATGCCGTCGACTACCAGGTGGTCGTCAGCGGCAAGCCGCTCTGGAGCATCCCGGCCAATATTCCGATCGTCTTCGAGGTCACCGTGCTGTTGAGCGCGTTGACTGCGTTCGCCTGTCTGTTCGTCTTTAACAATCTGCCGAAGTTCTATCACCCGACGTTCCGCAGTCAGCGCTTCAAGCGCGCGACCACGGACAAGTTCTTCATCGTTGTCGAGGCTGCCGACCCTCAGTTCGATTCACAGAAGACCCAGGCGCTTCTTGAATCGACCGGTGCCGACCACATCGAGACTCTGGAGGATTGACGGGATGCCGCTGCTGCCACCGTTGCCGGATCTATCCCTCGTCCCACGCTGGTTGTGGGTGACGCTGTTGGTGTTGGCCTGTTTCGCGCCGATTCCGTTCGCCATGGTTGCCCGCATGAGAAGCGTTCCGGCGGAACAGCCGCGGATTCACATCGTGCCCAACATGGACAACCAGGGACGTTACAAGGCCCAGCAGGCCAATCCCGAATTCCTTGACGGTCGCGCGATGCGTGAGGCGCCGGAACATACGGTCGCCCGCGAAGCGTCCCGAACCGTCGGTGCCATCGACACCGGATTCACCGAGAGCGGTTACGTTACGGAGATCCCGTTCCCGGTCACGGAAGAGTTCGTTCGTCGTGGCCAGGATCGATTCGATATCTACTGCGCGCCGTGTCACGGTTATGCCGGTTACGGCGATGGGATGATCGCGCAGCGGGCCGACTTCCTCGCACAGGGAACCTGGGTTCAGCCGGCGTCGCTCCATGAGGATCCCGCGACGACACGTGAGATCGGTTTCTTCTTCAACACCATCACCAACGGCGTTCGCAACATGCCGGCGTACGGTTCGCAGATCTCGGTAGACGATCGCTGGGCCATCGTGTCGTACGTGAAGGCGCTCCAACTGAGCCAGGGCGGCGGACTGCAGGCCGGTCAGGAGGCTGCGCAGTGAGACATTCGTCACAACCGATCACGCTGGATCCGACCCAGATGAGGCTTGGGGCCGGGGCGCGTCGCTGGGCGGTGGTCTTCGCGATCATCGGAGTCGCCGGTCTGGCTGTCTCGTATTTCCTGGGTCCGATGGCCGGGGACGAGGCGCGCAAGACGTTTTTCCACAGCTATCTCGTCAACTTCATGTACTTCCTCAGCCTGGGGCTGGGGTCGCTGTTCTTCGTCCTCGTCTCGCATCTCGTGCGCGCCGGCTGGAATGCCACGGTCCGACGCATCGCCGAGGTGATCGCCTGGACGCTGATCCCGATGGTCGTGCCGGCCCTGGTGTTGCTGTGGGGGATGAACGACCTCTACGAGTGGAGCATCCCGGCGGTCGTCGAGCACGACGCGATCCTCCAACACAAGGCCAGCTTCCTCAATCCGACCTTCTTCACAATCCGGTTTGCGATCTACTTCATCGTCTGGGGTGGATTGTCGTGGTGGTATCTCGGTCGCTCGGTTCGCCAGGATAGCGTCGGCGGCGTCGCCATCAGTAGTGGACTCGAGCGGATGGCGCCTCTGGCGATGATCGCCTACGCGTTGACCGTGACGCTGGCAGCGTTCGACTGGATGATGTCTCTCAGCGCCCACTGGTTCAGTACGATCTACGGTGTCTACTACTTCGCCGGAAGCGCTCTGGCGGCGTTTTCGCTCTGTGCGATTCTGACTCACCGGCTGAAACAGAGCGGCAAGCTCGGACCCGCCGTCAACCCGGTGCACTTCCACGACCTGGGCAAGCTGATGTTCGCGTTCGTCGTCTTCTGGTCGTACATCGCGTTCTCGCAGTACATGCTGATCTGGTACGCCAACATGCCGGAGGAGACGGTCTTCTTCGAGTTGCGGCAGAACACGACCTGGGTCTTCCTCAGCGTTATGCTTCTCGTCGGCCACTTCGCGTTGCCGTTCTTGGGCCTGATCTCGCGTATCCCTAAACTGCGTCCTGCGCTGCTTAGTCTTCTCGGGGTCTGGGTCCTGGTGATCCACTGGTTCGATCTGTTCTACCTGGTGATCCCGGCCAGCCGACCGGACGGTCCGGCGTTCAATCTGATGGACGTGACCTGCTTCGTCGGTCTCGGCGGGATCTTCCTGGCATTGTTCATCTGGCGACTGGCGGGTGTCTCCCTGGTTGCGGTCAAGGATCCTCGCTTGCACGAGTCCATGGAGTTGGGTCATGCATGATTCTTCTCATCACGACGAGCCGCTCACCATGGTCGAGCCGGGGAAGAACGACCCCACGGCGTCGATCACCTGGATCGTGACGGCAATTTCGGTGGGTCTGCTGATCACCATCGTCTTGCTGTCGGATGCCTTCTTCCATTCCACGGTCGTCGGCGAGTCCAATCGCAAGAAGTTTGACTACGTCAATCCAGAGCTTCGCAAGATTCAGACCGAGCAGAAGCAGCTGTTGATGGAGACCCGCGTGCTGGACGAAGCGACCGGCCGGGTATCGATGCCCATCGACGCGGCGATCGAGAAACTCGTGGCGGAACAGAAATGAGATTCCTCCTCGCCATCGCGATCCTGTGTAGCGTCCTGTCGCCGGTCATGGCCCAGGTCGCAGGGGAGATCCCTCCCCATCTGCGCAGCGTCGATGTCGACGAGAAGCTGGATCAGCTTGTTCCCCTGAACGCGCAGTTCGTCGATGAGCGCGGACGGCCGGTTCAACTGGGGGACTACTTCGAGGACGAGCGGCCGGTGGTACTGGTCATGGCCTACTACCGCTGTCCCATGCTCTGCTCTCTGGTCCTTGATGGACTTGTCGACGTGCTGGGTGATCTGGAGGGGCAGCCCGGGAAGGACTATCAGATCCTCACCGTCAGTATCGACCCCACCGAGTCGCCCACCCTGGCCCAATCCAAGCGGCAGACGTATCTCCGCGCGCTGGGGCGTCCGGGGGCCGACGAGGGTTGGCACTTCCTGACCGGCCGCAAGGAGCAGATCGACGCGGTGGCCGATGCCATCGGCTTTCGCTATCGCTACGTCGAGGATCGCGGGGAATACGCCCATCCGGCGTTGCTGACGGTGCTGACCCCCGAGGGCAAGATCTCGCGTTACCTCTACGGGGTCAAATGGGAACCGGACACCGTGCGGTTGTCGCTGGTGGAGGCGTCTAACGGGGCCATCGGCACGACGGTCGAGCGAATCCTGCTCTCCTGCTACGGTTACGATGCCACCGAGGGTCGCTACGGCCCGGTTGCCATGAAGATCATGCGTACCGGCGGCGTGCTGACCGTGATCGTTTTTGGACTCGTGCTTATTTCCTTCTGGCTCCGTGAGCGAAGCGGCGCCAAGAGAACGCCCCCCGTGCCGATCACGCTGGGCGAGAGGAACGTCTGATGGTTGCCTCAAGCTTCTGGCTGCCGGAACAGATGTCGACCATCGCGGAACGGGTCGACGCCGACTGGGACCTGGTCTTCTGGATCAGTACCTTCTTCTTCTTCCTGGTCGTCGGCCTGATGTTCTATTTCGTCTTCCGCTACCGGTCGAAGCCGGGCGGGAAGGCGTCCTCCAACGTCACCCATCACACCGCACTCGAGGTGTTCTGGACCGTGATCCCGTGCCTCCTGGTCGTGGTCCTGTTCTGGCAGAGCTACAAGACCTACCTACATATGACCGTGCCGCCGGATGGCGCGTACGAGATCCAGGTCACCGGTCAGAAATGGAACTGGTTGTTTACCTATCCCAACGGTTGGGTCGATGGCGATCTGCATGTCTGGGTCGGCGAGCCGGTCACCTTGATCCTGTCGTCCGAGGATGTGATCCACGCACTTTACGTCCCGGAGTCCCGGCTCAAGCTGGATGTGGTGCCGGGTCGCTATCGAAAGATGTGGTTCGAGCCGACCAAAGCGGGTGAATTCGACATCTATTGTGCCGAGTACTGCGGTACCGAGCACTCGTCGATGATGTCCAAGCTAGTGGTCCACGAGTCGCGAGACGCCTTCGACGTGTGGATGGCCGACGCCTCAAACCTTCACGATAAATTCCCACCGGCAGAAGTCGGTGCGTTGCTCTACAACAAGTTCGGGTGCAAGCAGTGTCACTCGATCGACGGCACCGCCGGTATTGCACCGACGTTTACCGGGTTGTACGGAAGTCGGGAAACACTCACCACCGGGGAATCCATCCTGGTCGACGAGAATTACGTCCGGGAGTCGATCCTCGAACCCAAGGCCAAGGTGACGGCAGGCTTCGATCCTGTCATGCCGACGTTTCAGGGACGATTCAATGACGATGACATCAACGCCATCATCGCGTACCTGAAGACGCTAGAGCAGGAGTGAGGTTGCTATGAGTACCTCAGAAAAAACACTGGGTTCTCCCGGCACCGAGGTGTCCGGACTGCACCAGGATAACTACTTCAACCACTCCAGCGGCATCATGTCGTGGCTCTTCACCCTCGACCACAAGCGGATCGGGGTGATGTACCTGGCCTCGATCCTCTCGGCATTCTTCCTGGGGGGCATGCTGGCCCTTCTGGTTCGTACCGAGCTACTGACCCCCGGCAAGACCATCGTCGATCCGGACTTCTACAACCAGCTGTTTACGCTTCACGGCGCGGTGATGATCTTCCTGTTCATCATCCCCGGTATCCCCGCCGCCCTGGGCAATCTGGTCCTCCCGTTGATGCTGGGTGCCAAGGATGTGGCGTTCCCGCGACTGAACCTTGCCAGCTGGTGGATGTGGATTACCGGCGCTCTGTTCTCGATGACCTCGATGATTCTCGGCGCCGTCGATACGGGCTGGACGTTCTACACGCCATACAGCACCACGACGAGCACGGCGGTCATCTCGATGTTGACCGGTGTGTTTATCCTCGGCTTCAGTTCGATCTTCACCGGACTGAACTTCATCGTCACGATTCACAAGCTACGACCGAAGGTCATGACCTGGTTCAAGATGCCGCTCTTCCTGTGGGGTCTCTACGGAACGGCGGTCATGCAGGTCCTGGCTACACCGGTCCTCGGCATCACCGGGCTCCTGCTAATCGCGGAGCGCGCGATGGGTGTGGGGATCTTCGATCCCGCCCTGGGTGGGGACCCGGTGCTGTTCCAGCACTTCTTCTGGTTCTACTCCCATCCGGCGGTCTACATCATGATCCTGCCGGCGATGGGCGTGATCAGCGAGCTGATCTCGGTCTTCAGCCGCCGGCATATCTTCGGTTACAGGTTCATCGCCTTCAGTAGCATCGCCATCGCGATCCTCAGCTTCCTGGTCTGGGGCCACCACATGTTCACGGGCATGTCGCCGCTGGCCAACATGGTCTTCAGCCTACTGACCTTCAGCGTCTCGATCCCGTCGGCGATCAAGATCTTCAACTGGCTTGCCACCATGTACAAGGGCGCCATCGTCCTGAAGACGCCGATGTACTACGCGTTGGCGTTCCTGTTTCTGTTTACGATCGGTGGGCTGACCGGGTTGTTCCTGGGGATGCTGTCGGTGGATATCCATCTTCACGACACCTACTTCGTAGTGGCCCACTTCCATTACGTCATGTTCGGTGGCACGGTCATCGCGTTCATGGGTGGCCTGCACTACTGGTGGCCCAAGATGTTCGGCCGCATGTACAACGAGGCCTCGGCCAAGTTGGCGTTCTGGCTGATCGTCATCGGTTTCAACATCACCTTCCTCAGCCAGTTCGTGATGGGGAGCCAGGGGATGCCACGCCGGTATTACGATTATCTCGACAAGTACACGATCTACCATCAGATCTCGACCGTCGGTTCGTACATCATGGCCGCCGGTTTCTTCGTCTCCCTGTTCTGCCTGTTGCACTCGCTCTATCGCGGGCGACCGGCGCCGGCCAACCCCTGGGGTGCCAACTCGCTGGAGTGGAAGACGCCGTCGCCGCCGCCCCACGACAATTTCAAAGAGATTCCCGAGGCCGACAATCCCTACGACTTCTCTCGCTGGGAGTACGACCCCGCGATTGACGCATACGTTCACGATTCGGCACGTAGCTAGGCGAGCTGGAGTAGCAGATGTCCGATACCCAACAGAGTGGCCACGGCGAGCACGACCACCCGTCGTTCTTGCAGCACCACTTCGAGACACCGGAGCAACAGGCCGACGCCACCAAGTTCGGCATGTGGCTGTTTCTCGCCACAGAGATCCTGTTGTTCGGCGGACTGTTCTGTGCCTATGCGATCTATCGGGCCAACCACCCCGAAGTGTTCATGTACGCCCATCAGTTCCTCGACAAGAACCTGGGTGCCATCAACACCGTGGTGTTGCTCGTCTCCAGCCTGACGATGGCCTGGGGTGTTCGCGCGGCCCAGTTGAACCAGCAGAAGCTCCTCAAGATCCTGCTGACCCTGACGCTCCTCGGTGGCTTTGGCTTCATGGGCATCAAGAGCGTCGAGTACAAGTCCAAGTTCGATCACGGGACGCTGTGGGGCAAGAAGTACCAGTCCCAGGCACACCACGGCGATGCGGCCACCGAGTCGCACGAAGCCGCCGAGAGCCACGACGCCGTCGCCGACGATCACGCCGCGGATCTGAGCGGAGATGTGAGCGGATTTGTCGCCGAGGTCTCGACGGTGGCCCGAGCCGCGGACGCGCCACGGGGGCTTGCCGAGAGTCACGGCGAGGATAGCCACGAGATACCGGAGCCCAGCAAGGCACCGATCTTCTTCGGCATCTATTTCCTGATGACCGGTCTGCACGGGCTTCACGTCCTGATCGGCATGGGCGCCATCTCGTGGCTGCTCTATCGCTCGGCGAAGGGTCACTTCTCCAGCGCGTACTACACGCCGGTCGATCTTGTCGGGCTCTACTGGCATCTCGTCGATCTGATCTGGATCTTCCTCTTCCCACTCCTCTACCTGATCCACTAGACGAAGACGGATTTGAATATGAGTCAATCGGAAGCCCACTCTCACGAAAACGTTGTCGGACACGTCGTCCCGCTGAAGTTGCTGTTCGGCATCCTCGGGACGTTGCTGTTTCTAACGTTCGTGACGGTCGCCATCACGTGGTTCGATCTGGGGCCCTTCAACTTGATCGCTGCAATGGCCATTGCAGTCGTCAAGGGTTCGCTGGTCTGTTTGTACTTCATGCACCTGCGTTGGGATCGACCCTTCAACTCGTTTGTCCTGATCATCTCGCTCGTTTTTCTGGCGGTCTTCATCTGCTTTGTGATGCTGGATTCGTTCGCCTACCAGCCCGATCTGATTCCGGACTACGCACCCGAACTCCAGCGGTGACCCGGGGTCCATCGATCCTGAGACCCGGGGGCGATCGTTCCGAAATCGTCCCGGGCGCCAGGATCCTCGGGATCGGCGTCTTCCTGGCATCGATCTCGATGCTGTTCCTTGCGGTGATCGTGGCCTACGTGGTGGTCCGTCATAAGGCTCCGAACTGGCCGCCGCTGGACGCACCCGCTCTTCCCAAGGTGTTGTGGCTGAGCACGCTGTCTCTGATCGGCGTCAGCGTCTTCCTGCATCGTGCGCTGGCCACGGTCCGGCGCGGCGTCGCCAAGGCCCTCATGCCGCAGGTCGGGTTTGCCGCGTTCTTTGCCACGATCTTCCTGCTCAGTCAGGGAGCCGCCTGGCTCTACTTCATGCAGAACGATACGACCTTCGAGCGGCATCTGTTCGCGTTTACGTTCTACATGTTGACGGGTCTCCACGGGCTCCACATCCTGGGCGGAATGATCGGCTTCGTGGTTCTCTTTGTGCGGGTCTGGCAGGGCGAGTTCAGCTGGGCCAATACGGGCAGCCTGCGTTATCACGCGATCTACTGGGACTATCTGCTGGTGGTCTGGGTGGTGCTCTACGGGATCCTGTTGCTGGATCGCTAGGTGCTAGGATGTGGCGACGGAGAGGCCCCATGAGCCAGGAACCCCTACAGATGACGCCTCTGACGACCCCCGTGCGTTGGCTGTACATCGGGTTGGGATTGGTCCTGGTGGGTGTCGGGGTGGTCGGGATCTTCCTCCCGCTCTTGCCGTCGACAGTCTTCTTCCTGGGGGCGTCGTGCTTCTTCGCCCGCAGCTCTCCGCGCTTACAGCGGAAACTACTTCAGCATCCACAAGTCGGACCGATGGTCCAGATGGCCCACGGTCGGGCGATGCCGCGGCGGGCCAAGGTGCTCACGCTGGCGGCGATGTGGAGCGCGATCCTCTTGAGCAGCTGGCTGTCGCCGGGTTGGATCCTTCCGCTGGTGGCGGTGGGGCTGGGGATGATCGGTAGCGCGGTGATTCTCTACTGGATTCGGACGGTGCCCGTCACCGCTGCACGCTCACTGCAACAACGATAATTCGTGGTGGTCGTTTTCTCGGTTTAACAGCACATTCCCCCCGTCGACGCCGATTCTGCTAACTCACAGGACGGAGGGGCCGTTGATGAGGATGAGAACGCTTCTGTTTGGGATCCTTGCCTGCGCGACGACTGTAACGTTCGGTGCCGAGTTCACCTCCGGCCGCATCGTCATCAAGCTGACGCCCGAAGCAGCCGCCCGCGCTCAGACGCTTCCGGAGCGTACCCTACCGACCGGACTCCCCGAACTCGACGCGCTGCGTAGCCGGCAGGAGATCACCGGCGGGTACCGCTTGATTCGCAAGCGGGGAGCGCCCATTGCCGCCCCGCAGTTGTTCCACAAGATCGGTCTCGACCGAATCTACGTCCTTGAACTCAAGGGTGTGGACGATGAACGGCTGCAGGAACGGGTCAACGAATTATCAAAACTGCCATGGGTCGAATACGCAGAACTCGACTACATCGGGCAGGTGACCGCCACGACCCCCAACGATGCACGGTTCTCCGATCAGTGGGCCCATAACAACACCGGCCAGTCCGGGGGGACCGTAGACGCCGACATGGACAGTGTCGAGGCCTGGGACCTCGGAACCGGCAACGCCTCGGGTGTGGTGGCCATCCTCGACACCGGCACGGACCTCGACCACCCGGATCTCGTCGCCAACCTCTTGGCCGGCTACGATTTCGTCAACGACGATCCGGACCCCGAAGACGATCACGGTCATGGCACGGGCACGGCGGGGATCGCCGCTGCTCGTGGAAACAACTCCATCAACGTCGCGGGTGTTTGCTGGAACTGCGCGATCATGCCGGTCAAGGTTTGTAATAGCTTCGGAAACTGCCCATCCGTCCACATCGCAGACGGGATGATCTACGCCGCCGACAACGGGGCCGACGCCATCAGTCTCTCTCTTGCGACTCGTTGGTCCCAGGCGCTGACCGACGCGACGAACTACGCGTTCGGTCTCGGCTCGCTGTGCTTCGCATCTTCGGGAAACTCCGGGGGCTACTTCGGCTGGGCGCCCGCAGCGATTTCGAGTTGCGTCTCGGTCGGTGGCTCGACCCACGAAGACGACTTCAGGTACAACTACGGAGATCACGCAGAGCTCGTCGCGCCGGAAGGTGTTCTCACGACATGGATCGGCGGTGGCGAGTTCGAGAGTTTTGGCGGGACCTCGGCCAGTTGTCCCCACGCGGCGGGATTGGCGGCGATGCTTCGAGCGACCGACCCGGATCTCCACGTTCGAGAACTCCGATACCTGCTTCGAATGGGCGCCGACGACCAGGTCGGAGATCCCGCCGAGGACACACCGGGTTGGGACCCCTTCATGGGCTATGGCCGGGCCAATTCTTTCGGATCGATGTCGATGATCGATGGCCCCTGGTTGGCCCTGGACCGACCGCATTACGTCTGTGGCGGAGACCTGACCGTCGCGCTCAAGGACGAGACAGCCGGAGCCACGGCGACGGTAACCCTCACCGGGAGCCTGGGAACCGATTCGGAGATGGTCCTCGTGACTCCGCTTACGTTGGACGGTTACTACGAGGGAACGATCCCGATCTCGTGGGCCGGTGTCGATGGTCCGGTGGTCCTGGGGGACGGCAAGCTTGACTTGGAGGATGGCGAGACCGTCATTGCGACACGCGGGTTGTTGACGGCCGATGCGTTCCTCGAGTGCTCCAAGCAGATCTGCCTCGCTGCCGTCTCGTCGCAGCCGATCGCGGGGGATTGTGACGGCGATCGGTCCGCCGACCCGGGCGAGACCTGGCAGATCGACGTGATCATCCGCAACCTGCAGACGGAGCGGTTCGGAGATGTCTCGATGGTGCTTGAGAGCACCGCACCCAGCGTGGTCGTTATCGACGACACCCATCTCTTTCCGAGCCTGGCGCCGGTGGATCGTTTTTCCCCTGCGTCGCAGCTAACCGGCATGATCGGTTCGTTCACGTTCCAGGTGTTGGACACGGCGGCCGCCGTCGGCACCACGCCCCTCCATTTCAACATCAGTGGCGAGGGTTGGGTCGCCGATGAAACCGGCTGCGCCGCGACGAATTTCCCGGCGGACCTCGAAATCCCGATGAATCGCGACGTCGGATCGCCGTTGATCACGTGGGACTTCGACGCCGGCAATAGCGCGGGCTGGACCCACTCGGTCGCAGCGAACACCAGTTTTCTCTCGCAATGCAATACGGCGGCCTGGGGCGACGATTGGGAAGATCTGCCGGTGACGGACAAAGCCCACTCGGGTAGCTACTCGATGCGTCTGGGCGATGGTCTCGTCTACGACGGCAATCAGGACGCCGGCCTGATGTCTTTGGCCTTTCCGCTTCCCGCCGGTGGCGCCGTACTCGGCTTCTGGATGTGGATGGATACGGAGTTCGCCGCACCGCCGGAGGCTCTGGACGGAATGATCGTCGAGGCCAAGCAGCGTCTCGATACAACCTGGAGCTACCTGCCGGATGCGACCTACAACGCCATCAATCTCTGGGATGATTGTGGGGTTTTCGGGGCGTTCCCCTTCGGAGGCACGGAACATGTCCGCATGTTCTCCGGAGAAGGAGGGCTAGAGCCGACCGTCGCCGGCGACACCTTCGACTACGAGCATTTCGTCGATCTCTCGGCGTTCGCGGGGATGCAGACCAACATCCGTTTCCGTCTGGGTGCCAACAATACCAACTTCGATTCGTCGCCGGGTGCGTGGGTCGATACGATCACGATCTATGACCCATATGCCGCCGACAGCTGGCCCGGAGTCAATCCGGACAATGCCAGTGGGTCCGACATCAGTTGTCCGACTTCGTTCGACCTTAGCTGGGATGCGGTTGCGGGCGCGGCCGACTACGCCGTCTACCGCTCCGAGGTCTCCTGCGAGGAGGCCCAGCAGTCCAGCACGCCGATCGCGACGCCGGCCGGAACGGCCTTCAGTGACACGACGATCGCCGCCGATGTTTCCTACTTCTACGCCATCGAGGCCCGTGAACCCGGAACGGGATGTGGGTCTGTTCGCTCCTGTGTCAGCGGGGGATGTGTCTGCCTGCTTGCCGGCGATGCGACGGGACTGGTCGTCGATCGGTCGGGCAACGACGTCATGCTCACCTGGCTGGACCCCGGGACTCCCGGTGTCAGCTGGAACGTCTATCGTGATCCCGCGCCGGATCCCGCGGGATGGGGAGGCCCCCATGCTTCGGGTCTCGCCGATGCCGATGGGGGGACCGCAGGGATCCAGTACGTGGATGTCGGCGGAGTCCTGGCGGGGAATCTCTCCCATTACCTGGTGACGGTGGTCAACGTCTGTGGGGAATCGCCCCTGCGGTGATCTGACGCCACCCCGTTACGTTTCCGCAGCTTTCGGTCTGTACCGCTTGAGGTGATCCAATTCGGGTCGCCCGCGGAGACCGTCATGAAGCTAAAACATTCCCTGGCCCGCATTGCTCTGCTTCTCCTGTTCAGCTTCTCGGTCTTCCCGGCTCTGGCGGACAAGGGGGCAGATCCCGTGCCCCCGCGGGTCACATTCGAGCCGAACGCGGGGCAGGTGAGCCCGGACGCCGCGTTCCTCGGTCGCGGGCCTGGCTTGCGTCTACTGTTCTCCGCAGACGGCGCAACGGTCCTTCCGGTCGACGCCGCGGCCGACCCGGGCGCGGCCCGCCTGACGTTCGTCGGCAGCAACCCCACCCCGACCCTCGAGCCCACAGGCACGCTGCCGGGGACGATCCACTATCTGACGGGCGATCAGCCCGACCGCTGGATCACTCATGTTCCAACCCATTCCGGACTGCGCTATCGACAGCTCTATCCCGGCATCGAGGCCGAGTATCTGGGGCACGGAGCCGGCTTCCTGCTTCGGTTCCATCTGGCACCGGGCAGCGACCCCGACGACATCGTTCTGCAGTGGAGTGCGGCGGAACAGGTTCGGATCGAGGGAGCCGGAGACCTGCTCGTGCGGGCGTCCGGCAAGGACGTCGGCCTCCAGAACCCACACATCTTCCAGCAGGTTGATGACGCGATCATCGACGTTTCCGGCCGCTTCTCCGCCACGACGGATGGCAGCCTCGGATTCGTTGTCGGCGACTATGACGCCGAACGACCGCTCGTGATCGAAACTACCTGGTTACCGCCGGTCCCGTCATCGATTGGATCGAGTCGCGGTAGCGTGCTTGCGACCGATAACAGCGGACACATTCTCGTGGCCGGACGCAGTGGCGTCGACGCGTTTGTGACCCGTCTCGATGCCGATGGAGCCACGATCCTGTCGACAACGTACTTCGGTGAGTCGGCAGGCGAGCTTCCTCTGGCCCTGGCGGCAGCCGACGACGGCGAGTTGATCGTCGCCGGTCAGGCCGGATCCGACGCCTTCATCGGGCGTCTTGCTGCAGACGGTTCCCACTGGATCTACTCGAGAGTGATTGGCGGCACCGGTAACGATGCCATCAACGGGGTCGCTTTGGACGCCGCATCCAACACATGGGTCGTCGGAACCACCGACAGCCCGGACTTCCCGGTTGACGAGACCGCATTCCAAACCGAACTGGCAGGAGGCTCCGATTTCTTCGTGGCCCGACTGAGTGCCGATGGTTCGGAAGAAGAACACCTCGGGTTCTTCGGTAGCGAATGGGACGACACGGCGGCGGCGATCGTCGTCGGGCCCAACGGGCGGTTGTACGTCGCCGGTGCCGAATCGTTTGCCGCCGATGACGTGGACGGTATCGTGACTCGCCTGCGCAGCGACGACGGCGCTCCGGAATTCGTCACACGGATCGGCGGAAGCGCCGACGATGCGGCGACCGCTCTGGCCATGACCGCAGACAGCGGTCTGCTGGTCAGTGGTTGGACCGACTCACTCGATCTCCCGGTCACCGACAACGCCACCCAGGAACGGTCCGGTGGACACCGCGACGGCTTCCTCGTACGCATCGGAGCGGATGACACTGTTCAGCACGTGACCTATCTGGGCGGGGCAGGGAATGACCAGGCCAACGGTGTTGCGATCGACCCTGACGGCGGCATCTGGGTCGCCGGTACCACCGACTCGGATCAACTTCCGGGTAGTCAAGGTCGCGCAAGACCCGGCGGCCTGGATGGCTTCCTGCTCCATCTCGATGCGACCGACATGGGGGTTGCCCGGGCGACGTTGATCGGCGAGTCGGGCGACGACCGTGTCGAACAGCTGGTCCTGGATCGCTTCGGAGACCCGGTGGTCTCTGGTAGCACCGCATACCGCGGCGCTTCGAGCCTCTACTCCCTGGAATCGACCCTCGACCGTGGGGATGTCTTCGTCACCCGCCCGCCGGACCGCGAACTGCTGGCCGCCGGCTGCCCGGGAACCGTCAACTTCGACAACGACAGCGGCAACCTGGCCTGGGGGACGGCAACCAACTGGGACGGCGATGTGCTGCCGACGACGACGGACGATGTCTGTATCGATGGCTATGCCGTCACCTACGGCAACCTGACGACCGAGGTGTTGAGCCTGACGATCGCCAATGCAGGCTCGCTCTCGATCAGCGCGGGAACGCTGACGTTGACGACGGCGTCCCATATCGACGGGACGGTGACCCACAGCGGCGGTACGATCACCGGTGCCGGTGACCTGACAGTTACCGGGCTCTACGCCTGGAGCGCGGGTACGATGTCCGGCAGCGGTGAGTTGAACCCCCAGGGTGGTCTAGCGCTGACCGGAGCCTCCGGGAAATACCTGAGTCGAACGCTGAACAACACGGCGACGACGACCGCGACATACACCAATAACTCGCTCTACTTATCGGCCGGTGGCACCTTTCACAACATGGTCGGGGCCACTTTCGACTCGGCCATCGACATCTACGTCAATTTCGGCGGCGGCACGCCGTCCTTCATCAACGACGGCACCTTCATCAAGTCCGGTGGTACGGGAACCACGTCAATGTCCTCCGCCATCGCGTTCGCCAACGACGGCGTCATCGATGTCCAGACGGGAACCCTGCAGCTCAATCGGGGAGCGACCCACACCGGGACGTTCGATTTTACCGGCGCAAGACTCCGCTTCTCCGGCGGAACCCACAACCTGCCGGCGTCGGAGACCCTGACGGGCACCGACGCCGTCATTGCTGCAGGAACGGTCAACTTCGCCGGTGGCTACGACATCACCGGCACGACGACGGTCAGCGCGACCGCCAACTTCACCGGAAGTATCACGGATATGGGCGTGATCTCCCTGACCTCCGGGACGTTGAATCTCAGCAACACCGAGGGTCTCGTCACCCAGACGACCTTCGATATGACCGGCGGCACCCTGACCGGCACCAGCGACTTCACCGTCACCGGTGCCATGACCTGGTCCTCCAGCACGGTGTCGGGCAGCGGCGAGTTGAACCCCCAGGGTGGTTTGGCCATAACCGGTGCCTCCGGAAAATACCTCAGCCGAACGCTGAACAACACGGCGACGACGACGGCGACACCGACCAACAATTCGTTCTATCTATCGACCGATGGCGCGTTCCACAACATGGTGGGCGGTACCTTCGATTCGCAGAACAATGCCTATTTCAATTTCGGCGGCGGGACGCCATCGTTCATCAACGAGGGCACGTTTATCAAATCGGCCGGTACGGGAACGACACAGTTCGCTTCCAATATCGTGTTCACCAACAACGGCATCGTCGATGTCCAGAGCGGGACGTTCCAACTCACCCGTGGCGCGACCCATACCGGTGTGTTCGATTGCACCGGCGCGACCTTGAGGTTCAACGGCGGAACTCAGAACCTCTCGGCGGCCCAGACGCTGACCGGGACCCACGTCATCATCGGATCCGGCACCGTCAATCTTCCGGGGGGCTATAACATCGTCGGCACGACGACCGTTACCGGTAGTGCGACCGCCAACTTCACCGGTAGCATCACGAGTATCGGAACGATCGATCTCAACACCGGAACGTTGAATCTCAGCAACACCGAGGGGTTGGTTACCCAGCCAATCTTCGACATGGCCGGCGGCACCCTGACCGGAACCAGCGATTTCACCGTCACCGGCGCCATGACCTGGTCCGCGGGCACCCTTTCGGGTAGCGGCGTGGTGAACGCCCAGGGCGGGCTGTCTATTTCCGGGGCGACTACCAAATGGCTCGCCCGAACGCTGAATAACACGGCGACGACGACCGCAAACCCGACCAACAACTCGTTCTATCTGGCCACCGGCGGCACGTTCCACAACATGGTGGGCGGCACCTTCGACTCGACCAGCGACATGTACTTCAACTGGGGCGGCGGTTCGGCCTTGTTCATCAATGACGGCAGCCTGATCAAGTCCGCCGGAGCGGGGACCACTTCGTCGCAAGCCAGCATCGTGTTTACGAACACCGGCTCCGTGGACGCCCTCTCCGGGACGCTCTATCTCAGGAACTTCACCCAGACCGCGGGTACGACAACGCTTAACGGGGGAGACTTCCAGTCGAATAGCTCTCTCCCGTTCGACGGCGGCCTGCTGACCGGTGTCGGGACCGTGACGATGCCGACCGTCGGCGAGGATGGGCTGGTGGCGCCGGGTCTCGCCGGAATCGGCGTGATGGCCGTCTCCGGTGCCTACACCCAGTCTGCAGCCGGGACGCTCCAGGTCGAACTGAGTGGTGTCGGCTGCACGGATTCCGACCGGCTCGACGCGACCGGGGCCGTCAACCTCGACGGCACCCTGGATGTGACGCTGATCAACGGCTGCATGCCGGTCCCGGGGCAGTCCTTCACTCTGATCACGGGTTCTTCCGTTGCGGGCACCTTCCCCAACTTCACACCGCCGGCGACCGATTGTCCCGTGGATTGGAATATCGTCATCAATCCCGGTTCCGTTGTGCTGGAAGTGGTAAGCGGTACATGCCTCGACGGTGACGGGGACACCTTCTCCGACTGCTGCGGAACCTGTACGCCTGACGTGGGTGATTCATGCACGGATTGCGACGATGCCGATCCGCTGACCTATCCTGGTGCCACCGAGTTGTGCGACGGCACCGACAACAACTGCGACACGACGGTGCCGAGTAACGAGATCGACGACGACGGCGACCTGTACGTCGAGTGCGTGGGGTGGAATGACACCCAGGGTGATGCACCGACCATCCTCGGCGGTGGCGATTGCGATGATACCGACATCCTCAGCTATCCGGGTGCCCTCGAGTTGTGTGACGGCAATGATAACGACTGTGATACTTCGATTCCGCTTGATGAGATCGACAACGACTCGGATCTCTACGTCGAGTGCTCGGGGTGGAACGACACCCAGGGTGACCAGGCCGCGATTCTTGGTGGTGCCGACTGCGACGACTCCGACTC
>Ga0224508_10000549_pt1 | contig 36552 bp, 33 predicted proteins | sample SF_Jan12_sed_USG_4_FD_170157 | JGI IMG/M metagenome (GOLD analysis project Ga0224508, IMG submission 170157) | Sediment microbial communities from San Francisco Bay, California, United States - SF_Jan12_sed_USGS_21 | ecosystem: Environmental > Aquatic > Marine > Sediment | place: USA...
TGAGGTATAGTTCCGCTCCAAAATGGTCCTGTTATTACAAAATCATTTTCTCCAGTACCAGTTGTCCTTTTTCCAGGAGATGTAAAGACATTGGAATAAGCATCAAGTATAGGGACTAGATAATATCTGTCATCAGTATCAGGAACATGTAGCACAAGTGGTTCATCAGATAAATCCAACCAAGCGAAGGAATACAAAGTATCTGCATTTGGACGTACTATATCCCTAAAATCAGCAGTTGGAAATTGTGGCCAATGAGAAAACTGGTTTATTGGTGCTTTTGCTGGTCCTGCTTCTGCAACATTTGACATTTGTAATTTTGTTAACTCCATCATGACCAATGGGTATCCAAAGACGTAGGCATCCTCTGCAATCATTTTTTCTTCTTCAAAAGACGCCTCGTCGAGTTCAGCTTCTTCCATCATTGTTGCTTCTTTTTCTATTATTCCCCATCCTGCATTTGATAACTTTTCTGCAGTGGGAGGCGTTACACAAGCTGCGTCCCCTGAACTACGAATCATCAAAGCCAATCCAGATTTACAAACTACTTCTTCAGCTGCAATTCCATCTTGCATCTGTTTTCTTGGAGAATCAATTTCAGCAAAAGAAAGTGCAGGAGTTATTCCAATTGACAGGATTAGAGGAATTAAAAAAACTGCCAAAAGAATTGAACGCCCCGATTCCAATATTGTAATATCTTTTTTGTTACTATTTAAGATGAGATCTGGTTTTCAGGTAGGAATATTTGAAATTACTCTATTGTGAATGGTTGTTTATTGTTAAGTGAAAATTTTGATTAAGTATTTTCAGTTTTTACTTGGAATTGGTGTCATCATTTTGTTTCCAGTTATGCCAGAAATAATACTTGCAATTCCATTGAATAATAGACCAAGAGATAGAAACACCAACATCATTACGACTCCAAGACCTGGATAGCCATACAAGACTCCTGCAAATGCTACTGCAATACCACCTAATACAATATTTGCAATACGAGGGCCTTTCTCAATATTTTTTGAAGCAATTCCACTTGCGATAAGACCCAACCCATGAATTAAAATGAATATTGCAACAATTGTAATCAGGGTAACAACAGCAGCTATTGGATTTACAAGTGCAAAGAATCCTCCAGCAATTGAGATTACACCAATTCCTATATTGATACCCCTAAAGCTTTTAGAAACTCCTTTTGGAACGGCACCAGCTATAATTCTTGAAATTCCAATCATAATTAATGCAGTACCTAATAATGCAACATAAAGCAAAGTTGTAGTGTCTGGATTTGATAAAACCCATCCAGATAAGGCAATAGCAATTGCTCCTAAAACAATTTCAGCTATACGAACACCTTTGGGTGTTTTTTCAATACTCAATAGAGCACCCCATTTGTAGAGTTATTTAAAGCAAGATCGCCTAGTCTTTAGATATTAAATTAATTAATTGCAGAGTGTGTTGTATTTCTCCTCTTTCAGAAAAATAATTTCAAATCCCATAAAGGGATTCCCCATATTGGAGAAACACCCTACAAATTTCCATTAGTCAGTTTATCATCATTAACTTTAGCAAAAAAATATCAATTACCCTATATTAAAAAAATCATTTACAATTACATCATGGTATTCTAATTGAGCAACATATACTCCTGGTTCAAATGGGATTTGTACAAGTTCATTGAATCTTCCTGAAGAATTATCTTTCAATGCAATTGATTGGACCAATGCTCCTTGTTGATCAAAGATATCAACAAAAAGATCTTCCCTGAATGCTAGAGATTTTTGCACTGCTCCAGATAAAATGAGATTGCCATCATATTGAGCCTCAATTATTGCTGAACGAGAACGAATAGGAAGATATCTTTCAATGAGTCTTTTTAATTCCTCTAATTTCTCATCAACATTTTCTGCATCTCGATTTGCTATTCCAAGCTTGATGTCACCAATGACTTTTGAAAATCTTGATTCGGCATCATAACCTGAGCCGCCAAATTTTTCTACAAATGTTTGTAGTTCTTCAAAGTCTCGGGCCATCGCAACTACATCATAATCGGATTCAGAGTATGTAGTATCAAATTTTTCTTCAATGTTAATAATCTGAGTAGCCTTGACATTTTGATATTGTAATGTTACAAAATACAATCCAGGTTCTGCAGGTGCAATCCATTGGGTGTAGAAATCACCATGCTTGGTGTCTGTAAATTTCAGTTTGCTGTGTTTACTGCCATCCATATTGAAAATAGTCACATAGAGATTTTCTCTGTCATCAAACCGAGATTTTTCAACTGCCCCACGTAAAACCCAGATTTCTTTCTCTAAATCATATGAAATGTTATAGATGATTCGTCTGTTATCAGCCACCAGGTGTTCTGCAAGAAATTGCCCAATTTCTAGAATTTTTGTCTCTAAATCGACAAAGTTACCAATTTCAATTAGTTCATACGCATCTGAAATCATCTTATTGTACTCTGCAGTATATGGACCAAAGGCTGCATGGTTGAAATTAGAAACAGCATTTGAAAAGGCTTCTAGTTTTTCCCTAAACTCTATTCGTTTTAATTCATCAAGACTATAACCCTCAGGAGAGCCATAAGGATCATCCTCATAAGCATATGATACTTGTCGCCATTCAGAGAACAAATCACGAACCAAATTATCTGCAGTATCAATATCATTTGCAATTACAAGATCTCTTACGTCGTCAATTTTTTCATTAAAGGTTTCTGAAAATTCAATAAATCCAGGAAAGAATCTATTTTTTGTCATGCTCAACTCTACAAGATTTTCAATAGACTTTGCTCTTTGAAGTACGTTTTCTGCACGTGCTTTTATTGCCTCCTCATCTTTTTTATCAAGATCATCTTTTATCTTTGGAGCCATCTCACTTACCCATACAAGTAAAACTTCTATTCTGTCGATTCTTGTAATGGAAGGATTGCCAGATCCCATTTGTTCTGCGGTGTCAAGGATTTTTAGAGCATTCTCAATTAAGAAGAGATTATTATAATCAGCTTGAAGTTCGGCTTGCGCCTTCATTGCCTGGTATTCAAATTTTAGAACAGACACAGGATTTCTCTTTTCACGCAATTCTTTCATTGAATTATCAAAGTCTGAAACAATTTTGAGAATTTCATCAATGGATGATGCTTTTTTTACTTGACCTAGTAACCCTTCCCACTCTTTGGCAAGACCTTTGTCCACGCCAATATCTTTTGAAATTTTTACGGATTTACTAATCCTTGAAGAAATGTCAACGGTTTGTTTCATTTTAGAAATATCAGATTCAGATTCAATGATATTCTCAACTGATGAGGCTCGCTCTAATTTTGATTTCAATGAATCCCAATCTGGCCTTAAGATGTTGGCAAGCTCAGAGTTTTCCGCAGAGTTTGATGAAATAAATCGTTCAACATTATCTAGATCACGCAAGATTATGGCGCCTTTATGAAGTTTAATTGTTTTATCCTTGTTTTCAAGTACTTCATCAATAGTAAATTTGGTCTCAAAAGAAGTTTTAGTTTGGTTCCAATCACTTTGTATCATCCTGTAGAGATCACTTTGTTTTCTGGAGACTACATCAAGGTATCTGGATTTTGATAAGATATCCACAAGCTCAGTCAGCTCGGATGTGTAAAGAGGGCCAGTTCCTCGAGCAAAAATAAAACCAATCTCCTCCTTTACAGGCCGAGTCAATATAGTGTTGGATTTTTTCATAAGGTTCAACAGCATTTCCTCAATCTCATCAAAGGTCAAAGTCTTTGCGGGGGTTTTTACGGGATTTGCATTTCTAACTTCTACAAATGCGTCAGATAGTATATCTAATCCTTTTTTCTTATCCCCAATCTCATAATAAAATATAGATGAAATGATTTCACTATCAATTGATTTAGATACTTCAAAGGAGATTTCATCGTTGTCTAACATAGATGCCACAGAATTCAGAGATGATGAAATGGCAGGTCGGATTAGAGGGTTGATTTCATAAATGAATTCATCAGTAAAAAATTCGTTTGACAAGTCCACATAAACTGTTTCTAGTTCTTCCAGATCATTGTTGGAAACTGCAATATTCAATCGATTAAAGAAAGTAATGCCCACACCAAATTCTTTATCAATTATATCAATTTTTTCAGAAATCAGAATTTCAGCAGAATCTAATAGCTTGTCAGGATTGGGTTTGGAGTATTGATTAGAAGTTACCTGGAATTGCGAAGAAGTAGAATAGTCCCCGTAAAATAATTTAATTTCATAATCTCCACTTAATCCACAGATTCGTCCCTCCAGTGGAATTACTTCAGTGATGAAGAAGCCATTTGAGAGAGGAACAAGTTGTTGAATTTGACACAAATCACCTTGAGGATTAATTATCTGCATTATGAGAAATGAATCGTTATCAGGATTTGCTACTTGTCCATAAATAAAAAGAGGCTCCCCCTTGCCATATTCTCCAAAACTATCCAAGATTGTAATCCTATCAGAGGTCTGTGCGTGGGCATATACTGGCATAAGTAACATAACAATAAACCCGAATACTATTGCCCCATTTCGCATAGAATTGAGATGGAGCAACGATCATACTTAAAATTTAAGAAGGCATGATATCCAAAATTTGTCTGATTTGTATTAGATCAGGCCAAGGTCATACTAGATAGATTTACAGGAATATTTTTTGGAAGATGATTGTATTGTTCTAAGTTAAGCAGGCATTGGCTGTGAAACTGTTCAGTAGTCTTTGTACAACATGATTTGCAAATGTGACTGATTACTTTTTTGCATTGGGCACATTGGGCAAAATCAATCAGTGTTCCACCACACAGTCTACATGATTCATCAGGCAATTTGTTTTCAATAAAAAAATAAAAAATTTGAATATAAGCTAGACGTAGAACTCGTTCATCGGTCTAGATGAGCCTAAGGTTATAATGGAAAAGAAGTGAAATAAAAAAAGTGGATTTAATTCGAAAAACTTTTGATCGATGGGCTCAAAATGGAAGAGCAGAACTGATGGAGAAAGAACATGGTAAAAATGTGTCAAAATTTTTAGAAAAGATTTCTTTTGATAGGCCATTTTCATTTCTAGATGTAGGATGTGGTAATGGGTGGGTAGTTAGAAAAATATCTGCCAGCCCAAACTGTATCAAGGCTATAGGAATAGACAAGAGTAAAAAGATGATAACCCAAGCCAACAAAAATAAAAAAAAATCAAATGAGAGATATATTCACACAGATATTGAGACATGGAAATATTCTGGAAAGTTTGATTTTATTTTTTCAATGGAATCGCTTTACTATGCAAACTCTATAGAGACGGCCTTAAAAAAAATAAATAGGTTGTTAAAACCCGAAGGTCGTTTTTATTGTGGTACTGATTTTTACACTGATAACAAGGCCACAGCAAAGTGGTCAGAAATGATGAAAATACAAATGCATTTACATTCAAGAAAAGAGTGGAAAAAACTTTTTGTTGATGCAGGGTTTAAAACTAGATCAAAACAAATCAAAGATTTAAAGAGTCAGAAAAAATGGAAAAGAGAATTTGGTACTTTGTTTATTATCGGGGAAAAACGAAAAACGAAATCTTCAAATTAAATTACAAAAGCCAATTGACGTGTGAGCTGGAGCACGAAACGCTGCTACGGCAGAGGAAACTCCTCCCTTCATACAGGAAATGTGATCTGGAGATAGATAATCAGAGATGATTGGCAACGGAGCAGAAAAGAATCCAACCTGGCGTACTATGATGGCAAAACCTGAGGTTTCCAGAGAAGGAATGAAAAAGCCGACCCACATGAAGCAAAGCCAAACAGAACTATTGGATCCTGTACCAAGTTCAGGTAGGCTGCAAAGCGAAATATCGTGAAAACAGAAGGAGGGTTACTCCCAGCACACACAATTAACTAAGATAGTAACATTTGAGATAAATTATTTTTTTTTAACTCATCGAACTTGCTTGTTCTTTGCAAATATCTGCACTACATTGACAGTTTGCATCACATAGGCAAGAACCTTGCATTTCACAATCACATTCAGAACCCATTTCAGCAGATGCTGCACATCCGCATGCAGCCTCCTCAGATGTGACTGGAGAAGGTGGAGGGGATTGTTGAGTCGTTTGTTCCTCATAAACGGATCTAGTCTGCTCGTAGCCAGTATCATCTTTTAACTGAGCTTCTCCTCTATTGGTTTGATAACCACCAGCTGAGGCGCTTGTTTGATACCCAGTTAACCTACTTGGATCAATTCCTGTTTGGGCAGTTTCTTGATTCTTGAGGGCTCTGTTACTAAATATGAAAAATCCAATTCCACCAATTGCAGCCATGCCAGCCATACCATATACAATCATAATTGGAAATTCGCCAGTAGACGTTGTAGCAAATCCTTCTGGTGCAGTAGGAGTAATTCCGGCAATTTCTAAGCCATCTAAAATATCTAAAGCCCCAAATCCGATGGTAGACAGATTTGCAGCATCAGCAGATTGAACGCTTCTAACCACATAATTTTTATCTGCAACGACTTCTGTTTCAAAGACTCTTTCAACTTGTCTTCCTTCTCTTATACTACTCTCTCCCATTGTCCAATGAGATATAACAAATCCAGAAATAGATTCATCTAGACCAAAAGTACCTGCATCCACATTAATTCCAGTAGGATCAAATAAAAAGTGCCAGTTAGTAAGAGGCTGATTCTTGATAAATTCAGCATCAATTAGATTTTTAGATAAAATTTCTTCAGCCTCACTTCCTGAAAGGGCATCATAAACTAAAGGTTCACTTTCCTTTAGAACTGAAATTGGATGGTTTATTTCAACGCCATCTATTATCACCTCATCAACAACTGTCAGGCCCCTCCAACCCATATCAATAAGAGTTTTGGTTTGGTCTTTTGAAATCACATAATCAGTTATTGTTCCTTCTAAAATCACCTTGTAATCAATTGATGTGTTTAGATTTCTTCCTTTTAGATGAAAGTCATAAGTTACTGTAAGATCTGAGATTCTTGCTTGACTGCCATCATTTTGCAATTTAGAATTAAGTTTATCAATTAAATCTTGTACACCTGCTTTCGAAGAATCTGCCGTTCCACTGATTGTCCATTCTTTAGTGTGTAAATCATCAAATAATTGTCCACCATCAGGATACTCCAGAAATATAGTTTTTTGATAATTTATTTTAAAGAAAGATTCATCACTGTTTGGATTAACCCTTGCATCCATTTGAGCAGCCCATGCAGATGAACTAGTACTAACTACAAGAAGACCGGCAAGTAAAACTGTTAAAAATACAGCCTTAAACACAGAAAAACTTTCAGAATATGAGTAATAAACTTATCCTAAATCCAGATCGGCAAATTTTGAAAAAGTAATATGGAGTAATATAGATAGATTAGACGTTTTAGAGGAAATAAGATGATTACTATATTAGCGGGAGGAACAGGATCGGTCAAGTTAGTTAGGGGGCTAGTATCTCAGGAGGACAAAGTAAACGTAATTTCTAACGTGGGAGACAATTATTGGTTGTACGGACTCTATGTATGTCCAGATATTGATACCATAATCTATGGACTTGCAGACTTACTCGATCAAGAAAGAGGTTGGGGAATTAAAAAAGACACATTCAACTTTTTGCGACAAATGGAAGTATTTGGCGAGGAGACTTGGTTTAGAGTAGGAGATAGAGATGCAGCAACTCATTTGATTAGAACCAATATGCTCAAAAATGGAAAGAATTTGAGCGACATTACAAAGTGGATGTGTGAAAAATTTGCAGTAACTGCAAATATTATTCCAGTTACTGATAACAGCGTAGAAACTAGAATCACAACTGACAAGGGAGAATTACATCTTCAAGAATATTGGGTCAAACATAGAGGAAAAGACAAAGTTCAAGGCATTCAATACATTGGTGCCGAAAAGGCAAGACCAAACCCGGAGGCAGTAAATGCAATTCATGATGCAGACATGATAATTCTTGCACCTGGAAATCCATTGACATCCATAGGTCCAATGCTTCAAATCAAAGGAATAAGAAAAGAACTTTCTAAAATAAAGAAAAAAGTAGTTGCGGTCAGTCCATTAATTGGAGACAAAGCCATAACAGGACCTGCTGCAAAATACATGGAGGCTGCAGGAATTGAAGCAAATTCTTATGGATTAGCAAAGATGTATTCGGATGTCTGTTCAAATATTGTTGTTGACTCTAAAGATAAAGACATGGTAAAAAAAATTCAAAATCTAGACATGAAGGCATACGAGACAAAAATAACTATGAAAAACAAAATTGCCGAAGATGCATTAGCTAATTTTATTTTAAAACAAATTCACGTATAGTTTGAAAACTGCAGCAATAATTCCCGTGAAAACTTTTTCGAAGGCAAAGACACGTTTAGATTTAGCCCCAGGACAAAAAGAAAAAATCTGTGAGATAATGTTAGAAGAAATCCTTTACACTCTGTCAATTTCACCTCAAATTGATAAAATCATAATTGTAACTAGAGATAAAAAAGCCCTAGAGATTAGTAATAGATTTGACGTAGTTTCGATTATGGATAATAAAGAGTCAGGAGTAAATGATGCAGTTACCCTAGCTGACAAATATCTTTTAGAGAATGATTTTGAGACATCAATTGTTTTTCCTCAGGACATACCATTCATCAAAACACAGGATATTGATTTTATTTTAAAATTTAAGGCAAGTTCTGAATATGCAATCATTGTTCCATCCAGAAGATTTGATGGGACAAACGCACTAGTCCGTAAACCAGTAAATTTGATGAAAACTCATTACGATGAAGATAGCTACAAAATTCACATGAGCGTTGCCAAAGAAAAGACTAAAGAAGTATCAATGGTTTTTGCCAAAAGAATAATGTGGGATGTCGATAATATGGATGATTTACAATTCCTACTATCCAAAAATGATAAACCCGAGGTTTCAAAAAAAATTCAAGGTGTTTTAGAATCAAAATAAGTAAATATTGTAAAATTAGTTTACTATTGTCGATCACCAAAAAAGTTATATATAATAATACAGCAATGGTTAAATATTATAATTAAACGATTCAGGAGTCATAAAAAATGGTTGAAAGTGTAAATCAAAAAGATAGGTGCCCGAGATGTGGTAAAGGAACATTAGTGACAGATGCCAGTACTGGTGAGAATTTCTGTGGAAAATGTGGTTTCGTCATTACTGAGAAAGTAGACGAATCAGGCCCAGAATGGAGATCATTTTCAAATGAAGGAGAAAACAAGAGTAGAGCGGGAGTTCCAACATCCTTGGCAATGCACGATATGGGATTGGCCACAGTTATCAATCCACAAAACAGAGATGCTACAGGAAAGCCCCTGACGGCAGCAATGAAAAGCACAATTGAGAGACTAAGGACATGGGATAGCAGAAGTCAAGTTCATGAACCAGTTGATAGAAATTTTAGACAGGCATTTAGTGAACTAGACAGATTAAAAGATAAACTTGCAGTGGGGGATTCAGTAATTGAAAAGGCCGCGTATATTTATCGTAAAGCATTAGAGAAAGGACTGGTTAGAGGAAGGTCTATTTCGGCATTAATTGCATCAGCACTTTATGCGGCTTGTCGTGACACAGAGACACCTAGAACACTAAAAGATATTGGACAATCTAGCAACATTAAACGCAAAGATATTGCCAGATGTTACCGGTTATTGTTAAGAGAACTTGAATTAAAAATGCCAGTAGTTGATCCCGTAAAATGCATTGCAAGAATTGCAAGCAAAGCTGGGTTATCGGAAAAAACAAAAAGAAAAGCTACCAAGATTTTACAAACTGCAGAAGAAATGAAAATTTCTGCAGGTAAAGACCCAATGGGTTTAGCTGCTGCAGCGTTGTATGTTGCATGTGTTACAAATGGGGAAAACAAAACCCAGCGTGATGTGGCCGAAGCTGCCGGAGTTACTGAAGTTACAATTAGAAATAGGTACAAAGGCCTAAAGATTGCATTAAATCTCTAGTGCAGTTTCTTGCTTTGAATAAAAATAATTTATTATCAATATACTAATTGATAACACCCCAGAAATTAAAAAAACTATTTCCATGGTATTAATTAGCGAATGAGAAAAAGCATCATCAACTGAAATGAAACTTATCTGTGAAATGAAATTTACATATGAAAATACAAAGTAATTAGTCCCCCAATGCACAAGAATTGCAGGGATTAATCCAAATCTAAAATATAACCAACCCAAAATAATTCCACTAGCAGTAGCTTGTGCAAATTTTCCGTTACTCCATGGCTCTCCAGAGATTACATGAGAGAGTCCAAAAAATATAGCAACAAGGATTATCAAAATTAACGCCTTTTTTGAATCAAAGATAAGCAGATAATGAGAAGGAGACCAAAGTGATTTGAAAAAATGTTTAACAGAGGTTCTTTGAGAATAAAATGCAAATAAAGGGATTCCAATTAAAATTACTCGAAAACTGATTTCCTCAGTGATTGGGGCAAGACTGACATAAAAAAACTTAGTAAGATCGTTTTCAACAACTGGAGGAATGGTAGGAACACCAAATCCTTCTTGAATGAAATTAATTATTGCAGATATTAATATCAAAATCGAAAACCACTTGGTAACAGCTACCATGTAGTTTGATTTTGTTTTTAGAGTACCATGAGATAAAAGAGAAGACATTGTTTTTAGAAAACCATCTTTTGGACCAAACATTGCAATAGTGAAAAAAATTATGTATATTGACCACAGAACAATAAATGCATCGCCAATTTCAAAACTTAATGGAATTGTAATGTCAAATCCGGTTGAAAATATTTCAAATGGATTTATAGGGAATTGAAAATTAATATCATCGCCTAGTTCACTGTTAAACATGACAAATGCACCTAGAGGAAACGAAAGAAACATCATACCAAATATTACTGATAAAAGTGCAGAGTGAGGAATTCCAATCCCTTGTAGAATTTTATTTGAGGTTTGCAATTTTGGTCTAATGAAGTTCAATACTTGCTTCTGGGAATCCCAAGTTGATCAGAGTTTCTTTAATTGTGTCTCGATGATCACCTTGCAAAAATATGTATCCTTCTTTGGCAGTTCCACCACATGCATATTTGTTCTTTAATTCTTTGGCAACATTTTCCAAATTATTTAACTTTGAATCTAATCCCTCAATCATAGTTCCTTTTTTCTTAAAACGTCTGGTTTCTAAACGAATTATGATTTTTGTACTGTCTTTTGCAAGTTCGCCACAAGCACAGAGATCTTCAGGAAGGCCACAGATATTACAAATTACCGCCATGCGTTCGAAGAATGTTGCTGTTACGCACTATTAAGCCTTCTTAGAGGAAAAAGGGCATGTAAATAATAATTGGATTTTTTAAACAGAATGTTAAATGGAATGCATGTCAGATGACTTAACAAAAAAGGCAGCAGATATGTTACTTCAAGGAGCTACTCTTCTAAAAGAACCATGTCCTTATTGTTCAGGAGTTAGAGTGATGAAGGAAGGTAAGGCATTGTGTGTCAGCTGTGGGCGAGAACCAGAAAAACGAGACATACCTCAACAAAATAACAAAGAACAAAAAACTCAACTAATGGAAATGTTAGAAAAAAAACTCCAAACTTTATCTGAGGAATTAGAACAGGAATCTGATCACCAAAAACAGCAAAACATTCTAAAATCAATCAATTCCCTCATCGAAGCAATAGATAAAATAAAAAGATAAGAATAAAGTTTAGAACGCAAATTTTTTTATCATTAAACAGGTAGTCTTGGATTATTTTTTAGAAAGTCCTTTCCCATAAGGAAAGAGTATTAAACTAAAGGTTCAACACCGCTATTGGGTTTAACCATATGGAGACTCGCCTATCAAATGTAATAATAGAAAAAGATGAACTTGGACGGAGAAATAAAATTGAGATTTTTCTCCAATTATTTGATTGCTTCGATTTTAGTATTCCAATTCTCATCCCAAACACCAAAAATGAACAAATGCAGGTAGTATCAAAAATTTATTTAAAGAACAACTTTGGCATATCTTAAATGATGTATTTTTATTATTCTGATATTAATCTACTTTTGGGATAGTTTTAGAAGTTGGATGATTATAATAAATTAAAAAAATCATTACGAAATACTCAGTATCTCATCATCATAGTAATGGGTTTAGTAGTAATAGGATTTGCTTTTGATTTTCTTTCAGTTCAAAAAACTGTATCTACTAACGAAGAAAACCTTCAGACTAAACCGCTTAAAACTCAATACATCGTACAAAACCTGAAGGGTGATGCAATCGAAACATGGTATGCATGGCAACCTCGAGATAAACTCGAAATCCAAATTGTTGGAGAAAATAATTATCCTACAGAAAAAATTGATGCCATCAAAAAAGCGATTCTTTCAACAGATATAATTGAAATTGATAATAGCTTGGTGTTTAAAGGAGATGAGGGAACCTATTCTTATTATTGGATAGGCTGGAAGGGAGCAGCAGACCACATAAGAGAACAACGTGGAATTGAAGAACCTCTCGAAATTATTTTTACTGATAAAGATAATGCAGATGTTATCATCACCCTTACAAATTCAAAAAGTGGAGAAGGATTGTCTGGCCAAACAAGTTCTTCTGTAAATGATGCAGAACAAACAATATTGAGATCATTTGTTACAATTTATGAAGCAGATAAATTATCTAATGAACTTATGGAGATAATAATTCGGCACGAATTTGGGCATGTCGTAGGTCTTGCACATTCCACCGCACCAGAAGACTTGATGTATCCAGTAATTCAAACACCCGCACCATTCATTTCTGAATGTGATATAGATGCCTTATTGCATCTCTACACAGGAGGAAAGACAAGTCAAGTGGTGTGTGAAAGATAGATTCTGATCATTTCAAAAAAATAATTACAAATTTCAGGTTCAATTCTAGAGTCAGATCATTTTTTGGGAAATATTTTAGGCGGAATAAAACTAATTTAAAAAAACCCACCCCTGGCTTGCCTATTTTTTTGAGTTTATCTATCCAGTACTAAAAGATCTATGGATTTTGAAAATTTCTGATTTAAAGCCTAATTCAGGCATGCCAATAAAGTTTTTATGTCAAATTCATTGACTTGAAAATTAGCCATGAGTAGTAGTAAAAAATCAGCCCCTCTACCAGCATCAAGTGGAGGATTGATGAGATTCTTTGAAGATGAAACTAAGGGATTTAAAATAGATCCAAAAATTGTAGTTAGCATACCAATTAGTCTAATCGTTGTTTCTTGGGTAATTGAACTATTAATAACTCCGTGATTAAACAATGGAAAAAGCAGAAGATGATGTTTCAAATATTCATAACAGGTTCTCCCTTACACTAATCAACCCATCATCACATTATTTCTCACTTGTAGTTTCGCTACTTGTGGCAACAGCAATTACTTCAATAACTCATTTGATATATCTTGGTTCTGATGAATTGTGGTATAGAATTCCAGCAGTTGTTGCAACGTTAGGGGTGATTCAGTTAATTGATACAAAGTTTACGAAAAGAAAGGAATATTCAAAAGCACTTCACGCATCTCTATTTGGGAATTTAATTTGGCTCTTAACATTAGTGATGGGAATAGCTGCAAGCATATTTTTGTCAAAAGAGATATCATTATTTTTCATCACCTTTGGAATGTTTCTGTTTGCCAGTTTCAGGATAGGAATTTTCACCACCACTTTAGGTGCAAGTATTAGAAAAGGATGGGCAATATGTCTCGTCCAACCACTTGCAATGTTTTTAGTTTTAATTCCATTTGAAATGTGGACTCGAATGTTAAATGATCCTATAACCTTGGTATACGGAATTTCATTTTTAATAATTGCAAGTGTTTGGTCATTTTTAACAGATAGAGCAGGTAGACCAGGAATGGAAAGTACACATAAAACTATTCAAGCATATTTAGCATCACAAAAAAACGATTATTCAGAAGCCGAAGAAATAATGGAGCAACGCTCAAGTTTGACCAAAGTTGCCACAACACAAATCAGACTACACTCACCCACACATCAAACCGATTTTAGAATGGTTTTACCTGAGATTCATCCAGGCCCATATCACCCAGTAGGTGGAAGTAATATTCCGTATCTGATTTACAAGAATCTTGATTCCTCAGCTATGGTGATGCATAGCATATCAGACCACTCATTGAACATTCCTTCAAGAGATCAAGTTGAAAATTATTTAAAAAATTTAGACAATAGTTTTACTAAGGCAGAAGGATTAACATGCACAGAGCCTGTAACTGTTCAGATTAACAAGGCCAGAGTCATCGGATTACTTTTTGGAGAAAACCCATTATTGTTTTTATCATTGTCTCCTCATGGGATGGAAGACATTCCAAGCTTTATGAAAAAAGAAATAGAACAATATGCAAAGAACAGGAATTACTCAAAACCATTGATTGTAGACACACATAATGCAATGGGAAAGGAGATCTCAAAAGAAGATTCAGAGAACATGTTAAAGGCTGCAAAATCTTGCCTCGATACATTAATTGGAAAAGAAAGCCACCGTATAGAATTTGGATATGCAAATTCTGATGACATGGATGTGTGGACTGAAGATTTGGGAATGGGGGGACTAGGAGTAATGTGTCTTAAGATAAAAGAAAAAAAATACTTTCTTGCATGGGCAGATGCAAACAACATGGAAAATGGTGTAAGAGAAAAAATGGTACAAATTTTCGAAGATAATAATTACAATCTCTTAGAAATATGTACATCAGATACACACTTTGCAAGAGTAAAGGCTAGGAACAAAAATGGATACTATCATTTAGGTTTGATTACAGGGGCAGATAAATTATCAAAGTGGTTATTAGAAATTGCAAAAAAAGCAGAGAAAGAAATTGGAACTGCAAAGTATGAGATTCTTGAGAATCAGACAGAAGTAAAAATAATGGGTGATGGTATTTTCGAAGACTATTCTAAAGCTTTAGATAATTCTTTAAAAATTACCAAAGGATTCATGATTGGTTGCGCTATGTTCTTTTTGACTAGTTTGTTTCTATAGTTTTCATTTTTTCTAAATTACCATAAAATTCATCCACAAAAGAGGAAAATTGAAAAATCGGAACAATTGGGACACGATCGATAAAATCAATTTTGTCTTGATACAGTGTAACTATTACAGGAACCGCAATAGATCCTGGTGTTTTTGAGATATAGTGCTTTGTTCTATCTACTTGTTTTTTTACTGCCTCAGACAATGCTGAAGAGCTGTATCTTTTCCAGTGTTTGCAATCAATTATCATTGCAACCCCCAATCGTATTCCAATTACATCAATTTCCATTCTAGGTTTTGTTAGAATTAGATTTTTAATAATCGCAAAATTTTTTGTTTCTAGGATTTCAGCGGTTAATCCTTCAAAATCTCTCCAATTAAGAGCAATGGCGATTTCATCTAGAGGAAGGCCATTTTCAATTAACATCACAGCTGTTTTTAATTTGTCACTTTCTGCAAAGTAATATTTACAATCTTGTTTTGTACCTATTCCAATTTTATAAAAATTTTCTAAAATTTTTTCTGATTCCTCATCATTAGTTTTTGTAATAGCAGAAAAGTCTTGGACGGAGATCCCTCCAGGAATAATTCCAGGTAAAACATCTAAGATATTTTTCGTAAATTTCAATCGAATTTGAGATGACATTTAAGATGATATAGGTTTTAGCAGCTAATAATACAAGGTTATAATGAAATAGGTTTTATTAAGACCATCTCAAATTATGAGCATGAATTTATTGCTAGTAATTACACTAGCTTTTGTAATTACAACTTTAGGAATTAACGAAATTTTCGCAGAAAATAATACATATTTTGATTCTGTGAAATTCATTCAGTATTTAGATGAAAATACTGCCCTTGAAGAAGTAAGAAATGGGAATTTAGATATCTATTATTATAGAATTTCGGCAGATAGGTTAGAAAATTCAAAGTCCAGAGAAGGACTAGATGTTTTTGATTCTACAGGAGGTTCATACAGCATATTGCTAAATCCAGCAGAAACTGAAAAATTCAATCCATTCTCCTTAAAGGAGGTAAGATTTGCTCTAAATTATCTTGTAGATAGAAAATTAATTGTAAATGAGTTAATGGCAGGATATGGAGCTCCTATGATTTCATACTATAGTCCATTTGATCCAGAATACCTTACAATAATTGAGCAATTAGAGGCATTCAATTTCAGATACAATCCAACATTAGCTGAAGAGATAATCACAAAGCAGCTCAATGATAGAGGGGCAACTAAAGTTAATGAAAAATGGGAGATAGATGGCACTCCGATTGAAATTACATTTTTCATAAGAAGTGATGATCCGGTTAGAAAATCAATTGGAGAGATTTTAGCTTCAGAATTAGAAAGGATTGGATTCACTGTGAAAAAAGATTTTGGAGATTTGAATAAGGCCTTTGTAGTTGTCTATGGTTCAAACCCTGCAGATTTGAAGTGGAATTTATACACCGAAGGTTGGGGGAGATCTGCGTTTGTAAAATACGACTCGGTAGGATTGGGTCAAATGTATTCACCATGGTTTTCAAATATGCCAGGATTCAATGATCCTACTTATTGGAACTATCAAAATGAGTATATAGATAATTTAACCCAAAAGATCTATACTGGAGACTTTCAATCTTCTAAAGAAAGAGAACAATTAATTCAGGAAGCAGTGGTTGAGGGAATAAATGAATCAGTTAGAATTTTTTTGGCAAGTAAGGTTGATCAATATGTTGTAAATCAAGGAATACAAGGAATTGTAAACGACTTTGGTGCAGGTGTACCAACTAGATTTACGCCAATAAATGCTCAAAGTGATAAAGATGAATTAGTTATTGGCGTTAAACAAATCTATCAGGGATCTTGGAATCCAATATTGGGTTTTAGTGATACCTATAGTAGACAGATATGGGGAATCTTATCAGATCCTGTTACCTTCAAGCATCCATTTACTGGAGAAACTATTCCTGTTCGAGGAGATTGGAAAGTGGAAACTGCTGGTCCTGATGGAAGATTAGATCTTCCAGATGATGCAATAATGTGGGATCCCTTTATCCAGGAATGGAGAAAAGTTCCCAACAACGCCACAGCCATAAGTAAGGTTACCTTTGATCTTGAATTCAGCAATTGGCATAACGGTCAGAAAATGGATATGAATGATGTTCTTCATTCATTGTATTTTACTATAGAATGGGGAACTCAAACTGGTGAGAATGACAAAACATTTGATACAGAATTCACACCACGTGCAGCACAAACTGTTCAGACACTAATTGGAGTAAAACCAATCGATGAAAATACCATTGAAGTGTATGTAGATTATTGGCATTTTGATGAAGGGGAGATTGCTGATTGGGCATCACTTTGGAGCACAATGCCATGGGAGATATTTTCCTCCATAGAACAGGCAGTTATTGACGGAAAAGTAGCCATATCAAGATCCGGCTCTACTAGTAAAAATATCAGCTGGGTATCTCTGATAATTCCTAATGATGCACTTGTAGTCCAAAGTTATTTGGATGAATTTAAAAATGAAAAATTCATTCCATCATCATTAAAGGGATTCGAATCAAATTTAGAGTATTTTGAAGAGAGATATTCTGCATCCTCAGATTGGATTACAAAAAATAATCATGCAGTGATCAGTAATGGACCATTTTACCTTAATGCATATTCTCCAGAATCAAGAACCATAAGCGTATCTGCATTTGATGATAATTCATACCCTTTCAAAGCAGGTCATTGGTCTGCATTTGAAAATACTCAATTTCCAAAAATAATAGAGATTCAAGTTCCAAAAATATTTCAAAAACAAGAAGAATTGAATATCATTGTAAAGACATCTCATACAGATTCGATTCTTTATTTCTTAAATAATAATAGAGGAGACCTAGTCTCATCGGATACAATCAAAGTTAACGAAGATCCAACTAGAATTAAAATTTCAACCGAGCAAACCAGAGAATTAGGTGTTGGAGCAAATGATCTTAAGATATTTGCAATATCAAATTCCGTACTAAAACCTGATTTTTACTCTACAAGCTTTCTAGTTACGGATTCTCAAAATAAATTACCTGAGACTTTTCAAGATAATACACAATTAATTGATACCGAGGAAGTAGCCCCATGGCTTGCAATACCCATCATTGGCATAATAATTGCGATTATAATTTTTGTTAAAAAAAGAAAATAATTTAATTCAACAGTCCATACTCTTTTAGAATACTCTCTATCTGATCCTCAGATTCTAATTTAGAATATTCCTCCAAAAGATTTTGATTTAGATCATAGAAGGTATGACCCCACTTGAATTTATCAAGCAAATCAAGAGCATTTTGTTTAAATCCTAAAATAAATAATGATGCAGAAATTGCCTCTGCAGTTGTAAGCTTGTTTAACTTTGAATAATTTACAGGGTTACCGGCAAGTAATGGAGGTAACTTTCTTTTTACTCCAACAAACTTTTTGGAGAATGCTTGATCCGCTAGATTCCATGAACAATCAATCCCAACTATTGAATTTACTCGAGATTTATCTTTTGGAAGTAGTACTTTATCAGAAAAAGGATTCAATACAAGATTTTTTTTATTCGTATTTTTAACATCACTTGCAATTTTAAATTTCACCATCTTAGCAGCTGTACATTTCTTTGGATCATCTTGGTTAAATCGTAGAACGTATAGTTTCAATAAAATTTGGTATTAAAATTTCTATTTGGATTTTACTCTATTGGAGAATAATTAATTTTATAGTAAAGACGAGATACTTGATTATCTTTTACCACGTGAATATCCCAAACAGAGTCAGATAACATTTCTGTTTCAGATTCAGGTAGAATTGAGAACTTCTCCACACGGGCATCAGGGCCGCTATATCTTACCTTGAGACTTGTACCATCCACTTGTACAATATCATAAATTTCTCCAGGTTTTCTTGTTGAATTCTGAACTAGACAATCATCTTCAGTGCCAATCACACAAACTCCTGATTCTGAGACGATACGTAGATTAACATTTGACTCCTCTCCACGCGGCGATGCAATAAGAGAGCCCAACAAAACTCTTGGACCAGCCTCCAGACCATCAAAATCTTTTTGAACAGTATTAACTGAGATGCGATTATCGGGTATGCCATTGACTTTTTCAATAATAGTTTGAGATATCTTTTCCTCTGATTTCTCTATAACATCAAATACAATGCTTTTAGTTTCAAAATCGGACTCTACAGTCACTTCATACTTGCCAATACTTGATACAGAATCAGGAATAATAAATTGATATGAAAATGAACCGTTTGGACTTGGTCTAATGGTTGTGACTGGACCTTCGTGAGTTCCGCAGGTAAATGAACCACAAGTTATTTCAGAACCGGTTTTCTTAAACACACTAACATTATATTCTTCAAGATAGATCAACTTGTTTGGTTTTCCGGTGACAAACACTACATCACCAGGATGGTATTGAGACTTATCAAACGATATCAACAAAGAAACAGGCTCATCTAATCCAAATGTAAAGTCATTTACTACTCCAAACGAATAGTCTGTTTGTTTTTTTGAATATACTGCCTTTACTTTGTATTGACCTTCACTGAAAATTGTTATGGGTAATTCAAAAAAGCTTTGGAAATTTCCACCTTGATTTGGATAAACCGAAGCTTGATGAATTGTTTTTGTAGGTAACTTTTTAGAAGTTATTGTAAGATGAACTCTTTCAGGAACTACTAATCCCTCACTTCCTTGCTCTCTTAGGATAACTGAACCAAGCACGTTTAGTGTATCACCTGCCTGATAGATTGGTTTTTCAGTGAATACAGTTATGGGTAAAATTGAAAGACTATCATTTCCTGGGTCTAGTGAGACTTTAAAGAAAAGATCTTTTCCAAAAGATGCAGTGGATATATGAATTTTGTAAATTCCAAGATTAGTAGTCGATAAAGATCTATCATCAGATTTTATGGAGGGTTGTTTCTCAGCCAAAGGAGTAACCCACGACCAGAAAAATTTTTGATTCTCCACAGTAGCTCCGGAGTTTCTCACACTCCCATCTGGTTTTGTCAGAGAAATAGATACAGAATTATCACCTGTTGGAGGGAGTATCCCTGATAGCAAAACTGTTTCTCCCAAACCATAGACTTGTTTATTTAGTGAAATTGAATCATCATCTATTTCTGAAAGGGAATCAGTTACCGAAAATATCATTGATTTTATATTTTTAAGATATTTTGCAGTTACAAGATATTGCCCTTCATCAAAAATGCTTCTGCTTAGTTGAGTTGAAACAGAAAATCTCCCAGAAGGGTCTGGCACTGCAGTGAAATCATAGGAGACAGAAGAGCCCGTGCTTCCCAATCTACCGCCACCGGTATCACCAATAATGGTCAGAGGATTTCCATCCTTGTCCTTTATAGAAATATTTACTACTGGAACTTCAGAGGTAGATTGACTTAATTCTTCTATAAATCCACTAATTGTTATTTTTTCTCCAAAATCATAAATTAATTTATCTGTTGATAGAGATAATGGCTCTACAGGTACAACCAAATCAGAGGGATTATCTACTACCCTGATTGTCTTTATGGCAGTTCCTACTTCTTTGGAAACCTTTATTCTATAATCGCCTAATCTGTCATCTCCTTTTGGAATTTGAAATGTATACTGGAAAGAGCTATCCCCTTCTAATCTAACAACATCCAAAATTTTGAATGCAAAATCTCCTCCTTCAAAATCAGCTCCAAGTGCGGTATTTCGGGTTTGAAGAATTTCTAAATCAAGGGAGCTTACCCACAGATCGTTTAATCTTCCAGTAATTTTTACAACATCTCCTAAACCATAAACCTCTTGGTCAGACCACAAAGAAATTGGAACATCTTCTTTTACATCCTCAACTACTTCAAAAGAAGTAGAAGTCTTATCGGAATATTCAGCCGATATTACATAGGTTCCAAAAACAGGATTAACAGTAGTTAGAAAAATGGAGGTTGCAAACTCGCCATCAGTAGGATAAAGTGTACCAGTTTCAATTATTAGTCCATTGGGATCTCGAAGTTCGAACTTTAAACCTTCAAAAGGAATAATTTTATTTGTCATCCCAGAAATATACAGTGTCTCACCTGGAAGATACTGAGATTTGTCAGTTGCAATAGCAAAAATTCTATCTTCAGGTATTTCTATTTCTATAACCTCATCACCTACTGAAAAGGTGGTTGATGATGTAGCCCCTGCATAAATTGCTGACACTTCATAAACCCCTTGGTTTATTCCAAGAACGGGATGCAAATTAAGGGAAGTTTCAAAATTTAAATTAAGATCTGGATAAAGCAAAACTTCAGAATTATAATTTGGTCCTTTAATTGAAACCGTTATTGATTCTGGTTTAAAATCTCCATGTTGTACTTTGAAAACTTTTTCGGATATATTGCCTTTAAGAATAGCAGTTTCTCCAAATACATAACTAGACTTTACAGAATCTATTGCGATTGCGACATCTTGAATATCCTCAGTTACAGGTAATTTGCCATTTGATGAACCAGCATTTGAATTTTCAAATTTCCAATCATCTACGCTGTCAAGATCAAATCCATCATAGATTCTTTGCCAAGAAGAAAAATCACTTTTAATATCAGACAACAACGGTGTGTTATCAACTACAATTCCATTTTTGTCACGAAGTTCGACTATTTCATTTGTGTCAGTAAACCATACTGTTTTGTATGAATATGTCAAAAATTTCCCTGCCTCGATTACGGTTCCAATTGGAATTGAAAATGTTTGTTTGAGAACAGTAGTAGAGGCAATTTTCCAACCACCAATATCTACATTTGAATCAGTAGGGTTGTAGAGTTCTATCCATTCTGATGGAGACGCAGAATCATCACCTGGAGGATTAATATCAACTTCATTAATTACGATGTGATCAGCAATCGATGACTGAGCGTTTGCGGGGGTAATTAGTGCTACGAGAATTAGAATAGAAAATAAAATAGTACCGTTCCTGATCATTGTCTTTACCTAATGGAGTTCACTAAAAGCCTCTTTTTAGAATTGAATAAAGCAAAAGTTGAGCTAATTGTTAAAGTTGACCTAAGAATTCTTACCTTTTGGATATTTTTCATGCGTAAATTGCAACTTTTTGGTATTTAGAGAATGCGCAGTATTGATCTTAATACAAAAAAGAAAGAGAAAGTGAATTGTTTATCTTACAGATGCACGTTTTTTGCTTGCTTTACGTGCTAAACGGATAGGTTTTTGCGATTTTAGTTTTGGTTTGTCTGTAACAAGACTCCTTCCTTGTTTTTGTGCTTTCCTTCTAGAGGTGTTTCGAACCTTTTCTTGTCTTTGAAGTTTTTTTAATTTCTCAGCGGTTAATTTCCGAGATGTTTTGGTAGTAGTGGTTTGTTTCTTAGAGGATTGTTCTGCATTTTTACGTCTTGATATCCATCCTTTTCTTGATGCTTCACTTCTTTTTTGAGATTCAGAATTAGATGTTGTTTTTTTTGTTACCATATTGATTGTTTGTTATCAGGGGTTCCTAAAAATCATTTAGTTAGAGTCGCAATTGGGGCATTTGTCGTCAATAATTTTAAAACCGCACTCCATGCAAAGCCCTTCTCCAACATCATTTTCAATCATTCTTCTTTTTCTTCCAACATACACTTTGATTCCAAAATACAACAAAATTCCAATTAAGGCAGAAAAGTAAAGAGGTATGTATTGTGTGATTCCAAGTATTACAAGGAAAATTCCTACAATTAGAATAATATCACGTCTCTCAAAATTCAACTAAATCAAAAGTATCAAGAATTGATAAAAACATGCCGGAGCTCAGAGCTATTAGGTTTACTTCATATCAAGTCATCACTCTAACTCTTCTTCATTGCTCGGCACTAAAATTAGTATTATATTTCATAATAAGATAATGATTGAAATAATGGGATCGGCGAGATTCGAACGCGCGACCTCTGCGTCCCAAACGCAGAATCATACCAAGCTAGACCACGATCCCAACAAACCATAAAAAATACCCAATTTAAGCCTGACAGATGTTAAACTGATCAAATTTTAAATTAAAGAAATATACTATTTTGTAGTTCTCAAAGAATATTATATCTGGTTGGTTAAATTGGTTAATTCAAACCTAGATTTTATCAAGTATTCAAAAATTTTCATCAATATTATTTATCAGAAAAAGTGAGCAGGTCAAAATTACACTTGAAAATTAGATGAAGTGTTACATCAGATTACTGGCATTAAAAATGCTATTAATGATTAACAATTTTTTTATTGTCTCTATCTCTCTTACAAAAACTACAATATTCCTCTGAGGAATTACGGTTAATTGGAGTTAAACAATCATGACAGTATTTCATAATTACTATAGGTTAAACCAAGTATATTAAGAAAATACATGGAGTATTTCAAAGATAATCAACATATTTTTCTTAATAAAATGCTTCCTTTTCAAGTATTATTTTAAATAAAATCCATAAGGATTTTCTCAAGACGATTTAAAAAATATTTCAAGCATTAAGAATACCTGAATATCCTAAAAAATCACAGATTCGCCATGCGGTGGTTTTTTTGTACCAAGAAAACGTATATTCACAAACTGGACAATTCATCAATTCAGGGGATTTTTTTTATTCAAGCAGAAAAATAAATTTTCAAAATTATAACACCATATCGTTCATTTGTTGGCTTAATTTTAATCCCTTGTATCGATTTCTTATAGTTACTTCAGTTACACCTGCAGCTTCTGCAAGATCTCGTTGAGTAATTGATACTCCGTTTTTAACACATGATAGATATAATGCAGTTGCAGCAAGACCCATTGGATCCTTTCCAGATGATTCTTTACTTTCTTGTGCTTCTTGAAGTACTTTAACTGCATATCGTTTTGCTTTTTCTGTGATTTTGAGTTTGCTTGAAATTCTTGAGATACATTGAATTGGATCTACTACAGGCATCTTTAGATCTAATTCATGATGCAATAATCTATAACAGCGAGAGATATCTTTTCGTTTAACATTAGCGGCAACAGCAACATCTTTTAGTGTTCTAGGGGTTTCGGCATCTCTACATGCTGCATAAAGTGATGCAGCAATCATTGCAGAAATAGATCTTCCTCGAACTAGTTTTTTCTCTAATGCCTTTCTGTAAATATAAGCGGCTTTTTCAAGAACATTTGAAGAAATAACTAGCTTGTCTTTGAGTTTGTTTAGTTCACTAAGCGCTTGTCTCAAATTCCTATCAGCAGACTCGTGTACTTGACTTCTGCTATCCCAAGTTCTAAGACGTTCGATTGTGCTTTTCATAGATGTAGAAAGTGGCTTTCCAGACGAATCTTTGTTTATTGGGTTAATTACAGTAGATAACCCTCTATCATGTATTGTAAGTGATGAAGGTGCACCTGTTCTTGCAGGATTTGAACCACTATCGTTCTGAAAAGATCTCCATTCTGGACCCGTTTCTTGAGATTTTTCCGAAATCACAAATCCACACTTTGCACAAAATTGTTCTCCTGTAACTTCGTCAGTCAATAACGAGTTTTTTCCACAACGTGCACATGTTGATTTATTATTGAAATTATCTAACACCATGAAGCTGTATCCTTCCTTATCATAAGCTTATTGTTCAATCCTTGTTTCTGAATCTTCAAGATTTGCATTATTTTTTTAATTTCAGTTATTATTCCATAAGTAAAGCGTAATTCTACCATACATTGTAAACTCTTCATTGGTATTTAAACCGAAGAAAACTATGAATTAAAAAATAGATTAGCATTACGAGGGTAAATCATCCAAAGTCAGTTAACGTATCAATTCTTATCCTTTCCAAAAAATAATTTCAAGAGATAAACCTAAACAGGATAGATATTAAATTGGCCAACCTTTAGGTTATATCATTGATATTTTGGGAGTTATTTACTGGTTGTTTTGTTAACCAAATGGGTTAAAATCGCCTTTTCCAAGTTTTCCGAGAGTATCGCCAACCAAATCCTCTTGTTTTTGACTCGAATTGGGTTGTAGAGATTTCATTATCTCGGTCATCACTTGTTTTGATTTTGCCTTATCGTTAATACCACATTTACTATCAAGAGTATTAATCAGATCGTCTTCAGTCATGTCTTGCTGGGTTGTGGTAAAGTCTTTTTTCTCATCATCTGAGAACATTCCAGTTATGTCTGTTGGTAATGCAGATAGTAATCCTGATGCTTGGTCTGGAGATGATTTTTGTAAGATAAATTTTGAAACTAAGGGAATTGCCATTTTTGCCATTTCGGGGCTAATTCCAATTTTTTGAGCAACCATGTTTATTATCATATCTAACATGATAATTCAAAGTTACATGACATTATAAAATTTTCCTATGTCCAGAAAGAAATTATAAAATTCTCTGCAAATAATAGGTAAAGCAATTTCTTCAGATAATCATTTTAAAGGCAATTCAAAGAACAAAACCGTTGGAAATAGAAGACTATATCAAAGCTGGAAAAATCGCTTCGGAGGTAAGAGAAATAGTCAGAGTGAAAGATTGGACAGGGAAAACAGTTTATGAAATATGCGAAAACGTAGAAAATGAAATTATCAAAAGAGGCGCAAAATGTGCATTTCCAGTAAATACAAGTATCAACGAGATTGCAGCTCATTATACTGCAGAACCAAATGATCCAATTACCATTTCAGATACAGATTTAGTGAAAATTGATCTAGGTGCCCAAATTAATGGATTCATTGCAGATACGGCAGTAACAGTCTGCTATGATCCACAATATGATGGCCTTGTACAAGCAGCAGAAGAGGCCTTGAAGAAGGCAATGTCAATGGTCAAAACTGGTGTAAAGGCAAGTGATATTGGAAGAGCAATTGAAACAACCATTAAACAAATGGGATTCAAACCAATTGCAAATCTAAGTGGACATTCATTAGACAAGTATACTATTCATGCAGGAAAAACAATTCCAAATATTTGGTCAATTGGTGGATTTACTTTATCTGGAGATTCTGCATATGCATGTGAACCATTTGTCACAACAGCAGAAGGAGGAGGCTTCGTAAGAAATGGAAAAATAAAAAATATCTTTGCCCTTAATTCAAGAAAGAAAACAAAAAATGAAAAAGCAGACAAGATGCTTGATTTTATTTGGGAAAATTTCAACATGCTTCCCTTTGCATTAAGATGGATTACAAAACAATGGGAAGAAAAAGAAGCAAGAGAGTTACTGGAACATTTGATTAAGAAAAAAGCAGTACAAGCATATCCTGTTCTTATTGAAGTTCATGAGCAAAGAGTTGCTCAGGCAGAACACACATTTATTCCAAATGAAAAAGGAGTAACAATAACTACGATTTCTCAATAATTTCGCCAAAGATTTTTTCTATTTGCATTATGCCATCACAAGAATCACATTTGGAAGTCTCGGTAAAAAGATAATCACCTTTTTTGAATTTTCTTTTTCTTTCCATGTTGCATGATTTGCATTTTTCTAAAGTATATGCTACAATAATTTCATCTTTTGAGAACATTATTGAGGAACCCCTATAGTATTTCCCACACCAATCAACAAAACTTTTTGTCCGGGTTTTGTATTATCCTGAATCATTTCATTGATTTGTGATGTTACATTTTCTGCTTGATTGGCAATATCTTTTGTCATCAAAGTAATGGCCTCTTTGATTGATTGTTTAATCACAATTGCAAAGATTGGAATGTTGTTTTTCGTTGCAATATCCTCGATTTGGAATCTCTCAGTTCCAATACCTCCAATTGCGGCTCCAAATCCCTGAGCAGTTATTGCAGAATCTTCACCTTCCATTTTTAATGCAGCATCCACCATGATAATAATATCGGGCTTGTTTTTTGCAACAATACTTTCCACAGCATCTCCAGGTCTTCCGACGTTAGAGCCAGGACCTTCTGCTTTTAACAAAAATAATTTTCGTCCATTGTATTCTTTTTCACCAAGTACTGTTTGAAATGCTACCAATTCTTTTTTTGTATCTAACATCATTTTTCCAACAATCATAGGTCCAATTCCATCACCTACTGGCTGCCCCAACTGAAAGGCAGGAATGGCTTTTGTTATGGCTTCGGCTTCTTCCATAATAAATGGCAAAATCATTTGAAGTGGCAAAATCAAAGGATAGTTGTTCTGTTTTTTTGCAGTCAAATACATGTGATTAACTATCTTGTAAATCATATGAAGTGATGTTGCAATTTCAAGAAGTGTGATTACTTTGCTTAATTCTAATTCATTGGAATCTGGAGACAATGATTTTACATGATTTCTTGAATAATCTTCTCTTGCTCTAAGAGTATGTCTTACCTTATCTACAACGCCATTTGGATCCATATCTACTGGCATTATTGTGAAATAATCTAAAAACCGGTCAATTTTTTTCGTCGGATCTTCGCTTGGACTCATATTTTTCTTTACATAATCAATTAGCTCAGTTCTTGCCTCAGTTCTATAGCCATCTAGTTTCTTGATGGCTTTTTTAATTTCCCCAGAGGTGACTTGTAATTGGATTCTCTGACCATAAAAAATAAAAATAATTATTGGTAGAATCCAGACTAACATTAACAAAGGATTAGAATCATCACTAAAACCAAATAATTGATCAAGATCAATATTTGTAAAATCCACCATTATATCTAAGGTCCTTGAATCCAAATTAAATCATTCGTATAATTTTGAATCAATAGTCAAATCCGTCACATTTTAAAGGCAAAACCTAGTGAGAAAACAACACCACGGCTATCACATATGGATGGAGTAGATTGCAATTAAATTTTAAATCAAATTATTTTATGGGACTTCCTAATGGAATATCCCCATCAACTGTTAACCAAAATGGTTTATCATCTACATCTGCTGCTAACAACATTGCATTGGATTCAACGCCTGCCATTTTCTTTGGTTCTAGATTTGCAACAACTATCACAACCTTACCAATGAGATCCTCTGGTTGATAGTATTGAGCACCACCTATAATGACATCCTTTTTATCATCTCCCAGATCAATAGTCCCTTTTATGATTCTAGATTTACCGGGGATAGGCTCAGTGTTTATTATTTTTGCGACACGTAAATCTAATTTTGCAAAATCATCATATGAGACATTGGACATAAAATTCACTTTATTCTCCTGTTAAAATGATTTTCGAATAGTCACATAAGATCTTTTTTTTGTATGCCACTAGTTTCTATATCATATCTTAGTGGTGCAGGTAATTCCAGATATTTTTTGTTGGCAAGAACTAGTATTTGGTCTTCAGGAACATTTACTTTTTTTAGTAATTTTCCTCGTTGGTGGGCATAAGCATTTTTCCAAAATCCTGCTGCATCAAAGGTCCCAATTTTTGTCATATGTTTTCATCATCCATTTTATTGAAAGGACTGTGACGGAAGAGTGGCATATGCCGTTAGAACTGGAGTTACTGTTCTGGATTTTAGGCATGATGCCCATCACAGTCTGCATTTCTATTCATTGTAATCTAATATATTTACTGCGAAAGCACTATTCCATTGTAATGGCAGTAATTGAAACCTCAATGGTGGTTAATGCACCAGCTGAAAAAGTTTGGGAATTGGTATCAGATATTGATAATGAGCCCAAATATTGGAAGGGAACCAAAGAAGTTCACAACATCTCAAAAGAAGGAAATGTGGTCAATAGGGAGATAATAATCGCTTTTAGGGACCAAAAATGTACTCAAGAAGTCACAATATATCCTAAAGAAAAGATCATAGCCATATTTACCAAGGGCATAATCATCGGTAACAAGACCTTAACTCTTGTAACGCAACAAAATCAGACAAGAATTGATGTAAAATGGGATATCAAACTCGCAGGATTAATGGGAATGTTTACAGGAATGGTAAAAAAACATATCAAAGACGGGACTAATTTAGCATTACAAAGTATCAAAAAAGATTTAGAGAGATAATTTAAGAAAATGATCGTTGATATTTTCAATTATTCTCTTACTGCAATTTTAATTGGAATTTGCGGAGCCTGGATTTTTTTAATAAAATCTATGATAACTTCTTTTAGGCTAACACCATATTTAGATAAATTTGAAAAAACAAAACACCAATCCCCAAAAGTATCTATCATACTTCCGGCAAGAAATGAAGAAGAGTTTCTTTCCCAATGTTTAGATACTCTAATCGAACAAGACTATCCAAACTATGAAATAATTGTTATCGATGACTCTTCAACGGATTCAACTGGAAAAATTATTTCAGATTATTCCAAAAAAAATTCAAAAATTATTCCAGTGTCAGCAAGACCCAAACCTGATGGGTGGATGGGAAAAAATTGGGCATGTATAGAAGGATATCAGAAAGCAACCGGGAAGTTGCTATTATTTACTGACGCAGATACAAAACATTCAAAAAATGTGATCTCCCTTGCAGTATCGCATTTAATTTCTCTTAATTTAGATGCATTAACTGCGATTCCAAAAATGGTTTCATTAGATTTTTGGACAAAAATCACGCTGCCTATGATATCCACATTTTTGCACACAAGATTTTCAGCTGTTCGAGTAAATGATCCTTCAAAAAAGACAGGATATTTTTTTGGGAGTTTTTTTATCATAAAACAAAAAACGTATGAAGAAGTAGGAACACACGAAGGTGTAAAACAGGAAATTATTGAAGATGGCGCCCTGGGGAAAAAAGTCAAAGATTTAGGCTATAAATTAAGGATGGTTCGTGGAGATCATCTAATTGATGCAATGTGGGCACGAGATAAAAGTACACTTTGGAATGCTCTCAAAAGGTTGATGATTCCTCTATATCTTCAAAGTCATGGTATTGCGGTGGGAATATTTTTTGCAGTGTTATTTTTGCTTTTTATTCCATTTCCCATTTTGGTATATTCTTCAATTCTTGGTTTTGAAACATTATCAAATTCAATGGTTTTTTCATCATCTCTAACTGCCTCAATATTGATCTATTCGGGTGCAGTAATTGAAGTCAAAAGGGGATTGCACTTAAAATTAATTCACGCATTATTTGGCCCCATAGGGAGTTTAGTAGTGGTGTTGGGATTTTTAAGCGGACTTCTTCAGGCAAAAAAAGATTCTTCTATCTCTTGGAGAGGAAGGAAATATTCAATGAGGGACCACGTCCAAGATTCAATTAGGATTTAGGAGAAATCTTTTTAGTTGCAAGTAAGGAATTCAAAGTCTCATGGATAAATCAGGCGTTATTGTAGGTGGGATCGCAGGTGCAGTAATAGTTTTAGTGGTTTTTGCATTCATTCTTGTACCCCCACCAAATATGCTAAAACCTGAAATTGTTGTAACCAATGGACATGATGTCAGTACGGTTGGAGAAACTACACCAACATATTCAAAAAACCTTTCGTTAATTGAAATATTTGAAAATTCAGAAGCTGGAGTGATAAGAGTTAATGTCCAGAGAGCCGAAGAAGATTTGACTCAAACAGGAGTAGGGTCTGGTTTTGTTTTTGATAAAAAAGGTCACATTATTACAAATGCACACGTAGTTGATGGTGCAAAAAAAGTAGTAATTACATTTTTGGATGGAAGATCATATAATGCAAAAATTATTGGCGTTGACACATTTACAGATATTGCAGTAATCAAAGTAAATGCAGACCTGTCATTGCTACATCCTTTATCGTTAGGAGATTCTTCAAATCTTCAAGTTGGAGAGCCTATAGCAGCTATTGGCAATCCGTTTGGATTATCAGGTTCGATGACCTCAGGAATTGTTAGTCAATTAGGGAGGTTGCTTCCTTCTGGAGCAGGATATTCTATTCCTGATGTAATTCAAACAGACGCCGCAATAAATCCCGGAAATTCTGGAGGGCCTCTTCTAAACATGAGAGGCGCGATTGTCGGAATAAACACAGCAATCCAGTCTGCAACAGGAGAATTCACAGGTGTAGGTTTTGCAGTACCGTCACAAACACTGGCTAAAATTGTTCCAACTCTAATTCAAAATGGGGAATACAAACACCCATGGATTGGAATTTCTGGAAGAGATATTGATCCAGATTTGGCAAAGGTTCTGAATCTTAATGATGCTGTGGGATTTTTAGTAGTAACTGTTGTTCCAGATAGTCCGGCCTCAAAAGCAGGCCTTCATGGTTCAGAAAACACTGTAGAGATGGATGGATCTCAATATATTGTTGGAGGAGACATTATACTCTCAATAGATGAATTAGAAGTAAGAAAAATATCAGACATTTTAATTCATTTGCAAAGAGCAAAGTCTGTTGGCGATGAAATAATTTTAGAAATTCTAAGAGATGGAAGAACAACTAATTTCACTATTGTTTTGGGTGAGAGACCAAATGGTGAATAAAACAATACAAGATTAAATACTTTAAAGGATGCATTTTTTCTATTGAGCAATCTTATCTTGAACTCTGAAAGGTTAAACAATGTTTTAGAAAACAAAATAATTTCAAATGCAGATGTGCTACAGATTTATCAAGAGGCCAGGACAGATTCATCAGAGCTGTTTTTAGCAGCTCAAAATCTAAGAAAAAAATTCAAAGGTAAAACTATAACATTTTCGAAAAAAGCTTTTTTTAATGTCATTAACATGTGCAAAGATACCTGCACTTATTGTACATACAAGGCAGAGCCTGGAGAAGAAAAACTCTCTATGATGTCCAAGCAACAGATAAAGCAAATGTTGAGTCTGGCAAAAAAATACCGATGTGTAGAGGCATTATTTGTTACTGGTGAACGACCAGAGCAAAGATATCAAGAAGCAAGAGATTGGCTTGCAGAAAATGATTTTAAATCAACTGCAGAATATCTAACCCATGCCTCAGAATGGGCCTTGGAGGAAGGACTCTTTCCGCATACAAATGCAGGGAATCTTACTTATGATGAAATGAAAGATTTGCAAAAGACCAATGTATCCATGGGATTAATGTTAGAGAATAGCAGTGAGCGGTTATCTATGAAGGGAATGCCACATTATTTGGCTCCAAGTAAACGACCTAAATCTAGATTAGAAGTTTTAGAAAATTCTGGTAAATTAAAAATTCCCATGACAACTGGAATACTCTTAGGAATTGGAGAAACCCCAGAAGAGATTATTGAGTCAATTTTTGCGATAAAAAAATTGCATGAGAAATATGGAAACATACAAGAAGTGATTTTACAAAACTTTCAGCCCAAATTAGATACTGCAATGAGTAATTTTCCATCAACTGAAGAAAACTATTTCAAAATAATTGTTTCATTAACTAGAATCATTATGCCCGAAATGAATATACAAATACCTCCAAACCTTTCACCAAAATCCTATCAAAGTTTTCTTTCAGTTGGGATTAACGACTGGGGAGGAATATCCCCACTAACGCCCGATTATGTAAACCCAGAGTTTTCATGGCCAAAGATAAAAAACATAGCTAAAAATTCAAAAAAGGTAGGATTTGATTTAAAATGCAGATTTCCAATATATCCAGAATTTTTCTCATTTATTAGCAAAGAGTTAAGAGAAAAGATATCCTTTATTGAGGATGAAGAGGGATTGGTAAAGGAGGAATATTGGAGATGAGCTTAAACACTGATTCTTTATTTAAAAAGGCAGATCCACAAATTTCGGATATACTAAACAAGGCTTTATCAGAAAAAGAGATAACAGCAGAAGAAGGTCTCGTTCTATACAATTCGGATGGAATTGAATTTCATTTAGTTGGACTAGTTGCCGATGAATTAAGAAGAAGAAGGGTTGGAAATATTGTAACTTATGTGGTGAATAGAAATATCAATTTTACGAATGTCTGCATAAAGCAATGTGGGTTTTGTGCATTTAGTAGAGATTTCCGAGAAGAGGAAGGATATTTTCTACCCACTGAAGAAATTGTACGCAGAGCAAAAGAAGCACATAAGTTGGGTGCAACTGAGGTATGCATTCAAGCAGGTCTTCCACCCGACATGGAAGGGGATCTTTATGAGAATATTTGTAGGGCAATAAAAAAAGAGATTCCAGATATTCACATTCACGGATTTTCACCTGAAGAGGTGCTTTATGGAGCAACGAGATCAAACACAACAATCGAAGAGTATCTCAAAAGGCTAAAGGAATCTGGCGTAAACACTCTGCCAGGTACTGCAGCTGAGATTTTGGATCAAAAATTAAGAGATAAAATTTCCCCAGGAAGAATTAGTGTCAAAGATTGGATTGATGTAATCAAGACAGCCCATAAAATTGGAATTAACACCACCTCAACTATGATGTTTGGTCACATTGAAACTGCAAAAGATAGAGTAGATCATATTGCAAAGATTAGGGAGATTCAAAAAGAGACTGGAGGATTTACCGAGTTTGTACCTCTTGACTTTATTCATAGTGAGGCTCCCATGTACAAACACCAACTCCACGAGGAGATACGACAAGGAGGAAGTGGAAAAGATGTTTTATTGACTCATGCAATTGCCAGGATTATGTTAAACAACTACATTGATAATATTCAAATGTCATGGGTAAAAGAAGGGCAGAAAATGTCACAGCTTTTGTTAATGTGGGGAGCAAATGATTTTGGTGGAACTTTGATTAATGAAAGTATTTCAACATCGGCAGGTTCAGAACATGGGCAATTATTAAGACCAAGAGAAATTAAAAGAATAGTAAGAGAGATTGGTAGAATTCCAGCCGAAAGGAGCACCAATTATAAAATTTTAAAAAGATTTGAAAATTCTAATGACTTAGACGAAGAATTAGATAAAGTTGAGAATGCTTCACAGTTTGGCTCATATACGGAGTTAATCAAGATAGACAAATACAAATACCAAAATCCAAGGAAAGAATAGTTGTCTGCCTTAGAGAAGGCTTTAGATCATTCACGGAAATTAAGGATAGACGAGTGCGAAATTGTATCTGTTAAACGAAAGGTTACAACTGTTCGAATAACGGATTCTGAGATTTTTGAGTTAAAACAAAACTTTGATGAAAATTATGGAATTAGAATTATTCATGATAAAAAAATATCATCAGTTCAAACAAGTAACGATAAAGAAATTCCAAGAAAAATTGATGAGGCATATCAGATAACTTCTTTTCTAAAACCAAGACAATTTTGGAAATCCCTTCCACATGAATTAAAATCAAATAATGAACTTGATGGGGTATATGATAAAAAATTAGATGAAATATCAGGATCTACCATCACGGATATCGCACAAAATATGATAAATCACACACTAGACCATAAAATTGATACGATGTCTGGCTCAATAAATATTGTTTCTGAGAATTTTGAGATTAAAAATTCTAATGGATTATCAGCTTCAGATAAAGGAACTTACATATCAGGAATTATTAATTGTGATTCAGAAATTGACCAATCTGAAGTTTCTGGAATAGGTCAAGGGTGTTGTCGGACACTAGACAAATTTTCTCCCGAACAAATAGGAAATGACGCAAAAACGATGTGCATAGAATCAATTAACCCACAAAAATGTGAGAGTGGGGAATATTCAATTATTTTTGAGCCGTATTCTGTTGGAGAAATTTTGGCTTTTGTTGTAGCCTCGAATTTTAATTTTAAAACATATTCAGAAAAACGAAGCTGTTTTTCTAATAATTTTAAGGAAAAAATTACAGCAGAAGATTTTAGTTTGATAGATAACCCTCACATTTCGCAGGGAATTGGATCAAAAAGATTTGATGATGAGGGAGTAAAAACACAAATCAATACTCTTGTCGACAATGGTATTTTCACAAAAACGTATTGTGATCTTTTTGATGGTTTCAAAGAAAATATAGAAACAACTGGGAATGCCGCAAGGCCAGGATCACCTATGGGAAGAAGTGCCGAATCAATTCCAGTTTCGATGCCACACAACATGCAGGTAAGAAAAGGAAACACATCACAAGAAGACATGATAAAAGATACCAAACACGGATTACTTGTAGGCAGATTATGGTATACTTATGCAGTTAACCCCATTAAGGGAGACTTTTCATGCACTGCACGAAGTGGAATTAGAATAATTGAAAATGGAGAGATAAAAAGTCCAGGAAGATCAGTAAGAATTATTCATAATTTGCCAAAACTGTTACAAAACATTTCGGCAGTTGGAAACAATGAAAAAAATGTTCTCCAGTGGGCATCTCTTCCATCAATTACACCATCAATTAAAGTGGAAAAAATCATAGTAAATTCAATCTAAATCAAAAAACGATGTAAAATAGCCGTTTCTAGGCACAATTATGACTCAAATTAAGAATGAAGATACAAGATAAGCCACATATGCAATAGTCAAAATTATTCCCATTACTCTGTTTATCACTCCTGTTTTCAGAGCAATTAATAATGCAGCACTAAATGCAATCATGATTGCATAATCAATAAAGACATCAGATGCAATAATTACACTTCCAAGTGCTGCACCCACACCCATTATCATTAAAATGTTGTAAATATTACTTCCAATAATATTTCCAACACCAATATCAGTATGGCCTTTACGAATTGCAATAATAGAAGTAATTAATTCAGGAAGCGAAGTTCCTATTGCAATTACTGTTAGTCCTATTAGTTTTTCAGAAAGACCAAATTCCTGAGCTAAAACTACAGCATTTTCTACTGTAAGATAAGCACCAACACCAAGTAAAGATACACCAAGTACAATTAATCCAGCAGCCTTAAGATATACACCATTTTTTGTATCACTTATCTCTTCATTTGTATCATCTCTTTGTTTTTTTGCATCTCTGTATGTATAAATTGCAAAAGCAATCAGAAAACCAATCAAAATTAATCCATCGTAATGTGACAGTTCCCCATCTAACGATAATGCAATTAGCAAAAGAGAAACACCCAACATAATTGGAATTTCTTTTCGTAATGTTGCCTTGCTTACTGCAAGTGGAACTATTATTGCTGCAATGCCAATAACCATTCCAATATTTGCAATGTTGCTTCCAATAATATTGCCCAAAATTATCTCACTGTGTTCACCAGCTGCTGCAACACTTGCAGCTAACTCTGGAGTAGAAGTACCATAAGCAACTACAGTCATTCCAATTACTAAATTACTTATTCGTAGTTTTTTAGCAATTACCACACCGCCACTTACCAGCCAATTTCCACCAAAGCATAACAAAGCAAGCCCCACTACAGTAAGTACAGCATTGATGGTAACATCCATAATGAGAGTTCAGATCTAGGTTGTTTAAACGAAATGATCTACCATTAATTCACAATTCTGATAATCAAAGCAGAAAGCTAGGCGTCAAAATGGTGTAAAAAAACCATCCACAAAGGCAAATAATACATCAGTTTAACATTAATAAAGTAATGTACCGTACCATACGGTATGATGCGAGCAAGATTGACATATGTACCTGTAGAGGTAGCAGATCAATTTGAGGATTTTATTATCAAAAGAGACGAGCAAATACTAGATGCAGTAAAAGCAAGGACAAAGGATTACAGTACGCTATCCCTTCTAAAACTATTGTACCAACTCAAAGGAAACCCCATGACATTTTCAGAACTGTATTCAAAGTCAAAGATTAGAATGAAAAGATCATTTCTAAATTA
>Ga0224508_10000550_pt1 | contig 36528 bp, 38 predicted proteins | sample SF_Jan12_sed_USG_4_FD_170157 | JGI IMG/M metagenome (GOLD analysis project Ga0224508, IMG submission 170157) | Sediment microbial communities from San Francisco Bay, California, United States - SF_Jan12_sed_USGS_21 | ecosystem: Environmental > Aquatic > Marine > Sediment | place: USA...
AGAAATTCTAAAAAATAATGAATTTTACTCCAATTGTACTACATATTTTGAATGCCTTCGTGAAAAGGGAGAAACTGACTATGATTTTGAAGATGAATATTACTTTACCATGCCTGCAATTTCTAACCAATAACCATCAGAAGATTTACGAGGGTCATAGATTCTCTAGTTTTTGTGGATTCTACTCTTCTTGATCTCGCTGATAGAGCAATAGAATATGCTACAACCCAAGGAATACACTATTGTGATGCCAGAGCAGAAACAGAAACTATAAAATCGATCCTCATTGAAAATGGCGAAATTGAACATGTAAGGGACATATCAGATAAAGGCATAGGAATTAGAATTTTGAAAGGTGGTGCTTGGGGATTTTATTCCATTACAAATCCACAAACATTTGAGGAAGTTAAAGAGGCCATAAATCAGACCATAAAAATTACCAATAGTCTTTCACAGAAAAAAAATAATCTCACAAAATTATTTCCTGTGAATACTGAAAAGATAAAAAAAGATTACCCGGTTTTTAAAAAACCTCAATTAGAAGAGTTAATCAAAATCGGATTAGAGTGTGATAAAACTATTTTAGAAAAACCGCGGATTAAAAAATCAATAATAAATCCATGGTACACAAATAAATCAAAATATTTTGTTAGCAGTGAGGGTTCAGAAATTTTGCAAAATTTTACCGATGTCGTAATAGAAATGACTGCAACGTCTCATGAATCAGGCCTAACACAATCAGTAAACATAACAGAAGGTGGGAGAGGAGGATTGGAGCAAATTACAAAAAACGACAAGGCTCAAACCAGTGCTCATGAAATTTCTGAAAAGGCTTCTCAACTTTTAGATGCAAAACCTGCTAAGGAAGAAAAAGCAACTGTAGTCATGAATCCAGATTTTGTGTCGTTGTTAACTCATGAAATATTAGGGCATCCCTCTGAGGCGGACAGAGTGTTGGGAAAGGAAATGGCATGGGCAGGTGGAGCATGGTGGAAAGACAAGCTGGGAGAAAAAATTGGCTCAGAGCAACTAAACGTGTTTGATGATCCAACAATTGAAGAAAGTCTTGGATGGTATTACTTTGATGATGAAGGGGTACAAACACAAAAAACAACTTGGCTAGAAGATGGAATTTTAAAAAAACATATGCAGAATCGTGAGACAGCCTCAATTTTTGATACTGAACCCACTGGAAACATGCGTGCCACAGACTATAGATTCATTCCGCTAATTCGGATGGCCTGTACTTGCATTGGAGCTGGTAATTGGAGAGTAGATGAGATTATAAAAGAAGTTAAAAACGGATATCTAATTTCAAATATGAAAATCCCTTCAATTGACATGAAAAGATACAATTGGAGCATTTCTTGTCAATATGCACAAAAAATTGAAAATGGAGAAATAACGGATTTGCTACGAGATGTAATTGTGATTGGCACTGCCCCTGAATTTTTTGAATCAATCGATGCTTGTGGAGATGATTTTACAGTTAGACCCATTACCAATTGTGGAAAAGGAGATCCTATGCAATCAATGATAATGGGAAATGGTGGTCCATCAATTAGAGGGGAAGCAACAGTAAAGAGCGTAAATTAGATCATGGTAACAAATTTAGAAACAGTAAGACAAAATGTAATTGAATGTACCAAGTGTGAACTGTCTAAAACAAGAACAAATTCTGTTCCAGGAAAAGGAAATTTTAATTCAGATGTGATTTTTGTTGGAGAAGCTCCTGGAAGAAATGAAGATTTACATGGTGAACCATTCGTTGGAGTAGCTGGAAAAAAATTATCTATTGCTCTAGAAAATGTTGGAGTTGCAAGAGATGATGTATACATAACAAATACAGTAAAGTGCAGACCACCTAAAAATAGAGTTCCTAATGTAAAAGAAAAAGGAACTTGTAATGAGTATCTTCAAAAAGAAATTGAAATTATCAAACCAAAAATTATTTGTGTATTAGGGAATACTGCGTTTGGTTCTATTCTTGGAGGAACTGAAATTACAAAGTTTCGTGGAAAAGTTGGAAGAAAAAACCAACAATTGTATTTTATTACAATTCACCCAGCTGCTACTATTTACAATCAGGATTTAATTAGGGTGTTAAAGGACGATATCAAAAAATTATTTGAGTTAATCAGAGAATTAAAAAATGGTAAAGAAATTTCAATAGATATTGAATATTCTTCCTAGGTCATTTTATGCCCGAAATACCGTTACTGTAGCCAGGGATTTGTTGGGTAAGAAAATTGTCCGAAAAATAGGAAATCAGAGAATTTCAGGAATAATAACTGAAACTGAAGCCTATTGCCACAAAGATGATCCTGCAAGTCACGCATTTAGGAGAAAAACTGAGAGAAATAGAGCAATGTTTGAGGAGATTGGACGGGCCTATGTTTATTTCACATATGGAATGTATTTTTGCTTCAATGTAGTTGCCAGAAATTCAAAAGCTGGTGCTGGTGCTGTTTTAATTAGAGCCATCCATCCTGAATATGGAATAGAGTTGATGAAGAAAAATAGAGGAAAAAAAGATGAAAGAATTCTCAGTGATGGCCCTGCAAAACTTGCCCAAGCCCTTGACATTACAAAAAAGCAATATGGAATTGACTTGACTGAAAAATCAGAGTTGTTTATTACAGAGGGATTACCAAAGCCTCGAAAGATTACAGCAAGTCCCAGAATTGGAATTAGCACTGCCTTGGATAATCTTTGGAATTTTAAAATCAACATAAAGTGAAAAAAATTATTTCAAAATTATTTTGTAATATTTAACGCATTAGACAAAACTGCAGAATCTGTACCATCAGTTACTCTCAAATCCCATGTTGTATTTTTTGGACCATTACTTGAAACATCAATTGTAATTTCAATTAATTCAGTAGTAATAAACTGAATATTTGTAATAGTTGGAATTGGACCTCCTCCATTTTCAAAAGAAACTGTAGAAGATACACTAAATCCTGTTCCAGTTACTTGAATTATTTCCCCCGTGTCTCCTCTAATTATGCTGTTTGGATTTATTGAAGTAACGGAAAGAATAGAGGGCACATCATTAGATCCGGTAACATTTACTGTTACAGTGGCAGAATTTGTTGCCCCATGTTCATCTTGAATAGTATAACTAAAGGTATCATCCTGGGCATCACCATCGTTTAGTGATTGAAGAGTTGAACTAGTTGTAGGATCATAATTTAAGGTACCATCACCATTATCTGAAATTGAAGCACCTAGAGTACTTGCACCATCAAAAATACTAATTGAAATTGAATCACCGTCAGGGTCACTATCATTTGTTAAAACTGCCACATTTGTAACCGAGTCTTCATCAGTAGAACCATTATCATCATTTGCTACTGGGGGGTCATTAATTGGAGTGATATTAATTGAAATTGTTGCAAGGTTGCTGTCATCTGTTCCGTCATTTGCTTTGAAGGTAAAGCTATCTAATCCTTCATAGTTCAGGTTAGGAGAGTAGGTTAAAACAGGTTCTGTTCCTGATATAGAGCCATTTGATGGACCAGTAACTATACTATAGGCGAGAGAATCTCCATCTGCATCGCTAGCAGACAGTATAATTCCTAATGGAGTATTTACTATAGTCATAACTGATTGGTCATCTGCTACGGGGGGTGTGTTACCTGGAATGGTTCCATCTTGGTTTATTGTAATTGAAGAACTGACATGGTTTTCATTTGAATTATAATTAATTCCCCCAGCAGAGATATCCTCAACTGTAAAGGTTTGACTAGCTGCCCTTGAGGTGTCTGATACTTCGCATTCTCCTAGTGAATCAGTTGTACAATTTTCAGTTGGACCTCCTTGCCACGTTCCTGTAACTATAGCTCCTAAAAATGGATCTTCATTTGAATCAAAAACTGTCAAAGTTACAGTTGCCTTCCAATTTTTCTTGGCATTTGACTCACCAGTAAGGTTTTCTAGATGGATTTCATTGAAGGGATTTACGGTAATTGAAATTGTTGCAATGTTACTGTCATCAGTTCCATCATTTGCTTTGAAGGTAAAACTATCACTTCCATCATATCCTGAGTTTGGAGTATAGGTTAGATTAGGTGCAGTTCCAGACAAAATTCCATTTGAAGGATTTGAAAGTACAGTGAATGTTAAAGTATCACCATCAACATCTGAGCCTGTTAGAATTATTGGTAGTGCAGTATCCTCATCAGTTGCTACTGATTGGTCATCAGCTACTGGTGGATTGTTAGGTGGAGGTGAATTGTTATATTCAATGTGTAACAATGGAGCATTTGCAGATTCGCCATTATATGATTCGGCAGTACGTGAACCTGTTCCATCAATTATTATCGCCATACTGTTTCCAGGTGCCCATCCAGTCCTGTCAACTACCTCTTGTATTACAGATTTAATTTCTGGAGTCTGGTGCTTTTCGCTTACAGTATTCCATGCAGGAGGGTTCCATGCAACTGATGCGCTAGTTGTGGGTCTGATTGAGATGTTATTTGTTGCAGTTGTAAATGTAGAAGCATCATCAGAGTCTTGAGACCTAATTGTTAACGAAGTAGAAACAGAGTCTGCCTCATCTGTCTCAAATTCTACATAAGCTGAAGTAATTGCTGCTCCTTGTGGGACAATAACACCTTGGAATCGCATACCTACAATTTGGTTTGCAGCATCTTGAATTAGCTCCAAGTCTGTACTGCTAAGATTTACAGAATTGGTATCAAGTCTTTGTTCTGCATCATCGCTACCTGTGCTTACTCGTATGTCTAAAGTTCCAATGTCAGGTATAGAGTTTACTGTAATTGAAACCGTAGCTGTGTTGCTATCAGCAATTCCATCATTTGCCTTGAATGTAAAAGAGTCACTTCCATCAAAGCCAGGATTTGGAGTGTATGTTCTGGTGTCGCCAGTTCCGGACAAGGAACCATTTAATGGACTAGAAACAATGCTGTATGTTAGCGGATCATTGTTTGCATCAGATGCTAAAAGTGTAATGTCTATTGGGATATCTTCAAAAGTTGATTCTGAATTATCATATGCAACAGGTGGTTCTTGAGGAATTTCAACACCCACTTGACTTGTAACATTAAATTGATCTATTGTCTGTCCATCAGTGTTTTTAAAATAACAAAATGCTTTGTTTTCTTGTCCATTGTGATTAAACTCACAAAAGAGGGCCCCAGACATTCCTCTTGAATCCTGAGTAAGACTATAGATGCTTGCCCATTCGCCATTACAACCATATGGATAATTTTGTGGCAAACATCTTTCTTGATCTCTTACGCTTTTTCCTCCAAGTCCTGAAACAAATGCAAATGTGGCCCCTTCTGCAACACGAACTTCTCCTGGGTCACTCCAGGCAGGATCAACTGTTTGGCTTGCCATATTTGTCAAAGTCTTTGTTCTTGAATAGCTATGTTCGTGACCGGTAGCTATGATTGCACCTCCTTCCCTGCATGCATCATATGCTTGCATTGAGACCTCAGTTGACTTTCCTCCAACTTGCATCTGTTGGTGATTCTTGTGCCATGTACAAAAACTCCAAATAGAATTATCTTGTGCTAGTTCGGTTTGAATGTAAGACAAATGATCAGAAAGGGTTGTGCCAGATGTTCCACTTCCAATGGTTCCAATTCCAGATAAGATAAAGAATAATCCTTGGTAATGGCAACTAGATTTATTCCCTAAGTCGCCAGTACACGTAGCTCCATCAACTCTGTCTAGACGCTCCTGAAGCTTTTGTTGATAGTTTGGCCACTGATCAAGTTCAAGATCATGATTTCCCACGGATGCAAAATATGTAAAATTCAAGCCTAATTCTGTAGTAATCATGTTATCCCAATCAGTTGGGCTTTGATTGTAATCAAAATCTCCTTGGTGCAAAACCATGTCAGCGTTTTCAGAAGCTATTAGCTGTAAAACTAGTTCAGCATCATCTTCATAATATCCTTGGTCACCAATGAAGGCCACCTTGAAATTAACTGGAGGAACAGTAGGAGTAGATTCTAGATTGTTTGATACAGCAAGAGCTGCAGCATGTGCATCAATTCTTCCATGTCCAAACTCTTGATCCCATCCTGAGGGACCCAAATCAACTGCAGTGTTTTTCAAAATGTTAAAGGATTCATCAGAAGTTAATGTAGGATCTATAGAGTATAGCAAGTTCAGTGTTACGGCCGCAAGTGGTGCAGCCATGGAGGTTCCTTGCCAATAACTGTAACCACCACCATCAGTTGTTAGCCTAATGCTAGAACCAGGAGCAGAAATATCCACATAGTCTCCGAATGATGAAAATCCGGAGCGGTTATCGCTTTGATTTGTTGATCCAACAAAGATAATGTTTTGATAATCTGTTTTACCAGGATCGTTTCCACTATTTCCTGCAGAAATTAATAACCAACCATTGTTTGCTCTCATTAAATCTGCAGCATCTCGAATATGACCTAAGCTACCATCAAAACCATAACTAAGATTTACCACTTTGGCCCCCTTGCTTACGGCGTGTTGAACTCCATAAAGCACTGAATCACTATAACCCAAACAATTATCTCTGGTAATCTTTACTGGGATGATTTTAGTATCCCATCCAAGTGCGGATATTCCAACACCATTGTTTGTTGCAGCAGCAGCATTTCCTGCCACTCCTGTTCCATGGCCACATTGGGGAAGGTCATTGATATTTGGATTTGAGGGATTTTCAGCATCATATGGATGAATGATTTTTGATGCAAGGTCTGGATGGTCCACGTCAATTCCAGAGTCTAAAATCACTATAGGGAAATCTCCTCCTTTTGTAATGTCCCATGCACCTTCAGCGTTAACCTTATCCAAGTACCATTGATTGTTCTGTAAATATTCCGGATCGTTAGGAATTGCAGTAGGTTCTGCTCCTTCTGCAAATTCTGCATATTCAACTAAGGGATTTTTTGATAATGCATTTTGTACTGCATCAAGGGCAGGTTCTGGAACAGATATTATTTTGATTTTTAATAATTCAAGATAATCAATTTCACTAGAGTTTTGTGCAGACAAAATAGAGTTTTGTTGTTCAGCTGATACTCCTGGTTTGAATTTTACAATTAATCTGTCTGGTTTGAATATTTCTGGTTTTGGATTGTCTGGAGTTTGTGCAAATACTGATTCGTATGAGACTCCAGATGTTCCCGTCAAAAGAATAAGGGCAAAGACAATTGGAATAATTTTTTTCAATTTTTACCTCCCAATTCGTTTTTTATCATTATGATTAAAGGTGAAAGAATAATTTAGTAATAAAGATAATTAAGTGTAACAAAAAAAATTAACAAAATGTATTTTTGTAAAAAGACGTTTTTAAAATTTAGAAAAAAATATTGGGAATATTAATAATTGATGTTATAGTTCCGCATACCAATAGAAAATAGACAAGAATTTTTCCTTTTTTTCTTCGCTGTTTTTGGAAATTTACCTTAAATCCTGAAATAAATTTATGATCGATTCTGCTCCTTAGGTTCAGAAAATCATTTTTGGATTCAATGTGAGTTTGAATTCCATACGAATCATATTTTGGTTCTCTGCATTTTGCACAATAATCAATTGGAATAAAACCATGATGTTTTTGATCGTGAGTTTCCTGGCCTTGGTAATTAAACCTCAAATCCCAACATAGTCCACATTGCTCGTTTTCCAATTACTATCAAGATGGATTTTTAATAAAAAAACTCCAATGTTAAAACATCAGTAAGGTTTTAAAACCATGATTTACCGATCAATTTTTTCATGATACTATTTACTTATTTTTATTTTGATGTCAGGATAAAACCTGATCCATTATTATCAAATCCCCTAATTTTTTTTCCTAAAATGTAAATTGATTAATCATCGTTGTTATTGTTTTCATCAAGTGTCCAAGGTGCAAATCGTCCCATGATTCTTTGCCAATCTAGTTTGAGCAACAAAATTACAACTGAAGTCATCATTGCAGCAAAAACAGCAATTCCAATATAGATAGTACTTACATCTTCAACATCTTCCAAAAATGGTTCAACTATGGACAATCCCATATAATGAGCGACAAATACAATTACATAACTTAGAACAAGTTTTCCAGTTAAGGTTGCAATAAAAAATCTTTTAGGATTATATTTTGCAAGACCCAATGGAACGTATATCAAATCATCAGGCATCGGTGTTGCTGCTGCAAAAAATGCAGCTCCTGCGCCATATCGCTTTACCAATCGCTCAAAGGGTCGCATTCTTTTTCTTGATTTTTCTCCAATTATTCGTCGTCCCCCATAACTTACTGAGAAAACAATAACTTTGGCACCGGTTGCAGTAATTGCTGAAATTATTGCCAACACATGCAAGTTAAACTGATCGCCTACTGACATTGTTGCCAACAAAAGAAAGGAAGGTAAGGGAACAAAAGGAACTAATGAACCAAAAAAACTCACCAAGGTTAATCCAATATAACCTACTTCAGGAGCAAATGGAAAAATAGCTGCAAAATCCACAATTCAAGCACATGTTATGGATTATTTAATAAAAGCGAAGTCGGAAGTTTTTTCATAATAATGGATTTTTAGAAATAATAATCATTAAAATACGATATTTCTAGAGCTGAATCAATTGGACCGAAGTGATTATACTGTAATTTGTGAAAATATAATCTTAATCAGCCCATACATTCGATTTGTAGGAGTAATTGGGGAAAGAGGTAATCTAATTGCTCACAGAAGACGACAAGAATTAGAACCTCTTTTAGATGAAAAAAACACAAAATATCAATTCTCACACATTGCCATTAAAACCGATCTTGAGAGTTTTTTTGATGAGAATTTAGGAGAAATAGAATTTGTGTGGGAGGAAAGAAAAAAAGTTCAGATTATTTCCTTTGCCATTGGAAAATTACGTATATGGATTTCAATTGATAAAAAAGTAATTCGAACCGAAATGTTAAGGATTATTGATTCGTGTTTACCTATTGTAAAAAAATATAAGGATAGCAGGTAAAATCATGAAATGCACATTTTGTGAAATTGATTTAGATTCTCTTAGTATGACCGAAGGGCTAAAACATATTTTAGAACATAAAAAGCAAAATCAGAAAAATGGTTAACTTTTTTTAGAATAATTATTTCAATAAATCTGTGATTGGAGAAGATATTCGTAATTTAATTCAAGAATTAAACCTAAGAGTAAAAAAAGATTATCAAAAATTAACCATAGAACAATTAAGTAAGGAACTCAGAGAATCAATGGAGTTTGAGCAGCAAACTTTTCAAAGAATTGAAGAGTTTGAAAAAAAAGGAGTAGAGCAAGATCTGGCAGATTATGTGAAAATGATTTGTAAAAATACAGTTGGAAGAGAAATCTCAGATATTCAAGAATTTTATTTTAAAAAAATTGACAACGAGTATCTAAATCCTAATTAGATAATTTTTCATCTTCATATAACCAACACTGAACAAAACCTGTTTTTGTTTTCAATTTAGGTGGAAGTTTTTTACATTTGTCAATTGCAAGTGGACATCTTTCAATAAATCTACACTCTGTTGGGGGTTGCAATAGACTAGGGGGATTACCTTTGATGTATGTTGGAACATCTCCACGTAAAGTTGGAATAGATTTTAACAGTCCTTGTGTGTAAGGATGTTTTGGATTTTTGTAAATTTCAAAGGAAGAACCAAATTCTATGATTTGTCCTCCATACATTATTCCAATTTTATCTGAAATTTCAGATAACACAGCTAAATCATGGGTAATAAGCATAAATGACATTCCATTTTTTTTGAGTTTTTTTAAAAGATTGATAATTTGTGCCTGAATTAATACATCTAGAGCCGTTGTTGGTTCATCTGCAATCACAAATTTGGGGTTTAACAGCAAGGCCATTGCAATAACCACTCTTTGTTTCATCCCCCCACTTAGCTCATGAGGGTATTTTTTTAAAACCATCTCATCCAGACTGACAGAATGAATAGCATCTTTAATTGTAGTTTCAAAATCTCCTTGAAAATCATGTTGTTTTAAAACCTCCACAAATTGATCCCATATAGTAAAAACAGGATCAAGAGAATTCATCGCACCTTGAAAGATCATTGAAATTTTTTTCCACCTAAATTTTTCATCAAATTCTGATTCAGAAAGATCTAAAATAGATTCGCCATCAAATATTATTTTTCCTTGTACCTTTCCTCCCGAAAGCATTCTAATTATAGAAAGTCCAAGGGTGCTTTTTCCACATGCACTTTCTCCAGCTATCCCTAGTGATTCTCCTTCTTTCAAATCAAAGGTTACATTTTCTACAGCATATACTGGGCCATTAGAAGAAGAATATCGTGCGGTAAGATCTTTTACTGATAGCTCCACGTAATTAACAGATCGTCTCTACAATTTTTGCTTTTCATTAAAGGATATAAGCAACTTTGCTAGAATGAATAAAGTCGGTTCAAATGAAACTTCCAATATGTATTTTTGATGCAAAAAATTCTATACTTTGCCCCCAATGTGAAAAAAAAGTAGACCAGGGCGAACTTACAAAAGCAGATGTTGATGCATCAATTAAATTGGCAAATTTAGCAAAGTCACACCAAGAAATTGACAAGTTTACACTATATTCTTGTAAAGAATTTGATGGAAATTTTGTTTTGTCCTTTTCAAAAAATGATATTTTAACTATAAGACAGAGCAGAGTTTTCTACCGACTTCTCCAGGATCAATTCGAAGGGAAAATTTGGCTAGTAGAAGCAGATGAAAATGACAACAAGTTTATCGAGGATATGTTTTTTCCAACTAAAATTTTATCAATAAATTCTGTGTGGGCCCCTGGAGGAATACAAAAAACTAAGGCTGTAGTTTCAGGAAAATGGACCCCTAGATTTCCAATAAATACCGAAACCGTAATTCAAATTGTTAAAAATGCACGAAACCTTGACATTGAGATAGAATTTGAGAATAAACGAGCGTGATTTGAATGGGATTTGTAAAGACGCATGATATTTCAGAGTTAAATGTAGATTTAATTGGAAAACAAGTTGTTCTGGGTGGGTGGATTGAAGATCTCCGAAAACTTGGAAAAATGACTTTCATTACACTTCGAGATGTTTCGGGTATTTCCCAAATTATAGTCAAGGGAGAATTAAATGACAATTTGGAAGAACTGAATCGTCAGAGTGTAGTTAGCGTAAAGGGAGTTGTTCAAGAAACCAAAGCACGTGATTTTAATTTTGAGATTAAAGCCGAAGAGATTGATGTATTGGCAAAGGCAATTCATCCTTTACCAGTTGATCCGATTGGAAGGTTGGAGAGTAATATCGACACGAGGTTAAATCATCGTGCACTTGATATGAGAAATCAAAAGACAGCATCAATTTTCAAATTACGCCATTATGTATTAGAAACATTACGAAATACTTTATCGCAAAAAAAATTTATTGAAATTACAACTCCAAAGATTATTGGAAGTGCCAGTGAAGGAGGGGCTGATTTATTCTCACTGGATTATTTTGGACAAACAGCTTATCTGGCTCAAAGTCCACAATTATACAAAGAACAAATGACATTAGGATTAGAAAGAGTATATGAGATATCTAATTTCTACAGGGCAGAAAAATCACATACAGGTCGTCATCTCAGCGAATTTACCAGTGTGGATATAGAAGCTGCATTTATGGATTATAACGATGTAATGGATGTTTTAGAAACTTTGGTCATGGAAGTATACAAGTATACTGCAGAGAATTGTAAACAAGAGCAGGAAGTAATTGGTCATACTATAGAAATTCCGCCTTCTCCATTTGAGAGAATATCATATAGTCAGGTAATAGAAGAGCTAAAACAAGAAGGAGAAAAGGTAGAGTTTGGCGATGATCTTCTTGATGCTCATCTAAGAATTATTGGAAACAAACATCCCGGGTTTTATTTTCTTATTGATTGGCCAATGAATTTAAAACCATTTTACATACGGGAAAAAGATGATGATCATACCTTGTCTAGATCATTTGATCTTCAATATGGATATCTTGAGTTATCGTCTGGAGGAACCAGACTTCACGATACAGACGTATTAAAAGCAAGACTCAAAGAGCAGGGATTGGATCCTGCTCAATTCTCAGACCATCTTGAAACCTTCGAATGGGGAATGCCACCACATTCAGGATGGGGAATGGGGTTAGACAGACTCATGACCACATTGATTGGAATTGATAATGTTAGAGAAGTTGTGTTGTATCCAAGAGATCCAGATAGATTAAAACCATAAACATCAAGAAAAATTTTTTTGGAATCAGATTTTTATTAGGAAAAAAATACCTTTCATTATGATTGAAGCAGAAGATGCACAAAAAGTAACTGAAGTCATAGGCAATAACCTAATTGGAGTATCGCATGACTCTAAAAATTTTCAGAAACTTCCAGATTCATTTTGGGGGTATTTTGCAAGAGGTCACGATAAAAAGGGAGCGTTTGGGATAATTCTAACTTATTCTGAAAATGCCCATGACGTAGACAATCTAATCAAAATGTATGAGGAATGGGTTGCAAAAAACAAGAACATTAAATCAGAATAATCTATTTTGTTTCACGTAAAAGTTTTCTATATCCTTGACATTCCTTACAGATTGGCTTGCCCTTGTATTTTGGATTACCATCAGTGATTTTTAGAGTAGCAGTATTCACCTTACATATACAACAATCAGCCATTAATACATGCAAAGAATATGCAATTAATAAAAATTCGTAATTGATTAAAAAAAGATAAATCCAAAGGTGTGGATCTATCATAGTGTACAAATGTGATTTTTGCAATTCTTCTTTTGGAGATAGAATTTGTTATTTTTGTGAGAAAAATTGCTGTACCTCTTGTATGACAGATGATAGAACCAGGTGTAAAGAATGCTATGTTAAAAAAAGAAGATTAGGAGTAAAAAAAATTCTCAAAAAAAATAAAATTTTACTTATTTTCATAGGACTCTTGTGGTTATATGCTGTTTTTCCCGGTCCATTTTTTCCTGGACTTGACCCTACGTTTTACACTATTTCTGTGGTGGCAGCAGTACTCATCATGATACCTATAGGATTTGCTTTATTTTTTTGGTCATTAAATCCACCAAAGTCAGATGTTAAAAAAAGAAAAGATTGAAGAAATCTTAATTTCAAAAACAAAATAATTGTTTTAAAAAAAAGAATTTATCTAGAGAGAATTTTTTAAGAATTATTTTTTTCAAAAAGCAAAATTGAAAATTAAAGTTCAGATTAGACGTAACAAAAATAATTTACACATAGAAATTTGTGCGAGAAATTTATTTTTTTGTGTAAAAAAATAATATTACAGAAGAATTGTCTTAAGTAACATAGCATGATTATTTGAATAATGAATTGGGCGATAGTTGGACTAACTTATGTTATGGGGGGGAAATTTTTGTATTTACAAAATCCAACGAAAAAAAATAGAGGAATTTTTGAATAATGTTAAAACAGAATTTGATGCTGCTGGGAATTTCTAGTCTTTTAATTTTACAATTTATTGTAGTGCCTTACGTTTATGCAATAGAAGAGTTTGATACAATAGATGTTGGATCATCTCCCATACAAATTGCAATCAATCAAAACACAAACACAATCTATGCAACTAATCAGGCTAATACTATTTTAGTTATTGATGGGTCGGACAAAAAAATCATGGATGTCATCAACATGGAAACTTTCCCTAGAGGAATTACTGTAAATGTGGAGACTGATACTATCTATGTGACCAATCCATTAGATGGTACAGTTTCATTGATTGATGGAAGTAACAATGAAGTTGTAGATTCAATTAATGTTGGAACTTTACCTAGAGGAATTGCTGTAAACCCGGAGATTAATACTATCTATGTTACTCATCCTTCGGAAAATAAAATTTCAGTAATTGATGGAAGTAACAATGAAGTTGTAGATTCAATTAATGTTGGAACTTTACCTAGAGGAATTGCTGTAAACCCGGAGATTAATACTATCTATGTTACTCATCCATTAGATGATATGGTTTCAGTAATTGATGGAAGTAACAATGAAGTTGTAGATTCAATCACTGTGGCAAACGGTTCATTTGGAATTGCAGTAAACGAGTTGACAAATACCATCTATACGGTTAGTTGTTTTTATGAAATCGCTGCAGTTTCAGTCATTGATGGTTCAACAAATACCCTAGGAAACCCACTCCCAATAGAAGATTGTGCATGGACGATAGCAGTAAATCCTCAAACAAATACGTTCTTCGTGGCAAATCCTACTTTAAATTCCCTTTTTGTGTTTGATGATGTTGTCATTGAACCTGAAATAGAAACATCTTCAGAACCTGTGATTCTATCTAATCCAGTAACCTCTGAAATTCCCAGCGAGTCTGTATTAACAAAAAAAATTGAAACTGTTGAAATACCAACTCCAACCCAGATAACAGAGGAACCTGTACAGAATTCTCTCGATATGTTTGCTTTCTTGGGAATAATAATGGTAGGAGTGATAGTCGGAATAATTTCAATTAAAAAAATGAATAAAAGAAAACCAGTAGAGATTCTAGAAAATAATGGACCCGATGACAGATTAGAAAAAAATGTTCAGAAAGCGAAGAAATCAATTGCAAAAAAACTCCAAAACAGATTTTCAGATCCCCCAACAGAGATCGTAAAGGGCATAGACGTTAACCCAATGATTGAAAATAAAATAAATTTAATTTTAAAATTAGAAAAATATCACATTGGAGACAAAGTCAAGTTAGATGAAATTAAAAATTCTTTGTTAGTTGACGGTGCATTTACAAAAACAGCAAATGATTATATTGAAACACAATACGAACAATATAAAAAAATAGCATTAATTAGTGATTAGGACAATCTAGAATACTTTTATTCCCAATTGGGAGGTGGGATCATTTTAAGAGGTTTTCATTAATTTCTTTTGTAAATTCGGATGTTGTTTTGTCGCCACCAATATCCTTGGTCTTTATTCCATTTTTAACTAGATCAAAAATAACAGACTCTAGTCTTGATCCAACTTCAAAACATTTTGAGTCATTATTTTTGGCTCCCACCCAATCAAACATCATCTTAATTGATAATAAAAAAGATGATGGGTTGGCAATTCCTTGTCCTGCAATATCAAATGCAGCTCCATGAACGGGCTCAAACAAAGCAAAATTATCTCCGATATTTGCAGCAGGAGCCATTCCAAGTCCTCCAACTACCTGGGAAGATTCATCTGACAAAATATCTCCAAATAAATTCGTAGTGACAATGACGTCAAACTGGTCTGGTTGACGAATTAAATTCATTGCACATGCATCTACATACATTTGCTCAAATGTCACATCAGGATAGTCTTGGGCAACCTCAGAACATGCCTTTGCAAATAACCCATCAGTTACCCTCATAACATTTGATTTGTGAACACACGTTACCTTTCGCATAGAATCACGAATCTTTGCAGTCTCAAAAGCATATCTTGCAATTCTTTTCGAAGCTTTCTCGGAAATTATTCTCAAGGCCACAGCAGAGTCATTTACTCTGAATTCCTTGCCCGTGTAAAGATCTTCAGTATTCTCCCGGACAATTACCATATCAATATCATCACGAAGGGCAGGCATATGTGGATAAGATTTTGCAGGCCTAATGTTTGCATACAAGTCTAACATACGTCTTAGAACTACAATTACATCTGCTGCACTCTCACCTACCGGGGCCTTGAGACATGCATCGGAATTTTTTATTGCTGCAATTGTTTCATCAGGAAGCGCTTTTCCTGTTTCTTTGAGAGCAATATCGCCAGCTTTAAGCTTTGTAATTTCAAATTTAATGCCAAGATTGTCATTAATAGTATTAAGAACAGAAACAGCTGATTCAGAAAGTTCAGGGCCAATCCCATCTCCAGTAATTAATGATATTTTGTACATGTGTATGTCTCCTTGCAGTGAATTTTAAATGATTAGTTTTTGGCTAGTTTTTCTTTAAGCATTTTTTTGAGCATTATTCTATTAATTCCATCAATTACTGCTTGAACACTTGTCGTTACGATGTCCTCTCCCACTGATTTAGCAGATACCTTGTTTCTATCAGCATCCTCTACTTTGACAGTAACCTCACACAATGCAGTTGAGCCACCAGAAATTGAAGCAAGTCCATAATCTTTAATTCTTATTTCAGAGATTTTTCCGGTAATCTTTTGAATTGCATTAAGTGCAGCATCAACTGGGCCTACCCCATAGTCAGTCCCAATGTGATCCTCCCCATCAATGTTGAGTTTAACAAACGCATATGGCATTGTTCCAATTCCAGTAGATACAGAAAATCCTGTAAGATGAACTATTCTTTTGATTCCTGTATCTCCAAGCACTTCGGATGCAAACGATAATAGCTCAACATCAGAGACTTGTTTTCCTTGGTCTCCAAGTACTTTGACTTTATCTAAAATCTGCTTTGCTTGGTCATCTGTTGGTGTAATTCCATATTCTTCCAGCATTGCATTCATTCCATGAATTCCAGCATGTTTTCCTACCTGAAGCCATCTTTTTCTTCCAACTAATTCTGGCGAGATTGGCTCATACGTCAAGGGATTACTCAATACACCATGAGTATGAATTCCAGACTCGTGTCCAAATGAATTATCTCCAACTATTGCCTTGTTTGGTTGCACTTGTACCCCAACAAGACTAGAGATATATCTAGATGTTTCATAAATTAATTCAGATTTTATTCCCGTTTCATATTTTTGGTCCCATTGTAAGCACTGCAATCCCATTGCAAATTCTTCTAATGATGCATTTCCTGCTCGCTCTCCAATTCCGTTTATTGTTACATGGGCACACTGGGCCCCTGCTCGTACTCCTGCCAATGCATTGGCAACAGCTAATCCAAAGTCATTATGACAGTGCATGCTTACTGGAAGTTTTGAGGCATCTACTGCATCTTTTGTAATTTGTGAAATGTATTCAGGTGTTGCATACCCTACAGTATCAGGAATGTCGATCCTATCAGCCCCAGCTTTGGCTACTTCGCTGAAAACTTTTTTCAAAAATTCCCTATCAGTTCTAGTTGCATCTTCAGCTGAAAACTCTACTTGTAATCCACGAGATTTTCCATACTCTACAGCTTCAATTGCTTTTTCAAGTGCCTGCTCTCGAGTCATATTGAGTTTATGCTTCAGGTGAATGTCAGATGTTGCGATAAAAGTATGGATGTAATTTAATCCCCCATCAATTGCAGCATCAATATCTTGCTTACGTGTTCTACATAAACCGCAAATCTCAGCTGATAATCCTTCACTTGTGATCATTTTTATGGCTTTTAATTCACCCTCAGAAATCACTGGAAAGCCAGCTTCGATTGCATCAACTCCTAACTCATCAAGTTTTTTTGCAATTGATAGTTTCTGATCTGGTGATAGGGATATTCCAGGAGTCTGCTCTCCGTCTCTTAATGTGGTATCAAAGATTCTGATTCTCATGCCCCGCTCCTCTGCAAAGCTGCAACACCGGTTCTGGCAACATCAAGTATTCCAAAGGGTTTTGCCAATTCCTGAAATGCCTCAATTTGGTCAGGAGTTGCTGTTAATTCTACCATCATAGATTCTTTTTTAACATCATGGACCTTTCCGCCATAGGCGTTTGCCAACTTGTTTATCTCCATACTATCATTAGCATTACTTAGTTTAATCTTAAAAATACTCAGTTCACGGTATACTGTTTTGTGCTCATCAAGCTCCAAAACCTCCAAAGTGTCGATCATTTTGTCTAGCTGCTTTACTATTTGTGCTACCTGTTTTTTATCGCCAATTGTAGTGATAGTCATTCGAGAAAATTCAGGATTTTCAGTTACCCCAACTGAGATACTATCGATGTTAAAGTTTCGTGATCTAAACATATGAGTAATCTTAAACAAAATACCTGGCTTGTTTTCGACTAGTAATGAGAGAATTGCCCACATAATATTCACCTAAGATGGTAACACCATATCTGCAAGTGAAGTTCCCGGCGCTACAAAAGGCAATACGTCCTCTTCTGGATCAATTGGAATATCAATAACAGTTGCTACATTGCTACTAAGGGCTGTCTTTATCGCACGGTCAAGCTCATCCATTGATTGTGCTCGGATACCTTGAGCTCCATAAGATTCAGCTAGTTTAACATAATCTGGGCAATGTTTTTCATCAATACCAATCATCCGTCGTTCATAGAATGTTCTTTGCCATTGAGCAACCATTCCCAAGGAGGAATTATTTAATACAAATACGATTACTGGAATATCTTCTAGAACTGCTGTTGCTAATGAATTTTCTGTCATGGCAAAGCTTCCATCACCTGCAATATCTACCACATGAACATCAGGTCTTGCAACTTTGGCACCAATTGCTGCTGGAAATCCCCAACCCATTGTTCCCAGACCAGTGGAGCTAAAGAAAGTTCCAGGGTGAATCACATCAAAGAATAGTGATGCCCACATTTGGTGCTGGCCAACTTCTGTAGTTACAATTGACTTGTGAGGAAGTAATTCTCGAAGTTTTCTCAAGATTTTCGCAGCTCCCATTTCTCCTGGATGAAGTTTTAAATTTTCTTTCCAGTATGCTTTTGTTTCTTTTACATGTTTTAGCCAGTTGTTTTCCTCAGTCTTTTTGATTGCCTTTTTCACTAACATGTTTACCATAATTCTAAGAGAAGATCTAACATCACCAACTACTGCAACTGATGTCGTTTGGTTTTTTCCAATCTCAGCAGGATCAACATCCATGTGAATAATTTTTAGTCTCTTTTCAAATGTCTCAAAAGTACCAACTGAACGATCAGAGAATCTAGTACCGATGGCTAACACACAATCAGCTTCAGTCATGATTTTGTTTGCTTCTGCATGACCATGCATTCCAATTGGTCCTAATGATAATGGATGATTTTCTGGAAATGCTCCTTTTCCTTTGAAAGTAGTTACTACTGGGATCATCAACAACTCAGCTATTGCTTGCAATTCCGCAAATGCTGATGAAATTATTGTTCCTCCGCCAGCTAAGATTACAGGCTTTTCTGCACTTAGAAGCATATCTATTGCTTTTTCTGAATTTACCATATCAGGGTCTGACCAAGGATGATATCCTCGAATTTTAAATTCATCTGGAAAAGTCATCTCCGCCTCATTTGTTTGAACATCTTTTGGAATGTCAATTAATACTGGGCCTGGTCTTCCAGTTTCCGCAATAAAAAATCCCTTTCTTACTACTTCTGGAACTTCGCTTGCATCTCTGGGTTGATATGCATATTTTACAACTGGATTTGCCATTCCAATAATATCACTTTCTTGAAATGCATCACGTCCTATCATTTCAACTGGTACTTGTCCTGTTACTGCTACCATTGGTGCAGAGTCGGCTTGTGCAGTGGCAATTCCAGTCAAGATATTAGTAGCTCCTGGACCTGATGTTGCAAAACAAACTCCTGGTTTTCTACTTACACGACCAAATCCATCGGCCATGTGAGCTGCTGATTGTTCATGCCTTGTCAAGATGTGTCTAATGTTACATCTTGAAAATTCATCATACATTGGAAGATTTGCACCTCCCGGTAATCCAAATACCTCTTTGACGCCTTCTTTTTCCAAGGCAACCATGAGGGCTCTTGCTCCTTTCATTGTTTCCATTTTATTTACCAAATCAATCGCCATAATTTTAATGTGTTAAGATTTCGCTGTGCATTAAAGCACAATATCTACTAGTAACAAGGTTTCAAATGTATCTTGTAATTTTACTCTCATTGAATTTCAAAAATTAATTGCCCTAATTATTAATAAAGATTATCAGCGAAATAATCAGAATTTTGTAAGACAGAAATTTTCAGAAGACTTAAACTAATAATTTTCCTGAAATTAGTAACTATTTTGTCAGAAAACGAGGAAATTATCAAAATAATAGAGACTTTTTTCGAGTCTGGAAAAACAAAGGATTTCTCTCATTTAAAAGAAATTCATCTGAATGATTCCAAATTCTCTAGCTTTAGTGATTTACCACCTTATGACCTAAAAGATGTTCAAACGACATTAGAATTAGAACAATTGAAATTCATCAGCATATCAGATTACAGCTATGAAGTCAAAAAAACAAAGATTGCTTTGTATGGTGATACTGCAGTTGTGGCTTTGGAGTTGAATCAAAAAGGAATGCTAGTTGATAACAAGGCCTATACTGGAGAACACATGTCCATTGACGGAAGGGCAACTTTTGTTTTAGTAAAACTACCGACTTGGAAAATAGTACATATTCATTTGTCAAGAATAAATGGTTGATTATTTAGTTTGTTGTGGTTTGTTTGATTTTCCTTTGTTTTTATTATTAGGTCGATTTTGTTGTGGTTTGTTTGATTTATTCTCTTTACATAAATCATTATAAAGCTTGAAGGCCTGATCTACGTTTGCATTTCCATGAACTATGGAACGAATTGCACGAATCATAGGAACTGGATTTTCTGATTGCCAAATGTTCCTTCCCATATCAACACCTACTGCGCCACCTTTAATGGAATTGTATGTTAGTTGCATTGCATCACGTTCAGGAATTTTTTTGCCACCTGCAACTATTATTGGAACTGGACAAGATTCTACAACTTTTTCAAATTTATCACAATAGTATGTCTTTACAACATGAGCCCCTTGTTCTGCGGCAATTCTGCATGCAAGAGATAGATATCTCGCATCTTTTCCAAGATCTTTTCCAACTGCGGTAACCGCAAGAACTGGAATGCCATATTCTTCAGCCTCACTTACAAGCCTACCAAGGTTTACAATAGTTTGATTTTCATATTTAGATCCGACAAACATTGACATTGCCACAGCACTAGCATTGAGTCGAAGTGCCTCTTTTATTGAAACTGTGATTTGTTCCTGAGATAGGTCATCCCCGATAATACTTGAACCACCTGAAACACGCAACACCATAGGTATCGAAGTGTTTGGGTCAACTGATGTTCGCTGAACACCTCTTGTTAGCATAAGAGAATCACAATATTTTAACAGTGGAGTTATGGTTTTTTTTGGGTTTTCTAATTTTTCAGTTGGACCCAAGAAATAGCCGTGATCTACAGCCAACATTAATGCACGATTGTCCGTTGGTTTGATTATTTGTGCTAATCGATTTTTCAATCCCCAATCCATGTCTCTTCGATTTTGAAAGAAAAAATATACCTTTCTTAAGCCTTTCTTATATTGTAATTATTATTTTCATTGCATTCTCTCCACTTTTTGCATGATCAAAAGCTTTTTGAGAATCTAAAAGAGAATAAGTATGGGTCACTAGTTGGTTCACATCTATTTCCGATGATCCAATTAAATGAAGTGCTTCTTTAGTGTCAAAATCAGAAGCAGCATAACTAGTAACAAGAGTAATCTCTTTTGCATATATTTTGCTCATATCCAAGTTAATTTTTGCACCCATTGTTGGAACCCCAAACATCATGACGGTGCCTCCTTTTCGCACAATATTAATGGCCTCTTCCAATGCTCGTAAGTTACTAGTAGCCACTATAGCAAGATCAACACCTCGTCCTTCTGTTTGTTGAATAATTGTATCCACTTTTGATTCATCCATAGAATTTATTGCTTCTGTCACATTGAATTTTTTTGCAAAATCTAATCTAAAATCATTAACATCAAAACAGAAAATTTTTGAGAATTTTTTTGATTGTGCAAGCATAACATGCATCATACCAGTAGGCCCAACACCAAAAATAGCTACAGAATCTCCTGATTGATATTGAAATTTACTCCAAGATCTAACACAGCATGCTAAAGGTTCAATCATAGCAGCCTCTTCAAATGTCATAGACTCTGGAATTTTTAAAACACCCCCATGAGAAACATTCCATTCGGGAACTACGTATTCCTCAGACAAACCACATGGAGAAAGATTTGTTTCAGAATATTTTTTGCATGTTGTTTCATTTCCATGGTTACAATGATGACAAGAATAGCAAGGGACGTGATGGTGAGTGAAAACTCTATCTCCTTTTGTAAAGTCCTTGACATTAGAACCAACTTCTAAAATAATTCCAGAAGGTTCATGGCCAAGTCGCATCGAGGGTTTGCCGTATTTTCCAAATACTTTTTCTAAATCAGACCCACAAATTCCACAAGCACACATTTTAACTAAAATTTCTCCCGAACCTAAAACAGGTTTGTCTGTTTCTTCTATTGATATTGTCGAGGGTTCTTTTACGTACGCTGTCTTCATATCAAACTTTTAGAATTTTGATTATAAGTAGATTAAAATTTAAACACCAAGAATCTTTTTGAGCATCACCCTATAATCAACTTCAGTTTTCTTGCTTCCAGTTGCTGGAAGTGCAAATACCAGAGTAGATTTTTCTGCTCGAAGTGCCGTTAATTCATCATTGATAGATTCTGTAATATCATCACTTACTAAAACTAGTCCAACATCAGAATCATCAGTTAATTTTTTTATTTCCTCAAGAGCCATTTCCGAAGTAGGAGACACCACACCTGGAATCCCCGCTAGTTGAAAGCTCGTAACAAAAGATTTGCTACCTACAGTGAATATTTTCACAGATCAAAATTTTGCACATGCCAATTTAACCCTTTTTGGTAAGGAAAAGATCAGGAAAGATTGATTTAGTTTAGAATCTCGAAGAAAACATGACTGAAATTGATACCCAAAAAAACATCTATCTTTTTACTCATGGAAGAATGGATTTACAAGAAAAATCAGAAAATGCCCTTGTTGCAAAAGGATTCTCAAAGGAAAAGATTGTAATGGCATTACCTAGTAAGACCGGCGAAGTGGGTGACTATATGGCAATGTTATGGATGCCACCAAATCCCGATCACATAAAAATTCAACAGATAACCAAAGTTGAGAAGGTAGAACCAGAAGGAATGGTAGGACTTTGGAAAGGAGTCTCAAAAGACGATATTGAAACTATACCTTTAGAATAGAATTAGCTAAATCCAGCGCCAAATTGATCACCTTTTTGAATCGGATCAGAGCCTTCAGAATTTTTTAATTTTAGATAAAGTAGAGCCTCGTAAACCAATTTTATTGCATCATCGCCACTCATATTGCAATCCGAAATTGTTTGTTCTTTGTATTTTTGTAATTTATCGAGGTTTTGTTCTTCGATAGAAATATTGTCTTCAACCATTAGCCTTGCTATTTTTTCAATTTGTAAATTGTGCTGTTCATCATTCATAATTTTTTCATTATTTTCTAGTTATTAACAAGTTCTAATAAATTCAATATTACAAATCAGAAATTAAACCAACAAGAAATTTATCATATTCTTCATCTGAAAAGGTTATTTTTTCAAATTTGCATTCTTTTTTTGCTAAAAGTACAGATTCTAAATGATAACATAAATTTTTTCCAGAGAGTCGTCCAAAATAATACCCTGGACAGGAACAGAATTCATTATATGGATCTAACCAATGTTCTTTTGTTTTTCCAACGACGGTCCAAACTTCTCTTTGGCTTGGTTCAAAAACATGCAATTTAACACGTTTTTCAGAGACAAGTGACTCTATTCGGTCAGGACTTTTCTTCACAAGAATTTAATCCAAAGCCTTTGGTATATCTTTGATGCAACAGGAAAGGATTGTTGGAGGAAAACCTGCTTTACTTATCGAAGGAGAGAGAAAATTTCTAGTTATAACTGATTTACATATTGGTTTTGAAAATGCTCTAGCGGCAAATGAAATTTTTATCGGAAAAAATACTACTGTAAAAGAAACAATTGAGGAATTATCAAAAATAATAGAGATAGAAAAACCAGACTCTGTGATATTATTAGGAGATATTAAGTCCAGCATCAAAAATATTTCCAAAACAGAATGGGTTGATGTACCCTTGTTTTTTGAAAAAATCAAGGAAAAATGCAATTTAATTCTAATTCCTGGAAATCATGACGCAAACATTGCAAGACTTGTTCCTGAAGGAATATCTATGATTAGCTCTACCGGAATGGTAGAAGAAAACATCCTATTTACACACGGACATAGAATGCCTTCTGAGAATTTTTCGCATATTAAAAAAATTATAATGGGCCATGTTCATCCAGTATTTTTTCAAGAAGATTCAATAGTTAATGGACAAAGGGTATGGATTTCAATAAAAACCAATAAGGAAAATATTTTTCCTAGTGAATCAGGAGAAATTGAAATCACAATAGTTCCATCATTTAACAAGTATTTCTATGCAACAAACAAAAGAAAATATAAAAAATCAATTTCTCCAATTATCGAAAAAATAAAACAAGTATCTAAAGCGAGAATTGTAACACTTGATGGAGCAATTATTGGGGATGAAACTGTTTTAGATCAAGTACTTTGATCTACAGGGTCATATGGCTCGATAGGTTCAATCGTTGTTTTGTTGTTTTTTATCCATTCCAATGTTTTTACAAAAGAATCTGCAAGTTCTATTGTAGTAAGAACAGGAACTCCTAATTCCAAGGATTTTCTTCTTATTTGGTATTCATCATCTAACATTCCCACATATTTTTCAAGTGTTGATGTGCTAGGAATATTTATGATAAAGTTAATTTTTCTCTCATAAAGTAAATCTGCAATATTTGGTTTTCTTTCTGGTTCAGAAATTTTGTGAACCACTTCAATTTCACCAATTTTTTCTTCAAAAAATTCTGCAGTGTGTTCTGTTGCAAATATTTTAAATCCCAAATTTTTTAACATTGCAATTGATTGTAGCAATTTTTCTTTGTTTTGAGCGCCACCGACAGTTACCAAAGCAGCTCCGGTTTCAGGCAGATTGTATCCAACAGAGGTTAGACCTTTGGATAATGCATCATAAAAACTGCTTCCAAAGCAGGCAGCTTCCCCAGTTGACTGCATCTCAACGCCTAAGGCAATATCTGCCCCATCTAGCTGCATAAATGAGAATTGTGGCACTTTGATGCCATAATTATGAATTTTTTGCCACTTATTTTTGGGGATTTTAGGTAGAGGTTTACCCAAAATTGCCTTTGAGGCCAATGAAATAAGATTTGTTTTTACTAGTTTTGAGACAAATGGCATGGACCTAGAAGCTCTAATGTTTAGTTCTATTACATAGACATGATTATCGTGAATTAGAAATTGTAAATTAAAAGGTCCTTTAATATTAAACGTTGTTGCAATCTTTGTAGTGTACTCTGTAATTGTTTCAATGGTTTTATTGTTTAAACGCCAGGGCGGAATACACATCATAGCATCGCCAGAATGTACACCGGCACTGTCAATGTGTTCTACAATTGCACCAATAATTACCTCTTTTCCATTACTTACTCCGTCGACATCTACTTCAAGGGAATTTAACATAAATTTTGAAATGACTACTGGATGATCTGGTGAAACATCAGTTGCTTCTTTAACATATGTTTTCAATTCATCTTGAGACCATACAACTTTCATTGCAGCTCCTGACAGGACATACGAAGGTCTAACAATTACAGGAAAACCAACTTCTAGTGCAAAGTTTTTTGCTTCATTGAGATTAGAAAATGCTTGCCAACGTGGTTGTTGAATGTGGAGTTTGTCAAGCTCTGCACTGAATTTTGAACGATCCTCAGCTCTATCTACATCTTCAGCACTAGTACCCATAATTTTTATCCCATGTTTTGAGAGTCCGGGTGTCAGATTGTTTGCAGTTTGTCCTCCAACACACGTGATTACACCTTTAGGATTTTCAAATTCTGTAATATCCAAGATTCGTTCTTGAGTCAGTTCTTCAAAATATAATCTTGTACAAATGTCATAGTCTGTTGAGACCGTTTCTGGATTACAGTTTACAACTGAAATATTTTTTTCTCCATTTTCTTGAAGACCCCAAACCATATTGACAGTGCCCCAATCAAATTCAACGCTACTGCCAATTCTATAGGGACCTGCACCCAGGACAACGATTCCTTTTTCCTCAGGATTAATTTCAATATCATGAGAATCTCCACCATATGTCAAATAGAGATAGTTGGTAGCTGCTGGCCATTCAGCTGATAAGGTATCAATCTGCTTTACTGAAGGTAAAATCCCATTTTCCTTGCGTATTTTACGTATTTCATCAGGGTTTTTGTCTTTGGCACGGCCAATTTGCTTGTCTGAAAAGCCTAGTTTTTTTGCTTTCCACAACAAGGACTTTTCTAATTCTTGTTTTTTGATTTTATCCTCCATGTTTACAATATTTTTAATTTTTTCAATAAACCAAGGATCAATTGCCGAGAGATTATTGATTCGCTGAACAGAAAATCCAGCTTTGATAGCTGCTGCAACATAATACAACACTAGATCATCTGGGTGAGATAGTTTATTTTCTAATTCTTCCTCACCGAAAGTTTTTCCATTTGTACGATTTAATACAAGACCATCATTTCCAATATCTAACATACGAATTGATTTTTGAAATGATTCTTCAAATGTTCGTCCAATTGCCATTACTTCTCCCACAGATTTCATGGTTGGTCCAAGTTTTCTATTTACAAGTTCAAATTTTGAAAAATCCCATCTTGGATGTTTACAAACAATATAATCTAGTGAAGGCTCAAAACATGCCGTGGTGCTTTTTGTGATTCTATTTACAAGTTCTGATAAATTATAACCCAAGCCAATTTTTGCAGACATGTATGCCAAGGGATATCCAGTTGCCTTACTTGCAAGTGCTGATGACCTAGATAATCGTGGATTAATCTCAATAGCAACATATCTATCAGAGTTTGGTTCTAACGCGTATTGGATATTGCACTCCCCAACGATACCTACGTGTTTGGTTGCACGTAAAGCAGCTGTTCGTAACATATGATACTCATGATTGTCAATTGTTTGGGATGGTGCAACGACGATATTATCACCAGTATGAACTTTCATTGCAAGAACATTTTCCATGTTACAAACTATGACATTATTTCCATCATAATCTTGCATAACTTCATATTCAATTTGTTTCCAATGACCAATGTACTCTTCAATTAAGACTTGCCCAACCAGACTTGCTTTTAATCCCCTCTCAACTATTTCGTGAAGTTCAATCTCATTATACGCAACACCACCACCTCTTCCACCAAGAGTATATGCAACCCGGATAATTACTGGATAAACCAATTCTTCTGCAACTTTTTTTGCATCCTCAAAGTTAGTCACAGTTTTGCTTCTAAGAACAGGGACATTGCATTGGGCCATAGAATCCTTGAAAAGTTGCCTATCCTCTGTTTTTTGTATTCCAGAAACCTGGGTTCCAAGAACACTGATTCCATATTTTTGTAAAATTCCTGCTTCCTCTAGTTTAACTCCGCAATTAAGCGCGGTTTGACCTCCATATGCAAGCATTATGCTATCAGGTCGTTCTTTTTCTATTACAGACTCTACATACTCGGGAGTCACTGGAAGAAGATACACCTGATCTGCAAATCTTGTATCAGTTTGAATTGTCGCAATGTTTGGATTGATTAAGATACTTTTCAGTCCATCTTCATGTATTGCTTTGAGGCATTGGCTTCCGGAGTAGTCAAATTGACGGTCGTTTTAGCGACTCTCGCCGGCTTCTCCGATTTTTATTGCCCCACTACCAAGTACAAGAATTTTTTTTAACGACTCATTTTTTGGCAGCTTTTTCCTCCCCCATAAGGTTATCAAGTTCTTCAAAGACAAATTTACAATCATATGGACCGGGAGCAGCTTCGGGATGAAACTGAACGGCAATACAATTTTGTGTTTTGTGTTTTATTCCTTCAACTGTTTTGTCATCTGCATTTTTAAACCATAAATTAAAGTCAGAATCTTTTAGAGAATCAGGATCAATTCCATAACCATGATTCTGACTTGTAACATATACTTGATTATTTTCTAAATTAACACAAGGTTTGTTTTGTCCCCTGTGACCATACTTGAGTTTATAGGTTTCAGTATTTCCGGCAAGGCCAATAATTTGAGCACCTAAACAAATTCCTAATGTTGGGATATTATTCTCAATTAATTTTTTTGCAGTCTTTACGGTATCAGGACAGTTTTGAGGATCTCCTGGTCCGTTACTAATCACCACGCCTTTAGGATTAAAGGATAGAATTTTTTCAAACGTCGTATTCCAAGGTAACTTGATAACCTTGTAACCTAGATTTCGTAAATTTCTTAAAATCGCATTTTTGGCACCTGTATCAATTACGATAACGGTTTTTTCTTCTGTCCCATAGATTTCTTCTTGTTTTGTTGAAACAGTATCCATGAATTTTTCCGAATTGTATTTGGGTGCAGAAGCAAGTTGTTTTTTAATTTCTTCAACATCAATTTCAGTATCTGAGACCACCAAAGCGGCCATCATTACCCCACTAGTTCTAAGCTTCTTGGTCAGATCCCTAGTATCAATCCCAGATATTCCAGGGATTTTTTCGTTATGTAACCATTCATCTAGAGTCAATAAAAGATTCCAATGGCTAGCAGTAAGGGATAATTCATGAACAACTAGACCACGTACCTGTATTTTCTCAGATTCGAAGAACTTTGAGATACCATCCTTGTCTTTAATAGATGGATCTGGAACACCGTAATTCCCTATGAGAGGATAGGTTAGCGTTAGAATTTGACCACTATAAGAGGGATCGGTTAAAGTTTCAGGATAACCAACCATACCCGTATTAAATACAATTTCACCAAAGACAGTAGTAGAAAAACCAAATCCTACACCATCAAGGACAGTACCATCATCAAAAATTAGCTTCCCAAATTTGTTGGCGTGACTTGATTTTTTGGTAGTTATTGTGACCCTCGTCAATTGTTTCTGATTCGGAATTTAAATTTTGTGAGAGATAGTTTAAGAAAATATTTGATCGCTTTTTAAAACAATAAAGAAAGATCGTCTTTTGAATAATAAATATGTGTTAAAATAAAAAACTCGGTATAAAAGAAAATAGTTAGAGATCAAACAAATTTAGAGTGCTCGGAATTCCTCACTCCATTTGTGATATGCACGGACCATTTCAGTAGAAACACTAGGTTTTCTTCTCTCCATGATTGCTCTAAAGTCTGCAGCAGTAATTGTTCGGGGTTTTTGTGGCACTTCACCTTCTATTGGTTCGTGATAATCAGGGGAATCAAATAACTCATGAACAGTTTTTAGATGAGCTGCCTGACAAACATCTTTGATATCACTTGCACTGTACCCATCAAAAATTCTGGCTAATTCGGAAGAATTTACCCTAGGACTCATGGAAAGATCAGTAGTATATTGAGTGAATAGACTTTCTCTTGCCGCCTGAGTAGGAAGTGAGACATAGATTCTTTTTTGGAATCTTCTAAGAAAAGGCCAATCAAGACTCCAAGGTTTATTGGTTGCACCAATCACATACATCATCAAATCTTTTCCTTTGCCATTTACTCCATCCATTTCAGTGAGGAATTGGTTTTTCGTTCTTACCTCTCCTCCAACCTCACTATTTCGCGAACCTAATAGGGAATCTACTTCATCCACAAATAAAATTACAGGTTTTCCTTCCTTTTCAGCATATTTTCGTGCCATCCTAAATAATTTTGAAACATTTTTTTCTGCTTCTCCCAACCATTTACTCATCATTGAGGAGGCATCCACGTTGATGAAATAACCATCCATTTCACTTGCAGTAGCAGCTGCCAACATAGTTTTCCCAGTTCCAGGTGGCCCATAAAGTAACATTCCTTTTGGCCAACCCAAGGGAAACAAGTCTGGTCTTTTAGTAGGATAAATAATGGACTCACGCAAGGCACTTTTTGCATCATCTAAACCAATTACTTGAGTCCAGCTGACGTTTGGTTTTTCCTTCATTACCAATTCTTCGAAATCATTTTCATCTTCTTGCCTCTCAACTGATTTCTTTTGGTCCTCTGCGGTAGCTTTTGGATCAACTGCAGGTTCTACTCCATGAGAGTCCTGCAATGCTTTGATTCTGCTATGATAGGAATTGCATCTTTCTTTGTATAATGGATTGAGTTTACTAGAAGGATATAGCTGAAGTAGCTTTACCAGAGAATCTATTGCCTTTTGATAATTAGCAATAGCCATTCCTCTTGCACCCTGGGAATCTAACTTTATTGCCTCCGAGGCGTATTTACTTGCATTATTTTCTAATTCTTGGGGAGCTAAACTCATCTAAATTACCTGTGCATTCCTTTCTTCAGAATTTTGTTGGTATCCTTGGGAGTTAATCTCTATGGCGAATTTGGTTAAATTATTTGAACTATTTTCAGAGTAATCTTCAGTATCTTTTATTTCAGATTTTTTGAAATCATATTTTTCTGAAATGTTGGTGTGAATTGCCTTTACCTTATTTATTGAATCTTCAGCTGAAATAATTAGTTCAGATACCTCATCATCGATTTCCTCAATTGATTCTGCAGATCCGCGAATAATAGAAACAAAATCCTCGAGAATAGAGCGAGTATCTTTTTTGTCCTCATATTTGTAGAGCATAAAATCCGCAATATTGACTATTTTTCGAAGATCTTGAAGTTCTTCTAAAGATAATTTATCAATTTTAGAATTATTTGATGAATCTAATTGAGATAATTTTTTGTCAATTTTTTCCGAAGTTTGTCTAACAAATTCTATATCTTTTGAAAATTTTTTGCCTGATTTAATGAAATCCAAGTATCAAATGCTCAAAAAAAATCAAGTTGAGGGTACTGCTTACTTATTTTAGAGTCGACCATCAATTTTACTTCATCTAATAATAATGAGGACTCGATATTAGACTGACTGAAATCAAATTGAGCCTTGGTAAGTGTTGCAGAATCCAATACAATACTTCCTAGATGAACTGATAATTCAGATAATTGTTGGCTAGGTCCGGGAAGAATATCAACTAATTGAGCACTGATTGTTCTAATTACAGGTACCAAAGATGGAAATATTTTTGGAATTTCATCTATCCTGGAAAAAGAATGGATTTTTTTTTGGATATGCTTTAAAGTTTCAAGGGAGAAAGAAACTGTACGCTCAGAATCAATTTCTTGGGAACATGTGGGCTCTGGATTCGATTCTAAAAGTAATAATCTGTTTGATTTTTTTATTTTAGACTTTTCATCTTCTAATGCACCGATAATTTTTTCAAGTAATGTATGTGAATAATATAATCTGGGCATAATGGTTTGAGTTTGCAAAATATTTGTAGATTTTATCGAAAAGCTATAGTGCCCATGCATATCATCTTTTATCTAAAATATGTATTTGAGAGAGATGTGACAGATTCAGCATTAACTATAGTCACAGCACACTGTAGATACAATTTGGAATTTTTTTGAGTATTTGTGTAAAGGAATTTAGCTCTCGATTTTACCTAAGAAATTTTAAACTAAAATCATGGTAAATGAGCATGCGCTGACTGTAAGTTTAGAGGAATTTGGTCTAAGCAAATACGAAGCCCAAGCTTATGTCACCCTCATATCAAAGGGAACAATTTCAGCTAGTGAGCTTGCCTATTTTTCAGACCTTCCAAGAACAAAGGTATATCCTACCTTATTAAAATTAGAAAATAAAAAACTAGCAGTTATTTCCAAAAGTAAACCAATAATGTGCACAGCTATTGCACCTGAAGATGCATTTGATTCTATAATTCATGAGCAGATAAACAAAGTCAATGCAATGAACACCCTAGTTTCAAAGCTAAAAAAAGCCAGTGAAGATACCAGAAAATCAAGAGGCTCCGTGGAAAAAAGGTATTTTCAGCTAAGCGCAAACAATGTTCTTAGTCAATTACAAACCATGATTGATGGTTCAAAATCCTCAATACAAATAGCCGTTGATCAATGGGGATTAGGATTGTTATCTGAATGCAAAGACCAGTTACTTTCTGTCATTAGAAGAAAACTGGATGTCAAAATAATAATTCCACCCTCACTTATTGGCTCAGAAGGATACAGAATAATGCCAGATGGAATAAAAATAAGAGCTTCAGATGTTGTTCAAAGTTGTTTTATTTTTGATGAAACAGAAATTTTGATAGTCAGCGAGGAAAATGGAAAGGGGGCAAACTTCTCATCAACTGAAGTCCTTGGTGGAAATCAAGGAAAGTTATTTTCAAACATTTGGAGAGATGCAATCAAGACTGAATCTTTTGCTGACATGACCAAATCAGAAGCACAAGAAATCTACAAAATTCTAAAAATAGTTAATGAAAACGGATTAAGTCATATTTTAAGTTCAGCACTAGTTTCAAAAAAACCCGATACAGATATGATAAAGCTAATAGAAAAAAATGGAATAAATTTAAAATCAAAATCACTGGATGATGTCATCGAAATAATGGATGCTGCAATGCAAATCATGTGTTCTGGTCATGTCAACTTTGATGCAAACACCAAAAATATTACAGTAGAGTCCAAAGTAAATAGTGGACATTCCTTACCTTGGGTCTCAATTTTAGATGGGTATTTGCAGAAAAACGGATACAAAACAAGAATGGTTTTTCAAAATAATTTAAGCAAGGGTGAGAAAACACACATTAAATTATCTAAAAACTAAAATTCCCTAACAGATAGCCACAAGCAACTTGATCGAAGAAAAAATAGAATCTCTTGGGATAAAATTACCCGTACCACCTACTCCGGCAGGTTCCTACGTACCAGTAGTTAGAACTGGAAACTTACTCTACATTTCAGGACAAATTCCCATGGAAGAGGGCAAGGTGATTTTTACAGGAAAGGTTTCAGATGAGAATTTAGAAATCGCACAAAAGTCAGCTAAAATGTGTGCCATCAATATTCTTGCACAACTAAAAAGAGAGCTTGGAGAGTTAGATAATGTTTCTAAATTTGTCAGAATTTCAGGTTTTGTAAATTCGAGTCCAGAATTCTCTCAACATCCAAAGGTGATAAATGCAGCGTCTGATTTACTATTTGAGATTTTTGGCGAAAAGGGAAAACACTCTAGAATTGCCATAGGGGTTTCTAGTTTGCCATTAAATGCCATGACTGAAATCGATGCAATCGTAGAATTTTCTAAAGACAATTAAGATTTGGAAATCATCTTAAATAGATTTTTCCATTCTTTAGAGTATTGGCACAAGTATGTACTGGTTTATGTGAACGAATAAAGCCAAAAGGTATGTCAAATAATTTGAGATATCATGCAGGACAGAAATGGTGTTCTCTATGTGCTTTGTTTTTCTATACTGAAGAATATATTTGTCAATGCTGTAAAACAAGGTTAAGATCAAAACCTAGGAGTAAAAAATATGAGTTGCCAAGAATGTAATCATGAAAAAGGAAAATGTGATTGTCTTTGTTGTTGTTCCATATCCCAGATAGGATGTCTTTATTGTATTCCAGCGGTTTTAGGATATAGACAAGTTAAGAAACTAGTTAGAAAAATGAAAAAATAGTTTTTTAAAATTTATTTGAAATTTTCTAGTTTTTGAGATTTTTTTTCTTTTCTTAGTTTGTATGCAGTAAGACCATTAAAACTAAAAATTATTGCCAATCCCAAGTAAGCGAGAGTTTGACTATGTTCTATTAGAACTGCAGAGACGCCAGTTCCAACAACACTTGGAAGAAGTGAAAGAGCATAGAGCCACCATCCGCAACAACCCAAAGGAACAAGGGAGAAAAATGAGAAAAAAGATGTTGCAGCAGTACTACCAGAATTTCCTCCAAATGCTTTGGTCTTTACATTTAACTTGCAGCCAAGAAGTTTACTTTTCTCGGAAAGAAAAATTTGCAATCCAACCCCCACTCCCATTCCAACAATCACTATTGCATTGAGTTGGAAAGCGGCACTGATGGCATCAAGTGGTCCCAAAGCTGGAGTAGTAACTATCACCACAGACAGATAAATCGTAATGGTTAGAATACCAACCAGAATAGATTTTTGAATGGGCCTCATTTCACTAACCATACCTTAGTTTCAGGATGAAAAGCAACCCATTCAAACCAAAAACCAGGTTCTATTGACATTCGAGTTAATTTGTTTCCCTCCAACGGACCTGAAATTGCAATGCCATCATAATTCCACTCTGAGTTTGTGTTAGTATCCATAATTTTTTCCTCAACAATTTCAAATTCTAAAACTTTTCCATCCAAAGTTCTATCAAATGCTCTAGAGTTTTGTGAAAATTGTGATACAAGCATTAAAGATGTGTTACCAACTTTATCATTGATAATGTTGTTAATCTCTACATCATTTTGTTTGTAAGCTTTGTAAATTCCATCTTCATGAAACCCTAAAATGATTTCCTTTGGGTGCATTCTATCATCAGAATTATCTACTGGAAAAATTATTCTAGGATCAGTATAGTAGTCACCATATGGATCTGTTGCATATGAGCGGAGATGACCAGTTTCCGTAGTTAAAACCAAAGTATCGGGATAAAGTTTTTTCCAATCACTCCAAGTAATTACATCAAATGGAATTGTCTTTAATTGCATTCCAGTTAATTCACCAGTCACCGCCATACCTAAACCCTGACTCCAATAGGAGTCAGTCCATCTATCGTACATTAACAAATTACTGTTGTATAATTTCCCCGAAGTTCCAAATTCAACTTCAGTTCCATTTAAAATTCTCTCAAAGACTTGATTTGTGTAGCATAGGGGACAATAAGTTACAGCTATTGGTACATCACCAACCCTATCATTTACAATTTCATGCCATACTAAAATGAAAAGAGGGTACGCTCTTGCTTCACCATTAATCTCCAGGCCAATTACCACATCAGAATCAGATACAAATTGAGATTCTGAAACTTTGGCAAATTTTGGATCATCAATTGATGGAATTCCATCTTTTGGAGGCCCACCTCCTTTTATTTTATCAAGTGGAATCAAATGCTTTTGACCGTTAGTTTCCATTATAATTGGAGCTGATTGTGAAACATCAGAATTGGCATCAGGAATTTCTGAGACAATGGATGTCTGAGGTGTGGAATTGTCAGGCATTATTGCCAAGGCAGTTATTGCAATAATTCCAAAAACTACAATTGGCGCTATCATCTTCAGATTCAAGTGTTTTAGATTGGTCTTGAAAATTATTAAAAAATTGTCCCAATTTAAAACCAAGTTTGATAAAAATTTGGATAAATCCTTTTATCCACTTCATAAAGAATTGGAACATGCAAGTTGAAGCCTCTCTTACTGGAAGTAAATTTCATGACCTTACTCACTGGGGAATACGTGCATCGATAGGAGCCATTTTCATTGTTCATAGTTTGAAAAAATTTGATCCTAGTTGGCAACAATGGCTAATCAATATGGGAATACCACCAGAATTGCAATTACCAATTGCATTAGTAGAATTAATTGGAGGAATACTTTTGATAGTTGGAGTCTTGACTAGAATCACAGCATCAATATTTTCAATAATTTTACTAGGTGCAATTTTCCACATTAGATGGGAAAACGGATTTTTTATTTCTGAGGGAGGATGGGAATGGGACCTTGTAATGCTGGCAGCAGTTTTATCGATAATAGCAGTAGGTCCAGGAAAAATCTCAATTTCACATGTAATCAAAAAGATTCCAAAATATTTACAATAGTCTAGTTTAATTTTTTGTTTAACTCTTTTACAAAAATTTTAATTTTGTTTTTTGGAATTACTGCGCCACATGCCTTGTCGTGACCTCCACCGGATCCTCCAAGGTCAGTTGCAAGTATGTTGACAATTTTTCCAAGATGAGTTTTAAGAGACTTTGAACCACGTACAGATACAGCATAAATCCCATGATCAACTCTCTCTTTGTAGGCAACTCCTACCTCTTTACCAGACAGACCTAAGACAAAATTGACTGCGCCACTTGCCCCAGCATCAAGGATTTCCATATATCCAAGATTTTTCATGGTTTTCATTCCTGCCTTTACTTTTGCAATCATTTGAGATAGTTTTTCTACTTGAATCTGTGCAAACTCAAATGTATTTGGAATTTCATGGGGGAATTTTGAGTCAGCCAACTCTTCTACCAAATATAAAAGATAATCAGGGTCTTTTTGGTGTCCAACGATATTGTAAGTAAGAACAGTGGCGCTAATTAGTGCAAATTGTCTATCATAGATTTGAAGTAATTTAGAACCAATGGGTCTATCTTCCATGTAATCAGTAATTGCAGCACAAGTTGCAATGAATGAAGCATGATCTGATAGCTTTGATTTGAATGCAGAATAAACTTGCACTGAAGCACATTCGTTAACGTCATGAATAACCTTAACTTTAATTTTTTCAAGTGACTTTACAACCTTAGGATCAATATCATGATGATCAATGTAGGTTACTGAAACTCGATTTTTTCTCAAAGTTGCCAAAAGTTCAACAAATTCATCTTGTGTTTTTTTGCTTAGACCCAAATCACAAATGTATAATGATTTTAATTTTTCATCATCTACTACACTTCTTAACGCATCCATTTGGCTTGGATAATCAACTAAGATTGAATCGCCACCAAAAGCTTGTCGAATTAAAGCTGCAGAACTTATACCATCTGCATCTTCCTTGTGTGAAATACAAATAATCTTTGAACGTAGAACTTGTGTAGTCTTTGCTTTTGTAGTCTTTGCTTTTGTAGTCTTTGCTTTTGTAGTCTTTGCTTTTGTAGTCTTTGCTTTTGTAGTCTTTGCTTTT
>Ga0224508_10000551_pt1 | contig 36528 bp, 24 predicted proteins | sample SF_Jan12_sed_USG_4_FD_170157 | JGI IMG/M metagenome (GOLD analysis project Ga0224508, IMG submission 170157) | Sediment microbial communities from San Francisco Bay, California, United States - SF_Jan12_sed_USGS_21 | ecosystem: Environmental > Aquatic > Marine > Sediment | place: USA...
CCAACAGAACCCCCTCGCACAAAGCCCCTCCTACTGAAGTCCCTGCCACAGGAGCCCCTCCCACCGGCAGGAATCAGAAACGCGCGTTAATCCAATCGGCAACGTAATCGAAGTAATTCTTTACGGAATTGTCGTAGCGCCCGTCATAGGCTTCGCCCGCCGGCATGCACTTGGTGCACGGAGTGATACCATGCACAGCCCCCTCAATGACAACGAAATCCTTGTCTTCACTCTTCGCCAGGTCGTAGTAGATCTCGGTGTTGCGCAGGAAGTAATGCCCGCCCATTGCCGTGACCAGTATTGGTACCGAGATGTGTTGCACGTTACAAACGGTCGAGTTATTGCTCGAGCAATAATCGATGCCGGTCATCGAGTTCGTCGATCGTATCGCCCGCGTACTCAGGAACGAACGCAGAGTCAGCATCCGTGCACCTTCCCAGAACGACGCGTTTTCTTCGGGCGAAGAACTCACCGGACGCACGCTCTTTACAATGCAACAGGCGTCGATGGTGCCGTCGTTCTTTAAAAGCTTTCTGGGTTTAACGGTGGTGTGATCGATGCTGGGATCCAGGCGCATGAGCCTGGCATTGTCGCTCAAGGTTATGACGAACGCGTCGTCGTCCGTGTAACGATAGGTTCCGTCTTCGATTTGCTTCACGCGTTCGAGCGCGATGTCGATCAGGCGGTTCATCCGCTGTGACTGGGCGCGGAAATAGCGCACCTTGAACGCCTCACTGTAGGTCGATGCACCGTTCGGATTGAAGCCGTTGTCGGGATTGAACGGATCGAAATCAGGATCGAGGTCTGGCTCCGCATTTGTCGCCAGAATCTCGGCGTCATTGGTAACGGCCGGGTTCAGGCTTCGGAGCGCATTGGCCCCGTTGCCGAGGTGCGCGTCGCGAAAAACGATACCATCGGCCCGCGGGAGCGTCGCGAGCGAATCGGGGCACTTCGTGAGCTTGTGCTTCTGCTGGCAGAAGTCGACGCCATTCTCGGCCACTGCCTGGTAGAAACTCATCGTAGGCCCGCCGCCGCTGCCGCCCATCAGGATGACCTTCGTAATCCCGGGAATGCGGCGTACGAATTCGACACCCTGCCGTACATCGAGGGCGTTGTTTTCCCACGGAGCACATTTCGCTTCATTATTCTGGCACCTGGGATTCATGCCGAGTATCACGAATCCGCGGTTTGCCATTTCACGCATCGAGATATGCGCGAGCCGGTTCTCCGTTCGATGCATGTTGACGATCGCGACATGCGGCTTCGGGTAAACCTCCGGATTCGGTCGGTACAGTGCCCCCATGACGGCGAGCGGTTCGAATTGCAGGTACTCCGGCGGCGGCAACTCTGCGGCAGAATGCGATGCCAGGCACAACAAAAACGATAGGGGAACGACGCCCACGCGTGCATGAATCGCGGCGCCGCGAAACGTCATGTATAAGCCTTGCGCGTCTGAGAAAATTCGACTCAACAATTTCTCCCCCTCTCGATCCGATACAGCCGTAACCATTTCTACCGCAATCGAATGCCGGCGGTCAGATTGCGTACATTTGTTACGAATTTAGCCGCGTAACAGTTGCGCGTCTATACTGGCAGCGCAATCCTGCGAGCAAACAGACACGTACGCTGCGCAGTTCGATTACAAAGATAGGTAAGAAAACACCTACCTCGCGACGACCAGATGATTCAACATTGCAGATCGAAGCGGAATGCCAACGTGAGTGTTCGGAATTTTCTCTTCGCCATTGCCGTTTCTGTTTTCACTGCGTGTTCGACGCAAACAGAAGACGACCTTCTCGTTGGTGGTTTCTCAGGATTAGGCGCAGCAACCGACGTAGCGTTACACAAAGGGTTTCTGGCTGAGGAGGGCATCAGGATGCAATTCGATCGCGTCGATTCCTCGAAAGAGCTGATGACCAATTTCATCAGCGGCGAGTACGACGTCATTCAGACTAACGCGGACAACGTCATCGCCTGGGCCGAAGGACAGGGTGTCGATGGTAAGACACACGATTTCGTGATCGTCCTTGGTGGCTACAGCGGTCGCCAGCCCATGGAACTGGTCGTGGCTGCGAACATCAAGCGTGTCGACGACTTGCGTGGTCAAGTACTGGCCGTGGATGCCATCAACACAGGTTACGCCCCGATGTTGGTGTACATGCTTAGACAGGAAGGCCTCGTGTGGCAAGAGGACTATGACCTGAAGTCTGTCGGCGGCGGCCCAATGCGCACAGAGTCGATGTTGAAAGGCGAAACGACAGGAGGTCTGGTGACGCTTGATGACACTCTGGTGCAAGCGGGGTTTCATAAGCTGCTCACGTCCGCTGACTACATCACGGATTACGCCAGGGCCGTGACGACGGCCCGCCGCGAATGGTCCCAGGCCAACGAGGACCTGCTCGTGCGCTACTGTCGGGCAATGGTCCGGGCGATCAACTGGCTACTCGATCCCGCGAATGAAAGAGAAGCGATAACGATCATCATGGCGGCGGGCGGCGTTTCTGCCGCCGAGGCGGAACAAGTTTACAGCGACGCCGTTGATCCAGTGTTCGGTTTCATTCCGGATGCGAGGATCGAAGCGGCTGGAATCGAACAGATTCTCCGGATTCGGGAGGTCATGGGTCAGATGCAAACCCCACTTCCGTCAGCGAAAAAATACATCGACGAGCAGTTTTACCGGCAAGCAATCGAAACACTGAACTGAAAGGTCCGTCGTTTTGTGCACGCATAAAGCCGGACGCAAAACGACAGTTAAACAGAAAACCAGACATCAAGCGGAGTACGAACCATGCACCAAGCGAGAAAATGCATCATCAATTTCCTGGCTATCGGATTGCTCCTAAATGGAGCAGGCGTTGCTGCGCAGGATGTGGCGAATGCCGGTCGTGGAACTGTCACAGACGACCTACAGCGCTCCGCCAAGATATATACGTTTCAGCAAGCCGCTTCTGATGGCGTCGCGCGCGGCCAGGAGATCTATTATTACCGATGCTGGACCTGCCACAATTCGTACACGCGCGACGCAGGTTCGCCCGGCCCGCTGCTCGAGACACTTTATGAGCGCGAAACGCTGATGCTCTCGGGAGAACCCGTAACCGATGCCAACGTCGCGAAAAAGATTCGCGACGGCTCACCGCTGATGCCCGGATTCCGCCATACGATGAGCGATGACGACGTCGCGGACATGGTGGCCTATCTCAAAAGCGGCGATTGCTGTCTTGCATCCGGCGAAGTGAATCTGCCCCCGAATCCACGCTACAACGCCTCCCCGGGTGACAAGATGCAGTTCCAGTACCGGAACAACCTGTACGGCGGCCCGACCGGCAAGGTGCGCTCGGCCGACGGCGTGCCGCGGGAAGGCATCATGGTGCAGCTCATCGCCAGCGACAACAATATCCGTACGACCGTTTACACCAACGAGGCCGGCGAATATGAGTTTCCGAAACTGCCCAAGGGTGAGTACACGCTGCGCATAGCCAAGCCGCTCCGTTGGCAGCCTTACCGGCGCGACGGCGTGCAGATAAAGGGAGCCGCCAAGCTCGACGAGATCGTGCTCGAACGGGTGACGAATGACGAACTGCTGCCGCCGACACTGGACATTAAAGGCCAGATCAGCGGCGCCGAATGGCTCATCAATCTACCGGGCTCGATGCAGGAGAAGCGCGTACTCGTCAAGAACTGCAACTGGTGCCATTCGTACCAGCAGATATTCCGCGCGCGCTTCGACGAGAATGGGTGGCGCCGGGTCGTTGAACGGATGAGCCACTACCAGGGATCCCCGTTGATCTACCGCAATACCCGGGGTCGCATGGAGCCGGAAGTCGAGGACATGCTCGTGAAGTGGCTCGCCAGGGTGCGCGGACCGGACTCGAAGGATCCGCATTTCAAGGTCCTGCCGTATCCGACCGGCCCTGCGACCGAGGTCATCGTCCGGGAATACGAGCTACCGCGTCTTTATCTCGCGACTCACGACGTGGCGCAGGACGCCGATGATCAGCTCTGGTATTCACCGCATCGGGCGCCGCGTATTGGAAGCGTGGATCCGGCGACCGGCATTGCGAAGGAGTATTACGTGCCCACGCCCGAGGGCTGCCTGGCCGGTACCCACTGGATCACGGTAACGAAGGACAACTGGGTCTGGTCGTCGCAAAACTGGTACCACAAGCTGACCCGCATCGACCCGAAGACCGGCGAGATGCACCAGATCAAGCCGCCACCCCGTTTGCTCGCCGACGGCACACCGCGGCCGTGCAATATGTCGATGGGCGGTAACTGGGCGGTCGGCCCGAACGGTTACATCTGGAAAGTGCGGACCAACATGGTCACCAAGACCGACCCCGAGACCGGCGAGTATGTCCAGACCTGGCCGGTTAAGAACGTACGCAGCACCTATGGCACCGACGTGACGCCCGACGGCAAGTTCGTCGGCGGCGGCGCCTGGATCCAGGACTGGGTGATCCTGCTCGACGTGGAAAAAGGCGAAGTGATCGAGCGGCTGTCCAGTTATCCCAACCAGGGTCCGGGTCGCAGCGCGTTCGACCCGAATGGGGATCTCTGGTCGGGCGGCAAGGGCGGCGCGCTGACACGCATGGACTCCTCGACGCACCGTCTTAAAGAATTCGTGGCGCCAATGCTTTACTACGGCAGCTTTTACGAGGCCAACGCGGACAAGAACGGCGAGGTCTGGGCCGGGTCTGTGCAGACAGGCCGTTATGCGCGGTTGGATCCCGAGACCGAACAGTGGATCTTTTACGTACTGCCGGAGCCCTATTCCCACAACCGCAAGAGCTGGATCGATGATTCAACCGATCCGGTGTCGCTCTGGTACGTGGATCACAACAGCTTTCTCGTACACATCCAGCCGCGACAGTAAATGTGAAGAGTCATCACTCTGGCATTAACGTGTATCGAAGGGGGCTGGAAATAATGCAATGGAGGTACCGCAAGTCCCTTGTCTGCCTGTCGATCGCCTTACTCTCGTGGAGTTTGGTGATGCCCGCCCAGGCCGCCGACGTTCTCGTGATCGAGGGTGGCACGCTGATCGACGGCAACGGCGGGCCCCCGGTCGAGAACGCATTGATCGTTATTCGCGGCAACCGCATCGACGCGGTGACGCGCCGCGGGCAGGCACGATACCCGAGAAATGCCCAGGTGCTCGATGCCGAGGGCAAGTTCATCGTCCCGGGTTTCATGGACGCCCACGTGCACTACGCCGGCTGGATGGCCGAACTCAATCTCCACTATGGCGTCACCTCGATATTCTCGATTGGCAGCGGCGGCGAATGGGCACTGGCGCAACGTGATGCGATTAACGCGGGCAAGATCCCGGGGCCCAGGAACTTTGTCGCCGTGGGCAGCCTCGCCGGGGCACGGATCTCGGCGCTATCGGCCCGCAGCGGCGCAGCCGGCGGGCTGAGTGGTCGCCAGGTCGCCGCGAATGCCCAGGACGCGCGAGCCATTGCAAAACGCCTGATCGACGCCGGCGCCGACATGATCAAGGTACATCGTGGTCCGCCAGTCGAGGCCTATCGAGCGGCTATCGAAGAGGCACACCGGGCCGGCCTGCCTGTGGTGGCCCAGCCCCTGGGACCCACCGTGTATGCGCGAGAGGCCATCCTGGCGGGCGCCGATATCCTCGAGCATGCGGCCGGCATAGCGGTTTCCGTTGCGAAGGACCCGTCGAAGTGGGAAGGCTGGGGCAGCATCGAGAGGCACTCGCTTAGTCCCCTGCCTTTCGCCGACATGGACGATGACAAGGCAGCCGATCTGATTCAGCTGATGGTGAAGGAGGACGTCTACCTGGAGCCGGATTTCATCGCCATCGGCCGCGGCTTTCAAAAAGACCGCGCCAAGTTCGAGCTGCAGGATTACCAGTTGCTCAGTAGCCATGACCTGTCCTACATCCCCGAGGCGAACCGGCTCAGAATGCTGCATCGTTACCACGACTTCGACGACGTGGATCCGGAGGATTGGGAGTACCGGAACCAGGCCTACCAGAATATGCTGACGTTCATGAACCGCTTCGTGCACGCCGGCGGCAAGGTCATGACCGGCACCGACACGGCGGGCTGGGCGGTGCCGGGCATCGGTGTCCACCACGAGATGGAAATCCTCGTCGACGAAGCCGGGATGACGCCAATGCAGGTCATTCAGGCAGCAACGCGCAATACGGCTGAGGGTTTCCGCATTCTCGATCAGCTGGGCACGATCGAGGCGGGCAAGCTCGCGGACATCGTGATCGTCAATGACGATCCCCTGGAGTCGATCAGAAACCTGCAGAGAATCGAGTGGGTCATCAAGGACGGCGACGTCGTGGATCGGACTTTCCATGCCTGGTTCGAGAATCCGTTGCCGCGCGGTGCCGTCGAGGGATCGGCGTGGGTGCGGGCGCTGAAAACGCAGAGCATGCAGGGAACGGAGTTCGGCCAGCCGCCACCGGGCATTCAGTCGGTTTCACCAACGATCGTGACTGAAGGCGATGCGACGTTGACGATGACGATACGTGGCGTCAATTTCACCCCGGAATCGCTCGCGTATTTCGAAGGCACGCGACTCCCGACCCGTGTCGTCAGCGACAGCGAAATCCAGGCCGTCATCGACGCCGGCCTGATTTCCCAGGTCGGGACTTTTCCCGTCACCGTGCGAAATCCGAAGCCGCTGCAACGGCCGGAATGGGGCAACGGCACCTCGAACAAGGCGCACCTGCTCGTGAATTTTCGCTACTAGAGGACAGCAATGAAATCGACGCAACTCCTGGCCCGGCTCGGCACGATCCGAATAACACTCGTCACCGCGCTGTGCGTGTTCGCCGTCACCGTCTTGTTCGATCAACTCGCGGCTGCCCAGCAGCCGGTGACAGTGATTCGCGGCGGCACGCTGATCGACGGTAACGGGGGTGCGCCGCTAGAGGATGCCGTCATCCGGATCGAAGGCAATCGCATTGCGCAGATTTCCAGCGGCGGAACAAGCGATTTTCCCGCCTCCGCAAGGATGATCGATGCACGCGGCAAATACATACTGCCGGGGCTCTGGGACACGCATACGCACTATCGTGAGTGGTTTGCCGAATTGCTGATCACGAACGGTGTTACATCGGTGCTGAGCTACGGCGGCGGTATCTGGCTCGATATCCAGGCGGAGGGCATCGCGAAGGGCAAAATATACGGTCCCCGATTCTTTCGCAGCAAGCAGCCGATCGGACCTATTTACCAGGTACGAGACAAAGCGATGATCGCGTCGCGAATCCCCGCGAGCAGCGAAGAAGTCATCGTGCAGGTCGAGGAATTGATCGCAGCAGGCTCCAGGATCATCAAGGTCTACACGCCGATTACGGCCGGGCAACTCGAGATCATCACCCAGATCGCGCACGCGGCCGGTGTCCCGGTGGCCGGACACATCGGCATCAGCGCCCGCGAAGCAGCCCTGGCCGGCATCGACAACCTGGCGCATGCGACGGGAATCGCCGTCGATGTCCTGGCACCCGAGGACCTCGCAAAAATCCCCGACATGCGAGTCGTCGATACCGGCCGGCTAGGCGTCGTGTTCCCGAAAATCGGCAAACCCTGGGACAGCACGACGGAGCGCTGGGGACCGAACCTGGACCTGATCGAGTATCCGCTTTTCATCGAGGATCCGCGGCGCCTGATGATGTTCGGGCTGATGGACCGGGACCTCGCACGTGATCTTATCGAGTTGCTTGTCGAAAACGAGGTCTACATCGAAGGCGCCCTCGGCTACGTCTTCAGAAACGTGCACGATCGCGTCGACGAATACAGGGCCGAGGACAGACGCCTGCTTGATGACCCCAACCTGGGCTATATCACTGAAAGGTATCGCGACAACATTCTCGATTATTCGCTCCTCGACAGGCTGCGCCCCGATGAGCTGGCGCTAATGAAAAAGGGTTATCGCAACTTCCAGTGGTTCTTCAAGGAATTCGTGGCTGCCGGTGGCAAGATCGATATCGGGCAGGACACGTCTTCTTCCTACCATGCCACTACGCTTCCGGGCGTAGCTGTCGCCCGGGAGATGGAACTGCTGGTCGACGCCGGCATTTCGCCGATGCAGGCGATTCAGGCTGCAACCAAGTGGCCGGCCGAGATGCTCCGGGCCGCTGATCTCGGCACCGTCGAGGAAGGCAAACTCGCGGACCTGATCCTGATCGACGGCGATCCGTTGCAGGACATCGCCGCCGTCAAGAACGTGCACCTCGTCATGAAAGACGGCGAGGTAATGCGCACCGGTTACGACGCCGGCTACAAGAACCCGATTCCGGAGGACCGGGAATTCCAGCTCAGATTTCCCGACTGGGTTGTCAGCGAGATACCGACGAGGATTCGATCGATATCGCCACGCGTCGTGACCGAAGGTAGCGATTCGTTTCAGATGACGGTTCGCGGCGTCGACTTCACCACCAGTTCCGTTGTCCAGTTCGATGGCGAAACATTGCCGACTTCGTATATCGATTCCTCGGAACTCAGAATCACTGTCCCGTCCAGGTTGGTCAGCAAGGTGGGCACGTATCCGGTGCGCGTGCACAACCGGCCGCCCGGCTGGGGCACGACGAACAAGGCCAATTTCTTCGTGAAGTTCAGATGAGTAAGAAAATCGATGCGTAAATCAACACTGATCCCGATCCTCTTGATCAGCATGCTGATCGTGGCGTCGGCATGCGAGGCCCGGGACGACGACGTTATCAATCTCGGCGGATTCTCCGGGATTGGTGCGGTCGGCATGATCGCGGAAGGCAAAGATTTTTTTGCCGACGAGGGAATCGTGGTCCGGTTCCACCGCGTACGCTCATCCAAGGAACAGATGCGGAACTTCATCAGCGGCGAATACGACATCATCCAGACTAATGCCGACAACATCATCGCCTGGGCCGAAGGCCAGGGCGCCGATCCCGGGACGAACGAATTCGTGATTTTCCTGGGCGGCTACCGCGGCCTGGCCCGGGATCTTTTTGTCGCACCCGGTATCTCCAGTTTCGAGGATCTTCGTGGGCAGGTGCTTGCGGTGGATGCCGTCGACACCGGATACGCCGGCGTCCTCATTTACATGCTCAAGGAAAATGGCCTGATCCTGAACGAGGACTACACGCTGAAATCGGTCGGTAATACAGCGTTACGAACCGAATCGATGCTGCGGGGCGAGACGGTCGCGGGATTCATTCGCTGGACGGACGAAGTGCGGGAGCAGGGCTTCACCGTGTTGGCACAATCCCAGGATTACATCAGCGACTATTCAAGAAACGCTGCTGCCGCGCGCGCGGACTGGGCCGTCGAGAATCGGGACCTGCTTGTCCGCTACAGCCGGGCGATGATCCGCGCGTCGAACTGGCTGTTCGATCCCGATAACAAGGAAGCGGCGGTAGCTATGCTGGCGTCGGCCGGCGGCAGCTCGCGCGCCGAGGCAGAAGATGATTACAGGGACGCTCTCGATCCAGACGTCGGCTTCATCCCGGAACTCAGGATTGAGAGATCGGGATTGGAGACGATCATTGAGCTCCGCGAAATCATGGGTGTCATGACGCCGCCGCTACCCTCACCGGAGAAGTACATCGACGAGAGCTACTATCGGGATGCCATTTCGACTCTGAACTAATGTGTGATTCTGCTTCATCTGAAACAATTTCACGCAAAGAGGATTGAGTAACCGAGCACAGCTAGACTTGACAAACATCCCAGAATTTTAGCAGGACGATATTCGCTGCCGGGGGGCACTATGAAAACGATAAATTTGACCAATGCATTACTCATCACAATCGCTGTCGTTCTTGTCGCCGGCCTGTATCCGGCGACAGTCAGCGCGCAGGGAGCGGAGGATTCCGATCTGACCCTGAATGAGATTGTGGTCACGGCACAACGTCGTGAGCAATCATTGCGGGAAGTGCCGATCTCGATCGAAGCTTTCAGCGGGCTGGAGATCCAGCAGCAGGGCTACCGCACGATGGATGACCTTGCCGAATTTTCGCCGTCCATCGAGATCGACACGCGCATGCAGGATCAGAATATCTCGATCCGCGGCATTGGCACTGCCGGCTCCAGCCTGATGCTGGAACAAGCAGCACCGACATTCGTCGACGGCGTGCTTTTCGGTCGCACGTCGATGGTCAAGTCGGCGCTTGTCGACCTGGAGCGCATTGAGGTCCTCCGCGGTCCGCAGCCCGTTTACTTCGGGGCGAGCGCCGTTGCGGGGGCATTCAACCTGGTCACAAAGAAGCCGACACCCGAATGGCAAGGCGATATCCGGGCAGAGTTCGGCAATTACGGCCGCACGACGCTGGAGGGCGGCATCGGTGGACCGTTGAGCGATACTCTCGGAATCCGGGTGGCCGGGAAATACGACAACCTTGACGGCTATCTCGAGGACGTGATTACCGGCGACGACTTTCCTGAACGGGAGGACGTTGCCGGGCGACTGACATTGCAGTGGACGCCGAATGAGTCGTTTCAGGCCATCGCCAGGTTCGGGACCAGTGACACCGAGCAGGGACCGGAGCCGGTCGGCGTGTGTCTGGGCAGAGATTTTGAAGAGCTGGACCCCGACAATATTCCTGATCGCGACGGCGGCGTGATGCTCGATCGCGACGCGCTGGTCCCGGGACGCACGAGCTTCAACCAGCTCGATTCGTTTCCGCCCGAGTGCGACTCCAGCGGCCCTGCAGCGTACGGGCGCAAGGGCCTGAGTACAAGTACCTGGTTCCAGCCGCCGGGTGATGTTTCGGAAGAAGATGCCAGAGGCAGCGGTATGATCGACGCATTCGACGTAGCGCTTGCCATGCGCCAGGAGGAATACGGCGAGGATCTGACGAGCTATGACGAACTCGAGTCGACCGACGGCTACCTGGATCTGCGCTACACGCTGGCGAACGGTATCGAGCTTAGTTCGCTGACTTCCTACATCGACTATTATCGCGCGTACTTTCGCATCAACAGTTACTCGCCGTTTTTTAACAACGCGCGGATACGCGACGAGGATATGCAACAGAAGAGCCAGGAGTTCCGCATTACGTCTGCCGCGGATGCCAAGATTCCATGGATGATCGGCGCTTACTGGCAGGAAAACCGTCTCGACCTGATTTCCGACTCCCTCGAAGCAGGCGTGCGACGGCCACGGCGTTTTAACATCGCATGGGAAGACGCCGAGTGGAATGGCCTGTTCGCGGCTGCGACGTTCAACTTCATGGACGACAAGGCCTCGCTCGACATCGGCGGCCGCTATTCCGACATCGAGAAAGAGGGCTTCATCCAGGGCTGGGGTGCAACTTACGTGTTCGCCGTGGAGCCGGACGGACCCGGTAGTTGCGCGACTTACACCAACGATGACGACGAACTCATCTGTGCGCCGGCCGTCACGACCGGCGGGCAGGCCGGCTTCACGCAGGTCTGGCGCGAGCGAGAGATCCCGCCGGCCTGGCAATCGCCGAACGCGGCGCCGATCGGTTTCACGGCACTCGATCCCGATATTCGCCGCAACACCGGACCCATCCAGGTGCCCCTGAGTCAGTCCGAATTCGATCCGCAGATCGTATTCCGTTACCGGCCGAATGAAGATCTGTCTCTCTATGCCAAGTATGCGACAGCGTTCAAGGCCGGCGGCTACGACAGCGCGGTTGCGTCCCTCCCGGGTGACGAAGAGGAATTCGTCTTCGGTCCCGAGGAAGCGGAGATCTGGGAGATTGGCGCGAAAGGCGACTTCTGGAACCAGCGTGCCCGATTCGACGTCGCGTTGTTCAACCAGGAGGTCGAGGATCTGCAGCTTGCGACGATCGTTACTGACATCGGCGGAACCGGCGGAACGAATGTTGCCGTAGCCACAAACGCCGGGCTGCAGCGCACACGCGGCATCGAGTTCTCCGTTGACGCGGCGCTGTCCCAGAACCTGCGGGCACGCTTCGCCGGCGCGATCATGGATGGCGAGATGGTCGACTACGGAAACGCGGGCTGCACGGCGGCCGAATTCGAGGTAGCCGACACGGGGCCGTGTGTCACGGAAGATGAATCCATTGCCCTGGTCGGCGACGACGAGCTGGCCGGGACCATCGATCGCTCCGGATCGCCCGCACCGCGGACGCCCGACTGGAAGGTTGCATTGAAGCTCGATTACACGAGGCCAATAGGCAATCGTCTCATCGGCTTTGCGGACCTGAACTTTAGTTCATCGGACGGCTTCATCTCTAACATCGAGGAGTTCGATCTGGTGCAGAAGGTCGGGAAACACTCGGACATGAATCTGTCGATCGGCTTAGGCGATGCCGATGGCGTCTGGCGCGTTTCCGTGTGGGGACGCAATCTTTTTGGTGTCCAGGAAGAGTACAACCCGCAATTCGACGTTCGCAGCGACGGCATCAAGTTCAACGACATGTCGTCGTCGATGTACGAGAGTTATGGCGTCGCGTTCCAGTACAACTACATACAATAGGTAACGACGGCACTCGAGAAGCGGGGGCAGGAACAGCGATTCCTGCCTCCGTTTTTTGGCGCGAACGAGATTTTCTCAGTCGTCGTATCTAAAATCGACGAGCAAGGGTTTGGGCAGCGACGTCATGCCGCCCCAGTGCGGCTGTGCGGCGAACTGGTCCAGGTTCTTTACCCTGACCGCGATCGTGGCCGGCGCGCGAACCTTGCTTTCGTCGACAGTGGCCCGCAACTCAGTGTTGCTGACGAATTCCGTCGGTAGCGGATCGTCGTCTAAGAAGACCACCGACTTCTTCATGAATCCGACACCGTTCAGCGTGAGCGTGAAGGTCGGATCGCCTTCCGTCACGGTGCGCGGAGAGACCCTCATTATCCCCGGCATCGGTGCACCGAAAGACCAGGCCGGACCGACGTCGCGCAGCCCGGTGCGATGCCGAATTCCTTTTTCCATACGCTCCTTGAGCGCCTCGGTGTGATCGTCGAAGTTGCTGTAGAAATTCTTGAGGGGGCTGTCGAACCAGGGATGAAAACCGTTGTTGACGATCTTCCCATCCTTGATCACCCACTCAATCTTCTGTGTGTTGCGAATGTCCTCGAGCGGATCGGCGTTGACGACGAACAGGGCTGCGAGCTTGCCTGCTTCGATCGTGCCCTGCTCGTCGAGCACGCGCCAGGCTTCGGCCGGATTGCGGGTGGCCGTGACGATGGCCTCCATCGGTGTCAGTCCGGCCTCGTTCACGAAAACGTCAAGTTCGTGGTGCATCACCAGGCCAGGGATCGCCCAGCTGGAGCAGTCGGTCCCGGCGAGCAGCTTGCCCCCGGCGTCGTGATACATCTTCATGACTTTCACCATGTTCTGGTAGCCCCGATTGCGAAGCTCGCGCTCCGCCGGTGTCAGGATGTCGAACTCTCGGTAAACCCGCGTCTCCTTGATGCGGCGGCCTTCGGGAACGTAGCTCAGCCGGTAGTCGTTATAGAGGCGTAGCGCCTGCAATTCGTATTCGTCGATCCGCTTGTGGAATCCGCGACCCATGGCGATGAGATCCGGTTCCCAATACACGTTCCTTTCCACCGCGAGTTTGATCAGGTCGGCGGCCTTTTGCTCGTCCATATCAGCGAATGGTGCGGGAGAGAGTGAATGCTCTTCAATCTCGCCCCAGTTGTTCCACTTCTCCTTCGCCGAGTCTTTGAGAATCGAGTAGGTGACGCCCGCCGCATGCTCCAGGATATCTGCGCCGGCGAGGATGGCTTCCCGCGCATAGACGTGCGGACCGATCGCCTGGGCCACAACGGGCACGTCCGCCTTATGCGCTGCGTCGATTGCGGCCTTGTATGTTTCAAACGTGACGCCGCGCATGACGCTGACGCTGGCCGGCTTATTCGGCAGCGTGCGACGCACGGCCTCGACGGCTTCCTCCGGGGTGTCGGTCTGGTTATTCGCATCGACGGGCTCCAGGCCTTCGCGCCAGGTCCCGCGCACCGTCGGGCCCTGCAGCAACAGCCGCGGGCCAGGAATCTTGCCATTATCGATCGCCCGCCGGGTGGCCAGACTCCAGGTATTCATGCCAGACAGGCTCCCCGAGGTCACCCCGAAGTTCAGGAACAGCTCGGCCGCCCACCACTGGTAATGACAGTGAGAATCATGCAGGCCCGGCAGGATGTACTTCCCCTCTGCATTTAGCACCTGCGCATTCCGCGGGTAGCGTACTTCGCCCTTGCGGCCTACGGTCTTGATGAGCTTGCCGTCGATGACGATGACTGCGTTTTCGACCGGGGCGCCGCCGTTGCCGTCGATCAGCGTCCCGCCTTCGATGACCAGGGGCGCCCCCGCGGCCATGACCGGAAACATCCCCAGGGCAAGACAGCCTATTGCGATTCGATCGATGCCGAATTTCTTCATGTTGTTTCTCGCTCTATCGCGTGCAAAAAACCCGAGCCGCATACAGACGTGTGCCGAACAGATCGGCGCCGGCCCCGCTCATTCCAGCGGTTGCAGGCGAACCATGTAACCGTTGTGATCCACGTACCAGACGGTGACGGGGGTCGTCGAATTGTCTATCCAGGTTCTGCGGTTGTGCGCGTATGGCTCGGGCAATAGGTATTCAGTCCAGTTCTCCGTCTTCGGATTAAAGCGAACGAACCGGCCGCCCTGCATTTCCCCAGCCCACACTTCGCCATTGCGGTCGGTTAGTGCCTCGTAGAAGGTAACGAACGGCGTCGGCGGCACGTACTCGGTTGTCTTGCGGGCTTGCGTATCGACTTTGATCAGCACGCCGCCGCGGCCCCCCATCCAGGCGTTGTTATCGGGATCGAAGTACCCCTTGGCCGGACGCGACGCGCGGTACGGTGTCTTCAACTCTACGACTTCCCCGGACTTCATGTCGAGGAAGGCCAGCCAGCTGCCGCGCGTGAGTCCCCCGGCCCAGTACCGGTTGTCCGCACTGACCATGTTCCCGTAAGTGCTGCCGATATGCTCCAACGGGTAGCGTTCCAGGAACTCCCCAGTCTCGGGATGGATTTTGAGGATCTCGCCGCCACGCGCGACCCAGACATGGCCATCCGGAGCCAGCGAGAAGTTACCGAAGGCCGGCGTGTTGAGCCGGCGGCCGAAATCTAGCCGAACCTGCGTGAACTCTTCAGTCTTGGGATCGAATTTCGTTAGCGTGTGCGCCCAGTTCTCCGAGAGCCAGACGACGTCGTCTTTGTCGATCCAAACCGAATGCGTCCCTGGCAGCACGCCTGGCGTCTTCGGCACACGATACTCGGTCACGATGCCTGTCCGCGGATCGAGTTTTCCAATGTAAGGACTGCGGTGCGGCGTGTACCAGATGTTGCCCTTGGAATCACCCGCAACATCGTGCGGGGCCAGCAGCATCCGCGGTAATTCGTATTCGGTCACGATTGCCCTGGTGGCAGGACCGCGCGGGCGCGGCAGTACCTGCAGCGGCTTATCCAATTTCGAATCCGGACCGCGCACACGGGCAAGCCACGGGGCAATCACGTCCTCTTCCACCTGGACGGAATAGCCCGAGCGCCCCGGTCGATCGGAGCCATCCTCTCCGCTGCCCGTATCGGCCGAGTGGATCAGCGGCGATCCGCGGTAACGGATCATTCGTCGCACCAGCAGACGCCAGCTCGCCTCGTCAAAACGGTTGCGGAAGATCTGCTGATACGAATGGCAGCCGAAGCCGCACGAGCCCTTGAAGACGGCTTTTTCCTCGCCCGTGCTGGGCAGATTCAACATCCACTCTGCGCCAGTGAGCTGGCTCACGATTCCTTCTGTCGCCGGCAGAAGTTCCGCTTCGGTAACGCGCTCCAATACGATGTCATCGAACTCCTGCGCACGGCGCCGATCAGCATCGATTTGTACCGCGTTTCGCTGGTACGGCTGATATTCGAGAGGTCGCGCGATCCGCAACGTATACCGCCCGCCGGAAAGTTTGGGGAATTCGTAACGGCCCGCGGCATTGCTGTAAACCGTAGTCCTAATGGCGCTATCCTCAGCAATAAGCTGAATCAGGATCCCCTCGAGCGGCTCACCTTTCGTATTCTTTACACGTCCGACAGGTCCGCCGCCGAAATTGCCACGACCGTCCAGCGCAGCGCGCGGCTTGGATGCGTCTCGATACCTGGGGTTCGGCGGCGGTTCCTCGCCCTCGAAGCAACAATCTCCCGAGCGGATATAGGCCACGAGATCCGCAATGTCATCGTCACTGAGACTGTATCGATAGCCGGGCATAAGCGGACCGCCGTTGCGTATTTTCTCCGCGACGGTGTCATCATTGACCGGCTCGCCCGACATCAGCACCGGACGCTGGTAAAGACTTTTTAGTAACGCTGCCGGGGTCCCTGCCGCAACACTATACGAGTTGTGGCACTTCCAGCACTTGTAGTAATAGAGCTCTTCGCCACGCTGGGCGCCGCTCGTTGCGGTCGTCGTCAGGTTGTAGATTTCGGAGGAGCGTTGCAGACTGGCATCCGGAGTCTCTGCTGCCGCGTGTCGACCGAGTAAGCTCAAGCAGACAACAAACATTGCTGTCATCGCTACGAAAAGACGCCCCGCTGTGTTCTGCGGATCCATACATCCTCCCCTTGCAGGCCGGGTTCGGCTCTAACCAGAATCACCGACGGTTAGAAGTACCGTACGTGATTTTTCTTGTTACTGGCTTCCTTTCAGAAGAAATAAATTTTCGCAGGTTCGAACGCTGCGACATTACCTCAATTGCAGCAACCAATCACTTTCTTCTGAATGCATCGGACGACAGATTGACTACAGCGCTGCAATAATTGGATGCGCTATGATCGAGATACGAATGCCTGATCGTACGCGGGCAACAATAGACGATGGAGTGAAGCAAAATGCCGGATCGCAGAACCTTTATGAAAGCCATGGCGCTAGCAGGCGCCAGCGGACTCGCGCTCGGTCAAACGCCTTTGCTGGCCGCCGGACACGCACGCCGCGAAATCACCGTGGGTGGTTTTCCTGCGACCGTTGTCGACCTGCACGCGCATTGCGAGATCAAAGCCATCGAGCGAGTTGTAAACGGCACACCGCTCGAGCGCAAAGTTCGCGATAACCGTATCCTCGGCCCCGATCGGCTGGCACTGCTGGACGAACGGGGTATCGACATTCAGGCTGTGCACGTGGGTCAGTACTGGTGGTACCAAGCCGATGATCGACTTGCGCGGCGAATCACGCGGGTAATGAACGAGGGCATGGCCGAGTGGGTCGAGGAGCACCCGGAGCGCTTCGTGGCCCTGAGTGCGGTGTCGATGCAGTATCCGGAGCTGGCAGCTGAAGAGCTCGAACACGCCGTAACAAAGCTCGGGCTTCGCGGGGCATCGATCGGTGGCCACGTCAATGGCGAAGTGCCGTCCTCGCCGCGCTTCGACCCGTTCTGGGCCAAGGTCGAGGAACTCGATGTGCCGGTATTCATGCATCCGCAGCGGGCGGATTACCTCGTGGAGCAAGACAAGTTCGAGGGCCGCGGCGATCTGGCCAACATTGTCGGCAATCCATTAGAGACGGCGATGTTCCTGTCCCGCCTGATCTTCGACGGCACCTTCGACCGGTTTCCCGGCATCAAAGTATGTGCCGCTCATGGTGGCGGTTACCTGCCATCGTATGCGGGCCGTACGGAAGTGGCTTGCGACGTTCGACCGAACGCCGAATGCGCGAATCGTAAACGACCCCGCGAATATCTGAAGAGCCAGATCTTCGTCGACTCCATGGTGTTCACTGAAGAGGGGCTGCGACACCTCGTCGCGGAAATGGGTGCCAGCCAGGTGTGCTACGGAACGGATTTGCCTTACCACTGGCCGGACACGCTGGATCAGATCGTCGATGCACCGTTTCTCAGTAATGCCGAGAAGGAGGCTATCGTAGGCGGCAATGCGATCAAGCTGCTACAAATTGGCTGACTCGATCAATTGATGGCAGCGACGACCAATCACATTTACTTGAACTTGACAATGAAATAACGGGTATTGGTCTCGCCCCATCCAGGCTCGCGATGCACGATCGTTACGGGATAGCTGCCCACGTTCTGCACAAGCCTCGCCGGCACAGTGGCGCGGACTTCTTCACCACTGACGAGCTCTGTCTCGAGCCACGTATCGCCGAACCGGATAGTCGACGTTGACAGGAACAGGCCGCCTTTGACGCTCAACACGATGTCGCCGCCGCCTTCGGCGACGATGGCCGGCGATAACGATTCAATGATTGCCGGGATCTCGCTTACCGGACCGAAGCCCGGGTAGGCGATCTGACCGCCAGGCGGCCAGGGAATCGGATTGCGGTGATCGTAATGATAGCCGATATCGAGAAAGCGGCCGTCCTGCATAACCATCTCGATGTCCTCGTACGCGGTGATGTCGTCAAGCGGGCTGCGCGACAGCACCAGCAGGTCCGCCAGTTTGCCCTCTTCGACCGAGCCAAGATCTTTGTCTTTGCCGAGCGTCTGCGCCGGCCAGATCGTGCCAGCCATGATCGCCTGCATCGGCGTCAGACCGGAGTCCACGAGCAGCTGCATTTCCCTGATCGTTGATACACCGGGCAGCATCGTGGCGTGATTCAGCGACGTCGTGTCCGGACCCAGCAAAACCTTGCCGCCCGCATCCACGAGGGTCTTGGTGAACCACTGAAAATTCCGGTAGCCCTGCTTCATCAACGCCAGCTCCTCGTCGGTCACGTCGTCGAGCAACGTGTAATCGAGCACGTTGACGCGGATGCGCTTGGGTACGTACTCCAGCTGCGGATCGTTGAGTAACAAGTGATCCTTCATGCGGTATTCGTCGGCGCGATCGTGCACATGGCGGAAAGTGTAGGTCAGGCACGATTCAATGAAGACTTCTTCGCGGACCATCAGATCGATCAGATCCTGTGCGAGTTCACGGTCCATCAGCCCAAACATCATCAGACGCCGCGGGTCTTCGAGGAACAGCCAGTACTCGGTCAGGTCCGGATTGGTACTCCCTACCTCCGATTCATCCCAGGTATCGATCTCGGGCCAGATAACCCGGCGCCGACCGGTATCGATCACCCGCATGTCGGGTATCTTTTCGAGGTCTTCCTCGCGGAGTACCGAAAGGGCGATGCCTGACGAATGCGTCAGGCCGTCGATGCCGGCGTTGATCGCATCTCGGGCACTGATTCCGAGGTGACCTTCGGTATGCAGTCCTGCTGCATGCGCTTCCTCCACCACAGCTTTGAGTTGCTCGGCCGTAAGACCGGTGTAGGCCTTGATAAACGACGGCTTACGTTCTTTGATCGTCTTGCGGGCAGCTTCGCGGGCCGCATCGACGCTGTCGAAGATGTCGAATGAGCGTTCGCGGAAAAACATGCGCGGGCCGAGAATCTTGCCTTTGTGGATACCTTCGTTCTGCGCGTGTAGCCAGGTCTGGCCGCCCCCGGACTGTACGAACGCAGACGTGATGCCGTTGGTCACGAGCATCTCGCCGAACCAGTCCTTGTAATGCAGGTGCTTGTCCCACAGACCCGGGACCACGAACTTACCCGATACATCGACGACCGTGGCGCCGCGTGGAATACGGCTGGACCCGATCGATTGGATGCGGTTGTCCCGGATGACGATATTCGTATCGGGCTGCGGTGCCGAACCGGTGCCATCGATCACAGTCGCCCCGCGCAATACTGTGATCTGTTGCGCGAGTGCCCGGGAGCTCGGAAACGCTATCAGAACAGCAATTGTAAGAATAAAAATGCGTGAGGTTAATGGATGTACCGAGGCGACTAAGCGGGCATTCATGGTTTCCCCTCCGTTGTGATGTGTAATTCTATGCGGGAAGTCAGAGGATGCATTGCACAAACACAGAGGATAACAGCGCAACAGCGTAGTGGCCGTTATGCTTCCTTGTGAAATTATTTCGCGGGATTCGATAAAAGAAATTGCGAACTTGCGTTAGTCAGGGCAACAGCAGTTCGATATAGATTAGGCTTTCAAGCGATTAAAACCGCGTATAGTCAGTGCATCTTGATTGACTGTGCCGATACTATGCAGCCGATTAGTCGACGAGATTTTCTGGTAGTGAGCGCAGGCCTCGCCGTCGCGCCTGCACACGCAATCGCCGACTACGCAGTTGATGTGCCGCGCAGCCAGTTCGGCATGACGTCGACAGCAGAAGCAGTCACGGCCGGTATTGATCTCACGGGCAAGACCGCGATCGTAACCGGCTGCAATTCCGGCGTCGGCTACGAAACGATGCGTGTACTGGCATTGCGCGGCGCCCACGTTATCGGTACAGCGCGCAGCATCGAAAAAGGCCGTGACGCCTGCGCCACTTTCGAGGGCCGCTGCACACCCGTGGTCCTGGAGCTGACCGACTTCGACTCGGTTGTTGCATGTGCCGAGGAAGTCCGGGCCCTTGACGCACCGATCGACATCCTCGTTTGCAATGCGGGCGTGCTGTTTCGCGAGCATCGCAAGGTCGGCGATCTCGAGATGCATTTCGTCATCAACCACCTCGGTCACTTCCTGTTCGTACATCGCCTGCTCGACCGCGTCGTCGCTGCGCCGGAAGGGCGCATCGTCATCGTCGGCAGCAAGTCGCATCGCCGTGCAACTGACGGGATTTACTTCGATGATCTGTCGGGAAAAAGCTGGACTACGGCGGCCTACAGTCACTCGAAGCTCGCCAACGGCCTGCATTCGCTGGAACTCGCACGCCGGCTCGAGGGCACGCATGCGACATCGAACTGCGTGCACCCGGGCAGCGTGGCGACGAATATTTTTCGTAGCGCCGAGCGCCGCCCGAATCCCGACCGCTACCTGAAGAACCTGGCCGAGGGCGCCGCGACGCAGTGCTACGTGGCCGCGCACCCAGCGTTGTCTGGAGTCAACGGTTATTACTTCGTCGACTGTAATCCGCTCGAACCGAGCGTCGGGATGCAGGATGCCTGTGCGGCAAGAAGACTATGGGACGTCTCAGAGCAGCTTGTCGCCGAGTATCTCGCCTAGTCGGCGGTCTCTTCGACAACGATGCCGCCGACGTTGCCGATACCCCGGAAGTAACCGGCGGCTTTCACCTGCAAGTAGCGCGTCCGCGTGTTCGGCGCGGCGCGGTTGTCGTGATACTCGTTGGCTTCGACGATGAAAAGATCACCGGCGCGCCAGTGCACGCGGCGCAATGCCTCGCCGTCCTTGCGCAGGTCGCTGTAGCCCTCGCCCGCGAGTACGACGTAGACGACCTCCCAGGGATGCCGGTGCAGGTGCGCCTGGGCGTCAGTGAATGTCTCGCCGTCTTTTTCGCGCACCTCCATCTCGAGCACATGGTTGCCGGCCAGGTCGCCTTCGGGAAGTATCGTGATCCCCCAGGCACCCTGCCGCCGCTGCCGGAGTTCACGGCCCACGATATCGGGCAGGTAATGCCCGACCCGCATGCGCACGACCTCCGAACTCTCGAAGCCGCCTTCCGGCGTGTATTCGGCCTGCTGGTTGACGCCCTGTTGCCAGCGATCCTCGAAAACGAAGTTACTGCTTGTGGCGAAACCGCCTTCGGGAAAAACATTCCGCGTGATCGGACCAGACGTAATTGACAGATATCGTGCGGCCGTATCTGACGAATTGACGTGTTGATGCCAGGTATTGAGGCTCGGCGACAACAGGTCGCCTGCCTGCCAGTCGTAGCGCGCTTTCCGGTCACGTGTCGGGACCCACATGTCGGTATGGCCTCTCCCGGCGATGACGTAGATGATCTCCTCGGCCAGGTGTCGATGCGGCGGCGTTTTGCCACCGGCAGGAATTTCAATGATTCTCGCGTCGACCTGCTGCAGTCGATCCTCCCCGACGAGCGCCACCGGCAAACCGGCATCGTTGGCTGCCTGCACCGGATACTCCGCGATCCTGATGGTCTCCAGGACCGGGGAATGCTCCTCAGCGTTAATCGCTGCAGTGCCGAAAAAGAAGGCAGCTGCCGCGGCGAAACTTAAACCTGTTGGTACACTCATATCGTCCTCCAGTATGCGAGAGTCTAAGACAATGACGCTGATGATCAACAACGAGGTGGTGTCGCAGCTGCTGACGATCGAGGACACGATCGCAGCGCTCGAGCAGTCCTACCGTGATATCGCCACGGGCGAAGCGACCTGCAGGCCCCGCATCGACATTCGCATCCCGACCAGTGATCCCGCCCGCCGGTACCAGTTCGGCAGCATGGAAGGCGGCTCGACGGCGGGCTATTTCGCGGTGCGCATGAAATCCGACATCCTCTACCAGACCGAATACGAAGGTGTGACGACCCAGGAAAAGTACTGCAAGGAACCGGGACTTTACTGCGGACTGATCTTTCTGACGTCGATCGAGAACGGCGAGCCGCTGGCGTTCATAAACGATGGCGTGCTGCAACATATGCGCGTCGGCGGCGACGGCGGCATCGGCGTCAAGTACATGGCGCGAGAGGATGCCGAAGTCGTCGGCATGCTCGGCTCCGGCGGGATGGCGCGCACCCACATGCACGCATTCACGGCGGTCCGCAATATCAGGAAGCTCCAGGTATTCAGCCCGACCAGGGCTAACCGGGAGGCGTTCGCAATTGAAGTGCGCGAACGCCACGGCATAGAGGTCGCGGTGTGCGAGTCACCCGAGGCCGTGTACCGGGGTGCGGACATCGTCGCAGCCGTGACCGATTCCGCAGTGCCGGTCATGGACGGTGCGTGCCTCGAGCCCGGTCAGCACATCCTCAACATCGGTGGTGGTGGCAGTCCTGACAAGGCCAGCCTCGAGCGTGTCGACGTCTACTTCCGCTTCGGTAATGCACCCACCCCCGTTGGTCGACCCAACCTCGGGCTCGACGATGAGTATCTCGGCTGGGAGGCACGGCCCGATGAGGTGGCACAAGCCGGTCCGCCGCGGAAACGCGGTCACGGCGCCAAGCTGCCAGATCGCATGGTTACGTTCGCCGACCTGATCTCAGGCACCAGGCCCGGACGGACGACCAGCGAACAGATCACTTATTCCGAGCGGGGCAACCTGCAAGGCGCCCAGTTCTATCCCATTGCCGGCCGCGTTTACGAACTCGCCCGCGAACGGGGCCTGGGCAACGAAGTGCCAACCGAGTGGTTATTGCAGGATATTCGCGACTAGCAGCCTGTTGAAAAATGACCTGCTTCACCGTGGGAGCGGCATCCTGCCGCGATAGGATACTGATTCCGCGTGCCCGGCCGGGCCCGGTTCGTGGCTGGAAGCCGCTCCCACGAATTTTTCAACCGACTGTCAGCCCGGGGCAATCGAGCGCCGTTTCCTAGGAAACGTTTTGCACGCAATCATTGTGCAGGTACATTACAGGCACAAGGAGAAGCAGCATGCAAAAACAAATACTCGCGCTGATCGGCGCAGGCATGGTCGCCATGGCGGCTCATGCCGCCCTCGAAGCTGGTGACATCGCACCGGATTTTTCGACGCAAGCGTCTCTCGACGGCAATGCGTTTGACTATTCACTACAGCAAGCGCTCGACGACGGTCCCGTCGTCGTGTATTTCTACCCGTCCGCCTACACACGGGGCTGCAATATCCAGGCACACGAGTTCGCCGAGAACATGGACAAGTTCACAGCGGCAGGTGCGAGCGTGATCGGCGTGTCGTTGGACAGCATCGAACGCCTGAACGATTTTTCGGCAGACCCGGAGTACTGTGCAGGCAAGCTCGCTGTCGCTTCCGACCCCGACGGAAGTATTGCTCGATCCTATGAGCTAAATGTTCGCGATCCGCGCGAGGGGAAACTCGACACGCGCGGCGTGCCCATCCCCCACGGCTATGCCGAACGAGTAACATTCATCGTAACGGCCGATGGAGCGATCGCCGCAACGATTGGTGGTGTTTCGCCGTTCGACAACGTGCAAAAATCGCTCGAAGCAGTGCAAAGAATCAGTGACGCAGCAGCGTCGCCTCCACGGTGAACCGCCGCGAATTGATCCGGGCAGCCGCGGCGTTGACTACTGTCCCGCTGCTCGCAACAACTGCTGGCGGGGCGCGAACCGTGGCTGGTCGTACGATCGAGCTGCAAGGCGCCGAGGAGCTCGTGCCCGGCAAAATGCCCACGGCATTTTCAAAGACCGAGATGGAACGGCGCTGGACCAAACTGCGCGACTGGATGCGGCGGGAAAAATACGACTGCCTGATCGTACCGCAGCGACCCGGCGGCAATGCCGACGTCAAGTGGGTATCGGAGAGCAACGCCAATTGGGCCGTGTTCCCGCTCGAGGGACAGCCGACCCTGATCTTTCGAGGCGGCGATGACAGCCGATCAGTTGAGGACAATTCGTCGGTCAAGTTCGATCTGCGAGTCAGCCGATTTAACCGCTCGCAAGTCATCATCGACCGCCTCAAAGAACTCGGCATGCAGAAGGCACGGATTGGTATCGGCAATCTGTCCGGGCAGATGCGCAACGACGAAGGCGGCGTCAGCTACACGACGATGAACAACATCATGCAGGCGCTGCCGAGTGCCAGGTACGAGTCAGCAGTGCCCTTGCTCATGCAGGTGAAGCTGGAGCGCGGTCCCGAGGAGATCGAAGTCTTGCGGCTGGCGAGTCGCGTCAGCGAGCTCGCGCTGCGTTCGATCGTCGAGACCGGCGGAGCCGGCGTCCTGCATCGCGACGTGTGGTTCAACGTGTTCAAAACACTGCTCGACGCATCGGGTGAGGAACCGCAACGCATTTCGATTCGCGCCGGTGACGAAGGCAACACGGCAGGCGGCAAACCGCTCAACGAGACGTTCCTCGCAGGGCAGATCTGTAGCCAGGAGCTTGCCGGGCACGTGCTCGGCTATGCATCGCAGGTCAACCAGACGATTTGCGTCGGTCCTCCCGCGCCAAGGCACTGGGACTCTGCGATGAAGTACGTTATCGAGATCTTCGAATACCTGGTCGATATTGCCAAACCCGGCCTGAGCTTTGCGGAATACAGCGAGCTCTACCGCAGGAAGGTACGCGAGCGGGGCGACGCGTATTGGGGTGTTGTTTTTCATACCGGCGGCGCTTCGGGTGACGGCCCGCGCATGGGCCCGGATCGTCACGACGAGAACGGCGACCTCGTCGTCAAGCCCGGAATGGTGTTTACGATCAAGCCGCGCTTCAGGATCGAAGGCGTTGAGAAGCCCTCCGCGCAGTTCGGCGACGCGGTGTTGATCACCGCAACCGGCGCCGAGCGTCTTGGACGGCGCAAACCCGAAGTGATAACGCTCGCAACCTAGCGATTACTCAGTGTTCGTGGTGTCACCTGTGGAGCGCCGCCGGGCAAGAAACAGGAAGGCGACGACAACAACCAGCGCGACCACGACGATAATCCAGTTTTTCTGTGGTTCGTCGCCGTCGTTTACAGCAGTCTCGCTATCGTCGACCGTGGCGGGTGTCGAATCACCGGCTGCGTGTTCGACTTCGGGATACTTCGTAACGAGCTCACCATTCTCAACAACCAGGTATGGCGCCGAGTAATCGACCTCGTCACCGGCCCGCGCCGGCTCTGCAGCAGCAACTAACGCGATCAGTAACGTCGCGACAATATACCTGCACACCCGGTAGTCCCCGCTACAACGCCTCGGACTCGTACGCGATCTTGCCGCCGACGAGCGTCAGGACCGACCGGAGCTCCGGCAGCTTCTCAATAGGTACGTCCATGAGATTACCGTCGAACACGACCAGGTCGGCGAGTTTGCCGGGCTCAATCGAACCCAGTGTATCGCTCGCACCGATAAAGCGGGCCGGCCAGCGTGTGATCGCCAACAACGCCGCCTCGCGATCCAGCGCCTGATCCGGTGCGACGACGTCACCGTGTTTTGACAGCCGCGTGACAGCCTGATGCATGATGTAGGTCGGGTGATTCGCATCCTCGTGCGGCTCGGTACCCTCGATATGGAACGGGATGCCGTTGTCGAGCAGCATGCGTAAAGGCGCCATGCGCTCGAGCCCTTCCCGGCCATACTGAAGTTCGACGACCTTCTCGATACCGAGTGGGCGCGCATCGCGCTGGTTGATACCGGTACGCAGTGTCACGCCAAAGCGGATGACGTCGCGAAGCTCCGGGCGGGCCTCAAAATACTCGAGCACCTCGGGAATCCAGTCGATGTTGTGATCGAATCCCTGCGGACGCCAGAGCTCGTGGACGTAAAAATTCCCCTGGGCCTCGGCAGCAGCCACGTTTTGCATCGCGAGCCGGATTGCTTCGCTGCCCATGTTATGAACACCGGTGACGTTCCAGCCGTGTTTCCGCGCGAGGAGCACGTTGTGGTAGTCGGTTTCGCGCTGCTGTTTCTCGCTGAGGTCACCCTGCCCCAGCCCGGTGAACCACTCCGCGGTCCAGCGATTGTAGCCGTGGGTATTCGGACTCAGCTCCGGCACCACCCTGACCTTGGGTTCGATCGTCAACAGGCTTGCGGCAGCATCAGGTGATCCGGAGTGCGGACCTACCGATGCACCAACAATAGTCACCATCGGTCCACGGTCGTCGGCCAATGAAAAATCGACGAGGTTGCCGAAACGCTTGAGAAATCTCTCGCCGTCCGGATTCTGGCGCAGGAAATCGAGTCCGGGATAGACGCGCACCGCAAGCTTCTCGCCACTGTCCTCGTGAAACAGCCGGTTGAGCACCGTCATAGTCGGGGCACTCATGTGCCCGGTTGCCACGGTGACACCGAAGCGTGCGTATTTCGCGAGCGTCTCGGCGGCGCCGGGAATCGCAACCTCGTCAAACCACTCGGGAGACGGCCATGGCCGAACTTCCCGTCCGACAAAGCCCGCGAGCTGGGCACCGGCGCGCCCTGTGTACTTGCCGTTATCGTCACGGTCGAGGTGGAAATGATCCGCGGGGAAGCCACTTGCAATAGCGAGGTCGATCATCGCTGTGTTCATCAAGGCGTAGCTACTGTCGAGGTACACGGCGATCGGCGTTTCGGGAGCAATTTCGTCGAGCGTAGCAATGTCCCACGACCCCATCGCCACGCTTGCCCAGGAATCACTGAGATTGAAATAGAGCGAGTCGCCGTTCGCACCTTCCTTGTCGACAATAAAGGACAACGTCGCAAGCGCCTGGTCGATCGTTGCCCCGCCCAGGTGAGGGTGGGTTCGACCGCCCCACTGGCTGTCCTTGAGGATGTCGCCGGCGGGGACTGCGCCGTCACCGTCGCTGTAAATGAAACCCGGTGTCAGTGAGCGTCCGCGCAGGTCAATACGACGTGTATCGGGACCCGCGAGCATGAGGATACGCTCGCTTGTACCGACGGCGAGGATCTTTTCATCGCGCACTGCGACCGCTTCGGCGACGGTGAACGACCGGTCAGCATCGGCCGTCAGAACCTGCCCGCCGTAAAGGACAAAATCGGCATAGCGAATCAGTTCCGGCGGGAGATCCTGACCCAGAACAGTAACCGGAAACAATAATGCGAGCAGCAAGCGCAACTTCGTCATCGTTTGGGCCTCCGCAATCGGTTCGATAACACACTGACACGATAACGCATTAGCGCGCATTCCCCTACGACTACGCGGCGTCTCTTTCATGTGTAATGAAATAGTCCGGGATTGCATAAGCGCTTTGCTAAACTTTGGCGCACGCTGTTGCAGGTACCAAGCCGACCGATAGCTATTCGGGAGTACGATTTATGCGCCAACTCAATACAGTTCTTGCAGTGACGATGCTCATCGCGGTAGCGACGACGACGTTAGGTCAAGGCAATGACTATCGCTCTTGCAACAACTATCTGCCGAAGCCGCGTTCTGTGCTCGGCCAGGACGTCGGTCCCGAGTCCTGCCTGATGCAGCAAACCGACATGAGCTACCTGGACCGCGACTATGTGCGTGTGGATATGGGTATCGACGGCACGGCGGAAGGTTACGTGACAATGGACGGCACGTACCATGAGTACCTGACGAACAGCCCGGACCTGATCTTCGAGCAAGCAGCGACGCCCGGGAATCGTCATCTCGCCATCGCGCGTTATGAACGCCTGCGCGGCTCGGCGATCCTGCTCGCGTATCCGAAAAAGCGCGCCGATTGGAACGGCAAGCTCTGGGTTATCGCGCATGGCCGCGGCCGCTCGTTCCGCAATGGACAGCTCGTTATCTGGGACCGCTACCTCGACCGCAACAATCCGCTTGACCGGTTCGACAAGATCGACCGCGTTATGCTGAGCAAAGGCTACGCAGTGGCCAGGACGTTCCGCACCAGCGAGCAGGACATTGGCGAAGTCATCGCGACGCTCGATGACGGTCGCATCATCGACTTTGCGGCGTTCAACGACAACGCGGCCATCATCAAGGACTTCACACTGATTACCGAGGATGCGCTGGAACGTCGCCTTGGCAGTAAGCCATCGCGCACATTCCTTTATGGCCATTCCGCGGGCGCGCGCATAGCGCGCAGTATCAACTACACTCCGGGACTGAATGCCGACCATCGCGGCCGGCCGATATTCGACGGCTACCTGATGGATGATTCGGCCAGCGGCCTGTGGCTGCCCGTCGTCGTGAAAAACGGACGCGACGTACTGTTCAGCACCGATGAAGAACGGGCCACATTCCAGCCCCAGGTTGAGATCGTGCACCAGATGTATACGAAAATCTGGAACCGGGCTCCTGATCGACCGCCGTGGATCACGCGAGGCTACCTCACGAACAAGCGGCTCAACGGGAAGATCCTGGTGGACAAGGGATTTGGTGACCGCTTTCGCATGTATGAAGTGCGCAGCATGAGTCACAACGGCGGCGAAGGCCTGCCACCCGACAACCGCCGTGGCAAGGCGCTGGTACTGGATGTTTCCCTGATCATGGGCGGCGCCATCGACAAGCTCGAGCAACTCGTGGACGGCGAAGCGCCGCTCGCGTCGAAGTCCGACTGGGCCGTAATCGGCGATGTCGACGGTGACACGGTGATTGACAATCCGGCCATCGCGTACCCGGAGGTCGCCTGCCCGCTCGGCGTGTTTTACCCCTACCCTCAGAGCGGCTCGGGTACGACCGCGTTCGCCGCATTCACGGGCCGGGGTCTCGAGCCGCTCGACGAAGCCGATATGTTCGTCGACATGAACCGCAACGGCATATGGGACTTTCGCGAAACTCCAAGCGAGTCCTGGCGACGGCTCGGCATCCTCGAAGCGGGCGAAGATCTGACCCATGAACGCTACGTCGATTGTGTGACCGAAGCAGCGAAGCTGCTATGGGAAGAAGGTTTCTTCACGGACGCAATAGCCGAGCGCTACGTCGACATGGCGCAGGCACAGACGCTCGACCCATCCAAACTGACCGAGTGAATCATGCGTAAAGAGACCAGACGTTTTCGTACTGCCCGGCGTTTCTGGCCGGCAGCAACCGTGGCCGCACTGCTGGGCGCCTGTCCGATGGACCAAACCGCGGAAGACGAGATCGTCGCGTTACTCAAGTCCGACGCTGCCTACCACGTCGTTACCGAGGAGCACTTCGCCCGGCTCGGCTGGGACCTGCCGGACGGCGGCAATACCGTCAGGCAGCTGGCTGACAACGCACCCGGCAGTGCATTCGACCCCCGTGCGCTCGAAGCCGTCGCCACCGGCACGCTCGGCTACACGGCGCGCTGGCACGAGCACAGATTCAGCGTGTACGGGCTCGATTGGGACATCGCGGGTCTGCATCTCGTACCTGACGATCCCGTCGACAACCTGCCAACTCTCGTCATCATCAACGGCGGTGCAGCCAACTGGTACGAGTTCTTCATTGCCCCGACAAACGACCCGGGTCTCGGTCAGTTCCTGGCGCAGCGCTTACCCGTTCTGCACGTCACAATTCCGGGTAATTACCGGCACGGAGGTTGGGCCGAGCCGGATCTCGGCGAGCGCATACCAGCCTACCTGCTCGACCGTGACGTGCCAGCCGACGAAGCAAAGATCCGCAATTCGGTATACACGTTTCGTGTCGTGACCGACGGTGTCCGGGGGCTCATTGAGGATGTCGTCGATGGACCGGCTTTGCTGATGGGCCACTCCACCGGGGGCGAAATCCAGTTCATCCTCAAAGACGCGCTGGCCAGGAAAAACCAGGGACTCTCGATCGGCTGGGGCACCGGCGGCCCGGCAGGCCTCGAGTCGATGCAGGTGTTTCGCGGCCGGCGTACGATCGACGAGTACCCGCACGTCAGCCAGTTGCGGGCACGCACACCGGACCAGTACTCGCGCGGCTACCTCGGACCGCTGAACCCGTTCTGGGACGCGGACCTGTCACGCCAGGCGATGGCCGAGGCCTGGATGGGTGCCGAGATGCAGCGCCGTGCACAGTTCAAGCAGCCATTGCAGGACCTGGAACACTCGAGCATGAATTACCTCACGCCGGGGATCTCGGAGCAGATTCGTGAGACGCTCGACGGCAACACGCTCGGCATCGACGCCGAAGCGGTGATCGAAGACCTGTTCACGACGATGCGTTCACCGGTCACTGGATACAAGAAAATGATATGGACCGTGTCGCGCCTCGACACGGGCCATTGGGACGAAGACCTGTCAAAGGCGCGTGAACTCCTCATCGCGAACGAGTTTCGTGAGGCAAACCCGGGTATCCCGATCCGCGTGCTGCTCTTCGACGTGCCGATGACGCACTTCGGGCATAGTGAAAAACCGCGCGAACTCGCGGGCGGCCTCGTCGCGGCCCTGCGCTGGCTTACCGCCCCATAGTCAACAGTGGGAGCGGCTTCTTGGTGGGAGCGGCATCTTGGTGGGAGCGGCATCTTTGTGGGAGCGGCATCTTGCCGCGACAAGCCTTGGTGGGAGCGGCATCTTGCCGCGACAAGCCTTGGTGGGAGCGGCATCTTGCCGCGACAGGCCTGAATTCGTGCACTTCGCGCAACAATCACGCGATAACAGATCGTTGCCGCCGTCCACAATGGCCAGATGCGAACGTCAAAGCCGCATTCCGCCAATCTGCGCAAGGGCCGGCACTCTGAAACGGGGCACTATTATTTTTTGACGACGTCAGTCTACGGGCGCCGACCGATCTTTCTTACACCCTCTCACGCGAAATTAGTTCTGAATACGATTTGTTGGTTGCACACAGCACAACGGTTTAACGTCGATGCGGCAGTTGTAATGCCTGACCATCTTCATCTTGTCGGCCAATTACGCAATACATCATTGTCCAGGCTCATGCATTCTCTGAAAAGTTACAGTGCAAATCGACTGGCCGCACAAGGCGTGGTGACGCCCGTTTGGCAAGATGGCTATCATGATCACGGATTGCGCCACGATGAAGAGTATGTGACCCGCGTCAGGTACGTGCTCGAGAATCCGTTGCGGGCGGGTCTGGCAGCCTCGGTTGAGGACTATCCGTTCACGATCCTGCCAGACTGGTGGCAGAAGCCGGGATAGCACGCACTATCGCAAGAACGGCTTCTCTGTGGGAGCGGCATCTTGCCGCGACAAGCCTTTGTGGGAGCGGCATCTTGCCGCGACAAGCCTTTGTGGGAGCGGCATCTTGCCGCGATCGCGGCTGGAAGCCGCTCCCACATACAGCCGCTCCCACATACAGCCGCTCCCACATACAGCCGCTCCCACATACAGCCGCTGCCACCTACTCCTGGACGAACCAGCCGCTCTTGATAGCCGTGTCCCATTGCAGGAAAACCGACGGCCCGAGGCCGAAGGGCAGACCGTTTTCCTCGTCGCGGGCCATGTAGCCGTGCTTGCCGGCCATGAACTGGGTGAACGAGTACTTGGGCGCAGGATCCATGGCCTCATACATCGGTATCGTCACCTGCTCGTAGACCTCGCGGCTGTGATCGCGACTGAAGCCCGAGATCTGGAACATCACCGGCGGCACGCGCTTGACGCCGGGGCCGCTCAGCTCGCGCGTAAAGCCGATGTAATGGGCGACGAGATCCGAAGTTTCTTTGTCATCAAGCCCGAGCCGGTCGGCCGTCGCCTTCGCAGCAGCCGTCATCGACGCCTCTATCCCGTGGGTAATGACGTACTCGGCCTTGAACTGCGGCCGTTTTTGCGAGCGCTCCCAGCCCGCGAGGATATCCTCCATCACCATCGGCAAACGCATCAGCGCCTGCGGCCCCTCGCTCCCCAGGAGTTCGGGACCGACGTACCTGGCGGAGTCGCGCCAGCTGCGGATATAAAGCTCGTCGAACGGGTCCGATCGCGACGGCAGCAAGATGCTCTCCTCCGGCACATCGAAGTCCCCGATCTTGCCGAGTTGTCCGCCCCAGGCCGCCTGCGCGCGATAGATGTAGCCGAACGGCGAATTCTCGATCGCGAGCACGCCCGCAATGTTTGGCACACGCTGCGACAGCATGTTCACGAGCGGCCCGCCGGTCGAATGGCCGTGCACGTATATTGAGTACTCGTCTGCAGGGAAGTGTTTTTGCATTGCGGCTTTCCCGCCAGCCTCTAGCGCCAGCGGCCATCCCGCCATCCGGTGATGGAAAAGCGTACCCGGCTTTGCCTTGGCAAGGCGACGCGTGCCGTACCGCGGCCGCTGCCCTGTATCGAAAATCACCTCGTACTGGTCGCGCGTGATTCTCTCGCCACGCAACCAGACCGGCGTCCTCACCGAACCATCATCGTTGACGTTTTCGCCCGGCCAGTCGCGCGACTCGGAGTGAAATGCATGCCGGCCGGGATAGCTCATCGAGACGACCTTGTAGCCGAGCTTGTGCGACAGGATGCGCGCCTGGCGATGCATTGACTTGAAGTCGCCCGACCCTCCGTGCAACAGGAAGATGCCGATCTTCTTGCCGTCGCTGCCGACGGCAATCTGCGATTCATCGACCGGTTCGTGCACAGACATACCAAGGTCCCAATGCATTTCTGCCGCCTCGACACGAATGATGTCCTCGACATAGCCGAGCTCACCTCGCACTGGAATATCCGGCCGGTTAAGGAGATCGTTCGACGCGGCGATGATTTCGTCGATTCCGAGTTCGGTCGGCGGCTCGTAATCGGAGTTCGCGGTTACACAGGCAAACAGGCTCACAAGCAGAGTCACCGCTGCCAACGGGTTTCGGCTAATTGAAACGAATTCCATTTTCACCTCGCAAGTTTTTGTTGGTATTTGAACAGACCGCCGGCGACCAATGCGATGACTGCACCGGCACCAATGAGGAGCAGCAACAGATCAGACGACGACGCCAGGTCCGACTTCTCCCGACCGACAACAGGCGTTGCGGACGCCGTAGTCGCCTCGGGATCCTCGGTCGTGTATGTGCCGGTCTCAGGGTCGATATAAATCCTGTATGCCGGCGCCTTGTCCTCATCACCGGCGACCGCCGTCAACGGCGACATTAGCGCCAGGCAAATCGCCAACGCGCCAGACATTCCACATGTTCGTGTCATTCCCACAACCGGGCGTCGTACGCCAATCGTCCTGCTACATAGGTCAGGTCGATATGCAATGCATCGAGGTCGTCGTCCGGCACAGCCAGGTAATCGCCATTGAGCACCACGAGGTCAGCCCACTTGCCCGGCTCGAGCGAGCCGAGCTCGTCTTCTTCGCCGACGAATCGTGCGGCATTCCAGGTCAACATCCTTAGCGCGGTCCTGCGATCGATCGCCTGTGCGGGTGCGATCACGCGTCCCTGGGCATCGGCCCGCGTCACGGCCCACTTGATCATGCGCATCGGGTGATTGTGCGCGTCGCTGCCCTCGAAGTGTACATTCACACCACGTTCGATCAGGTCTTTGACCGGCTGTAGTATGTCGACGCGGCTGGCGTACTCGTAGAGCAAGGGCGACCTGCCTGCCACCAGGCGTGGATCGAAGTACTCATCGATCTTGAGCCCGAAGCGCAGCTGGTCGTTGAACTTGTCGATCATCTCGAAGTTGTCTTCATGCCAGATGACGTTGTGGTCGTAAGCGTTCGGCTTTATTTGTTTGAACAACACTTCGTCAGTGCCATACGCATTGTCGACCGCATCGAGCACAACCCGCATCGCGCCGCTGCCCATGTTGTGATTGCCGCTGGTGTTCCAGCCGTACTTGATCAGGAGCCGCATTGTGTTCCAGTCGGTCTGCAGCTTTTGTTCGTCGCTGATGTCTTCCCACGTCAGGCCTGTTTCCGATTCGCCCGTCCACTTGTTCCAGCCATGCGGCGTGCCGCCGAGCTCGGGCATGATGCGATCCTTCGGGTCGATCGTCAGTATTCCCGAAGGACTGTTCGGCCCGTCGTCGAGCGATGCCAGTGCCGCACCGACAATCTTGACCATCGGCCCGCGCTCCGGATCGTAGAGCGAGAAGTCGACAATGTTGCCGACACGCTTGAGGTACTGCTCGGGAAACGGGTTTTGGCGGGTCATGTCATGACCCGGGAACACCCGCATCGATAGCTCATCGTTGTGAAAGATCTCGTTGAGCATGCTGATCGTCAGGCCGCTCATGTGACCCGTCGTCGTCGTAACCCCTACGCTCAGGTAACCGAGGAACGACGCCTTGGCATCCCGGATACCTTTTTCGATGTAAGCGCGACTCGGGTACGGGCGTGCCTGCCAACCTACGAACCCCGTCGCTTCGTGCACCAACGCTCCAGTCGGCTCACCGTGTGCGTCCTTGATGACGCCAAAATGGTCGCGCGGCAGCCCCATTTCGAATGCGCGATCGAGCATCGCGTGGTTCGCACGCACGTCGCTGCTCGTATAGAACAGTGCGATCGGATTATCCGGCGCGATCTGATCCAGATCATCGGCTGTCCACTCGAAGGCCTCGTGGGGGAAATTTTTGGGCATATTGACGAACACTGGCTCAGCGGGCTGCGCCTGCTCGAGCACGTCGTCGAGTGAGCTCAAAAGAATTTCCATATCGTCGCCAGGAATCCGCCCCGACAGCCAGCCGCCAACCATCGTGTCTTTGTAGATGTCGCCGCCGGGCACCGCATTGTCACCGTCGTTGTAGATGTAACCGGGGGTAACCGTCCGGCCGGCAAGGTCTACGCGAACAGTTTCGGGTCCGGCAAGCGCCAGCATGTCGGCCGAACGGCCGGTTGCAAGCACACGGGCGTCCCGAACGGCAATGGCCTCGGCAACTGTGAATTCCGCATCGACGGTCAGCACCTGGCCGTTATGCAGCACGAGGTCGGCGTACCGGATCAGCACAGGCGGAATGTTTTCGTCGGCAGCCGCAGACCAGCTTGCGGGAAACGCGAGTGTGATCACGATGATCCACAGCAGGTTTGTGACCAGGCGACCGCGGTATCTCATTATTTTTCCTCTTGTCCTTCTCGTCGTCCGACTGGCAAGACTACTCGTACAGACTGTCTATGTAGCCGCTTTCATCCAGCTCGCTGACGAAACTCTCGTCGTAGAAATGCTCGAGTGAATGCTTGCGCATTTCGTGACTATCATAGACCTCCATGACACGGCGGATACCTTCGACGGGCGGATATGGCTTGCTCGGCAATTTCTCGACTTCGGCATAAAAGAATTCAAGTTGCTCAGGATCGGTCATCCGATACCACTTCCTGAGCGTGCGAAACGTCGCTTCCTTGTCGTTCTTCATCAACGCGATTGCCTCGACGGCACTTTTGACAATAGCTCGGGCAGCCTCCTCGTTTTCGGCGAGCCATTCGCGATCAAACAGGAACGAGGAACCAGCATTGGGGAGTCGCAGTTCGCCCAGGTCGACCAGTACCTTGTAGCCTGCTGCAACAGCCATCGTCGCGTGAAGTTCCGGCCCGACGACCGCATCGATGTAGCCGTTCTCCAGCGCATCCAGGCCGAGACCGTCTCCCAGCATCGACCAGTCGAGATTTGGATCCCAGCCCATGTGCTCCGCGTATCCGATCGCAATGAAGTGTGTAATCGCACCGATGCCCGAGTAGCCGATGCGCTTACCTTTGAGGTCCTCCGGACGATCTATCCCTGGCCGCGCGATGATCCGCCACCGCGACGTGCGGTGAGTGGAACCCAGTATGATCGGGTCCCAGGCACCCGCACGTGTCGTCAATCGCACCATCGTCGGGGCGGCGCCACCGATCTTGACCTTCGGGTCGACTTCACCTCGAAAGATAAATTCCTCGGGCACGTCGACGCCGCTGCGCCGGATGATATCGACCGAGCCCTGCGAAAACATTGGCCTCACGTCGAGCCCATTGCGCGCATAGATGCCTTCTTCGTAGGCAATTACGAATGGAAGCTTGTTGAGCGATACGTCACCGAGCAGGATCTCTATCGACTCCGGGTGTTGATCCGCACAGGCCGCGGCCGAGAGGCAACAGAGGATTGCTGATGTCGTTACGGACTTTGCCAGAACGCGCGAACGCGCGGACAATCGTTGAATACTCATGACGCCCCCGTGACTTTTCTTGAGTATAGACAGCCGCCCTGCGGGAGTCCGCTTTGATTGCTCGTGAAATGAAGTGTCAGTGATGAGGGTACTCGGCGGCGAAGCGCGTGATCGTATCCATCAATGATTGCAGCATCGGTGAAGGATTTGTTCCAGCGCGAACGGTCAGTCCCACGGCGCCCTGGGTCTCGCCAGTATCGACATTGAGCCTCGCGAGCACGCCGTCTTCGATGTCATGCTCCACCGCACCAAGTGAAACCATCCAGACTGCGTCGGAGTCGCGCAGATACTGACGACAGAATTCCGACGAGCGCGCCTCGATCGTGTTGCGCAGAGTTACGACCCCATGCGCGAGCATGAAGCG
>Ga0224508_10000552_pt1 | contig 36456 bp, 37 predicted proteins | sample SF_Jan12_sed_USG_4_FD_170157 | JGI IMG/M metagenome (GOLD analysis project Ga0224508, IMG submission 170157) | Sediment microbial communities from San Francisco Bay, California, United States - SF_Jan12_sed_USGS_21 | ecosystem: Environmental > Aquatic > Marine > Sediment | place: USA...
GGCCGAATCAGTCCCCCACGCCTCGGGTCTCCGGACACCGCCGTGACCTTCGTTCTGATCGTGGGCCTTCTCGGACTGCCGGTGGTGGTGGTGCTGGCATGGGTCTACCAGATCACGCCGGATGGCGTCCGGCGAACGTCGATCGACGATGCCGTTCCCCCTTCGGGCTCAGGGTCCTATCTGGTCGCGGCCTCCGTCCTCGCTGTGGTACTCGCGGCAGGTTGGTGGATCGTCTGGGGGCGTGCCAGCGCCGACACGGCGAACGCCGTTTCGGCCAGCTCCAACCCACGCTCCGTCGCGGTGCTCCCCTTTCGCGACCAGAGCCCGGCACGCGACCAGGCCTATCTAGGTGAGGGGCTCGCGGAGGAGATCCTCACGGCACTCGCCAGGGTCCCTGACCTGCGCGTGGTAGCCGCCCAGTCGTCGTTCGCCATGGCGACGGCGACGATCGACGAGATCGAACAACAGCTCAGCGTCACGCACGTCCTGTCGGGAAGCGTTCGGACCGACGACGGAAGCGCCCGAATCAGCGCGCGTCTCACGGAGGTCATCACGGAGGAGGTGGCCTGGCAGAGGGAGTTCTCGCTCGAACTGAGCAACGTTTTGGAAGCCCAGGAACAGATCGCGCGAGCGGTCGTGGACGTCATGGAGATTGAGCTCGGCGCGGTGGGCGCCGATGGCCTGATGGGCGCCTCGACCACGAACGAGGTCGCCCACCAGGAGTATCTACGGGGGCTCCGGTTGTGGAACCGGCGGTCGGAGTCCGATGTCCTTTCCGCGATCGAGCACTTCCGGAACGCTGTCTCGCTTGATCCCGACTACGCCGCGGCCTGGGCCGGGCTGGCCTACGCCTACCTCGTCCTGCCCGAGTATTCGCCCGACGCGGATGTCATTCGTATGCGTGAACAGTCGGCGGCAGCAGCCCAACGTGCTCTGGAAATCGACCCGGATCAGACGGATGCGCTCACGGCGATGGGGTGGGGCCGGATGATCCACGACTACGACTGGGAGACGGCGGAGGACCTCATCGCCCGGTCGCTGTCTCTCGACTCGACCAACGTAAACGCCCTCCACTGGCAATCACACGTCGTCTCGTGGCAAGGTCGTCACGACGAGGCAATCGCGCTGGCCCGGAAAGGCGTCAATCAGGATCCGTTATCATCGATCATGCGGCAGAACCTCGTCTTCATCCTGATGGAGGCACGCCTGTATGAGGAGGCTCTCCGCGAGGCGGAGAGGATCATCGCCGACGAACCGGCCCTCGAATTCAGGCGCACCGTATGGAACATCAATGCTCGGCTGGGCCGACACGCGGCCGCCGCTGACGCCCTCGAAGTGTGGATCACTAGCAGGGGTGTGGACCTGACCACGGCGAACGAACTCGCTCGTGAGTATCGGGTGGCCGCCGCCGACTTCGCGTCGAGCGGACAGGCGAGCAGACTGACCCGCCAGCTCGTCGAGCGAGCTCGCCTCGGTCTGGAGATCGAGGGACAGCTTCACGCGTCCGTGGGCGACGCCGAAGCTACACTCAATGTCCTCGAGCGTGGATATCGCGAGAGAGCGGGCGCTCGCAGTCTGCTCAGCGTGCGTATCAACCCCCTGTACGAGTTTCTCCTGGGCAACCCGCGTTTCGAGGAGCTTGTACGGCAGGTCGGACTGTCGACCCCGTGAGGTTGGCCGTCGCCTTCGCGCTCCCCAGATTCCCGACAAGCGCGTGTGCCCGCAGTCGCCACTCGAGAGAGAACAGGACATGACGAAGGACTACGACGCGATCGTCATCGGGACCGGCATCATCGGCACCTGCACCGGGTTCGAGCTGGCAAAACGCGGGTTTAAAACGCTCAACGTCGACAAGCTCCCCGCCGCCGGGTACGGCTCGACGTCGAACACGTGCGCGATCATCCGCCTCCATTACAGCACCCCGGCCGGAGTCGCGATGGCGCGCGAGTCCTACTTCTACTGGATCGACTGGGGGAAGTACATCGGGGCGTACGACGAGTCCGGCTATGCCAAGTACATCAATACCGGCTGCCTCGTCACGAAAACCGAGAAGAACCACTACCTCGCGAACGTCATGGCCAGTCTCGACGAACTGAACGTCGTGTACGAGGAACTCGACGCGGAAGGCATGCGTCGGCGGCTGGGTCTTATCGACACCCGGGCGTACGGACCTCCTGTAGCGGCCGCTGATCCCGGCTTCGGCAAACCTACCGGAGACGACGTTGCCGGCGCGGTCTACATCCCGGAGTCGGGGTACATCAACGATCCACAGCTCTCCTGCCACAACGTGCAGCGGGGGTGCGAGGCTATCGGCGGCGAGTTTCGGTTCAATGCCGAGGTCGTGGAGATCCTGCAGGAAAGCGGGCGGACCGAAGGCGTCCGACTGGCGGACGGATCGGAAATCCGCGCTCCGGTCGTCGTGAATGTCGGTGGTCCTCACTCGTTCGTGATCAACCGGATGGCAGGTGTCGAGGAGGGCATGAACATCAAGACGCGTGCACTCAAGCAGGAGGTCTGTCACGTGCCGGCACCCGAGGGCATCGACTACAACGCGCTCGGCATGCTGATCTCCGATGGGGATGTCGGCTGCTACTCCAGGCCCGAGGTCGGAAACCACATCCTCATCGGGTCCGAAGACCCGCCATGCGACGACTTCGAGTGGGTCGCAGACCCCGACAACTACGACAACACGTTCAGCGGTCAGTGGCAGACGCAGGTCATGCGCGAAGCACAGCGGCTGCAGGGACTACCGATCCCGGAGACGCAGCAGGGGCTGGTGGACCTGTACGACGTGTCTGACGACTGGATTCCCATCTACGACAAGTCCGACCTGCCCGGCTTCTACATGGCGGTCGGCACCTCCGGCAATCAGTACAAGAACGGTCCCGTGGCCGGGCAGCTGATGGCGCATCTCATCGAGAGGGTCGAAGGCGGGCACGACCACGACGCCGAGCCCCTCCAGTTCCATATGAAGTACGTGGACCGCGACTGCGACGTCGGCTTCTTCAGCCGGCTGCGGACGATCAATCCGGATTCGTCGTTCTCCGTGATTGGCTGACACCCGCGACGACCGGCGACCGACCGTGTTCGAGATTTTGCGACCGGGGTTCCTGAAGCTCGACCGGCTCTGGGAAGAGCGGCCGATGAAGCGTCACTACGACGTGGTAATCATCGGTGGCGGCATCCACGGACTCGCGACCGCCTACTATCTCGCGAAGAACCACGGCGTCGAAGACATCGCGGTCCTCGAGAAGAACTACATCGGATTTGGGGGCTCGGGCCGGAACACGGCGATCGTCCGCGCGAATCAACGCACTCGGGAGAACGTGCGGCTCTACGACGAGGGGCTGAAGCTCTGGCCGGACCTCACGGACGAGCTCGACTTCAATCTGATGTTCTTCAACTGCGGGAACCTCAATCTCGCCCACAGCGAAGCGGCCCTGAGTTCGTTCCGTCTGTCGATCAACACGGCGAATTTCTGCGGCGTGAAGTCCGAGCTCCTCGATCGCGAGTCCTGCAAGGAGCTGATACCCGCACTCGATGTGAGCGACCGCCCCCGTCTTCCGATCCTCGGCGGCATGTATCACCCGCCCGGGGGCGTGCTGCGACACGACGCCGTCGTCTGGGGCCTCGCGAAGGGAGCGAGCGCGCACGGAGCATCGATCCAGCAGGGGGTCGGCGTCTCGGCGATCGACACGGACGCGGGTCACGTGACGGGGGTCCAGACCAACAAGGGGCCGATCACCTGTAACAAGCTCGCGATCATGGCGGGCGGATACGGGGCGGCGGTCTGCGCGATGCTGGATATCGAGCTCCCGATCCATCCCCTCACGATCCAGGCGATGGTCACGCAGCCGCTCAAGCCGTTCCTGAACCACGTGATCAGCTCCGGCGGCTATCACATCTACGCCAATCAGACGCTCAAGGGCGAGATCGCCTGCGGGGCGCACATGGATCCCCAGGTGAACTACACGACGGACGCGACGGCCTGGTACTTCAAACACCAGGCAGAGGCCATGGTCGAGCTCCTCCCGTGTCTGGAGCGCGTTCGCTTCCTCCGGATCTGGGCGGGACTCGCGGACATGACGCCGGACATGGCCCCCATTCTCGAGGGGAACCTGGAGTTCGACGGGCTCTATCTCGATTGCGGCTGGGGGTACTTCGGCTTCAAGTCGGGCCCGGTGACGGGCAAATACATGGCCGAGTACATCGCTCGCGAGGAGCGACCGGACATCCTCGGACCGTTCACGCTCGATCGGTTCCTGCGGAACCGCTACATGGGCGAGACGGCCACGACCATGAAGTACGGTCACTATGACTGAGCGCATGCGACGGCATGCGGGGCGCTACGCCGTGCCGGGTAGGGGCCCATGACCTTCCGGATCACATGCCCGGTGTGCGGCAGCCGGGACGTCTATGAATTCACCTACGGCGGGCACGAGCGCGGCCCGCGGCCGGCGCAGGAGGGGCTGAGCGCCGAGGAGCACTTCCGCTGGGCGCAGTTTCGGACGACGCGCGCCGAGGCCCAGGAAGAGTGGTGGTATCACGGCGCGGGGTGCGGGGTGTGGTTCTCGATGTGGCGGAATCCCGCCACGAACCGGGAGGAGAGACCGGAGCCCGTGGACGCTCGTGGCACGGGGCCCACGACGGAGGGCGACGGTGAATAGGCTACCGGCCACTCCGACCCAGAAGATCGATCACGATCGACGCATCCGTTTCGTGTTTGCCGGGCGCCAGCTCGAGGGACTGAAGGCCGACACGGTCGCCTCCGCGCTCTGGGCCGCCGGGGTCCGGACATGGAGCCGAAGCTTCGAGTACCACCGGCCCCGAGGCCTCTACGACCTCGAAGGCGAAGGCGCGAGCGGCCTCGTTTCGATCGACGGCGTTCCCAACAGATCGGCGGGGACGACGCTGCTCGAGCGGGGGATGACGATCGCCGCTCAGAACGTCAGCGGGAGCCCCGACCGGGACGTATACGGAGCGCTCGACCGCTTCGACCGCTGGATGCCCGCCGGCTTCTACTATCGCTTGTTCCACCGGCCGTACCGGGCCTGGCCCTTCTTTCAGGACCGGATGCGAGCGCTCGCCGGTCTCGGCCGTCTCGACGTCGACGCCCGGCACGACCCCGGAGTTCGAACCGAGTGGTACATGAACGCCGATGTCGCGGTCGTCGGCGGCGGTGCGGCGGGGATGTCCGCGGCACTGGCGGCCGCCGAGCACGTCGATCGTGTCTGTCTCTTCGAGGCGCGGCCGTGGCTCGGCGGGCACCTCGATTGGCGAGTGCGCGAAGTCGGTGGACGCCCTCTTCGCGAACGCGCGATCGAGCTCGCTCGCCAGGTCGCCGGGCACTCCTCCATCCGAGTGCTGACCCATGCTCCGGTCACGGGTGTCTGGGGAGAGAACCTCGTGACCGGCTTCCAGGTCGGGCCGCGCGGCGACGGGGGCGCCACCGAAGGCTATGACGAGCGTCACTGGGAGTGTCGAGCGCACACGATCGTCGTGGCCACGGGTGCCCTGGAGCGACCGCTCGTCTTCGAGGCGAACGATCGACCGGGTGTGATGCAGGTGGACACCGCGTGGCGGCTCGCGCGGCACTACGGGGTCCGCCCCGGTGAACAGATCGTGTTTTCGACCGCGGACGACCTCGCGCTCGAGGCCGCCGCCGACCTGGCCGACCTCGGGGTCCAGATCGTCGCGGTGGCCGATGCGCGCCCCGAGGGACTCGACGGTGAGCTCGCTGCGCGTTTGAGAGACCTCGGCGTCGAGCTCATGCCGGGCTCGGCCGCGGCGGCGGTCGGGGGGCGCCGGGGTGTGACCGGGGTCGAGATCGCGCCACTCGAAGGCGGCCAGGCCAGGTCGTTTCCGTGCGACGTGGTCGTCGCCGCCGCGGGGCGTCAGCCCGAGATCGGGGTCCTCTCGAGCGCGGGCGCCGGGTTCGAGTACTCCGCGCACGCGGCGGCCTTCGTACCGAAGAGCCTGCCGGACGGCGTGTTTCCAGCCGGCCGGGTGCTCGGGCTCACGGACGTCGAGGCGATCGAGGCCTCGGGCGTCGTCGCCGGTCTGAACGCCGCCACGGCGTGCGGGGCCCTCGCTCGTTCCGGGTCCGGAGACGGCGAGTCTCGCGATGCCGACGAACGCGCGCTCGGCTCCGCTATCCGCGACGCGGAAGGGCGGCTCGCGGGGCTGCCCGGGCCGGCCGCTGGCTCGGGTCATGTCAGGGGACCGATGACCGGGAAGGGCCGGAAGGCGTTTCTGGACTACGACGAGGACGGCACGTGGAAGAACGCCGCGCAGTGCGTGGAACAGGGGTTCGATGTGCCCGAGCTCGCGAAGCGCTTCGGAAACTTCGGACTCGGGCCCGGTCAGTACCGGGTTCCGGGACAGAATCTCGCCATGGCCATGGCCGAGCTGACGGGACGACCGGTCGGCGACATCCAGTGCACCACCGTGCGGCCCCCGCTCATCCCGCCGTCGCTCGCGACGCTCGTCGGACCCGGACACGATGTCCACAAGAGGACGCCGCTGCACGAGGATCAGACGGCGCGGGGTGCGATCTTCCGACAGGCGGGCGCGTGGAAACGGGCCAGATACTTCAGCGACGATTTCAGTTGCCGCGAAGAGATTCGCAACGTCCGTGAGAACGTCGGACTCCTCGACAGCTCGCCTCTCGGGAAGTTCCGCGTCTTCGGGCCGGACGCGCTCAGGGCGCTTCAGCGTGTCTACATCTCGAACATGACCGCGGTCGGCGAAGGGCGCTGCAAGTACGCCGCGATGTGCAACGACACGGGCAACATCATCGATGACGGCGTCGTGACGCGGGTCGGGCGAGACGACTTCTACTTCACGACCAGCTCGAATCGCGCTGGCGGGACGGTCGAGTGGTTCCGGTACCACACGCGATACGACGGGTGGGACTACAACCTGGTGAACCTCACCGACAACCTGGCGTCGATAAACATCGCCGGTCCCAACGCGCGTGCCGTACTCTCCAGGGTCACGGATTCCGATCTCTCCGGCGGCGCCTTTCCCTACATGGGCTATCGCGAGATTCAGGTGGGCGATTCGATCCCGGCCCGATGCCTCCGACTGGGCTTCGTCGGGGAGCTCTCCTACGAGCTCCACTTCCTCGCGAGCTACGCCCAACATGTATGGGACCTGTTGATGGACGCCGGAGCGGAGTTCGGGATCGGGCCGTTCGGGCTCGAGGCGCAAAACTGCATGCGGGCCGAGAAGGGCCATATCATCATCGGGACCGAGTCGGAGCAGCGCGTCACGCTTCTGGATATCGGGATGGGCTGGATGTGGGATCGCTCGGACACCGAGTCGCGGAAGGTCGGGGCCCCGGCGCTTCGGGCGTGCGCCGACCAGACCGATCGACTGAAGCTCGTCGGACTTCGTCTCGACGACACAGCTGGTCGGAAATCTCCCGAGGGGCCCGCTGACGGCGCGCTGGTCACCGCGAGAGAAGAAATCCTCGGCTACGTGTGCACGACGCGATACAGCGAGTCGCTCGGCTGGCGATACGCTCTGGCTCTGGTCCGTGACGGCAGGGCGGAGCGCGGCACATCGGTGGAGCTCTTCCAGGATCTGGGCGACGGCCCGCGCAGATTCGCGGCCATGGTGGTGCCACCGCACTTCTACGACCCCGACGGGGCCCGGCTCCGGGGATGATGCACCAGACGCCGGCTCACCCGATTACCCCTCCGGAGCGACGCTCTCCGTTGCTGCTGCCGATCACCCCTCTCGAGACCGAGCGTCGGGACGGGTGGGAGGTCGTCCTCGAATACGAGGGCGAGGGCGAGGGACCCTGGCTGGTCGATCTTAGCCACCGGTCGCGCTGGGACGTGCAGGACCGCGCAATCGGGGAGGCGCGTCCGTTTGGGCTGGCGGTTCCGGAGGAATGGGGAAGCGCACGCGAGTCGGACGGGCTGCTGATCAACCGGATGAACAGGACGCAGATCTCCATCTGGCATATCGGGCCGGGGGACGCGCCCCGGACGCGCGGGAGCGTCGATTCCACGGACACCACCGATTCGCATTGCTGGCTCGCAATCGTTGGGTTCGGGACGCCACGGGTCATGGAGGCGTTGACGAGCTTGGATCTCTTCCCACCCGATCGCGCCGGGCCTCGTCTCACCCAGGGCCCCGTGCTCCATGTGCCGGCCCAGATCGTCACGTTCCCCGACGAGTGCGTCCTCATTGCCGTCGCCAGGGGATATGGGCAGACGTTCGCCGAGGCGATTCTGCACTCGGCCGCGGACCTGGGGATCCGCCCGGGCGGGGAGCGGGCGTTCAGCCGCTGGCGGGACGGCCGACCGGGGTGATGCTGGTGGTCTCCCGGACGGGACATCAGATTCCGCCCGAACGTTCCGAACCGGAGACGAGGCGCATCGTCGCCGACTCGGGATCGAACGCACACACGATTGCATCGAGCTAACGAAAAGGAGTGCCAGTGCAAGCTACCGCTCGCCACATCCTCGTGGATTCCGCCGAGACCGCCGAGTCTCTCAAGACCGAGATCGAGGGCGGCGCCGACTTCGGAGACATGGCGCGACAGCACTCCAGCTGTCCGTCATCTCGCGACGGGGGCGACCTCGGCGGGTTCGGACCCGGGATGATGGTCCCGGAATTCGACGAGGTGGTGTTCAGCGCCGAGGTCGGGAAGACGCATGGCCCCGTCCAGACCCAGTTCGGCTATCACCTGATCGAGATCACCAGCCGCACCGAAGAGCCGCCGAGCTGACCCCCGGTCGGTCGACGTGAAGGGCGCGCTAGCCCTTCACGTCGGCAGCAGGACCTCGACGACCGCCCTGACGATCCCGGAACAACGCTCCGACCAGGACGCCCCCGGGCCCGACGAACAGCATGGCCACCGGATACCAGGTGGGGTCCTGCATGGTCCCGGCCGCCTTGAGCCCGACCAGGGCGGCACCCGCCATGAAGGCGACCAGGCCGGCCAGCGCCACTCCGTGCAGCAGGGGCTTCATGGGGGCCGCACGGGCCGTCAGATAGCCTGCGAGGGCAGCGATGACGAACCGTGCGAGGAGGTTCTGGGTGAGAAAGGCGGACGTCATGACGCCATCGACGTCCGGGCCCGAAATCGATGCGATGGCTCTTCCGGCGATCACCGACCCGAACGTCAGGACGACGAAGCCGACGACCACGGCGGCGACGCCGCGGAGGGGCGTCGCGTCGGCCATGTCGGCCACGATCTCCGCGGCGCGATCCACATCCGCGGTACGTTCGCGCTCCCCCGACTCGGCCGCCGTGACCGTGTCGAAACGCTCGTCGTCAGCGCCCACTGACCACCGGAAGCACGATGTGCGAGGGGGATGCCGCCGAGTGGTGGATCACGTTCTCTGCCACGACCCACTCGGTTTCGTCATAGTTGTTGCCGCCGGTATTCAGGTTGCGTTCGAATCGCGGGAAGTTCGAGCTCGACACCTCTATCCGCACCTGGTGCCCGGGGGCGAACCAGTAGGAGGTCGCGTGCAGATCGATCGCCACCTCGTACGTCTGGCCCGGTTCCATGAATACCGGCCGATCGTACCCCTCGCGAAACCGCGCGCGCTTGATGCCCTCGACCACGTTTATGGCACGTCCGTCCGGGTACACATCGATGAGCTTCAGGGTGAAGTCCGTGTCGCGAGCGCTCGATGAGACATGGAGGACGGCCGTGACCGGGCCGGTGACCTCGAGACCGGCGTCTCCGGCGGGCTCGCTGGTGTAGACGAGAACGTCCTCCCGGTCTTCGAGGTCGGACTGATCGAACGCGCCCGGCTGATCCAGCGGATTGCCGGTGCAGCAGACGGACCCTCCGCGAGAAGGCACGGGATCCCCGGGATCGTACGCGAACCGATCCGGCAGCTCGGAGCCGGGAGGTTCGGATCGGAGCGTACCATCACCCGATCGGGTGTTGGCGGCGCCGCCACTGTGCAGATAGAGGGTGGTGAACGCTACCCCCGGAATCGGCCACTCGTTCGCCGAATTCCATTCGTTCCGTCCGAGGGTGTAGTACTGAACGCGGGGCATGTCGGTGACCCCGTTCTCCTCGCCTCTGAGCCAGTGATCGAACCAACGGAGGTAGATCGCCCAGTAGTCGAGCCGGGCGTCGCCGAAGTCGATCTCGCCGACCACGGTGTTGGCGGTCGCTCGCTCCGAGAGACAGTGCGGCGTCGGCGAGAGGATCACGAACTGGTTGTCGCGCGCTTGGACGCTCTCCGCCCGGTCCTGCATCATGCGCCACTGTTGAATCGTCTCGTTCGCCCCGAGATCGTACCACGAGTTCACGTGAATGGCCGGGGTGTCGAAGCGATCCTCATCGGACAGATAGCCGAGCTTCGGCCACCAGTCGCCCGCGAGCGGCTCGCTCAGGAACTCTTCCCAGTCCGTCTCGCGGTCCGGTGGACCGTACCTGTCCATGAGACCGATCGTCGGGAGCTCCCAGAGCGCGCCCCCCACCTCGATCTGCGGAGCGGGCGCGCCGCCGGGGCTCTTCGCGCCGGCCGACCGAAACCACCCGAAGCTGGCCGAGAGACCGAACACCCCGCCCTCGTAGATTCCGAAATAGCCGTACCTGCCGCCCGCCGATCCGACCGATCCGCCCGCCGCCTGCGGAATCGCCGCCACGTGGGCCGGGTGCTTCATCGCCATGAGCTGCGTCTGGTTCTCTCCGAGATACGAGCATCCGTACGTGCCGATCCGGCCGTTGGACCAGGGCTGCATGGACGCCCACTCGACGGCGTCGTACCCATCCAGGCGATCGGCCGCGGAGACGAGGTAGTCACCCTCCGATTGGAATTTACCGCGCATGTCCTGCACGACGACCGCGTACCCCTGTCCGGCAAAGAACCGGGCCGGCGAAATCGCCCCGCCGGCGTACGCTTCCTTGTTGTAGGGCAACCGGATCATCACGACGGGTAGCCGCTCGTCGTCGAGTCCTGCCGGTCTGTACACATCCGTCGCGAGCCGAACGCCGTCCCGCATCGCCACCATCACGTTCTTCTCGACCGTGACCTCGTGGATCGGATCGGGTGGCGGGTAGGGTGCGCCCTCCTGGACTGCTTGGACCGAACCAGGAGCCCAGAGCCCCGCGACCAGGGCCAGGGCCAGGGCCATCGAATGTCGTCGCTTCATCTTGTCTCCTCGAGATCGCCAGCGGCTTCCGCGACGGCGCGGGTCAGCACTTCCCGCACGAACGCCGCAAATCGCTCGGTCCGCTCCGCCTCCGTCGCGTCTGTCATCCGGATCGTGTAGCGGGTCTGGAACTCCTCGAACTCCCCGCCGGACATGGCCTGCTCGAGGCCTACCCCAGCGGTGACGGCCGCGGCCGCCGTCTCGGCGATCCGGCGGGTGAATCGTCGCTGTGTCTCCAGGGCCTCCCGGTCCCGAAGCACCGGCCCGTGCGCGCCGAGCAGCACCGTGCCGGGGATGTCGACGATCCGGTCCATCGCGTCGGCCCAACCGCGCGGAAACCCGTCGCCGAACCAGGGGAACCCGTCCTCGATCAGATCTCCGAGCGCCAGCACGCCGTGGTCCGGAAGGTATACGACGACGTCCCCGCGCGTGTGCGCAGGCCCCACCCTGATGATCTCGATGGTCGGATCCCCTTCCACGAGCTCGAACCGATTCTCGACCACGATCGTCGGGGGGACCAGCTCCAGGCTTCGCCGCTCGTCGGCATACGCCCGGGCCGCCGCGATCTGCCCGGGCAGGGCCTCGATCTCCTCTGCCGTGAGGGCCGTGCCGTCCGGCCCCGCTCCAGCCGCCAGCCAGCCTCCCGCGGCCTCGGCCCGCGCGTCCACGCGGGCGACCTCCTCGTCCAGACGCTGCCGTCCCAGAGACATGAGGTCCTCCGCGACGGTCGCACCGGCCACGAAACGAACCTCGGGGAAGACCTCGCGGAACCGGGCGTTCCCCTGCACATGATCGCCGTGCCAGTGCGTATTCACGACGTACCCGACCGGCAGTGCCGTCAGGGCGGCGATCGTGTCGATCAGCTCCTGCGCCGACTCGTCGTCGTGTCGGCTGTCGACGACCACGACGTGATCGTCCCGGATGACGATGAGCGAGGCGGCGAACCGGGACGGCGAGATGCCGTCCTGTACGACCGTGGCGTAGATGTCGTCGGCGACGCGCTCGACCCGATAGACCTCGCTCCGCGGCAGGGGAGACTCCAGTCCCTCACCACTCGCCCGGTCGGACCCCGGCGACCCGCACGCGACCAACGTGACGACGGCTACCGCGGTCGCTACGATTCTGACAGGCCCGAGACGGGAGTCCGTCATGTCCGAACGCCGTGTCGATTCATTCAAGATCTTCGCTTTCCTGCCGATGGCGACCTTCGTCGTTCTCCGGCTCTACGTAGGGCAATTCGACGGCTGGGGCGCCTGGGGCGCGGCTCCGCTGCTGCTCATCCCGATCATACTTGCTCTGCCGATCACGATCGCCGGACTCATCCGCATCGGTAGCGAGCGCGCGGACGGACGCGTGGCCACATCGACGATTGCTTTGACCACGCTGGCCGGGCTCCCACTGCTGTGGTTCCTCTGGCGTCTGGTGGTCAGCTCCTAGGCAGGGTCCGCGTCCACCAATCGCGGGGCTTCGTGCGCTTCCCGAAACCCAACAGGTCGTCGAGGCGTCCCATGAGGCCGCGAAGACCCGACCCCGCGAGGCCACGTCCCCACCGCGCCCACCACTTCGTGTAGTCCTTGTTGTACGGACAGACACGCATGCAGATCGCGCAGTCGCTGTTCTGCGCCGCCCAGTATCCAAAGCACTTCTCCCCGTCGACCGACCACTTCCGCACTCCCTTGAGGTTGGACTCGTTGTGCCGAGCGGCGGATGGCTCGCCATCCGGGATGGCCCCCACGGGACAGGCTGAACTGCAGCGCCGACACTGGTCGCAGAACTCGCGAACGCCGAACCGAACCGGGTGGTCGTGGGACAGCGGGAGGTCCGTGAAGACTTTTCCGAGCCGCACGCGCGGCCCGAACTCCTTCGTGATCAGAAGCCCCAGCCGGCTGTACTCGCCCAGCCCGGCCTGGATCGCCAGCGGGATCGCGAGGGCCGAGTCGTTCATGCTCGCAACCGCATTGTACCCGAGATTGCGGATATACTGGGCGAGCGACAAAACGACGAGTGCGTCGTGTGAGTACCCGAGACCGGTCGCCGCCCCGGAGAGCGCCGACGGCACCGTCCGCACCAGGTCGTAGTCCATCGCCTGGGCGGTGACGATCACGTGATCCAGCCCGTCGGGGACATCGTTCGGTCGAACCGTTCCGCTGATGTCGCTGAACTTCTCGGTGTACATCCACCGCGGGTCGAACCCCGTCACCCCGACGAGATCCGCCCCGAATCCGCGTGCGACGCGCTTGATCTCGGAGGCCGCGGCGTCGGGAGTGGGAAACTCGACACGTTCCGAAGCGATGTCTCGCTGGAGCGTAAACGCGTCGGTGAAGCCCTCGCGTCGATCGTCTTCCTCACGGTACTCGGTGAAGAGGTCGCTCACGTGCCAGGAAGCGTTGCGGAGGGCGTAGTCCCGTTGAGTGAAACCGTCCGCGTTTCGCCACACGGTGAGGGGCTCGCGATAGGTACGATAGAATCGCTGCGCCTTCTCCGTACGAACTCGCGGATCCCAGAAGGACCGACGAAACACGTCGTTCTTCTGAGAAAAACGCTCGAAGTCTTCGTTGACCTCGAATCCGGTCTCTGGATCGCGCATTCCGGCTCCGGGTGAGCGCGTTATGTTCCCCGTGACGGGCCCGCCCCATCAGCCTACGGACGGGCCTTCCGCCCCGAAAGCCGACGACGATAGGATCTGGAGTCCTCATCATGGCCACACGAACCGATCTGCAGGAGATCCCCGGCGTCGGACCGAGCATGCGACGCTGCCTCGAGGACCTCGGTATCCACGCGATCCGAGACCTCGAGGGACTGGACCCGGCCGAGCTCTACGTGAGGTCGAACGACCTGCACGGCTATCAGGACCGTTGCGTCCTGTACTCGTTCCGCTGCGCCGTCTACTACGCCGAGACCCGGCGACCCGACCCGGAGCTCCTGAAGTGGTGGAACTGGAAGGATCGGACGCACGCGAACGAGCGGGTGGTGGCGTGAGGCGGGCGTTCGCGCTGGTCGTCCTCGGCCTGCTTGCCGGGTGTGGCCCTACTGTGCCCGGCGGGGTGCCCGTGGCCGAGGAGCCCCGGCATCGCCTCGTGTCCGACCTCGACTTCGCGCAGGTCCTCGACATCCAGATCCTCGTGAGCGATACGACGCTCTTTCACACGCATGCCCGCCCCATCGCGTACACGTGCGTGAGCGGCTCCTCCATGGCCAGCCAGGTGGCCGGTGCCGATTGGGGTCAGCCGGGAACGCCGTGCGTACCCGGGGTCCCCTTCAGCGTGCCGGGGTACGCGGAGAGCCCCCTCACTCACCGGGTCGCGAACGACGGACTCGATCTCTTCCACCTGATCGCGGTACAGAGCCTGCGCGACGTTCCCGGACCCACAGCCCTCGGCGCTCCGGGGGCGGGGAACACTGCGGTGGACAACGAGTGGTTTCGGGCACAGACGATCGAGCTCGCTCCCGGCCAGACCTCGCCGACGCATCGGCACGAGGTCCCGACCCTCATGGTCCTGACGGCGGGCTCCGGAGCCGCCTCGACGCTCGAAGACGGCCGGCAGAACATGCTGATGGAGCAGGGGGCCTGGATGTGGCATCAACCGGGATCCCATACGCTCGCCGCCGTCGAGGGCGTCGCGCTGCGTGTCGTCGAGGTCGAGGTCAAATAGAGCGAGTGGCCGAGCTGTCCGAGTCCTACGGGCGTATCTACCAGGCGGTTCGGCGGATCCCGAGGGGCCGGGTCGCGACCTACGGCCAGGTCGCCGCCATCGCCGGGCTCGGCCGCCACGCGCGACTCGTCGGGTACGCGCTCAACGCATGCGATGAGGAGCTCCCATGGCACAGAGTGATCAATGCGCGCGGCGAGATCAGCACGCGCTCGGACCCGTTCTACGAGGAGCTCCAGCGCGAGCGACTCGAAGGCGAGGGGGTCTCGTTCGACGACCGCGGACGCGTTTCGCTCGTACGCTTCCAATGGCAGACCGCCGACCCTCTGGTTGATCCCGACTGGTAGCCTCAGGTTGGTGCCTCCCGGTGGCGAAGCCGGGGTCCCGGGAGCGTCGAATCTCCGAAGGGCGGCGATGATGGGCATCAACGACGAGCTGACCAGCATCCGACAGTCCGGCGAGGCCAAGCGCCCGCCAGAGATCAACGAGCGCATCCAGCGCGCCACCGACGAGCTGCGGGCGTCCGGCATCCTCGATGGTGTCCCAGGGCCGGGAGATCGTGCGCCGCTGTTCGCCCGCCCGAACCTCTCGGGCGAGACCGTCCGTCTCTCCGCCCGGCTCAAGCGAGGTCCCGTACTCCTGAGCTTCTTCCGGGGTCGATGGTGACCGTATTGCCGCGTGGAGCAGGCTGCTCTGCAGGAATCGCTTCCCGAGATCACGGCGAAGGGCGCCAGCGTCCTGACGCTGTCTCCGCAGCTCCCCGATTTCGCCCGCCTCTGGGCTGAAGAGGATGGGATCGAGTTCGACGTACTTCTCGACCTGGGGAATCAGGTGGCCCGCGACTACGGGCTGACGTTCGCTCTGTCGGACGACCTCCGCGACGTCTACGAGAGCTTCTTCAAGATCGACCTCGCCCGGTTCAACGGCGACGAGTCCTGGCAGCTGCCGGTGCCCGCGACCTTCGTGATCGACACGAACGGGAGGATCGTGTATGCGGGCGCTCACGCCGATTACACGGCGCGGCCGGAGCCCGCGGAAGCGGTGGCCGCGATCCCCACGAGCGACTGAGAGAGAGCGCCGGATGACGGATCACAACGCCGAACAGATGGGCCAGGGCCGCGGCGGCATGCCTGCCGGGAGCCCGCAGGAGTACTGGCGTCGCAACATCCGTTACGTGGCGGTTTTGTTGGCCGTCTGGTTCGCCGTCTCCTACGGAGCGGGCATCCTGCTTGCCGACCGTCTCGACGCCTTCCGGATTCCGGGAACCGGATTCCCCGCCGGTTTCTGGTTCGCTCAGCAGGGCTCCATCTACGTGTTCGTCGTCCTGATCTTCGTCTACGTCTTCCTCATGAACCGTCTCGACCGCGAGTTCGAGGTCGACGAGGGTGACGACGAATGACGATTACCGCGTGGACGTTCACGCTCGTCGCCCTGTCCTTCGCCCTCTACATCGGGATCGCGATCTGGTCCCGGGCCAGCTCGACCAGCGAGTTCTACGTTGCCGGAGCCGGCGTCCACCCGGTCGCCAACGGGATGGCGACGGCCGCCGACTGGATGTCGGCCGCGTCCTTCATCTCGATGGCCGGGATCATCTCGTTCCTCGGATACGACGGCTCGGTGTATCTCATGGGCTGGACGGGCGGGTATGTGCTCCTCGCGCTGCTCCTCGCCCCATACCTGCGGAAATTCGGCGCCTACACGGTCCCCGATTTCGTCGGCGACCGGTACTACTCGCAGCGGGCCCGGCGATTGGCCGTCGTGTGCGCGATCTTCGTGTCGTTCACGTACGTCGCGGGCCAGATGCGCGGCGTGGGCATCGTGTTCAGTCGTTTCCTCGAGGTCGACGTGACACTCGGCGTGCTGATCGGCATGGGGATCGTCTTCTTCTATGCGGTGCTCGGAGGAATGAAGGGGATCACCTATACGCAGGTCGCCCAGTACTGCGTCCTGATCTTCGCCTACACGGTCCCGGCGATCTTCCTGTCGCTGCTGATCACCGGGAACCCGATCCCGCAGATGGGTTTCGGCGGCGCGGACCAGGAGACCGGTACGTACCTGCTCGACCGGTTGAACGGGCTCCATACCGAGCTCGGATTCGCTCCTTACACGTCGGGCACGAAGTCGACCCTGGACGTCTTCGCGATCACGGCGGCGCTCATGGTCGGGACCGCGGGGCTTCCCCACGTGATCATCCGGTTCTACACGGTACCGAAGGTCCGGGACGCCAGGATCAGCGCCGGCTGGGCGCTGGTGTTCATCGCGCTCCTCTACACGGCTGCGCCGGCGGTCGCCGTCTTCGCCCGCACCAACCTGATCGACACGGTCTCGGAACAACCCTATGCCGAGATGCCCGACTGGTTCACGCAGTGGGAGTCCACGGGGCTGATCACGTTCGATGACGTGAACGGTGACGGGCTCGTCCAGTACGTCGGTCCGGCGGCCGCGGACGCGGGGGGAGCGCCGGTCGAGAACGAGCTGACGATCGATCGCGACATCATGGTCCTCGCGAACCCGGAGATCGCGCAGCTGCCGAACTGGGTCGTGGGTCTGGTGGCCGCCGGAGGGTTGGCGGCAGCCCTGTCGACGGCGGCCGGGCTGCTCCTCGTCGTGTCCACCTCCATCAGTCATGATCTGCTGAAACGCGGCTTCCGTCCGGACATCACGGAGAGGGGCGAGCTCATCGCTGCCCGGGTCAGCGCCGCGGTCGCGGTCGTCGTGGCCGGCTATCTGGGGATCAACCCGCCCGGCTTCGTGGCGGAGGTCGTCGCGTTCGCGTTCGGTCTGGCGGCGTCGTCGTTCTTCCCGGTCATCATCCTCGGCGTCTTCTACAAGCGAATGAACCGCGAGGGGGCCATCTCCGGCATGGCGGTCGGAATCCTCTTCACGGCCGCGTACATCGTCTACTTCAAGTTCGTGAACCCCGCGGCGAACACGGCCGAGCACTGGTGGTTCGGTATCTCGCCTGAAGGAATCGGAGCCCTGGGGATGGTCCTGAATTTCGCGGTGGCGCTGACTGTGGCACGGTTTACCCCCGAGCCGCCCGAACACATCGGTGAGCTCGTCGAGAGCATCCGGATCCCGCGCGGGTCCGGCGAGGCACACGAGATCGGCGCCTGAGCCCCAACCGGAGTCGAACGTGCCCCCGGGGCCCGTCGACGAGCGACATGGAGCCCGCATGACCGAGAAGCCGAGAGTCGTCCTCTTCGCCGCCACGCTCTTCATGGCAGGCTGCGCCGCGGGCGGAGACGACACCCCGACCGACGCGTCCGCGCCCGCGACAGTGGGCGACGCACAGTTCGAGTTCACCGAGATCGTCCCGGGCGTCTACCAGGCGCGGGGCGTCGGCGATCTCGTCGTCGGCTCGAACGCGGCAGTCGTGGTGAACGATGCCGATGTGCTCCTGGTCGATTCCCACATCACGCCCGCGGCCGCGAACCGGTTGCTCGAAGAACTCCGGACGCTCACCGACCGCCCGGTCCGGTATGTCGCGAACACCCACTGGCACTTCGACCACGCCCATGGAAATCAGGTCTATCCGCCCGACGTGGAGATCATCAGCCACGAGGCGACCCGGGCCGTGATCGCGTCGGGAGGCTCGATCTCGGGCCGATCGTACGAATCGTTCATCGGCGCGCTCCCCGGACGCATCGCCGCGATGGAGGCGGCACTGGACACCATGAGCGACGCCGCGGGTCGGGCCGAGTTGGAAGAGACTCTCGAGCAGCAGCGCGTCTACTACGCGCAGACGCAGGAGGTGATTCCGACGGCGCCGAACACGACGCTGTCGGAGCGACTGACGCTCCATCGCGGGGACCGCGAGATCCGATTCCTCTTTTTCGGCCGCGGCCACACCGATGGAGACGTGGTCGTGCACCTGCCGGGCGATGGTGTACTGATCACCGGGGACCTGATGACGGCGGGGATCCCCTATATGGGTGACGGCTTCGTCGAGGAGTGGATCGACACGCTAGAGCACCTGAAGGCGCTCGAGTTCGACTGGATCGTTCCAGGCCACGGACAGGCCTACCAGGACCGCGGGCGGATCACTCACGTTCAGGACTACTTCCGCGACTTCCTCGCACAGGGTCGCGCGCTCCACTCGGCGGGCGTCCCGGCAGAGGCGGCGGCCGCGCGGATCGACATGACCGCGCACGCCGAGCACTTTGAGGGAGTCAGCGGGCCCGGGGTATCGCCGGTGGCCGTCCTACGCCTCTTCGAGCTCCTCGACGCCGACCAGTGACCGACAAAGGAACCGAAATGATGTCGACAGATCGCAGAGATTTTCTGAAGCTATCCGCCTCCGCCGGAGCGGCCCTCGGACTCGGGCTGGGCACGCGCGCCCGGGCTGCGGCCGAGTCGCCGGCGTTCCCATCCGGGGGCGGAGTGGCTTCTCGGGCCAAGAACGTCCTCATCCTGGGCGGCACGGGTTTCATCGGGCCCTATGAGGTGCGCTCGCTGCTGCACATGGGCATGAACGTCACGCTGTTCAATCGCGGGAATCGCCCCGGGATGTTTCCGGGTGTCGAGGAGCTGGTCGGCGATCGAAACGGCGACTTCGAGTCCCTGCGCGGCCGGACCTGGGACGTCGTAGTCGACAACTCGACGGCGCGACCCGACTGGGTGACCAGTATCGGCGAGTTTCTGCGCGACTCCACCGAGACTTTTCACTACGTATCGTCCCGCTCGGCGTACGCGAGCCACGCGGCGGTCCCGATGACTTCGGCCGAGTCGACGTGGACGTTCGAGGGGGCGGAGTTGGACCGGGCCACCGCGGACATCACCCGGCTGCCCTACGGCCTGGCCAAGGCCGAATCCGAACGCGAGCTCATGCGGATCTTCGGTGACCGATACGTGATCTTCAGGCCGGGACTGATCGTCGGACCGGACGACCCGACGTACCGGTTCACCTACTGGCCGGTCCGCATCCGCCAGGGCGGCGAGGTGCTGTGCCCCGGCGACGGCACCGACACCGTCCAGGTGATCGACGTCCGTGACCTGGGCGACTTCATGGCGCTTTCGGCAGCCGCCGGACACCAGGCCCAGCAGTTCAACCTCGTTGGTCCGCTGACGCCGCGGCCCGTGGCCGAGATGGTATACGGGATCCGCGCCGTGACCACGGCGGAGACGACCTTCACGTGGGTCGACACCGGTTTCCTGACAGAGCGCGGCATTCGCGGGTACGCCGAGCTTCCGGTGTGGCGGCCTCCGGTGGAGGGTGCACAGGGCTTCGCGAAATTCGACCTGCGTAACGAGGTGGCCCACGGGCTGACGTTCCGTTCGCTCGCTGACACGACCAAGGCGACCCTCGAGTCCTTCTTCTCCCAACCGGTCGACGAGCGTCCGCCGCGACGGGCGGCCCTCACGAGGGAACGTGAGGCCGAGGTGCTCGCGGAGTGGCACAGCCGGTAGGCGAGGGACCGTGATGGGGCGCCGGAACGTCGGGATTCTGCTGTTTGAAGACGTCGAGGTGCTGGACTTCGCCGGCCCCTACGAGGTGTTCTCGCGCACCCGTCTCGAGCCGGGCGTGGAATCGCGCCGTTCCGAGGACTCAGCACCCTTCGACGTGTTCACCGTCGCGGCGGAGCCTGGTGAGCTGCGGGTCACGGGCGGGCTTCGCGTAGTCCCCGACTACGGCTTCGCCACCGCCCCCGTGATCGACGTCCTTCTCGTCCCGGGGGGCTTTGGAACGAGAGCACTCCTCGAGGACGACACGGTGGTCGACTGGATTCGCGTTCGAGCCGCAGAGGCCGAACGGGTCACGTCGGTCTGTACGGGCGCGTTGCTGCTCGCGTCCGCCGGGCTGCTCGCAAACCGGCGTGCCACGACTCATTGGGCGGCTCTGGACCTTCTCGCGGATGTCGACGCGAGCATCGACGTGACGGGCGAGGCGCGAGTCGTCGAAGACGACATCGTTACGTCCGCCGGGGTCTCGGCCGGCATCGACATGGCGCTGACGGTCGTCGAGCGTCTTCACGGACGGGCGGTGGCCGAAGAGACGGCCCGCTACATGGAATACCGGTGGCTTCCGGAAGGAGTGCTGGATGACTGACTCGGGCGACTCGATCAGCCGAAGGTCTCTGCTGGCGGGGGCCGCGGCGGCGGCAGGAAGCGCGATCACGGCGCGGGTGCTCCGCGCCGATGGTGCGGAGGCGGCCGCCCAGGCCGGGCCGGACCCCACGAAGGTCCCGGGCGATCGGCCTCAGGTGTTGGGCTCCCGTTCGCCACACGAGACTCCGGAGAAGCTGATCTCCAGCTCCATCGGGGGCGTCACGCGTACGCCGCTGCAGGATCTCTATGGCACGATCACACCAGCCGACCTCCACTTCGAGCGTCACCACCACGGAATCCCGAGGATCGAGCCCGAAGCCTATCGACTTCTGATCCACGGCATGGTCGACCGTCCGATGGTGTTCACGCTGGACGAGTTGAGGCGGTTTCCTTCGGTCACCCGCACGTACTTCCTCGAGTGTTCGGGGAATGGAGGGGCCGGCTATTCCGAGACGCCGCGGGCCGACGTGAGTCCGCAGCAGCTGGACGGGTTGCTGAGCGGCAGCGAGTGGACCGGCGTCCCGGTGAAGACGCTGTTCGCCGAGGTCGGGGCGCACGCGGACGCCTCATGGTTCCTGGCGGAGGGCTCGGACGCGGCGGTGATGGCGCGCAGCGTGCCCGTCGAGAAGGCATGGGACGATGCCCTCATAGCCTATGCGCAAAACGGCGAGGCGATCCGACCGGAACAGGGATACCCGGCGCGGTTGCTGCTACCGGGCTGGGAGGGGAACGCGAACGTGAAGTGGGTTCGACGTCTGGAGCTCTCCGATCGCCCGTTCATGACACGTGACGAGACGTCCCGATACTCGGACCCGCTGAAGGACGGGACGGCACGGATCTTCTCCTTCGAGATGGACGCGAAATCGCTCATCACGTATCCCGCCCATCCGGTTCGGCTCGAGGGGCCCGGGTGGGTCGGGATTACCGGATACGCCTGGACCGGTCGGGGACGGATCGCGCGGGTGGAACTCAGTCTCGACGGAGGGGCCACCTGGGCAAGCGCCTCGCTCCAGGAGCCGGTGCTGCCGAAGGCGCTGACACGGTTCTCGTTCGGATGGCGGTGGGATGGCGAACCGGCGCACCTGATGAGCCGGGCCGTCGACGAGACCGGGTACGTGCAGCCGACGGTAGCGGAGATGCAGGCAGCTCGCGGACCGCGATCCCGCTATCACTACAACACGATTCGCGGGTGGAAGGTCGGCGCGGACGGCACGATCGGGTTCGCCACCGTATGAGGGCGACGCTCTGGTTGTCTCTGGCCGTCGCACTGACCGCATGCGTTTCGATCGACGAATCCGGTGACGTGGCCGACTCCTCGACCCCGGCACCGATCGAGGGGCCTGGCGGCGGCGGATCGTTCGGCTTCGGGCGCACGGCCTCCGCGCAGGAGATCGCCGCCCTCGACATCGACGTCGGGCCCGATGGTGCCGGGCTTCCGGCCGGCCGCGCGACCGTGGACGACGGGCTCGCGATCTACCAGGCCCGCTGCGCGGTGTGCCATGGCGTCGATGGGACGGGAGGGCCCAACGACGTGCTGGCGGGCCGGATCCCGGGAGATGGCTTCCCGTTCGCGACGGAGGCGGCCAGGTCGACCGTCGGGAATTACTGGCCCTACGCGACGACCCTGTTCGATTACATCCGGAAGGCGATGCCGTTCGATGCGCCCGGCTCGCTCACCGACGAGGAGGTCTACGGCGCCGTCGCCGCGATCCTCTACCTGAACGAGCTCGTCGCGGCCGACGCCGTCGTCGACTCCGCGACGATCGCCGGGCTGGTGATGCCGGCACGTGACCGATTCGTGCCGGACGACCGGGCCGGCGGACCGACGATCCGTTGAGCCCGCGTGGCACCGCGGACGTCCCGGCCGGCGGGCGCGAGAGTGCCCGGATTCACGCGTGAAGCCGCCGATCTCCTGGGAGGAGTTCGAGGCAGTCGAGCTCCGGGTCGGCACGGTCGTTTCGGCCGAGGTGTTCGAAGAGGCGCGCGTGCCCGCGTATCGGATCACGGTGGATTTCGGCCCGGAAGTGGGAGCCCTCGCGTCGAGCGCGCGCGTGACGGATCTGTACGAACCTGCCGACCTCATTGGCCGGCAGGTGGTGGGTGTCGTGAACTTTCCCTCGAAGCAGATCGGCCCGATGATGTCGCAGTGCCTGATCACGGGGTTTTATCGCGAGGACGGGGCCGTGGTGCTCGCCGTCCCCGAGCGGGAGGTGGCTGATGGCTCGAAGCTGGGGTAAGGGCTTCGTCGGGACAGTGGCGATGATGTTGATGGCGACCGGGGCGGCGGCGGGCCAGGTCGGCACTCAGGAGCTTCTGACCCGCCCGCCGATCCCGCCCGACCACGAGATCCGATACGGCGATGGGCCGCGTCACGTCGCACACCTTCGGCTACCCGACCGGCCCGGCCCCCACCGCGTCCTGATCGTCATACACGGCGGGTGCTGGCTGTCTTTCGCGGATCTTCGACACCTCGACGAGTTGAACGAAGAGCTCACCGCGTCCGGCTGGGCGACCTGGAGTGTCGAGTACCGGCCAATCGACGAGCAGGGCGGGGGTTGGCCCGGGACGTTCCTCGACGTGGCCGGTGGCATCGACCATCTGAAGATCATCGCGGACGATCACGACCTGGATCTCGATCGCGTGGCCGTGCTCGGTCACTCGGCGGGCGGACACCTGTCCCTCTGGGCCGCGGGCCGCGCTCGTATCCCGGAAGGTTCCGAGCTCTATCGCCCCGATCCAGTCAGGCCGCTCGCGGCGGTCAGCCTGGGCGGACTCGGCGATCTGGAGGCGTTCCACGCGGCGAACGTGCCGACGTGCGGTCCGGACATCATCCCGCGACTTCTGGGCGGCACGCCGGAGGAGCACGACGACCACTACGTCCAGGGGTCCCCGGCGCGTCTCCTGCCGCTTGGCGTTCCGCAACTCCAGATCACCGGCTCCGACGACGGTGCCGTTCCGCCACGGTTCGCGAACGCGTACGACGAGGCGGCAGAGCAGGCGGGCGACCCGGTCGAGACCATCATCCTCGATGGTGCCGGCCACTTCGACGTCGTCGCCCCGTGGTCTCCGCTCTGGCCCCAGGTCAAATCCGCCGTGTTGCGGTTCCTCGAGGAGGCCGTGCCATGACTCCGCGCTGGTCGAGACCTCGTGCCGGAGTCGTCTCAGCCTGGCTCTTCACGCTGCTGGCGGGCTGTTCATCTCCCGAGTCGGGCGCGGGCCGTCTCGAGCGGACCGAATCCGAGGCGACCGCCGTCCGGGCGATCGCGCCCTCGGAGGGGTCGATCGCGGTGCCTGGCGGCAACGTGTGGTACCGGGTGGTCGGCGAGGGCGACGGCGTCCCACTCCTTCTTCTCCACGGGGGTCCGGGCGCCGGAAGCCGCGGGTTCGAGCCCTTCGAGGCGTTGGGGGCCGACCGCCCCGTCGTCTTCTACGACCAGCTGGGCGCCGGGCGGTCCGAGAAGCCGAGCGACACGAGCCTGTGGACTATCGAGCGGCATATCGCGGAGATCGACGCGGTGCGCGACGCGCTCGGCCTCGACGAAGTCCACATCCTCGGCCACTCGTGGGGGTCGATGCTCCTCATCGAATACCTGCTGACGGACCCGGCCGGGGTCCGGAGCGCCACCTTCGCGAGCCCACTGTTCAGCACCGCACGCTGGCTGGCCGACGCCAAACGACGCGTGACGGAGCTGCCCCAGGAGCTGCAGGACGTCATCGAGGTGCACGAGACCGCCGGGACGACCGACAGCCCCGAGTATATGGGGGCGGTAACGGCCTTCTACCAGCGCTACCTGCTGCGGACGGACCCCTGGCCGCCTCTCATGACGCAGACGATGGAGGAGTTCGGCTACGAGGTCTACGCCTACATGTGGGGTCCGAGCGAGTTCACGGCGACCGGCACGCTCGAGACCTGGGATCGCATGGACGCCCTGCCGGGTCTGGGTCTGCCGACCCTTTTCACAGTAGGCGAATTCGACGAGACGTTCCCGGAGACGGTCGCGGACTATGCGAGCCGGGTCCCCGGCGCACGGTTCGAGGAGATCCCGGCAGCGGCGCACATGACGATGCTGGACGCGCCGGAGGCCAACGTACGGATCATGCAGGAGTTCCTTCGGAACGTCGAAGGGCGTTAGTCTCATGAAGTGCCCGCGGCCGCCAGGCGTGACCGCGGGACCGCCGGGTACGTCTGCAGGCAGGGGCCTCGGGGGCCCGGGCGGTGGGGCGAGGAGGACGTGCGGTGATGGGAACGCGTGCTATCCGGATCGTGTCGATCGCGACGGCCGTTGCAGGATGCGCCGGCGGGGCGAGGCCGACACCCGTCGCCCCAAACGAGGAGCCCCGGGACCCGTCGACTGACCATCGGGCCACGGAGGATCCAGCCCGGTCAGGTCCCGGGGGGACCGGTGCTCGACTCGAAGGCGGCTGCGGGTTCGCACCGACCGCTCTCACCCCTAAGTACCTGCTGCCCTTCCCCGAGGGCGAACTCTTCACGCTGACCCAGGGCAATTGCGGCCGCGCTTCGCACGCGGGTCGCTTCCGGTATTCCTTCGACTTCGAGATGCCCATCGGGACGCCGGTCATCGCCGCCCGCGACGGGGTCGTGTTCACCGTCCGCGGCGACCGTTCGGATGGGACGGGACGGGTCGGCGACGAGAACTTCATCATCCTCGAGCATGAAGACGGCGAGTATTCCCGTTACATCCACCTGACGCGTGCCGGGGTCTTCGTCCTCCGCGGGCAGGCGGTGAGTCGCGGCGACACGATCGGCCTCTCGGGGCATTCCGGACGGAGCGCGTTTCCGCACCTCCACTTCGATGTGGCGGAGGCGTGCCGGGCCGGACCCTGTCAGACCGTCCCGAGTGCCTTTCTGAACGCAGAGCCCCCGATCCCCTCGGAACGCCGGACCTACTCCGCCCGCGGAGGCTCGAGGTGATCGGACGCCACTTCATGCGGCTGTTCGAGCGCGGCCCGATTCGAGACGTCGACTCGGAGGGTCGTTCGCAGACCATCGGCATACTCGCGCTGGGGTCCATGGCCGGGATCGTCATGGGTGCGGCGCTGGGCTTTTTACTGTTCCGGTGGAACCCCCTGATCGGGGCCATCGTGCTCGGCATTCCGTTCGCTTCAGGGATCTGGGCTTCGACGGAGTTCATCGTCCGGAACGCGGGCGTCGTCGCGGGGCAGATATATACGCCGTCGGGGGGTTCGACCCCCTACCTCGGCGAGCTCTCGCAGGAGGAGACGCTGATCATCCGCGGGTTGCTCGACGAGGCGGTCGAGGCCCTCGAGGCTCGAGCCAGAGACCACCCGAACGACCCGCGCGCCCCGCTCCGACTGGCGGAGCTCCACCGCGACGAGACGCGGGATCTCGTCGAGGCCGCCGCCTGGTTCAGACGCGCGGCGGCGGTCCCGGGCATCGGCAGGGACGCTCAGCGGCAGATCCTTAGAGAGCTGGTCGAGCTGTGCCGGGATCGTCTGGGCCGTCCCGAGCTCGCGGCCCCCGCCCTGCGCCGGGCTGCCGACGTGCACGCGGGGGACAGACTCGGCCATTGGGCTACTTCGGAGCTTCGCGCGCTGCGCGAGGCCGGCGAGGCGTAGTCAGCCGGGCAGTGCCGCCCCCCTACAATCCGTCGAGCTCGGCCTCCAGCGCCGACTGGTGTCGGGCGAGTTCCCCCAGCTCATCGGCCGGCAGGACCGGGTAGCGCAGATCGAGCGCCTCAAGCTGGTCCCGGATGATCTTCGCCACCGTGAGCCTCATGAACGGCTTGCTGTCCGCGGGGATCGCGTACCACGGTGCGTGCGGCCGGGAGGTCGCGTCGAGGGTGTCCTCGAATGCCGCCATGTAGTCGTCCCAGTGCTCGCGCTCGGCGACGTCGCCGCCGCTGAACTTCCAGTTCTTGTCCGGACGGTCGATGCGACGGATGAACCGCCGGGCTTGCTCGTCCTTCGAGACGTTGAGCCAGAACTTGAGGAGTACCGTGCCGTTTCGGGCGAGGTGCAGCTCGTGTTCGCGTATGGACTCATACCGCTCCCGCCACAGGGCGTCGAGGTCCGGCACACGCGGGAGTCGTTGACCTCCCAGGAACTCGGGGTGGACGCGTACGACCAGGACTTCCTCGTAGTAACTGCGGTTGAAGACGCCGATTCGCCCCCGCTCCGGGAGTCTCTTTGCCGTACGCCACAGAAAGTCGTGATCTAGCTCCTGTTTCGACGGGGCCTTGAACGAAAAGACCTGGAAGCCCGCCGGGTTCACGCCGGTGGTGACCGCTCGAATGGTCGAGTCCTTCCCGGCCGCGTCGATCGCCTGGAAGACGAGCAGCAGGGAGTAACGATCCGCGGCGTACAGTCGGCGCTGCGCCTCCGCGATCTCGGCCACGACCGAGGAAAGCTCCTCCTTCAGAGAGGCGCGTTCCGGCGCGTCGGCCGGCGGCGCCGTCGCGGCTTCCGCCGCTCGAAACCCCCCGGTGAAGCCGACCCGGTAGGGGCTCTCCGGACAGCCGTAGTCGAACACCCCTGAACTCACAGCCCTAGAACCGCGACGAGAAGAGCCAGATGTCCGCCCTGGCCCATTCACGCTCGAACCGGGCCTTCACCTCTGCCGCCTCCGCGTCCTTGCCCTGCGCCTCGAGCGCCTGGTAGAGACCGAACAGCGACCACCCGGAGTTCTCGTGATCCTCTAGTGCGTCCTCGAAGACGGCCTGGGCTTCGGCCGCCCGATCGGCGTCGAGCAGGATGGCCCCGAGCACCTGTCTGGTCGGCAGGTGCCAGGGCTCCGGCTCATCGTACGTCAGGCCGTCTTCGACCTCGACGGCCGCCCGGAGGGTGGCGATCGCCTCGTCCACGCGACCGGCGGCAAAGGCGATCTCTCCGGCGAGAAGACCGCGCGGCACCTGGAGCAGAACGGCCTGGTCGTGGAAGCGGAAGCGAGCCTCCCCGACCGTCGCCCTCAGCTCGTCGATGCGCGCCAGCTCTTCCTCCGCGGCCGCGGCGTAGCCCCGGCGCAGGTGCGCCATCCCGCGAGCGTAGCTCCACATCGACTGCTGGAACGCGTCGTCCTCCGGCTCGCCGGTGAGTGCCAGCACTTCGTCCCAGCGTCCGAAAATCGAGAGGGTCGCGGGGTGATACCAACCCCACGACGACTGGATCTTGCTCAGGTCCTTCGCGGCCTGCACGGCGACCGCGCTCTGTCCGTCCAATACGGCGGCGAACAGCAGCATGTGGAGATTGTGGCTCGGGTAGACTCCCGGTGGCCCACCGTGATCCGCCTTCTGGTCGGCATGCCACGCGCGCTGGTTCGAGCGGACGGCATCGCTGTACCGGCCGATGTTCATGTAGATGTGGGACGGCATGTGGCGAATGTGGCTCACGGCGATCTGGTCGCCGAGGTAGTCGGCGCAGTCCTCGGCGAGACTCGGGTCCTGCGAACCCTCGACCAGATGGATGTAGAGGTGACACGCCCCCGGGTGCCGGATGTCGGCGGCCAGAACACCTTCGAGAATCGGCAGGATCACCCTTACGTCGTCGGCGTGCAGATCGACATCGCCACGGCGGGGACGAAGCAGCATGAGGGCTTCGGCGCGCAGGGTCTGGACGTCCAGATCGTTCGGGAACCGCTCTGCGACCTCACCCATCGCCCGCGCGTAGAGGGTATCGAGGCTCTTTCGCCGCTCCGCTGCCGGTTCCGCGTCGTAACGCACTTCGAACGCCGCGATCAGCGCCCGCTCGACGTCGCTCGCACCCTCGCTGTTCTCCTTCGCCTTCTGGATGGCCGCATGGGCCCGTCGCTCGCGTCCCGGCGCCATCCCGCCGTTCAGGTACGGGCTGAGTGCCCAGGCCTCGCCCCAGTAGCACGCGGCGCAGTTCGGGTCCGCCGTCTGTGCCGCCTGGAACGACTCCGCCGCCGGGCCAGTCCCGAACGCGTACATGAGGAGGAGGCCCTGATCGAAATAGGCCTGCGCCTCGTCCGACGACGTCACGATGGGTCGATTGTATGGTCCCAGGCCCTCGTAGAGCGGGATCTGCTCCGGCGCTTCGTCGGCCATCGCGCCGGGGACGGGCGCCGTCTCGACGGTCGCCGTGCGGCCCCCGCCACATGCCGTCGACAGTCCGAGTGAGAGGATCGCCGCGGTACGGAACAATTGGTTCATTTCGCCCTTCCGGAGGTCTTGGAGTCGGGCGGGAACATTCTGACGGCCCGGCGCGGAGGTCAACCGGGTGGTCCGGGCGCCCTCCGTTTGCTCAGGCGCCTTCGTACGCCGTCCGGATCCAACCGACCAGCTCGGAGTCGACTTCCTCGGTAGCGCCGAGTCGCACGCGGTGCGTGACCATCCCCTTGCCGCTCTGCAGGCGGCTCGTCGTCTCGTGGCCCTTCAAGTTCAGGCCGACCTCGACCGCGGTGTTCGTCGCCGGACCCACGGTGGCGAACTGCTTGTTCCGGCGAAGGCTCACATACGCCTTCTTCGGCGATACTTCCACGTCCCCGCCAAGACGCCGTACCTCGGCGATGATCGCGTCATACACGGGTCGCAGGTGCTCCTTCTTCCCCGTGTACTGCGCCGCGACCGGATCGGCCGAGTCGCCGTCGCCGCTGTTCCGGTCCCGGAAGTCGTGCACGATGAAGTTCGCGAAGCCGTGGGTCACCCCATGTTCGGTCTTCAGGTACTTCACCAGTTCGCCGTGCTTCTCCAGACCCGCGCCGGACAGAACCACGAACCAGTCCTCCGCCGTACGCCCGGTCTTCTCGAGGAGGTTCTCTCGCACCTTCGCGGCCGTCTCTTCTGGTGACGCCATCTCTATCCTCCAGCTCCTATTCGTGCGTCGCCCGGCTCTCGCACGTCACCGGCTTGTTGCGTCAGACCGGCCTCCCGGTGCCTCCACCGCTCGAGCAGATCCACTGCGTTCGGCGCCATCGTCGTCTTCGGCATCATCCACATCATCTTGTTCATCAGTGAGTAGGTGAGGCGCATCTTGAGCGGGATCTGTCCGGTCTCGACCTCGGCTTTGAGCAGCCGCAGGATCTCTCGCCAGCCGCCAGCAGACTTCTCGGGCGCCTTGTGCTCCTCGGTCCACCCTTCGTGCGTCACGGTGACGCGGCAGCCGTCGTCGATCGATTCGAGATTCCAGGTCACCAGCGTAGGCGGCTCGTCCTTCGACGTGAACATGTACGTGTGCTGGAGCATGGTCGGCGGATCGACGTCGATCACGCGTCCGATCACGAAGATCCGCTTGCGATCGGGGCTCAGGTACTTGACCGGGCTGCCCGGCTCGAGGTCGGTCTCGAGGATCGTGTTGTAGAGCGGTCTCTGGATGGAGCCCGTCTTCGTGATCTCGTCCCAGACGCGATCCACGGGCGCCTTGATGTCGATCGAGACCATATGCTCGATACCCTGACTCGTGGCCATTGCTCTCCCTCGTTTCGTTTCGCGACCGCGCACGCGGCCCCGGACGTCGTCATCCGGCCTTTCCGAGGCCGACGGACTCGGAGTCCTCGCCCTCGTCCTCCCCCGACTCCAACTCCTTCTTCAGGTCGACCAGCGACTCGGCCCACGGTTTCCGCATCCGATCGATCCATCGATCGGCGATCCGCTGGATCGGAACGGGATTGAAGTGGTTGATCGTCACTCTGCCCAGCTTCTGCCGAACCACGAGGTCGCCTTCTTCGAGTACTCCCAGATGCTGCATCACCGCGAAGCGCGAGAGGGCCGGAAATCGCTCGGCCAGCTCGCCCGTCGGAAGCGGACGGACCTTCAGGACGTCCAGGATCTCGCGGCGCACGGGGTTTGCCAGCGCCCGCCACACGAGGTCCAGACCGTCGATCGAAGAAGGTCGTTTCGCTTCCATAGGTGATAATATTATCACCTATGTGCCGACTGTCAATCTCCCGGTGAAGGGGGCGGAAAAAAACGCGCCGAACGAGGAAGTCCGGCGCGTCCTGGAGGGGCGTCTCTGGCGGGGGCGTTTCGGCCCCGGTCTACCCCGTCGGGGCGGCCCTCACACGGTGGGGCCGGCCCCGCACACTTCCGGCGGGCAGTCGTCCTCGTACTCCTTGAAGTTTTCCACAAAGAGCCCGGCCAGGCGACGCGCCCTCTCGTCGTAGGCGTGCTTGTCGGCCCACGTGTCGCGCGGTCGCAGGATGTCGCTCGGGACGCCCGGGACATCGGTGACCACGTGAATGCCGAATACCGGATCCGGCTCGGTGGGTGCGTCGGCCAGCACACCCTGGTGAATCGCGTCCACCATGGCCCGGGTGTACGGCAGGTTGATACGCGAGCCTACTCCGAACGGGCCACCGCTCCAGCCGGTATTCACCAGCCAGGCGTTCGTGCCATGGGTCCGCATCCGCGCGGCGAGCATCTCGGCGTAGCGCGCCGGGTGCCAGACCAGGAACGGACCGCCGAAGCAGGGCGAGAACGTCGCCTCCGGATCCGTCACGCCGACCTCCGTGCCGGCGACCTTCGCCGTGTACCCGCTGATGAAGTGATACATCGCCTGCTCGGGCGTGAGCTTGCTCACTGGAGGGAGCACGCCGAAGGCATCCGCGGTCAGGAAGATCACATCCGTTGGGTGGCCGGCAACGCAGGGGATCTTCGCGTTCGCGATGTACTCGATCGGATAGCTGCCTCGCGTGTTCTGCGTCAGTGACGAGTCGGACCAGTCTACCGCGCGGTCGTCGCACAGGCCGACGTTCTCGAGCACGGTGCCAAACCGGATGGCGCGGTAGATGTCCGGCTCCTTCTCTTCTGACAGATCGATCGTCTTCGCGTAGCAACCGCCCTCGATGTTGAACACCCCGGTATCCGTCCAGCAGTGTTCATCGTCACCGATCAACAACCGGTTCGGATCGGCCGAAAGCGTCGTCTTTCCGGTGCCGGACAGCCCGAACAGGATCGAGGAGCTGGTCGAGTCCGGGTCCGCCGTCGCCGAGCAGTGCATGGAAAGCACGCCGCGCTTGGGCATCAGGTAGTTCATGATCGTGAAGACGCCCTTCTTCATCTCGCCGGCGTACTCCGTACCGAGAATCGTCGCCTCGTTGTGGGCGAACGAGATGTCGACGCTGGTGGGCGAGGTCACACCCTCCACCGACTCGTCGGCCGACTGCTGACCCGCGTTGTAGACCACGAAATCCGGCTCGCCGAAGCCGGCGAGCTCATCGGCGGTCGGTCGAATCAGCATGTTGTGCATGAACAGGGCGTGGTACGGCCGGGAGCAGATGATCCGGACGTTCAACCGGTGCGCTGGATCCCAACCCGCGAAGCCATCGATGACGTACAGGTGGTCCCGAGCGTTCAGAAAAGCGCGCGCTCTCTCCCGATTCTGTTCGAATGAGGCGGGCTCCAGCGGGAAGTTGACCGGTCCCCACCAGACGTCGTTCTCCGTCTCCGGGTCCTTGACGACATGCTTGTCGTTCGGCGAACGACCCATCTTCGCTCCGGAAAACGCCACGAGGGCGCCGTTGTCGGCGAGTCTTGTCTCCGCCTCACCCCCACCGAGGGCCTGTTCGTATAGCAAGGCCGGCGGCGGGTTTCTCGTCACATTTGTGACAGTGATCCCGTGCGCGCTGAGGTCCAGGGTCTTGGTTTCCGCTTCTGCTGTCGCCATATGGATAGGTCCCTCACACGCCGCCGAGGCGGCTTCGAGTGGTCTCTCTCGATTCCAGAGCAGTCGATAAAGTTAGGCGGACATTCGAGAGATTTCTACCGTGCTCCGGAGAACTTCAGATGAAATCCCGCCGATCGCCCGAATCGTCCTGCCGCACGTTCGCGGTCTCCCGCCGAGGTACATCGGCGGCTTTGTTCCTTTTTGCATGCGTCATGCCCGGAGCGGTCACCGCCCAGGAGGATCTCCCGCCATGGCAATGGCCGGAGGAGCGGATTTTTGCTGAAGTAGAGCGGGTCCGCGCCGGTCGGTCGCTAAATCCCGACTCCTGGCCCGGAGGCGCCAGGGTCGCCGTACTGCTGTCGTTCGACGTGGACAACGAGACAGTTTGGCTCCGGAACGGCGACACGAACGTGGGCGGATTGTCCCAGGGCGAGTACGGGTCCAGGGTCGCCCTGGGACGCGTCGTCGACCTGCTCGACGAGTTCGACATCGCCGCCTCTTTCTTCGCGCCGGCGATGAGCTTCACGCTGGCGCCCCATCAGGTGGGTCTCATCCAGGCGTCTGGCCTCCACGAGATCGGGATTCACGGCTGGATCCACGAGCGAAACAACCAGCTGCCAGCGGACGAGGAAGAACGCCTGCTCCGCATGGCGCTGGACCGCATGACCGAACTCACGGGATCGCGACCGGTCGGCTACCGCGCGCCTTCCTGGAACTTCAGCAACGCGACGCTCGACATCCTCCGAGAGCTCGACTTCCTCTACGATTCGTCTCTCATGGCGGACGATCGGCCCTACGAGATCATGGCGAACGGCGAACCGACAGGGTTGGTCGAGCTTCCCGTGGACTGGATCCTCGACGACGCCCCGTTGTTCAATCCTCTGGGAGACCGGTACGCGAGCCCGAGGGAGGTGCTACAGGTCTACAAGGACGAGTTCGACGTGGCCTACGAGGAGGGCACGATGTTCCTCCTCACGATGCACCCGCACTACATCGGCCATCGGTCGCGGATCGTGATCCTGCGCGAGTTGATCGAGCACATTCGGTCGAAGCCCGGCGTGTGGTTCGGGACGCACCGCGAAGCCGTCGAGTGGGTGAAGGCTCAGGCGGGCATGCGTTAGTCCGGCGGCGAGCCGGACGGTGGCGAGCCTCTGAGACTCGCGGAAGGCGGGACTAACACGAGGAGTCTAATCGGGTTTCCTCGGATTGCGCGGTCACCCTATCGTTGGTGCGTCGAGCGCCGGACGGGGGGGGTGGAGGCATGGAGGAGTGGATCAGGGGTGCGCCGCAGGGCGCGCCGACGGTGCTGCTCGTGACCGCGGATCGTGAGGGCAGCCTGAGGCTCGCAAAGCACCTGCGGGAACGCGACTGGACCGTGGTCTTTGCCGCGGACGGTGTGCAGGGGCTGCAGCTGGCGATCCGTGAACAGCCGGACGCCGTGGTACTCAGCATGCAGCTTCCGGCCGGCGGCGGGCGGGCGGTGATCGAGAGGTTGCGGCGTAGCCTACATACGACGGCTACGCCGGTGATCGCGATGGCCCGTAACGGCGTCGATTGCGAGTCTGCCCTCGAGGCTGGGGCTCAGGCCTGCCTTGAAGACCCCATCGACCCTGAGGCCCTCGTCCACGCGCTGCATAGAGTGAGCGGGAGGGGGGTCGTCGTAACGCACGCTCCGGAGGGCGCGATCGCGAATCCGGAGCGATTGACCGCCCTGGACGCCACGGGGCTCCTCGACGCCGAGGTCGACCCCGATCTCGACTGGCTGACGACGATCGCGGCAGGCACTCTCGGCGTGCCCGTGGCGCTCCTCTCGCTGGTAGATCGGGATCGCCAGTTCTTCGCGACACACGTCGGCCTTCCCGAACCCTGGGCGACGGCGCGTCAGACCCCGCTCTCGCATTCCTTCTGCCAGTGGGTCGTCTCGGGCAGAGAACCGGTCATGGTCGAGGACGCCCGCCAGCATCCAGTGCTCAAGCACAATCTGGCCGTGCGGGACATCGGCGTCATCGCGTATGCAGGAGTGCCCATGGCCACGGCCTCGGGACAGCACATCGGGTCGTTCTGTGGGATCGACACGCGCCCGCGAGTCTGGTCCGATCGGGACCGCGAGACACTGAGCGACCTGGTGGCTGTGGCGGGTGCGGTGCTCACGATTCGAGACGTGGATTCTGCCGGCGATGTCGCCGGCGACCCGGATGAGGCGGTACGGGTCGTCACGGACGGCATCCGCGCAGCCAGCAAGGTGCTTCGACGGGAGCGAGATGCGCTCGAGCCGGACCAGACCGCTCATCTCCTGTCCGCGCTGGATCGGATGAACGACGCGCTTGCAGTTCTCATCGGAACTCTGCGCACGGGACCCGAGTCGGCGTCCGCGGTTCCCTCCCCGAGCCGGAAGAGAGCGACCGGCTGATCGAGATCTGACGTCGCCGTCGTCGGACGCGGAGGCCCCACACCGTAGGCCTTGCCGCCAGATGGCCGCTCGCATGATCGAGCTCGCCGCCGAACAGCCCGGCTTTCTCGGCATCGAGAGCGCCCGCGGCGACGACGGGCTCGGTCTCACAATCTCGTACTGGGAGAGCGAAGAGGCGATCGCGGCCTGGAAGCGAAACGCCGAGCACCAGACGGCGCAGTCGCGGGGACGCGAGCGGTGGTACGCCGCATACGAGGTCCGGGTGGCGAAGGTGGAACGCGCCTACGGTTTCGTGAGTCCGGAGCGCTGACGATCAGACCAGCAGCGGATCCGAAATGATCTCGACGAGCGCGGGACCCTCGTGTTCGATCGCCCGCGTCAGCGCCTCGTCGAGCCCCGAGCGATCCGTTACCCGAATCCCGAGCGCCCCGCAGTTATCCGCGTATTTGGAGAAGTCGGGGTTGTGGAGCGACGTCTCCCAGACGTCCCAGTTTCCGGCCCTCTGCTCCTTCGAGATCTTCCCGAGCTCCCGGTTGTGGAGCAGGACGTGCGTGATGTCCATGCCGTACTTCACCGCCGTCGTGAGCTCGCCCATGTACTGACCGAACCCGCCGTCCCCGGACACCGAGATCACCTTCCGCCCCTTGAACAGCGGGTCATCCTCCTGCGTCGCGACCCAGGCGCCCAACGCCGCTGGCAGCGCGAACCCGATCGAGCCCAGATATCCGGACATCAGCACGGACTGCCGGCTACACTCGAAATAGCGCCCGAACGAGTACGTGTTGTTCCCGACGTCGACGGCGATGATCGCATCTTCGGGCACGGTTCGGTTCATCGCGGCGAAGATCGCCGGCGATCCGACACCGTTGTCGCCGGTCTCCCCTTCCCTGCGCTCCTTCTCCGCCCTCCAGATTTGCCAACGGGTCGCGACGTCCCCGGCCTGGTCTGCGTTGGTCATCTGCCCGTCCAGGATCTCACGAAGCCGTCCGATCGTGGTCCCGATCTCGCCCCACACCGGCACGTCGACGGCGTGGAATTTCCCGAGCGCCATCGGATCGTAGTCCACCTGGACCGTGGTCTTCTTCGGGGTGATCCCCGTGTGGTTGCTGAAGCTCGCTCCGAGAACGAGCAGCAGATCCGCCTCGTTCATCAACCAGCTCGCGATCGGGGTTCCGCTCCGTCCGAGCACGCCACCGGCGAGCGGGTGCGAGTCGGGGATCTGGCCTTTCGCCTTGAAGGTCGTCAGGACGGGGATCTCGAAAGACTCGGCGAACTCGATCACGGAAGCCATCTGGAAGCGGGCGCCGTGTCCGACGATGATCACCGGCCGACTGGCCCCCGTGAGCGCGTAGACCGCGTCTTCGAGGGTGTCGTCGGACGGCTCGATCGCCCGGTCGGGGACTCGTCCATCGGGGCTCCCGGCCCGACCCGAAGCCGGCCAGGGGATGTTCTGCACCTCGTTTGGGAAGATCAGGTGCGAGACGCCGCGGTTCAGGATCGCGGACTTGCACGCCAGGTTGGCCAGCTCGGCGTGGCGGCTGTCGGGGAGCACGGTTTGAGACCACTGCGCCACCTTCCCGAAGGCCGCGCTCAGGTCGACCTCCTGGCACGCAC
>Ga0224508_10000553_pt1 | contig 36432 bp, 39 predicted proteins | sample SF_Jan12_sed_USG_4_FD_170157 | JGI IMG/M metagenome (GOLD analysis project Ga0224508, IMG submission 170157) | Sediment microbial communities from San Francisco Bay, California, United States - SF_Jan12_sed_USGS_21 | ecosystem: Environmental > Aquatic > Marine > Sediment | place: USA...
GACCCGGATTATTGCTACTCGTCGCAGCATGGCCCGATGGTAGCGGCGATGATTGCCGGCGACCCTCACCGAACTGATCAAGCCCCTGGATTCGTAAAAACGCAGGGCCGAGGTGGCAACGCCGCTGCGTTGCGCTGTATCACCGATCGTCAGAAACTCTCGCGAATGTGCCATGTTTTTGATCACCTGATATTTGTACTTGACTTAAAGTTAACTTTAACTTTTATACTATTGTCAAATTTTTTGTATCCTGCAGGGTGGTTGTCATGACACAAGCGTTGAAACAAGACGATATTGATGAACGGAACTGGCAGCGGTTGATATCCCTGACCGAACTGAAGCCCGAGTCGGTCAAACTGGTGCGGGTTGCAGGTAAACAAATTGCCGTATTCAATACTCCAGATGGCATCAGGGCCTGCGACAATCGTTGCCCCCATGAAGGCTTTCCCCTGTCTGAAGGCAGCCTGTCACCGGACTGTATTCTGACCTGCAACTGGCATAACTGGAAATTTAACCTCGACACCGGCGACAACCTCTTTGGTGGCGATCGATTGCGAACCTATCCGCTCGAGGTTCGCGGTGAAGAGGTCTGGATTGATATTACCGACTTGCCCTATCAGCAAAGATATACAGCGATTATCGACAGCCTGCATGATGCCTTCGACGACTACAGTTACGACCGTATCGCCCGAGAAATTGCGCGCCTGGTACGCCTGGGCGCCGATCCGTTTGACGTGCTGCGACTGGCCATCGACTGGTCATGGCAGAAAATGGAGTTTGGCTGGACCCACGCCTACGCCGGCATGGCAGACTGGATAATCCTGTATGAAGAAAACCGGCATAACGAAGAGTTGAAGCTGGTCTGCCTGGTCGAAAGCGTCACCCACGTCGCCTACGATGTTCTGCGTGAACGTGAATATCCGTTTACCGAAAAGGCTTCCGCGTTTGATGCTTCAACTTTTGTCGATGACATCGAGGCGGAAAATGAAGCTGCCGTGGTAGCGGCCATACGTGGTGGCATCCGTGACGGGTTATCTTTTTCCGACTTTGAACCAGCGCTCTCGCGAGCGGCGCTTCTGCATTATAACGATTTCGGGCATGCACTGATCTACGTCACCAAGGCCGGTAAGCTTATCGAATCTCTCGGTAACAGCGTGATGGAACCCCTGTTACTGTCGCTGGTAAGAGAATTTATCTATGCCTCACGCGAGGACAAGATTCCGGAATTTCGCGCTTACGGTACCCAGCTGGAAAAATGGGGTCAGCACCAGCAGCAAATACCCGAGGCCAGCCTGTGGCGGCACAAGGGGATTAACAAGTCGATGAAAGCCGCGGTCGCCTGCAGTGGCAATCCACCTGAAGATATTTACCAGGCACTGCTGATTGCAAATGCGATCAACCTGCTGAGTTTTGATATTGAGCAGCAGGAAAAGATTCGCGTCCCGGTTTCCGGCAACGTGGGATGGCTTGATTTTACGCATGGTCTCACCTTTGCCAATGCTGCCAGGCAGCAGTGCTCGCGCCACCCGGAATTGTGGCCGCAGGCGCTGCTGCAAATGGCATGTTTCAACGGTCGCAATGCCGGATTTACCACCCGTGAACTCTATCTGGAAAGCTGGAAAGCGGACGATCTCGAGGGCAGGTTAAATCAGCTACTGGAACGGGTATTGGATCACGGCCAGGCGGAACACATCGTCTCGGTGCATTTGCTGAAAACCGCGCTGGCAGTGCGAGATGAAATCAATAATCTTGAGCCCGAGGATGCCGAAATTCTGGTCGCGGGACTAACTCGTTTCTTTGAGTCACCACTTAAGCGTAGACAGGCCAGGCGGACCGCTTACCAGTCTCTGAAATTCGTTGCCAAAGAGTAAATTTGGAATTACGTAAATCGGCGTATTTCTATTCAGCTCGCAACACTTACCGGCACGATGGTTCCCGTGAGTGTGTCGGCAATGAAGCCCGCGTGATTAGAAACCCGGGCAAAACACTGGTAGCATTGGGCCGGTATATATAGCGTCTCCAGGAGTGAGCAACATGAGATCGTTAAAGCTGGTGCTGCAAATGACCACGGTCCTGGTTTTGTGTTTCCCCTTCATTAGCTCAGCTGATCAGACTGACCAACGCCTCGACGGACTTTTTCAGACCCTGCAAACCAGTCAGGACGCCGAGGTATTGTTGGAGGCCGAGGCCACCATATGGGAAATATGGTATGAAAGTGGCAAAGAAGCAATCGATAACCTGATGCTGGAGGCAGCACAGCTGGTTCGTGCTGGTGATCTTGCCGCTGCGGAAGCGGTTTATACAATGGTCATCGAGGAAGTGCCCGGTTTTTCAGAGGGCTGGAATCGGCGTGCCACGGTGCGTTTCTATCAGCGTGATTATGATGGTTCGCTCGAAGATATCGAGCAGACACTGAAACTCGAACCCCGGCATTTTGGTGCTTTCTGGGGACTGGGCATGATACTGGGTTCCCAGCAAGATTTTGAACGTGCGATTATCGCCTTCGAACGCCTTTTGGAAATCAAACCTAATGCGAACGATGCGCGTCCCCGCATCGAACTACTGAAACAGGAACTGGCGAAACAGGCTGTTTGACTGCCACCAAATCCGCTACCCGGTTTCACTGCCGCAAGCCTATCACGTAACATGGTTAAAACACGGTATCAGGCTGTCGAGGTTGAAGCCTCCTTTAAAATGACGTCGGTTTGCTGTCGGCACTAAATGAAACCTGGTGAAGCAGATGAGTAACGCACTGAAAGCAGTATTGTTTTCAGCTTTTGTTTTTCCTGGAAGTGGGCACCTTTATTTAAGGAAAACCGCTCAAGGTGGCCTGTTGGTCATTGTTTCAATTGCCTGTGTCACGATATTGCTGTCCATCGCCATGGAAAAGGCACAACAAATCAGCGATAAAATCCTGAGTGGTGAAATTCCGCTTGATGTAACTCGCATCACCGAAGAAATAACAAGCCACGCCGCGACGGGTGGAACCCAATGGGCCGACATTGCAACCTACCTGCTGTTGGTCTGCTGGCTGGTCGGTATTGTTGATTCTTTCCGCGTCGGTCGCTTGAAGGATAAAGCCGACAATTCTGTCGACAAGGAGATTTAATCCGTGAAGCAGTCGTCACGGCCTGCGGCCAGGTAATCGGGTATCCGGGGAAGTTAAAGGTGGGTTTTGTTTAACAGGCTCGCACCCTGTTCATCGATAATTTGTTGTGCCTTGGCGATGGAATGATCGATGGCGGCCTGCAATTCTGCGTTTTGATCGGCACGGATAAACTGGATCCGCTTGATTTCGCCGTTTACTTCGCCACTGATAAAACCTGCGCTACGGTACTTGCCATCTTCGTTGATGGGCGCGGCTTCGATCGAAAACCCCTTGTAGTCAATTGGCTTTGAAGGTTCTGGTTGCCCCGAGCCGGCAGCACCGCTGAAAACTGATTTGAAAAAGTTACCGAGCCCCATAGTGCTGTCTCTTAGTGCCTGCGGAAATCACATCATAACAAAGCTGAAAATTACTGCATGTTGCGGTCATGCCAGACCTTGTATACCTCGTCCGGCCACTTCGACTGAAAGAAAGCAATCACCGCAAGAACCTCCTGGTCCGAGAGCTTGTCGCCAAATGCAGGCATAACGCCACCCAGTTTGATGCCGCCCTCTTTAATGGATCGGGCAAGTTGCGGAATCGAATGGTGCCAGGCATGGGCGCTGCCATCCAGGGGTGGGGGTGGATAGTTTCCATTCGCGTCCGTTTTCTTCCACTCTTTGGTGCCTTCGGCGTTGACGCCATGACAGACGGCGCAGTTTTGTTGAAACAGTTTGGCACCGTAATCAACTACGTCCTGGTTGAACCAGCGTTCGGTGGCCGCGACGTTAAAACTGGCGAGACATAAAAGTGAAACAATTCCATATTTGAAAAGGTCCATTATCTGGTCCTGAATAAATCTGGTGGCAGTTTTACTCCTGTATCGACTACAGGGTCAACAGGATTCGAGTAGCATTCCCTGAATTGCGTTGACTCTGTATATACTACAGGGTTTAAAGTATTATTACCGTTTTAGCCTGGAGTTTTAGTCGATGTTGACACGCGGAAAACTCGCCACCCAGACGGGGTGTAATATTGAAACCATTCGATACTACGAAACCATTGGATTGATTCCGGCACCGGCGCGGACTGCTTCAGGTTACCGTAGTTACGGCGATGAACACCTGCGCCGCTTGAATTTCATTCAACGTGCCCGGTCGCTTGGCTTTTCGAGCGAGCAAACCCGCGGACTGCTCGATTTAACCGAAGCCGGGGGCAACAAGACTCGCGCCGATGTGAAGTCTCTGACCGAGGCGCATATCGATGAAATAAGCCAAAAAATCAAGGATTTACAAAAGATAAAGAAACGCCTGAGGCAGATTTCCTCGTTTTGTGACGGTTCGGCAAAAAGTGCCAGTACCTGCCCGATTCTGGAATCGCTTTTTGACGATAACTAGTCATTTAAAAACTATCAACTCGATGCACCCGGGTGGTGATCCTGCCGTCGGCGTAGAGATTGAGGTGGCGGTACCCGGGAGCCTCGTTATCGATCGCGAATTCCTTGCTGTCCGGCTTGAATTGAACACAGCTCGAGGGGGTCGACATCCATTCGACGCCACCAATTGACTGCCGTGTTTCCTGGTGCACGTGACCCCATAAGACGCCCCTGATATTGTCATGTCGAGCAATATTCTCTCTCAGTTGGTCACTGTCGTGCAGTCCCTTCTGGTCAATCCATAAACTGCCTGTATCCAGTGCCTGGTGGTGAAGACAGACCAGGGAATGCTTTTCAGAATGGGCTCGCAGGCAGTCGTGCAGGAATTCAAGCTGGGTCTCGGAGACACGTCCGTACACTTCACCCCTGATCGTGGAATCGAGCAATACAATTTGCCAGTCAGCGATCAGTACGTGCTTCGCCGAATGAATCTTTTGGCCAATGAATCGTTCCTGTAAGATCTCGATATCATCGTGATTACCCGGCAACCAGAAAGTCGCAACACTCATGGCGTCAATTTTTTGTGCCAGGTAGTCATAGGATTCGGTGCTGCCGTCCTGTGAAAGATCACCGGTGGCAAGCAATAAATCCAGATGTCCACTATTTTCGATGACGGCCTTGCTGACCGCCTCGAAACTGTGCCGGGTATTCACGCCCTGCAGGCAGTTCTCAGCCTCCGCGAAAATATGACAATCCGTGATTTGCACCAGGCTGACAACCTCTGGTTCGACTGGCATGATTTGCTGTGGTTTCTCCATGACAGGTTTGCTCATAGTGAGACTATTTAAGCTCCGTTATTAAACACTTGCCAGTCCGCGATTTTTACTGGGCCTTAACCGATCACTGTGTATCGACCGTAAAGGGACTACCAATCGACGATAGCAACAAACGGTGTTAACGACAAACAAACCATCGCAATGTAAAAGCGTTCCCAATGTTTCCGGTTACTGGCATTATTGGCGAATAATGCAAACTACCGAAAAATTCAGATTCATACCCTACCGACGCCAGGATATCGTCGATATGTGCCTGCATGATAGCAAGCTGGAAACAGGCACCGATGATTTTCGGCAGCTCAGTTACATGCTGGACCAGGTATTTCATTTCGAATTTCACCAGGTCATCGAGGCGTTGAAGAATGCCTATGCGGATATTGACCCGGATGCCGATACCCGACGACCCGGATTCGATGCATCCGAAAATACCCCGCCCTTTGTTTCGTTGCTGGATGGACTGCTCGAAAAAGCCAACTACGAACGCGTAACTGAATCGGATTTAAACCGGGCGCTTTCCGAGTCGTCGTTGTTCAAGATTCGTTTGCATGTTGATTTCGATGATTTTTCCGAAGTGTCGCTATTTGCGCGCGGTCAATCGATCAGGACCGAGACGATTTCTTCGTGGTTTGGTTTGCGCAGCAACACAATCGAGTTCATCAACTATGATCGGGTCGTGGTTTACCTGCGAATTCGGGATGATTTTGAGCATTCGAATCTGGATTCAGATCTTTGTCGTGCCGGCGCAACCCTGCTCAAGTTGTTCCGCAACGTGCCGCGGGCGGACCTTGAAATGTTATTTCCGAATACCCGTGTGCGCATGCGCTTGATGGACAAGTTGTTGATCGGTATCCCGGCGGTCGTCAGTGGTGGTATCGTTCTGACTACCAAGCTCGGTGCGTCACTGGTGTTGCTGGGTTCGCTGTTCGGTTACTGGATGGGTGTCAGCAGCCAACCGGTCGAATTAAACCAGGCTGCAGTCGTAGCCCTGTTGGCGGGTGCCGCCGCACTGGGGGGTTACCTTTGGAAGCAGTTCAACAATTTCAAGAACCGGAAGCTTCGTTTCATGCAGGCGTTAACACAAAATTTGTATTTTAAAAACCTGGATAACAACGCGGGCGTGTTTCACCGCTTAGCGAACGATGCCGAGGAGGAGGAGTCCAAGGAAGCCATATTGGCGTATTACTTCCTGTTGGTTAGTTCTGAACCGTTAACCCGGTCGGAACTTGATCGCGAGATAGAGCGCTGGTTTGATTCCCGGTGGAACTGCGAGCTTGATTTTGAGATCGACGATGCGCTGCATAAGTTGCTTACCCTGGGCCTGGTCGAGAGATCTGGGGACAGGCTTACAGCCGTGTCGATAGAAACTGGTATACGGATCCTGGACCAGCGCTGGGATAATTATTTCGTACCGGCAAACTGATTTAGGCTAACATTGTCGTGACTGAATTCTGGATAAAGTTCTGTGTATCTCCTGATCGCCGCTAACGGCAAACTCTCGCTGGAAGACAGCGACAATATGCGTGCTTTTTCTATTGTCGAGGAAGAGAGCGGTTTAGCTGCGACGCGACTTTCTGCCATCGCGACACCGGCCGAGGAACAACATCACTGGCTCGATGCAAACGCCGTGGTAAAGCTTTCAGGACGCATGGATGATCAGCAATGGGTTGCCGGGTTCTGGGATATGCTCGCCAGGGTGGAAGCCTACGGCTATTCAGATATGAAAAAGAAACGAGTCAAGGCTCACGTGGACCTGGCCTGATGTTAAGGCCGATCTGCTTTTTACTGGTTGCCTTTTGTCTAACGGGTTGTGCCAGTCTCGTCAGTTCCGCCACCTCGAGGATGGCGGACAACATCACGCTCGCGATCCAGAACCAGGACGATCCCGCGACCGTGCGCGATGGAGCGCCAGCTTACCTGTTGATGATCGATGGCCTGGTCGAGGGGGATCCGGAAAGCACGGACCTGCTGCTGGCCGGGTCCAAACTCTACGGGTCCTATAGCACCGCCTTTGTCGATGACGAACCGCGCGCGCAACGCCTTGCCGACAAGTCGCTGTCGTATGCACGTCGGGCTCTATGTCTCGAAGCCCGCGAAATCTGCGAAGCCACTGCAAGCAAGCTGGATCAGTTTCAAGTCAGCCTGGCTGGGACGGGGAAAGGGGAACTCAAAACCCTTTACGGTTTTGCAGTCGCCTGGGCGAACTGGATTCAAACCAATTCCGCGGACTGGAATGCCGTGGCCGACCTGGCAAAGGTTACCGCACTGTTTGAACATTGCCTGACCATCGACGAGCGCTACGATGACGGGGGAGCGCATCTCTACCTGGGGGTAATCAAGTCGCTACGACCTGCGGCACTTGGTGGTGAACCCGAAATTGCCCGTGAGCATTTCGAAACTGCCATCGAATTTTCCGCGGAACAGAACCTGATGGCCAAGGTATTGATGGCAAAGCATTACGCCAGGAACGTTTTTGACCAGGAATTGCATGATTCGCTGTTGACTTCAGTACTGGCCGAAAATGTCGATTACCGTGGCTATGTACTGGCCAATTCCCTGGCAAAAGTAGAGGCCGAACGGCTACTTGCGGAATCCGGGGACTTTTTCTAAACGAAACTATTCGGACCAACCCGGCTCAAATTGTCGATATGGAACCTGATAAATGAACACACCAGCTAAAATTGCGAGCCTGACGCTGTTGCTGATTTTTTTCAGTGTTAGCGCTGATGCAAAGCGACTCAAAATTGCAACCCTGGCACCCGCTGGTACAACCTGGATGAAGGAAATGAAAGCCGGTGCCAATCTTATTGCAGAGCGCACCGGGGGCCGGATCAAATTGAAGTTTTACCCGGGCGGCGTAATGGGAAACGACCAGAGCGTGCATCGCAAGATCAAGATCGGGCAGTTACATGGCGGTGCGTTTACGCCGAGCGGTTTGGCGCAGGTGGACAGCAGCATACAGGCGTTGAGTCTGCCGATGATGTTCGAGTCGTTCGACGAAATTGACTACGTGCGTGCAAGAATGGACCCGGTAATGAAACAGCAAATGGAGGCAAAAGGTTTTGTATTGCTCGGAATCTCCGAGGGCGGGTTCATCAGAATCCTGTCCAAAAAGCCAATGCAGAACCTCGAAGCGATTCGTAACAGCAAGGTCTGGGTGCCGGCAGGTGACCGGGTCGGACAGATGGCGATGAGCGCGCTTGGTATCACGCCGATATCCCTGCCGATTTCCGATGTTTTTACCGGCCTGCAGACCGGGTTAATCGAAACGGTTACGGTAAATCCGACCGCGGCGATTGCGTTTCAATGGCACACCAGTACCTCCTATATGACCGAGGTGCCCATTACCTACCTGATCGGTGTAATAGCGGTACAGAAAAAGGCCTTCGATAAACTCACCCCCGGTGATCAGCAGATTGTGCGCGAAGAGATCGGCAAGGTTTTCAAACGCCTCGACAAGATCAATCGCAGCGATAACCAGGCGGCAAAGACCGCATTGCAAAACCAGGGTATTACCTTCGTCACCCCCGACCCGGGTGAAGTCGAACGCTGGCGCAGCATATCGAATCAGTCCATCGAAGAAATGGTCAAATCCGGAGTAGTTTCCAGTGAAATTGTCGACCAGGTCAGGGAACACTTACAAAGCTTTCGCGACAGCAAGTAATTGATGCAACCCTGGATATATCGGCTTCATCGTGCGGAGGATGCCTTGCTGGTCGTCCTGTTGAGCACGATGATTGTGCTGGCCGGAACACAGATTATATTACGTAATTTTTTCGATTCCGGATTTGTCTGGATCGATCCGATACTGCGGGTTTTGGTACTCTGGCTGGGGTTACTCGGTGCCACGGTCGCCACCCGAAACAATAAACATATCCGTATCGATCTGCTGTCGAAGTTATTCGATCGCAATACCCATCGATTGATTCAGTCACTGGTAGGACAGGTCAGCGCCTGGACCTGCATCGTAATCGCCTGGTATGGACTGAACTGGGTCAGGATGGATTATGCCGATGGCCTGGACTCTTTGATGGGAATACCCGCCTGGATGCTGGAAGTTATCGTCCCCGCCGCGTTTGCATTGATCGGCTTGCGTTATTTTATAAAATCAGCCGGCTGGGCGCGGTTATACGTTCTCCATTTAAAGGCTGCCCGGAGACAGGCAAAGTGAGCTTCGCGGCGCCAATTTTACTGTTGCTGGCAATTCTGCGCACGCCGCTTTTCGTCGTCATCGGCCTCAGTGCAATGCTTGGATTCCATAGCCTTGGTGTCGATTTATCGGTAATCAGCATCGAGGTTTATCGCCTCGCCGAAATGCCCGTGCTGCTGGCGATCCCATTATTTACTTTTGCCGGGTACTTACTCGGTGAGAGTAACGCGTCTACCCGCCTGGTCAACCTGACCAACAGTCTGCTGGGCTGGATGCCTGGCGGTCTCGCCATCGTGGCGATTTTCGCCTGTGCCCTGTTTACCGCTTTTACCGGTGCTTCGGGTATCACCATAGTGGCACTGGGTGGATTGCTATACCCGGCGTTGAAACAGGCCGGGTACCTTGATAATTTCAACCTGGGGCTATTGACCAGCTCCGGTAGCCTGGGGCTCCTGTTTGCGCCCTCGCTGCCGTTGATCCTGTATGGCGTCGTCGCACAGCAGATGGACCTGGATCAGGCGGTCAGCATCACCGACCTGTTCCTGGCCGGGGTCTTCCCTGGCTTGCTGATGCTGCTGATGTTGTCGCTCTACTCGATGATGCAGCCCCGTGATCGAAGTCGACGTGAACCCTTTAATCGACAGGCTGCGATCGCGGCAGTTGTCGAAGCGAAATGGGAAATTCCACTGCCGTTGCTGGTGCTGGGTGGAATTTACGGCGGTTATTTTGCAGTCTCGGAGGCCGCGGCGGTCACCGCCGTTTATGTCCTGATCGTAGAAGTATTTATTATCCGCGAAATAAAAATCTCCGGGTTACCAGCAATCATGCGCGAATCGATGATGCTGGTCGGTGGCATCATGATTATTGTCGGCGTGTCACTGGCCTCGACCAATTACCTCATCGATGCTGAAATTCCGACCCGACTGTTTGCCTTCATCCAGTCACATATCGATGAAAAGCTGACCTTCCTGATACTGCTGAACCTGTTTCTATTGGCGCTGGGCATGATGCTCGATATTTTCTCGGCGATCGTGATAATCGTGCCGATCATTCTGCCAATCGCGGTCGGTTACGGCATCCACCCGGTCCACCTGGGCATCATCTTTCTTGCCAATATGCAATTGGGTTATTTCACGCCACCCGTGGGCATGAACCTGTTCATCGCCAGCTACCGCTTCAATAAGCCGGTAATGACCCTGTATGTCGCCACCATCCCTTTTTTCGTGGTGCTGCTGATAGCGGTGTTAATCATTACCTACTGGCCGACCCTGAGCCTGGTATTGTTAACCGACTAGGTTCGCGAATCTGCCTTTGGGGCAGCCATCGCGTAGTATTAAGTTTTACGGGCGGAAATATCTGAAGCAGTTCGGTTTAATGATTTCCCATCCCCGATCCAGTATGTCGAGGATTGCCTGGTCAAGCGGTGCATGATTGCAGGCCGCCATGTTTTGCCTCAGATGCTCGACCTTGCTGGCGCCGAGTATGATGCCGTCACCCAGTTCGTCGTCGAGCAGGGAATGATGAACCAACCAGCTCAAGGCGACCTCGACGGGTTTTAAATCAAACTCCTGGCAGGCCGTTTGCAGCTCCTGTAATACATTAAAGTAATCCTGCTTCCAGTAACGGTCTAGATAACCGCGCTCGACATTGAACCTGCCGCTATCGGGGATGTCGTCCATAGACGGATGTTTGCCTGTCAGCATACCCCCGGCCAGTGGGTTATAAGCATTGAAGCGAATGCCATAGTTGCGCAGGCATGGAAACAGTTCACGCTCCACGTCCCGCGTCAGGGCGTTGTACATCCCCTGGTAAACGGTCGGTTCCATCCAGCCGTTGCGACGACAGGTTTCTACCACTTCGGCAACCTGCCAGGACGCGTAGTTGCTCAAACCGAAGTGACTGAATTTACGCTGTTGAAAGAGTTCGAAGCAGGATTCCAGTGTCTGCGCGACCGGTGTCTCAAGATCGGGAGAATGCAGGTAGAGCAGGTCGACCCGGTCGGTACCGAGTCGCTGCAGGATCTCCGCCATCTGCTTTTTGACCGAGGCAGGCTTTAGCCCATCGTCATTCCACGGGTTTACCTTGGACGCAATGTAGAGCTTGTCGCGCTCTGCAGGCGGTAGCAGTCGGCCGAGCATTTCCTCGGTGCGGCCCTCACAGTAAATGTGGGCGGTATCGATTTCGTAATTTTCTGCATTGGTAAATTCTGCCAGCATGGTTTCCGCAGTGTGCTGGTCAACCTGGTCGCCAAAGGTCATGCTGCCTAGAATTTGTTTCATAATAAATTACCTGTCACTAAAGATCCGAGCGGTGGCTAGTTCGAGGCATAACCACCGTCGACCATGTAAATACCCCCGGTACAGTAAGAGGAAGCCGCGGAAGCAAGGTAAACGGCGAGCCCCGCTATGTCATCTGGCTCGCCAATGCGGCCGAGTGGGATACGTTTAATGAACCGGTCGTGCGAATGCTTGTCATTCCATAACGCCTCGCTGAACTTGGTTTTTATCAATCCGGGACAAATTGCATTGACACGGATACTGTCGGCGCCCCAGTCCTGTGCCATCGCTTTGGTCAGGTTGATGATTGCGGCCTTGCTAACGCTGTAGATGCCGATACCAGCCTCGGGGGTTAGTCCGCCGATTGAACTGATATGGATGATCGAACCACCTCCCCTCTGTTTCATGATCGGGTAGGCTCTTTTACACAGCTCAAATGGTCCTTTTAAATTGACGTCGATAATTTTGTCAAAAGCGCTTTCATCGGTATCTTGCAACGGGCCGAACACCGGGTTGGCGGCAGCGTTGTTGATTATGATGTCCAGGCCGCCGTAAATCTTGACGGTCTTGTCGACCAGTGAATGGATGTCGTTGATATTGCCCATATTGGCAGCGATACCGGTCGCTTCGAGGCCGTCTGTCTTGAAGGAGTCGGCAACCTCGTCAACAGCCTCCTGCTTACGGCTGCTAACGACAACACGGGCACCAAAACCTGCCAGCGCATATGCCATGGCCTCGCCGATGCCCTTGCTGGCGCCGGTGACCAGCGCTACTTTGTTATCGAGTTGAAACATCGATCCGAATTGTTGCTTGATAGACATTCTAGATCCCGGATTGAATTTCAGACGAACGGCGAGTTTATCATGGCAACAGCGAAATTCACTTGTTGCCCGTTTGCGTCAGACCGGGTTTGATCAACCCGGGTGAGTGGTTACGCGTCGAACGAACCTTTCAGCAGCAGGCTTTTTATCGTGGTCGTATAGCTCGATCGGGTATCGTCGCCATCGATTGAGAGCCAGATGGCAATGACCTGCTGTGGATCTTGTAGGTCGTGGATTAAACTGAAGTCGCCTGACTCATCCAGAAGCCAGACGTTGTTCTCGAAAATAAGTTCGGATTGAGGATGCTGGCGCTGCCGCCCCAGCAAACTCTCGTCCTGGACGGCGTTGAGGAAGTAAATCTTTTCTACACCGGTTCCTTCTGGCGCCAGGTCGAATAGCTTCCGGATCCATTTTGCGCTGAACAATCTCTGAAATGCGTTCAGGGTCTTGTCACCAGAAATGACCAGTCCGATCTTTAGTGAAAAGTCGTCGCTTCCCTTTTGCCCCTGGGTGGAGGGCAGGTCTAGCAGGTTGCTGAGATTTCCGCTCACCTCTACCCGGGTCACTGTCTTCGGGCTATCGAACGGATAGATGATCGGGCTTGCCGACTGGTCGACCTTTACCGCCATTCCCTGCCGGGAGAAATTGACTTCGTTGGCTTCGAGGCGACTGTATTTCAGAAGTTGCCAGTCGCTCCCGTACTGCACAGGTAGGGCGATTGCGCCGGCAAGAACAAGCGTATTCAGTTTCATCTTCGGGCTCGTCAGAGTTTAAGCATCCAATAAATACGCTATGAAAACGAAATCGGATCAGCCCGCGCGCAAGTAGCCAGATTATTTAATCCACCAGTTTGTCGGCGCGTACCGGGTTCTCGTCGTGGGCTTCGGTGATCTTGCCGTACAGGTCTTTGACCCGCTCCCTGCTGCCGATCATGCCCGGCTTTTCACTGAAAGACATGATCAGTAACAGGCGATCGGTGTCGCCGCTGTTTACGGTGACCTGGTGCAGCGAAAAACGGCCGAGGAAAAACTGCAGGTCGCCGGCATTCAACTGGAGCCGCTTGACCCGGCTGCGATCACCGTCAAGCACCTGTTTAACCTCGTCATAGCATTCGTCCTGCGCGCTGCGCAAATCTGGAACATACTCGAAATGCCCGCCGCTCTCGGCCGGCTGGAGTAGCATCGTAATGGTGAATTCATTGGTGTCGAAGTGCCAGTTGAATTGTTGTCCGGGCTTGCCGACATTAACAATCATGTTTGAGACCGGGTCTTCGTAAATGAATAATTCTTTCTTGCCGAGGCACTCGGCGAGAAACTGTTTTAACGGTTCCCAGTAGTAGAGCCGATGCGCTGCAGTGTCATCGCCAAACAGGTCGGCAGTAATGAAACCGTTAGTGCGTGGAATAAAAATATTAAGCGGGTGGTCTCCCGGAAACCCGGGATTGCCATCGTTAAGATAAACGTTGCACTGTTTGCGCTCCGAGTAATAAGTCTGCGATTTACGTTTGTCGGCCTCGGCAAGTAAAGTATTCAGACCAGCAGCACTGAAAAAATCGCGGATAACCGCGCAGCCATCGTCGTCGAGGCTGGCCTTTACCTGTTCTATTATCTCACGCCGCCCGGGATGTTGCAGTTCATCGATGGGATAGCGCGCGTGATTGATGATTTCGGGGCAGGCGAGATTTTGTGACATAGCTGATTTCTCCACAGCTGGAGTTTAGCGTAACTGGCTATCCTTGCTGGCCCTGCGATTGACGCTGCCCTGGGTTTCCTGCAGCTGGTCAAGTTCCTGTTGACAGGTAATACACAGGCGTACCCCGGTGATAGCCTTGCGGCGTGCCTCGGGAATTTCGACGCCGCATTCCTCGCAATGGGTCAGGCTCTCGCCTTTCGGTAAACGGCTGCGCGCCAGTTCGACCGCATCTTCGACACTGGCATCGATCTGATCCTGCACCGCACCGTCGCGCGCCCAGCCTGTTGCCATGGATTATTCCTGCTTCACCAAAGATCAATATTTTGCACCTGTCGACGGCCGTGATCAATCGGGTTCTGCAATTTCGAGCGGCGCATTACGGGCCTCGATATCGGCCGCGGCAGCGAACAAGGTGTCTTCACGAAAGCGTGCCGCGACCAGTTGCACACCCATCGGGGCTGAAGCGTTATTGCCGGTGGCTACCGATATCCCCGGCATACCCATCAGTGGCAGCGCAATTTGCGTCATTTGCGCCTCGAGTACGCGCCGAAAAGACGCGGGTGATTCAACGTCCAGCATATCGGGGAAAGGTGGCTCCGCTGAAACCGGGCATAGCAGGACCGGGCGCTTCGACAGGAACAGCTGCCACTCACGCGCAAGCGTTATTCTTCGCTGCAACGCTTGCATCAGGCTTTCAAGCGTGGGAGTCGGACAGTTTTCGCGCAATTGCGCGTATACGAAATTGGCGTCGGGATCATCTTCCTGTTTGACTGCCATACCACCGTTGTAATGATATTCCGACATCCATAACAACAGTTGTAATTGCATCGCCTCGCGCATCGGCGGGGTGTCGACTTCGGTCACTTCCCAACCCGCATCCGCAAGCTGTGTTGCGGCCTCGCGCAATGCATTTTCGACTTCAGCGGTAACTTCAAGACCGTCAGGCGAGATGCACAAGGCTACCCGTTTCGGTGCCGGCGCCTGTTCGATCGGTGCTGGCACCCACCAGGGATCGAGCTCGCTGGCCGCCGACATGGCTTCTAGAGCGAGCCTCAGATCTTTTATGCTGCGTGCAATGGGTCCCGACACCGCGGTTAATTGTGCGCCGATATGTCGATCCGGCAGCGACAGGTTGACCGCCGGAACTCTACCCAGGCTCGGGCGAATACCGTGTAGTCCACAGGCATAAGCGGGATAACGGATCGAACCGGCGATATCGGTGCCGTGCCCGATGGCACAGATGCCGGACGCAACAGCAGCCGCAGCGCCACCCGAAGACCCGCCGGGCGTCAGTTTCGTGTTACGCGGATTCAGGGTATGCCCGTGCAGTGAATTGCGGGTAAACCAGCGCATCGAAAAAGCCGGGGTATTGGTCCTGCCGACAATAATGGCGCCAGCCCTGATCAGGTTCGTTACCACCGGGCTGTCCTGCTCCACAAAGTGATCCTGCTGAATGCGTATGCCGTTGGTGTTGGCAAATCCCTGCTGATCGATATTGACCTTTATCGTTACCGGCACCCCGGCCAGTTTTCCGGGTGACCAGCCATCGGCGATGGCGTTGTCGAGGTCGCGTGCCGAGGCGAGTGCGGCCTCGGGCATCTGCTGCACCACGGCGTTAATAGCTGGATTTACCGCCTGCAGCCGCTGCAGGCTGTGCTCGGTAACCTCGGTCGCTGAAATTTCGCGATTGGCAACCCGGGTTGCAATTTCAGCTGCGTCTAAGCGCCATAGTTCGGTCATCGATCATCCCCGGTTGCAAGTCGAAATAGTATAAAGCAGTTAATATTTGCAAGTGCCTATATTATGCTTGGTGTTGCCATGCATCGAAACCCGCGCACCAATGCACCGCTCGCGACCGTACTCGAGGAATTGCAGTCTGCGGCCGCATTGCCATTCGATCAAGCGCACCCGATACCGCCGTCGGTTAATCATTCGCTCGAGTTTCTTGATTTCGAACGTGAGGCTGTTTTCCAGCAGGAATGGATTTGTGTCGGTCGGGAAGATGAAATACCTGCTAGTGGCGATTTCCTGACCCACCAGATTGCCGAGGTGCCGGTACTCATCGTGCGCCAGCCGGATGCGGAGATCAAGGCTTTCGTTAATGCCTGCGCGCACCGTTTCGCGTGCCTGGTGCCGGATGACAAGGGTTCGGGAAAACGCTTTACCTGTCGCTACCACGCCTGGACTTACGATACTTCGGGCCAGTTGATACGAGCGCCTTACATGGAAATGAAAGACGGATTTGATGTAACCCGGCATCGGCTCTGTCCCCTGCGGCTGGGTACCTGGGAGGGTTTTATCTATGTCACGCTGGCGGAAAACCCTTCAGCCCAGCTTGATGAATCGCTGGCACCGCTGCGTGAGCAGGTGGTTGGACGCTACGACATGGCCTGTTACCAGACCGTGCTGCGCGAAAGCATGGAATGGAACGCCAACTGGAAAAACCTGATCGAAAATTTCACCGAGAGCTACCACGTGCCGATCGCCCATGGCAAAACTTTCGCCCAACATAACAAGCCGCCGCAGGACTATGTCTGTGGCGAAGACAGTATCCATTACTGCTACCACCGTGCGCCCCAGGCGGCAGAAACCGGGCTCGGTGCTGCGCATCCAAAGAACGACCGGCTCGAGGATGAGTGGCGCCGTATGATGATCGATTTCTGCGTGTTTCCGAATCACCTGGTGACGCTGATGCCGGATTATCTCTGGTATATATCGGTGCAGCCGCTAGGGGTTGACCAAATGTACGCGACCTGGGGCCTGGCGGTGCCGCCGGAAGTTCTGGCCGACGTCAGCGAGGCAGATTTCGATGACTGGCTTGCCCAGTTCAAGCATTACATGGAGGTTGCTAATGGTGAAGATAAAACCTTGGTAGAAGCCCTGCACCGTGGCAGCGCTGCGCCGCTTTTACCTGCCGGCGCTTATCACCCGATCGAACGTAACCTGTGGCAATTTACGCGCTACCTGGCCGGAAGGTGCAAACCATGACCCGAACATCGCTTGCCTTGCCTGAAGTTGCATTAAATCCGGACGAGCGGAAACTCACGGTCACCTGGGATGATGGCGCGGCGAATAGTTTTCACTATGTCTGGTTACGACATAGTGCGCGTTGCTCAGATGGAATGCCGGACGATACCAGCGTCAAGATCGATCTGCTGCCGGATGATCCTGAGTCATTGGCGATTGCCGACTACGCGATCGAAGGTGAAATGCTGGTGATTTACTGGCATGACGGCGTACTTCAAACCCGGCATAACCTCGAGTCCCTGCGCCAATCAGCCTACGACGATGGCGCTCGTAAGCGGCGCAAACATCAACCGGTGTTGTGGAATCGCGATTCAGCCACCGATATTCCTGTTTTCAATTACGCCCAAACTCAATCGGAAAACGATCAACTCGACCTGTTGTTGGCGGTACGTGATTATGGTGTCGCGAAGATACAGGGAGTACCGACCGAACCCGGCAGCATCGCCCGGGTTGCAGCCGGTTTTGGGCCGTTGCATGTCAACAATTACGGCAGGATCTTTGACGTGAAGTCAGATGCCAATCGAAACCTGGGTTCGAATACCGGACACTACCTGCCGCCACATACCGACGAGAGCTATCGGCACGATGCACCGGGTATCTCTTTCTTTCATTGCCTGGTTGCATCCGATGAGGGCGGCGAGTCGACACTCGTGGACGGTTTCAAGGCGGCAAAGGTATTGCGCCAGGCAGACTTCGATTCGTTCGAGGTCTTGACCAGGGTACCGGTTTTCTTTCAGCGTTATGCGCCGCCGCTTGACGATATGCGTAGCCATACGCGGATGCTTGTCACCGATATCGATGGTGACGTGGTTGGCGTGCGCTGGACCGACCGCACCCTGCCGCCGCAGGATTTGCCGGCGGCGACCATTGAACCGGTTTATAAGGCGATTCGAAAACTGTGGAAAATTATCAACTCGGAAGACATGCAACATTGTTATCGCATGAATCAGGGGGACCTGCATGTATTTGACAATCACCGAGTATTGCATGGCAGGCGGGCATTTGATCCACAGGCAGGCGCGCGGCATTTACAACAGTGTTCGGTGAATCGAGACGAGTTTCACAATAGCCTGCGAATCCTCGCTGCCAGGCTTGAACATCCAGCTGCTGACGTGGTAATGGCCGGTGGCGCAGTCGGTTGAGAATCTAGCGTCTGACCTGGCAGGTAATTTCGACTTTGCTGTCACCAAACAGGCGTTTGGATTCGGTCGTGGTACGCGCCGGGTAGGCATCACCGTCGAAAAAATCCCTGTAGGCGGTATCCATCGCGTCGAAATCATCAAGATCGGCCAGGTGGACTTCGACTTTGACGATCTGATTTTTAGAGAGACTTAACTCGTCGAGAATGCTGCCGATCGCGGCCCATATGGTACGGGTTTCAGCCGCCACATCACCCAGTACCTTAAGGCCGGCCGGAAAGTCTGCAGCGACCAGCCCCGAGAGGAAGGCGTATTGATCATCCAGAACCACCTGGCTGAAAGGTGCACTTGATTCCGGAACGGCTTTTGGCTGGACGCGGGTTAAAATAACAGGTGCCGGATTTTCAGCCGACCATATTGGCGCCGATAATTAACAGGACACCCAAAATTACGAAAGCGACGAAAGTATAAACCAGGTGTTTCGTAGTGGTTTTATCATCTTGATTTGGATTCATCTATTATTCCCCCTCCAGGATTGAATCAAGTACTATATAGTGCCGAACCTGGAGCAAAATTGCCACCGCGCATGACCGATCAATTCTATGAAACGCTGGTGCTGGAATACCCGGTCGTCCACGTCCTGAAAATCACGCTGAACCGACCCGAAGTCGCCAATGCGTTTAATACACAGATGGCAACCGACCTGATGCACTGCTTTGAAACCCTGGCACTGGAGCCCGGCGACAATCGCTGTGTTATTTTAACCGGAGCCGGCGACAGGGCATTTTGTGCGGGTGGCGATCTGAAACAACGCGATGGTATGACGAACGAAGCCTGGCTCGAACAACATCTCGTTTACGAGCGTATGATACGCGCTATCATCGATTGTCCACTGCCGTTGATTGCCGCGGTTAATGGCGCCGCTTTTGGGGGTGGTTGTGAGCTCGCGGCAGCGGTCGATTTTGTCTATGCCTCTGAAAATGCTCGCTTCGCGATGACCGAAACCAGTCTTGGAATAATCCCAGGGGCTGGCGGTACCCAAACCCTGGCAAGAGCGCTGGGTGAGCGTCGCGCCAAGGAACTGATATTATCGGCAAGGCGTTTCGATGCAGAGGAGGCCCGGCGCTGGGGACTCGTCAATGAAGTGTTTGCGCCTGGTAGCTTGCTGGATGAAACCCTGGAGGTTGCTTCGCGCATTGCGGCCAATGCACCGATCGCGGTGCGCCAGGCGAAACAGGCGATTCATGGTGGCTTGCAGATGTCGCTGACCGAAGGGCTTGTGTTCGAGATTGAGGCCTATAACCGCACGGTACCAACCGACGATCGGCGCGAAGGGGTTAAAGCTTTCAATGAAAAGCGAGCGCCTAAATTTAAGGGGAAATAAGATTCATGTCTGACGAAGTAATACTAACCTGTGCCGTTAGTGGCGGACACAATAACCAGGGCAAGCACCCAAACTATCCGATTGCACCCGAACATATCGCGAGCGACTGTATCGAAGCTGCGAAGGCGGGTGCGGCAATTGTTCACATTCATGTGCGCGATCCTGAAACCGGAATGCGTTCCGGGGATCCAGCATTGTTTCGCGAGGTGGTCGAACGTATCCGTGATTCTGGTAGCGACGTATTGATCAATCTCACCACCAGCGAAGGGGCGCGCTTTGCACCGGGTGAGGAGGACGCCGCTGTCGGAGGCCCCGGGACAACCCTGGTGCAACCGCTTGAGCGCCTGCATCACGTCGAGGAGTTGCGACCCGATATCTGTACCCTCGACGTGGGCACCTTCAATTTCGGTGAAACCATCTTCGTTAATACGCCTTCGCATTTACGCATCATGGCGCAGCGTATTCGTGAACTTGGCGTAAAGCCCGAGCTCGAAGTGTTTGAACCCGGGCATATCATGTTTGCGCATAAACTGATCGAAGAAGGCCTGCTCGATGGCGCGCCGATGTTCCAGCTTTGCCTCGGCATACCGCATGCTTCACCGGCGACACCCGAGATTCTCAGTGTCATGAAAGGATTGTTACCCGAGGACGCAAACTGGAGTGCCTTCGGCATTTCACGCATGGAATTTTCAATCGTGGCCCAGGCCGCGAGCCAGGGTGGCAACTGTCGCGTCGGGCTGGAGGATAATCTTTATCTCGACAAGGGTGAGTTTGCGACCAACCTGAAGCTGGTCGAGCGCGCGGTGCGTATCATCGGCGAGCTCGGTCGCGAACTGGCGACGCCACAGCAGGCCGCTGAGCGCCTGGGGATAGAACGTTAGTCGTGGCAAGGCTGTACCTGATCCGACACGCGCAGTCGGCGAACAACGAAATCTGGGACGGCAGCGACCATATGGCCGGACGCAAGCCCGATCCCGAAATTACAACCATTGGTCATCGCCAGGCCGAGACGCTTGCCGGGCACCTGGCCCACCCACAGGCAGAACCGCGTCAGCATCCCTTCGGCCAGGCAGAAGAATTTCATTTTGGCTTGACCCACGTTTACTGCAGCCTGATGACGCGCTCGATTCTTACCGCCGAATACATTGCCGCAGCCTGTGAACTCGAGTTGCACGCACTTTCCGATATTTTTGAAAAATTCGGCATTTACGATGTCGACGGCGATGGTAATCTGCAGGGTTTACCCGGCCCCGGTCGGGATTATTTCGAGCAGCGATTCCCGCGACTCGGGCTTCCCGAAGAATTTAACGATGAGGGTTGGTGGAGCCGACCGGTCGAAAACGAGGCTGCCTTTATCGCACGTATGCAAAAGGTGGTAAACGAATTCAGGCAACGACTGGATCAGAGCGATGAATCCATTGCGCTGGTGGCGCACGGAGATTTTATCGATCAATTCGTCAATGAACTCATGGGCGTGGTAAGACACCAGCCCAACTATGATAATCACTGGGTTGCCAACTGGGCCTTTCACAACACCTCGATTTCGCGCATCGACTTTGTCAACGGCTCGCATAACGTCGTCTACATGAATAGAATCGATCATCTGCCGAACGAACTGGTGACCTGGTAATGACATACGCGCTCGCGCCTGAGCAAATCGATCAATATCAACGCGACGGTTTTCTGTTTCCGCTGGATGTTTTCGATAATAACCGGGTAGTGAATATCCTCGAGCAACTCGAGCATACCCGTACGGTGGCGCGAGAGCAGGGACTCGAATCCGAACTGACCCAGTTACTGCGTACCAACACGCATTACATACTTCCCTTTGTGAGCGAGATGGTAAGGGCACCGCAACTGCTCGACCGAGTTGAATCAATCCTCGGCCCGAATATCCTGCTATGGAGCGCAGAGTTTTTTATCAAGGACGCTCATACGGACAAGATCGTCAGTTGGCACCAGGACCTGACCTACTGGGGGCTCGGTGAAACCAACCAGGAAATGACCGCATGGTTGGCCCTTTCTGACGTCAACGTCGTGTCGGGGTGCATGCGTTTTGTTGCGGGTTCGCACCATCAGCAAATCGTGCCGCATCGGGATACCTTCGATGCTGCTAACCTGTTGTCGCGCGGTCAGGAAGTTGCGGTGGACGTTGCGGAAGACGATGCGGTGGACGTTATTCTGGACCCGGGACAGGTTTCGTTTCACCACGGGCGGATGTTTCACGCTTCGGGACCGAATCGCAGCGCCCGGGATCGCATCGGCCTGGCATTTCGATTTATAACCCCGGAAGTAAAACAGTTAGTCGCTAAGCGCGATTACGCGATGTTGGTTCGAGGTATTGACCAGGGTAAAAACTGGATTCATGTCGCACCACCCACGCGCCTGTTCGATCCAGCCGAGCTCAAGCTCCACGCCCGCATCAGGCAGGACCAGTCCGCCGCACTCGCCGAGGGCGCAGAACAGGAAATGTACACGGCCTACTAGCGCCGGCGATTGCCTACATATCCATTGCCTCGGCAATCTCGACTGAACCCTCTGCTTTCAATATCGGGCAGCCTTTAGCCAGGTTTGTTGCCTGCTCGATGCTGTCGGCATTGATCAGGCTGTAACCACTCAGGGGATTCGACCCCCCGTCGCAGGTGACCGAACCGTCGCTATTGACTGTTGATGACGGACCCAGGGGGTTGCCACCATCGACAACCGCTGCACCGAGATTCTCAAACCAGGCCATCCATTCGGCCATAACCTGCGCGCCTTCTTCCTCGGTTTCCGGCATCTTGCCGCCGTGATAGGCGAAAATGAATTTGGGCATTGTCTTGTCCTCACTGCTGTTTTGCTGTTCGGACGGATCAGGATACGTAAACAGCGCCTGAAATTCGACTCCAATTTGCTAAGGATTACAGGTCATGCCGAATGGCATCATGACCGGGATCAGGTAGGTGCACGATGGGAAAGTCTGGGTAACTCCTACCGCGTTTGACTCAGCCAGGTAGTGCGCCTGTGGTGATGTACCTGTTAGCTCGCTATCTAACGATCAGGCAACTGGTCTCGGCATTGTCAGCAACTTTACGCGAGACGCTGCCTAAAATCGTGCCCTTCAGCTTGCCCAGACCCCGAGTTCCCATCGCGATCATGTCTGCTTCCGATCGCTCGGCAAAGCCAAGGATACTGGTTGCGGGATCACCGGTTCCGATCGCGGTTTCAACTGTCTTAGCTCCAACATTTTCCGCTGTTTCCCTGGCGCGTCTTAAGATTGATTCAGCGATCTTGCGCATGATTTCCTCGCGCGCATCGTTAAAGGATTCAATCTGATGGAATTCCAGTTCCGGAATTTCATCGATTTCAAAGGGTATTTGCATATCACGAATAACGTGAATGATGAGCATTTCAGCTTTGTGTAGAACGGCAAATTGAGCCGCCATTTCCAATGCACGGTTCGAAGCCTCCGACGCATCGGTTGCAACCAGAATCCTGTTAATCATGTTTCTATCCTTCCTCCAGTCAGCGCTACGCCAGCCCCAATGCCTTTTTGCGTTGGTTAGCCCAGGTTCGCAGCACCTGGTCTATGGCGAGCCCGATAAAGGCAACACAAAGGCCCAGCACTAGCCCGTTGCCGACACCGTCTTTGTCGGACAGGGATTTGAGAATCAATTGCCCGAGATCGTCGGTACCGATCAACGCACCGATGATGACCATAGACAGTGCGAACACCACGGTTTGATTGATACCGAGCGCAATATGTGGAAAGGCCATTGGCAGCTCGATAGACAGGTATCGCTGCACACGGCTGACACCGGACATCGAGCCGGCTTCCTGCAGCTGCGGCGGCACGCTCAGCATACCCTGGATCGTGTAACGCGTAGCCGGGACGGTGGCATAGACCACGATTGCGATCAGCACCGAGGTATCGGTGACACCGAATAACATCATCACCGGAATCAGGTAAATGAACGACGGGAAGGTCTGGAAGGTATCGCATATCGTTAGCATGATTCGCGTGCTCACTGGATGTTGGGAGCATATCGTACCCGCAGCGATGCCGATGGCGGTCGAGATCAGCACCGACAGCGTCATCAGGTAGGCGGTGATCAGCGCCCGATCCCACCATTCGGTCAGTGCGATGAATAGCAGGAATCCGCCAACAGCCAGGCCGACTCTTACCCCGCCGACGATATATCCGATTCCCATGGTCAGCACGAAAGTCGCAAACACCGGCATTGCCAGGTAAGCGGTCTTGACCGGCACCAGTACCTGGACGATCAACCACTCGTTAAACCCTTTGAGCGCGTAAAAGAACGTATCCCAGATCCAGTCGACACCGGCCTGCCAGAAATCCTGGGTCGTAAGGCCCTTGTTGTGCGGAATCAGGTAGAGATAGTTGAAGTCTTCCTTGAACACCAACGAGCCGATTAATGCCAGGATTACGCCGACGACGAATACGACACCGAACATCAAAGAAAACTTGTGCCGCTCGACAAAAGACAGGTCGGCGAAGTAATCGACTTGCTTGTCGGCCCAGGCGAGCGACAGCCGATCGAGCATGATGGCAATCAGGACAATGCAAACTCCCAGTTCAAGAGCGAGACCGATCCTGAGCTGGTTCAATGCAATTAGTAAATTGTTACCGAGCCCCTTGGCGCCGATCAGGGATGCGATGACTACCATCGCCAGGCAGGACATGATGACCTGGTTAACCCCGATCAGGATATCTCGCCGGGCTGTCGGGATCAGCACCTTGAACAACAGTTGCCGGTTGTTGCAACCACTCATCAATCCGGCCTCGGCGACCTCGGGCGACAGTTTTTTCAGGCCCAGTAAGGTCAGCCGCACCATCGGCGGGGTTGCGAAAATGACCGTGGCGATCGCGCCGGCATGATCGCCGATACCGAAAAATACCACCACAGGGACCAGGTAGGAAAAGTGCGGCATGATTTGCATCACGTTGAGTATCGGGTTCAGCACCATCTCCACGGTTTTACTCTTGAAAGCCCAGACACCGAGCACGAGGCCGAGCAAGACCGCCATCGGCGCGGCGATCAGGACGAAGGACAGGGTTTCCATCGACGGTTCCCACTGCCCGAATACCGCGATGTAGACGAAGGTGAAACCGACGAACAGCGCCAGCCGTGGCCCTTGCAGCGCATATCCCAGAATCGCGGCGCCACCGGCAACCACGGTCCATGGCAATGCCGGCCAGCGCGCCCACTCGTTTTCGGTCGCCCAGTCCCAACCGCTGAAGGTGACGATGGTCTTGACGCCACCGAGAAAGATTTCGCGAACGAATTCGATCATGAACAGAATTAACCCCGAAGCCGAACGCGTGAACTGGTTCATCATCGGTTTTTCTTCGTAGTCCTCGATATCCGGGTCCCAGACGTCGATCAACCACCAGTCGAACATGATGTAGTCGACCGAACTGGTAATAATCCCCGGCAGCTTCTGGATCAGCGGTGGTAAACGCCAGAACCAGTTACCTTCGGACGGCGTGATGATGAGGCACAGCAGCACAAAAATAACCAGCAGTAAAACAAACTGCAGGTGCTTCTTTTGCCGCAGCGCTTCGATCATGATGCTTTTTCAGCCGCGTCGTCAGCGTGGCCGCCAAACAGGACGTGGACAATATGGGAAGCATGCAAAGCACCAACGATCTCACCTGCCGCATCGACAACCGCCACCGCTTTATCGGTATTCAGAACGTCCTCGGCCACGGTCTCGATAATGGCGTCTTTTTGCACTTTCAGATCGCTGAAATCTTCATTGGGATCGTAGGGATCCATCACCGCCTCGATTTTGAGCACCTTTTCGCGCGGTACTTCCTCGGTGAACTTGCGCACGTACTCGGTGGCCGGGTTGAGCACGATATTCGACGGCGTATCGAGTTGCTCGATGATGCCATCCTTCATGATGGCAATACGATCGGCCAGGCGCAGCGCTTCGTCGAAGTCATGGGTGACGAATAAAATGGTCTTACCGAGGACATCCTGCAGGCGCAGAAATTCGTCCTGCATCTCCTTGCGGATCAGCGGATCGAGCGCGGAAAAGGGTTCGTCGAGAAACCAGATGTCGGGTTCGATCGCGAGTGAGCGGGCGATACCGACACGCTGCTGCTGGCCGCCCGAAAGCTGCCGCGGGAAATAGTTTTCGCGGCCGGTGAGACTGACCAGATCGACCATTTCCTTGGCCCGCTGCATGCTGTCTTCGGTGCTAACTCCCTTGACCTGCAACGGGAAGGCGATGTTTTCCAGCACGGTTTTGTGCGGCAACAGCGCGAAACTCTGAAATACCATGCCCATCTTGCTGCGGCGCAGCTCGATCAGCTGCTTGTCGTTCATCGAAAGGATATCTTCGCCATCGATGTAGATTTTCCCGGCAGTTGCCTCGTTCAGCCTGGCAATGCATCGCATCAGCGTCGATTTGCCGGAACCGGACAGGCCCATGATGATCAGTAATTCGCCCTTATGCACTTCGAAGGAGGCATTGTTGACCCCGACGATACAGCCGGCTTCATGGAATTTGGCATGGTCGACGACGCCATTGGCCTGTTTCAGCATGCTGTGCGCATTATCGCCAAAAATCATGTAGACCGAATCGCAACGGATGACTGGTTCGACCGAAGTCGAAGTTTCAGCTTGAGTAGACATAGTTATATTTTTTGTTCTCCCCCGGTCCGTCAAATTAACACATTTACGCGACCAGGAAATACTTTCGGTTAAAAAAAAGAAACCCCCGGTCAGATGTTCTGCGCCCGGGGGTTCATTGGTACTTCACGTTTTGAATCCTGCCAGCGGCTTACATGCCGGTTTTGGTCCAGCCTTCCCAGACGTCTTTATTGTCTGCCAGCCACTTCTTGGCGGCATCCTTGTGGTCCATCTTGTCGCTGTCAACCAGCGCGGCCATTTGACCGATTTGCGGGGTCGTGAATGACAGTTGCGAGAAGATCGTGTAGGCATGCGGATGAGTTTTCGGCATCTTGTAGTTCGCCGCTTTCTTCAGCCAGCCCTTGGGCGATCCACATTTACCTTCACCACCGTCGGCCTTGCGGCAACCCGGGGTGAACTCGGGAAACTCGATGAAGGTGAAGCCGTCAGCGTCGGTGAAGTTCGGAGTCCAGTTGAAGATAACCGTTCCGCGACCTTCTTTCTTGGCAGAAGCGAGTTCGGTCCACAGTGCGTCGGCGCCACCGGCGAACTTGACCGTCCACTTGTCGTCGAGGCCCAGTGCCGCGAGCCGCACCGGCATCAGGTCGCCGTGCCAGCTTTGCGGGCCTTCGAGCCAGCGCCCCTTGCCGCCGGAATCGGCGGTGGCGAAGTTTTTATAACATTCCTCGTTTTTCAGCGCTTCCCAGCTCGGCAGGCCGGGACACAGACCCTTTTCGACGACCCAGGTTGGAACGCCCATTTCCTCTAGCGTGGTTGCTTCGTGGGTGCCGGCGTCGATCACGCCGCCCTTGGCCATCGCGTTATAAAAAGACTTGCCGAAGGTGGACTGCCAGACTTCGTGAGAAATAGTGACATCGCCATTGCGAATCGACTCGTATACGGCCTGCGAATCGGCGGGCACGTACTCGACGTTATCGCCAATGCTTTCGAAAATGCCGCCGATGACGTAGGCCATGACGATCTGGCTCGACCAGTTATGGATCGGGATGACGATCGGTTTCGTGCTGTCTTTGGCCACTGCCACGTTGGACAATCCAAACGAGGCACCAAGCAGCAATATCACGGCTAATTTGGTATGAAATTTCATTTACAGACTCTCCTCTCTAGTTATAGGTGTAGGTATTATTGGGAAGGGTAATCCTACATGAAATTATTTTTTTGTAAAGTACCAAGCATGGACCAAATGAGTTGATTTGGTTTTTGGTTAAAAATTTAAAAATATATAAAAAAAACAATAAGATATACATTTATTTCAAATAGCACTGATGCTATTCGGTAACTTACTGGTTGAGATAATTGATATCACACTTCCGGAATTTGTACCAAAATTGTACCATTAATACGACACTCGAGATATCGTCATCAGGCTCTCCTGTCGGGAATTTCGACACATTTGCCGTGCGGGATTTCGGCCTCTTTATCGTACAGAGGAAGCTCGGCTAGTTGACCCACGTACCTGTCATCCTCGAGGCACTATTTATGGTAATCATCGGTGCGATGATTGGCACCGATGATCTGGAGCAATTAGTTTTAAAATCCTTATCGGACAAACATGGTATCGGCAACGGGCTTATACGTGGCCTTTATTGGTTTGGCGTAAAACGACCCTGGTTATTGTGGGAAATACAGCATTAGACGGATGAGTGTCCCACCGCATGTGGTAAATTCACTATATCGGGCGACCCGATCTCAGAATTATTTCGTTTATGTGATCAAGCGAAGCGACGACAAAGTCTACCGAGGGATGGGACAAGAGTTCCTTATCAAAGGGTCGCGGGGTGATAACTATCGATCCGCGGCAACCGGCGTTTTTTCCCGCCAGCGCATCGCTCAAGCGGTCGCCGACCATCCAGCTGTCCGCAAGCGAAATATCAAAATCCCCGGCCGCCTGCAGCAACATACCGGGACCCGGTTTTCTATCCGGAAAATCGATGGTTTCATCGTCGGCAGCAACCCGCACTTCGGGGCAAAAATACCATCCGTCGATAGTGGCGTCCTCGATCGCAAGCAGATCATCGAGGCGTTGCTGCACCCGGTGTAATCCGTCAACGGTTAACAATCCCTTGCCGATTGCGGCCTGATTGGTCACGATTATCCGCAGGTAACCCGCCTGTTCCAGCTCGGTCAGCACCTGGCCGACGCCGTTCATCAGTGTTACCTGGTCGGGATCGTTGAGATAATGTACCGCCTTGATCAAGGTGCCGTCACGATCGAAAAATACCGCTGGTTTCAAGTTGGGCTCCCGATACGACTAGGGGTAAGTAGGGTACATTTGAATTTGAAAACAGTTCTGTTGCATCGGTTTGATCCTGGGTGCCTGCCTGGGCTTGCACTGCATTTAGAGCTATCGTTTTTCGGTTGTACCGGCTGCGCGTCAGTGTATCTGAAAACCGGATTGACATGAAATCACGGCGCCGTTTTGCATGCGTTTCATTCTGTCATCATGTGCTCTATACTTCCACGGCATCTTTATCCGTCTTTCCGGCACGCAGTTATCGTGATTTTGAAATTTTTATCATCCCCGGTGTTGTGTCTTTTCAGGCCGTGTCGGCAAGGCCCGACAGCCACTTTATTATATGAATCTTAACTTTTCGAACGCACATATTCTGGTAGTCGGCGATGTCATGCTCGACAGCTACTGGCAAGGTCAAACCGAACGAATTTCTCCTGAAGCCCCGGTTGCGGTGGTACGTGTCAATGATAAATCATGGCGCGTGGGTGGTTCCGGCAACGTCGCCGTGAATGTTACCTCGCTCGGCGCGCGCGCCAGCCTGTTTGCGATTATGGGAGACGATGACGATGGCGAACGGCTTGTAGGCTTGCTCGAGGCTTCGGCGATCGACAATTATTGCCTGATCGATGCGAGTATACCGACGACCAACAAGCTACGTGTTTTGTCGAAGCACCAACAGTTGATCCGGCTCGATTTTGAGCAAATCATGCATGACCTGGATGTAGAGCCGTTAGTCGAGCGCTTTAGAACTCAGCTCGATTCCGCCAGCATGGTGGTGTTGTCGGATTATGGCAAGGGCCTGCTAGGCCGGGCGCAACCCTTCGTCGCCGCGGCCAAAGAGGCCGGGGTGCCGGTTTTGGTCGATCCGAAGTCAAATAACTTTGAGGAATTTGCCGGGGCTTATCTGCTAACTCCCAATCAACATGAGTTCGAGGCGGTCGTGGGTAAGTGGTCGGACCCGTCTGATCTGTCAAGCAGGGCTGGCCGGGTGATCGAGCAATTCGATTTACAGGGCTTATTGATCACCCAGGGTGAACAGGGAATGACTCTGGTCATGCGAGATCAACCGGCAGAGCACTTTCCGGCACAGGCTCAGGAAGTTTATGACGTTACCGGCGCGGGAGATACCGTGATTGCCGCGTTGTCGACTGCTCTTGGCAGCGGCATGAATCTGCACGACTCGGTTTTTCTCGCCTGTAAGGCTGCCGCTATCGTGGTCGGTCGCCTCGGTACCGCATCCGCTTCGGTCGAGGATCTGGAGAATCTGGAACGCGCAAGCTCGAACAAGCTAGCACCAGCGGTAGGCAAAATTGTCGATCACGAGACCTTGTTACAGGCGGTCGAACGCTTTAAAAGACAGGGTAAAAAAATTGTCGTCACTAATGGTTGTTTCGATTTACTGCATATCGGACATATTCGTTATCTCGAACAGGCTTCGGCACTTGGTGATGTTTTAGTAGTCGCGGTAAACAGCGATGCTTCAGTAGGTCGGTTGAAGGGTGCAGATCGTCCCATTCATCCACTTGCAGATCGCATGGAATTGCTGGCCGGGCTGGCCTCGGTCGATCTGGTGACAGGATTTAGTGAAGATACCCCGGAACAACTGATTTGTTCGATCGAGCCCGATATCCTGGTCAAGGGCGGTGATTATGAAGTCGATCAAATTGCCGGCAGGCAGTGCGCTGGCGAGGTGGTGTTAATCGGATATATCGACGGTAAGTCCAGCACTGATATCGTGAAAAAAATCCAGCAATCTGCGAGCGATCTTTAGGACAATTACTGGATAAGAGATTCCCTACCACAAGCCCTGATCGCTTACTGATTGACAAGCGTTAACATTGTGGGATCAGAGACACGGAATATTGTTATGGTTGGCTATATTTGATTATTGCTCAAACCCGCGGGTCCATATTCATTTAGCCGAAATCCTTGGCAGCGAGTAACTAGCCCGCTAAAGGCAGCGTTCGACCTGCTCGATAACTGCCGCAAGACTAATCGTCGCCATCGCATCAGGGTGGCGGACGCGCTCTCCCCATTTTGCCTGCTCCAGGCTACGGCCGTTGTAAGCTTGCAGTGAGGCAGAGTAGGTGTTCACAAGCATTGACTGACTGTTATAGGGGCCTGAACGTAACGGATTGCTGGTTGCATAAAGCCCGATCACCGGGATGCCGGCGACAGTGCCCATATGCGCTGGACCGGTGTCGGGGGCGACCAGGCATACCGACTGTTCGAGCAGCGCCAGCAATTGCATCAGGCTGGTTTCGCCGACCAGGTTAACTGGTTTGTGCTGACAGCCCTCGAGGATGCGCCGCACGAATTCCCGCTCGGCCTCGGCAGGGCCGCCGCTGATAATAACGCGGATACCTTTACCCGCAAGGTAATCGACCAGGCTGGCGTAGCAGGCTTCAGGCCAGTTGCGCCAGTTATTTGGACGCAGACTGCTGCAGGGATTGATAACCACCGCAGGTTGTTGCCCGATAATCTCTTGCGCAAATTTACGACTGGACTCGTCGGCTTTGAGTAACCAATCCATCTTCCGCTCTCGAATACCCAGTTTTTCGATAAATTGAAAAAAGGTATCCACTACGTGAACCCGACTAGGCCCCTCGATGTGTTGATTGCAAAAAAGTCTGTGAAAATCACGTGCACGTTGGCGATCGTATCCAATTCTGATATCGGCCTTGACCAACAGGCTAATCAGATTGGCACGCAGTGCCACCTGCATTATCAAAAAGATATCGAAGCGCCGTCCTACCAGTTTTTTGCGCAACTCTAGATACTCTTTGGTCCCACCACGTTTGTTAAAAACGATGAACTCGATACCGGGCAGGGATTTGACCAATTGATATTCGACGCTGCCGATGATCCAGGCGATTCTGGTTTCTGGCCACTGTTGTTGTAGGCTGGCGACCACCGGTAAAATGTGCGTGACATCACCGATTGCGGAGAGGCGTAAAATACACAACGATGCCGGTGGTTGCAAAAATGAAAGAGCAGCCATTGATTCCGTTAACGGCGTGTAAACAGCGTGTTTTCTACGATTTCACAGAGGATGTGCCCGATCAATATGTGGCATTCCTGAATTCGAGGTGTACAACGCGAAGGTACAGCGAGACACAGATCGGCGGTTTCATGTATGGCACCACCGGCGCCAGTGAGACCCAGGGTGTATATTCCCGACTTTTGACTGGCCTCGATCGCTTTGAGAATGTTGGCCGAATTACCGGAGGTAGTTATACCGATAAAAATATCGCCCTCGTTTCCATTGGCCTCGACTTCGCGGGCAAACACATTTTCATAACTGTAATCATTGCCGGCAGCAGTAATGACCGAGTAGTTTGTAGCCAGCGCCATCGCAGGCAGACCGGGGCGTTCAAAATTAAAGCGGCAGACAAACTCTGCGGCGATATGCTGAGCATCTGCGGCACTGCCACCGTTACCCGCAAGCAACACTCGATTTCCTGCCTTGAAGGTATCGATACAGCGATTCCCGGCGGTGTTAATTCGTTCGAGTAAAGCGTGGTCCTGCAACAACTGCGATTTCAAATCAATCGACTGTTGTATCGTCTGTACGATAAATGCATTGTGATCGGCTGCTGTCACCTGGAATTCCTGCTGCGACGAAGGCGCAACTTTACCCTAGAGTCCTAGCAAAGGGAATTCTGCAGCAGACCGCAAGCAAGCCAAACAGTAGCTTCCACGCTGATACCTGCTGATTCCAGCGCAACTTCAGGACCATGTTATTGTACAGACGAGTGTCGTTTGACTCTAGTTGACGCCTTTGAGACTCTTTATATGGTACTTAGAGGATAAGCGCTCTTCAAACTTATTCCATTTTCGGTTAATTTTTAGTTCCGCGAAATAGCGACTGTAATTACAAATCGGAATAAAATCAGAGTTCCCTATATCATCACAAATAACCAGTTTGGTTATGCTTCCACCGGTTCTTTGGCACAAAACATTTCTTGGATAAAGAGTCCCGATGATGATGCGTTGCTGCAACAAGTAAGCTTTAATCGCTAGAAAAGGCTTCAATAGGACATCAAAATCGTTCTTTGCATCTAAGTAGTTTTCTAAGGTTTGGGAGATTGAGCCATCATCATCCAAAATTAAATCATAGACGGAGCCTAGCCCGATGCTCGTCTCAATATCGCCGTGGTATTTAGGTAACATATCCCATGAAACACCTCTTTTTAAAAGATGCTGGTAATACTTCTTCTCTCTATCGTTGGAAGGTGTCTTTTGTAAACTTACCTTAATGCAAAGTTTATCGTTTTCCGGGTGTCGATAGCATTCTCGATTGAAACCTTTTCCAATTAAATGTCGTTTTAAAATATTAACCAAAAATTTAATCCCTATTATCCGAACCTGCGATCGTTAAATGCCGCATTATTGCCAACAAATATAAAGGCATTATAACGAAACTTCTTTCAAACTTTTACTACGTGAGAGGAAGGGGATGTATGCGAGCAAATTATTCTCTTTATGTTAGATGATGATTTGGTTTATAACCAAAATTGCCTGGAATTGATGCAATTTATCCAGGTGCCGGATAACTTCGGGTTAGTTATAAAGTCGCTTTACAAACCTGTCCCAACGGCGATTTATTTTAGCTCCTACGTGGCCAGAAAAGTGATTTAACCATTGAATAGCAATGACATCGCCAAGGACGTCTATAACTACCAATCTGGCTGAGTCCTTTGAAAGTTTTTGAAATAGGAGATTACCAGCAACCATATCGAGATTAAAGATAACCAGATTCTTCAGTAATTATTGCTTTAACTGAAGGAGGTAATTCTCAAACTCCGAAATTCGGGTGTCGTGATCCAGATACGAGAACAGCGATCTGGAGATACTGCCGTCGTAATCGCGAGTTAAATCAACCACAATTCCTTCACTCAGGCTGGTTTTATCGACCCGTAAAACCTGGGAATATGGGTGAATTCGAAGTGACTTCTCTTTTCTAGTTTACGGTAAAATTCGATTTCCCGTATTGTTTGAACGTTTGTTATATCACCAGAGATCTTGATAATTTTCGAAGAATCCTCCGGGTGTAGATAGCAAGTTCGCTCTCTGCCCTTGCCAATGGGTTGTGATATTAGTTGCCGTACAGGTTGAACCATGGATTAAATGCTGAATATCGAGAATGAATGGTTTTTCGAGGGCGGCAATATTAACCGCGCTCTCGGTTTAGCTCAACCGAAAACGCGCGATCAAAATCGGCAACAGCATCAGGTTGGCGATCAACGCGGTGATCATCGCCAGTCCGCACAGCACGCCAAAGTAAATGGTCGGGATGAAGTTGGACAGGGACAGGATCGAGAATCCCAGCACCACTGTCACCGAGGTATAGTACATCGCGCGCGCAATGCTGTTGTGGCAGCGTGCAATTGCTGCCCAGTAATTCCGGTCCTGGATAAACTCACCGCGAAAGCGGTGTATATAGTGAATTGAATCGTCAACGCCGATACCAATATTAATAGCTGCGATGGTGATAGTCATGATGTCGAGCGGGATACCGATCCATCCCATCAGGCCAAGTATCAGTCCGGCCGAAATGATATTCGGAATCAGCGCCGCAAACGACAGGCGGACTGCCCGGAAAAGTGCGATAAACATAAACAGGATGGCACCAAATACGGCGCCAAGGGTCAGGATCTGGGATCGAAACAGGCTTTGCAACAGGTTGTTATAAAGCACCGCAATACCCGAGATGGTAACCTGTTCAGGATCGAGACCATACTCACCGGTCAGGTCCAGGTAGATCTTTTCAATCAGTTCCTGGCGGCGCAACTTCTTATCCGATTCGTAGAGTCGAATGCTAAAGCGCAGTTGGTTGCCATCTTCCGACAGGTAGGGCGCGATCAGCGCTTTTTTTACATCTTCGGGAATGCGCTTGTAGACCACCGCGAGCTTGAAGTCGCTGTAGGGCTTGCCGTTGTTAAGGGATTCCAGCAATTGCATCCCGGTATGCACCGACAACACCTTGCCGGTTTCCGGCAGCTCGTCCAGGTATTGATGAAACCTGGCCACATCACGCAAACCGTCACGGTTAAACCAGTAACTGTTGGAGGTGATATCGCCATTTGCGAATAATTCATCCTCAGCCATGATTTCATCCGCGGGTGCATCGATGATGATATCCATCGGGGTGGTGCCACCGAGCTTGGTATCGATCAGCGTCATGCCCTGGAAAATCTCGGTGCTTTCCTTGTAGTAGTCGATGAATCGATTCTCGACCGAAAGCCTTGGAATTCCGGTCAGCGCAATCAATATGAGCAACGCGAAGATCATCAACGTGGCACGGGTCCGATACTGGATGAAATTGGCAATCGAGGCAGTTACCTTGCCGGTCAAGTCTTTCTTGGCCAGGGAATCGAGGCGCGGCAATAGCATCAACGCTGCCGGGAATAGCGTGAACGCGAGTACAAACGAAACCGTGATACCGATTACCATCATCCAGCCAAAGTCGATAACCGGTCGAATCCCGCTTACCAGTAATGAACCAAACGCGACCATGGTAGTGACGGCGGTGTAAAAACTCGGAGTGAACTTGCTTTGCACGGTTTCGCTGACCAGTTCGTACTGATTGGCCTCGGGCTCTATCATCGCCAGTTCGCGGTAACGTACTACCAGGTGAATGATCAGTGATAACGTGATGATCAGTAATAGCGAAATGAAATTCGACGAAACCACCGTCACCGGCCAGTTTGACCAGCCGAGATAACCCATCATCGCCATGGCGCTGGTCAGACAAACCGCCAGCGGCAGCACTACCCAGCGAATATGTTTAAACGAAAATGCGAGGATGATGACGATAAACAGGACCACCCCGACACCGAATACCTTGAGGTCACTGCGGATAAATTCGATCGAATCGGAGGTAATCATCGGAACTCCACCGAGGTAGAGTGTTGCCTTGCCGCGATAAGCATCCATGATCCGGCGCACGTCAACGATGGTCTGATCCAGTTTAATTTTCTGCGCCAGGTTCTCGATTTTTATCTGAGCCGTTAACTGGTCGAGCCGCAGCGCCGCATCCGGAATCGTGCCTACTTTTTCATACAGTTTGTCGCGACTGTTAATCAGGTCGAGCAGTCGCTGGTTGGTTACCAGGTTTACCTGCATCGCTGTGGTATCACCCTCGCTGTTGACCAGCAGGTTCTCGTAAAGTGGACTTTGCCTCATTTCCTGTTCGGCAAGCTCGATATCGACGTCGTCGCTTTCCAGGGTACGGGTTTTACGGGCGATTTCAGCGAGCGTCATGGGCGGACTGTCTACCAGCGGTACGTCGAGCATGCTGATGACATTGTCGACCTGCTCGAGCTGACCCAGTTCATCTCGTAGTTGGGTAATATCGGCGAGCACCACTTCGCTGAAAAGCGGTTGCACGGGGCTATAGGTGACGATCAGGAAGTCATCCGATCCGTACTGGTCGCGAATGCTGCGATAGGATTTAAGGCTGGCGTCGTTCTCGAGCACCAGCGAATCGGCCGAGGCGTCAAGCTCGAAGTCGGGTATATACAACAGGAAAAACACTACCACGCTGGTAATGACAATCAGCGTTGCCAGCGGTTGTTTTAGTACCAGGCGGTTATAGCCCGCAATAAACTTGGACAGCATGAACGGGTATCCTTATTTTACGGACGCGTAGGCGTTGTTGCTAAATCGACGGTAACCCCATTGATACTGCTCCAGGGACTGGCGGGCTAATTGTTCGATCTGATCGTTCATGTACTGGGCGCTGCTGGCTTC
>Ga0224508_10000554_pt1 | contig 36380 bp, 32 predicted proteins | sample SF_Jan12_sed_USG_4_FD_170157 | JGI IMG/M metagenome (GOLD analysis project Ga0224508, IMG submission 170157) | Sediment microbial communities from San Francisco Bay, California, United States - SF_Jan12_sed_USGS_21 | ecosystem: Environmental > Aquatic > Marine > Sediment | place: USA...
GCAATGACGTCGCCGTCATCCGCGCTTACCTCGGCGAAGAGGAGGAAGAGGAGCTTCCGCCCGAAATCGCCCAAGACCTGAAACCGAACTAGCGAGGGTCTGACACAGATGCTTAAAGTCTCGGGGGTACACACGTTTTACGGACGTATCGAGGCTTTGCGCGGGGTCGACATCGAGGTACGCAAAGGCGAGATCGTCACGTTGATCGGCGCCAACGGTGCCGGCAAGTCGACATTGCTGATGACGATTTGCGGAGACCCGCAGGCGGCCAAGGGGACCATCGAGTTCGACGGCGAGGACATCAGTCGGCTGCGGACCCACGAGATCGTGCGCCGTGGCATCGCGCAGGCACCAGAAGGGCGGCGAATTTTTCCCGTCATGACGGTGCTGGAGAACCTGCAGATCGGCGCCGCGATTTCCGATCCGGCGCGCTTCGGTGAAGACCTGGAACGCGTGTTCACGCTCTACCCAATTCTCAGGGAACGACGTAATCAACGAGGTGGCACGCTCTCAGGCGGTGAGCAACAAATGTTGGCGATCGGGCGGGCGTTGATGAGCCGGCCGCGACTGCTATTGCTCGACGAGCCCTCGCTCGGCCTCGCGCCCTTGCTCGTCAAGCAGATCTTCGCGGTGATCCGCGAAATCAATACCCAGCAAGCGGTGACGGTGTTTCTCGTCGAGCAGAACGCGTACCACGCCCTGCGACTCGCTAACCGTGGCTATGTGATGGCCAACGGTCGCATCTTGATGTCTGGCACGGGACGCGAGCTCCTGGCGAACAAACAGATACGCGCCGCCTATCTGGAGGGAGGACATTGAGGGTTCGGAGTCAAAGTACGAGAGGTAAAAGTAGAGCAGGCCGTGAGTGTCCCCCTGTGTTTGTAACTTGCATCCTGGAACATTAGACCTATGGAGTCACTAATTGGCACATCGTGGGGCGTTTTCATCGGCATGACCGTCGTGATAATGGGTTTCGCCGCCTATATGACGGGACATGCGTTGGCCAGTACTTGGAAACCGCTATGGCACGCGGTTGTATACTGTGGGTTGCTCGGCTTCGCCGACCGCTTTCTGACTTTCGCCTTGTTTGACGGCAAGCTGCTGTCATTGAGCGGGTACCTCATCGACACGGCGGTACTGGTCGCAGTGTCACTGTTTGCGTATCGTTTGAACCAGGCCCACAAAATGGTCGGCCAATACCCCTGGCTGTATGAACGGGAGGGACTATTCGGCTGGCGTCGGAAAGGGCCCAGGGGGGGTTCGACAGACATGTAACCGCTGAGGGTAGCGTTTTCCGTTCGCTGTGCTAAATTACACGCTCACTCGCAGGAAATCCTTTCCCGCGTTAAGGTCACAAAACCGTTTTGGTGGGTAACACGTAACTTAATGGAGGATTGGCTAATGAAAGCGTTCAAAACTATATTGCTCGTTATGGCCGGGCTGGCTGTATCCGGCGTGGCCATGGCAGACCTACTGATCTCTACCGCCGGTCCCATGACCGGACAATACGCCTCGTTCGGCGAGCAGATGCGACGTGGTGCCGAAATGGCGGTTGCCGACATCAACGCAACCGGTGGTGTGCTTGGCCAAAAGCTAAAACTTGCCGTCGGTGACGATGCCTGCGATCCGAAGCAGGCGGTGGCAGTCGCCAACCAGTTTGCCAGCCAAGGTGTCAAGCTCGTGGCCGGCCATTTCTGCTCAGGCTCGTCAATCCCGGCCTCCAAGGTCTATGAGGAGGAGAACATCCTGCAGATCTCCCCGGCCTCGACCAATCCGAAGCTGACGGAGGAAGGTGGCCCGAATACGTTCCGCGTGTGTGGCCGTGACGATCAGCAGGGCATCGTCGCCGGTAATCTTCTTGCTGACAAGTACGGCAAGAAAAAGATCGCCATACTTCACGACAAGACCGCCTACGGCAAGGGCTTGGCCGACGAGACCAAGAAGCAGTTGAACAAGCGTGGCTACAAGGAGGCCATGTACGAAGCCTACACCGCGGGTGAGAAGGACTACTCGGCGCTTGTTTCGAAAATGAAGGGCGCCGGCATCGACGTGTTTTACGTTGGCGGCTATCACACTGAGGCCGGGCTCATGATCCGCCAGGCGGATGATCAGCGTTACAACGTCCAGCTGGTTTCAGGTGACGCCTTGGTCACCGACGAGTTCTGGAAGATCACGGGCAAGACCGGCCAAGGCACTTTGATGACCTTCAGCCCTGACCCACGCAAGGACCCGGTAGCGACGTCGGTGGTGAAGAAATTCCGTGACACCGGCTACGAGCCAGAGGGCTACACGCTTTATACCTACGGTGCCATTCAAGCCTGGAAGCAGGCCGTCGAGAAGGCCGGCAGCACGGATACCACCAAGGTCATAGCAGCTTTGCGTAAGAATAAATTCGACACCGTGTTAGGCAACATCGGGTTCGATAAGAAGGGTGACGTCACCGCCCCGGGCTATGTCTGGTACGAGTGGAAGGACGGTACTTACGATTACAGGTAAGCCGTATTTGTGAGCAATCGAAAACCGCCCGGCAACCGGCATAAGGTTGCCGGGTTTTTTGTTAAGAGCAAGTACAAGTCACAAGATACAAGATATGTGAAGATACAAGATCCAAGTAACTACTACAGCTGTTGGTGTTTAACTTGTATCATGACACGTGCATCTTGAATCTGGTTGCCTTGTAGATTGCCCCTTGTACCTTGTATTTGTCGTTTTCAAGATCATGCGAACCGGCAGCTTCTTGAGTCTCAGTCCCCACGCATTTCACCGCATTGCCTTTACCGAGTGGGGGAAACCAGACCATGAGCAGGTGCTGCTTTGCGTCCACGGCCTTACCCGCAACGGCCGCGATTTCGATTGCCTGGCGACCAACCTCGAGACCCACTACCGCGTGATCTGTCCTGACGTCGCTGGACGCGGCCGCAGTGAGTGGCTCGACGTCAAAGAGGATTACAATTATCCAACCTACTGCGCCGACATAGCGGCGCTCATCGCGAGGCTACACACTGAGCAGGTGGATTGGGTGGGCACATCGATGGGTGGCATCATCGGTATGCTGCTGGCAGCCCAGCCCAACGCACCAGTGCGCCGGTTGGTGATCAATGATATCGGGCCGTTTATCCCCCGGACAGCCCTAGAACGCATCGGCCAGTATCTCGGCGCTGGTCCCCATTTTGATAGCTTGACCGATGCCGCGTCCTATTTGCGACACGTGCACGCGGGGTTCGGGCCGCTGACCGACGATCAGTGGGTACATCTCGCGCGCCATAGTGTTCACCATGCGACAGGTGGCCAGTACTCACTCATGTATGACCCGGCCATCGCCCTGCCTTTCAAAACTGAACCGATGCAGGACATAAACATGTGGGACACATGGGAACGTATCCGCTGTCCTGTGCTGGTGCTGCGGGGCATCGAGTCCGATGTATTACTCGAAGAGACTGCGGCAGAGATGCAAACACGAGGTCCGCCCACAGAGGTCGTGCAATTCCGTGACATCGGCCATGCCCCCGCCCTCATGGCAAAAGATCAGATCGACACCATACGCAACTGGCTGCTAGGACAATAGCGCTTTTTGCGCGTATCATCGACGACGGAAGGCAGTCGTAACGTGTTAGCGACTGAATGTAGAGCCTGAGCTGTCACAGCCGGTGGACCTATCTCGGAGGAATGAGTATGAAAATCTTGCGCATTTTGCTTATCCTAACCGCCTTCGTCTCATTAGCTGATCGTGTTCAGGCGCGAGCTGGCGACACACCGATCGAGACTTTCTTCGGCGACTATGTTGGGCACACCATCTCCGTCGTTGGAGGCGAGATGAAGAAGCGCGATCTCAGCGTCTCTATCAAACCCAATGATACTGCCTTTACCATCGACTGGACGGCGATCACGCAAAAGGCTTCGGGCAAGATCAAACGTAAACACTATTCGATCGACTTCCGCCCTACCAAACGCAAGAACATCTTTTCCTCCGCAATGCAGACCAACATGTTTGGCCACCGCCAGGCGCTGGACCCACTGAAAGGCGATCCTTATGTCTGGGCCAGGATTATCGGAGCTACCTTGACGGTTTACGCCTTGTTGATCAGCGACGGCGGCGGCTACGAGATGCAGGTCTATGACCGCACGCTCACGGATGGCGGATTGCATTTACGGTTCTCGCGCGTCCGCAATGGTGAGGTGCTTAGGCTGATTGAGGGTACCGTGATCAAGTCCAGTGAATAGCTAATAACCCCTTCTAGATTCTCCTCGCTACTAGCTAGCCGCTAGCCGCCATTGAATTTATTTATCGATGCCCCCCAAGCACAGGTATTTAATCTCGAGAAAATCATCGATTCCGTACTTTGAGCCTTCACGCCCAATGCCGGACTCTTTCATCCCGCCAAACGGCGCCACCTCGTTGGAGATGATTCCCTCATTGATACCAACGATGCCATATTCGAGTGCTTCCGACACACGCCAGACACGGCCGATGTCACGGCTGTAAAAATAGGCGGCGAGGCCATACTCGGTATTGTTGGCGATATCAATCGCCTCTTGTTCATCGCGAAAACGAAACAAAGGCGCTACCGGCCCAAATGTTTCTTCATTGCTCACCGCCATATCGGTTGTGACATTCGCCAACACGGTAGGCTCAAAGAATGTGCCGCCAAGGGCATGACGTGAACCACCGGCAACGACTTGTGCACCCTTCTGGGTGGCATCGGCAATATGGAATTCAACCTTTTCCACTGCACGCATGTCGATAAGCGGCCCTTGCTGCACACCGCCTTCAAGCCCATTACCGACTTTCAACTCACCCGCGGCCTTGGCCAGGCGATCGGCGAAATCATCATAGATCCCGTCTTGCACGAGAAAACGGTTGGCACAGACGCATGTCTGCCCGGTATTACGATACTTCGACGCCATGGCGCCGGCCACAGCGGCTTCGATATCCGCATCGTCGAACACGATAAAAGGTGCGTTACCACCAAGTTCCATCCCCACCTTCTTTACCGTGCTTGCGCACTGCTCGATTAACTTTTTGCCGACCTCGGTTGAGCCGGTGAAGCTTAGTTTTCTAACCGTGGGGTTGCGAGTCAGTTCACCACCGATCTCCGACGACGGCCCCGTGATCACATTGAGCACGCCTCGGGGAATGCCGACTGCTGCCGCCAGTTCCGCTAACGCCAGCGCGGTATACGGTGTCTGCGACGCCGGCTTACATACGACGGTGCAGCCAGCGGCTAACGCGGGACCACATTTGCGAGTGATCATGGCGGCGGGAAAGTTCCACGGCGTAATGGTGGCGACGACACCGATCGGTTGTTTCAACACTACGATTCGGCGTCCCGGCAACGGATGCTGCATGGTATCGCCGTAGATGCGTTTACCTTCTTCGGCAAACCATTCGATAAAGGAAGCGGCATAAGCGATCTCACCGCGCGACTCGGTGAGCGGCTTACCTTGTTCGCTCGTCATCAGTATCGCCAGGTCTTCCTGGTTCTGCATGATGAGCTCGAACCACTCGCGTAGAATCACCGCTCGTTGCTTTGCGGTCATGGCGCGCCACGCCGGCCATGCTGCATCGGCGGCAGCAATAGCGCCGGCAGTTTCTTCGGCGCCTAAGGCAGGCACGGTGCCGAGCTTACTCCCATCCGCCGGATTGGTTACCTCGATGACCCGGCTGGCCTGTATCCAAGCACCATCGACATAACAGCTTTCACGGAACAAGGACGGGTTACTGAGTTTCATGTTTGTATCCTCCAAACCGAATGTGTTCTCGTTGCTAAGGTAGCGCCATCAGTAAACAAATTCGAGTAGTAGCCCCTACTCGCCATTACCAGCAAGTAAGTGCGCTACGGTAAAGTGATCGCAATGTCTCATCCCTCACCTCGACCGGCGCATTCTTGAGTAGGCGCTGTTGCGCGAATGCACCTTTTGCCAGCGCCGGTATGTCGGCCTCAGCGTATCCCACACCCGAGATACCATTGGGGATATCGGTATTGCGCATCATCGTGATTAGATGCTCGGCGAGCACTTCGCCAGCATCGTCGGCAGTGGCATCGCGGACATCAGCCCCAAGACAGGCTGCCGCTTCGAGATGGCGCTCAGGGCAAGCCGGCGCCGTGTAACGAAAGACCGCGGGCGCATCGACGATCACCGATATGCCATGAGGACAGATGGGCTCCGCTCGGGGATAACCCTGTGGGCGGAAATCTCGGATGAGGCCGGCGACCGAGTAAGACATCCCGTGCGGGATATGAACACCGGCATTGCCGAAGGCCATACCAGCCAAGGTAGCGGCCAACATCATGCCCTCTCGGGCTTCGCTATCGTCGGCATCGGCGACCGCGCGCAGGAGATAACGACCCGTACGTCGTAATGCCTCCAGGCAACCGATATCGCTGTAGGGATTGGCGCCCTGACTCATGGGCCTTAGATCCGGGCGTTCGGGCTGAACACGCTGGGTAAATGGTACCGCAGTATACGATTCCAGTGCGTGACTCAACACATCGAAGCCACTGGACGCCACTACGTTCGCCGGCAGCGTACGCGTAACACTCGGATCGATGAGGCTCAGCGTCGGTCTAAGTGCGCGGTGGGCGATGCCCGTCTTTACCTTCATCTCCAACAAGTCGAACACTGCGATGCCGGTACATTCACTACCCGTACCCGATGTGGTGGGACAGGCGATATGCGGCTTGAGCGGACCCGGGACAGATCGCGCCTCACCGATGGGCGCGTTGACGTAAGCCAGCAGATCGGCCGGATAGGTCGAGTAAAGGTTGGCGGCCTTACAAGTATCCATGACCGAGCCGCCGCCGATTGACACAAACCCGTCGAATTCGGTTTCTTGCGCGAACCGGACAGCGGTCGAAATCGACTGGTCTGTCGGTTCCACGTGCACGTCACCGTAGACCACCGCATCGATTCCTGCGTCACGCAGTGCCTTGATGGCATCGGCCACAATATCGAGTTGCGCCACGACTCGGTCGGTATATAGCGCAATGCGTTTGAGACCAAGACTTCGTGCATCATGGCCAACCTCTTGCAATACGCCGGGGCCAAACCGTATGGCACTAGGATCAACCGCAAACACCGATTCGCGGCCTTCTGTGAATTCATAATAGTGGCAGCAACCCAAAGTCATTTCCCCAATCGTCACCCGTACATTGTCCGCGTTTATTGCATCAGCGTACAGTCCATCAAAGCTATTGCACACGTCCACCTACAAAAGCTATGGTAGGAACGGTTCTTGACCCCATTAATTGTAACCAGACCCTATTCGTGACCGCTATGATCTTGCGCCTTCCTGATCCTGTGAGCGCACAAACTTGGTGCCATGCGCAGCGCGCCGCCGGCCGTAGCATCGGCTTTGTACCGACCATGGGTGCGCTGCACGAGGGACATTTGTCGTTGGTAGGTCGCGCCGTGGTCGAAAACAATATCGCATGTGTCAGTATCTTTGTGAACCCATTACAGTTCAACGATCCCGATGACCTTGCGCGTTATCCAAGGAACTTCGACGATGACGCCCAACAATTGGAAGGCGCGGGCTGCGATATGGTGTTCAGCGGCACTCTCGAGCAATTTTTCCCCGAGGCAAGCGTGGTGGCGGAAATTACTAAACGTGACCCAGGGCCAACCGCGGAAGGACTGGAAGGCGCCAGTCGCCCGGGACACTTTGCCGGCGTCGCAACCATCTGTGAGCGTTTGTTCAAGACGGTAGGTCCGGGACGCGCTTATTTCGGCGAGAAAGACTTTCAGCAAACCCTGGTGGTAAAAGATATCGCGCGGCAGCTCGGCTACCCAGAGATCGTGGTATGCCCGACCGCTCGCGAACCCTCGGGGTTGGCATACTCCTCGCGTAACGTGTTGCTCACAGACAGTGAGTGTAAACGTGCGGCTTGTATATCTCGTGCGCTGTTCATGGCACGTCACGCCTGGCATCAAGGCGAGCGCGAGGTTGGGAAATTACGCGACGTGATGCTGCGTGAGCTCGACGTTGACGGCATACACGTGGAATACGCCGAGCTAAGAGACCCGCACGATTGGCGACCCGAAGCGCCAGCAGGACTCCTCGTACGTGCACAGGCGCTGATCGCAGCGAGAATCGGCAAGGCGCGTTTAATTGATAACTTGCGCTTGGATCGAGACGCTTAGTTCAATGCTCACCGCCCGCTTTGAAATTAAACTGGGCGCCAGATCGAATGCCTGATGGCCAACGCGCCGTAATAGTCTTCAGTTTAGTAAAGAACTTCACGCCCTCGGGGCCGTGCACGTAAAGATCACCAAACAACGAGCGCTTCCAACCGCCAAAACTATGATAAGCGACCGGCACTGGGATCGGCACATTGATGCCCACCATACCGCTTTGCACTGCACTCGAGAAATCACGGGCACAATCACCATCGCGTGTAAACACAGCAGCACCATTACCAAGTTCATGGGTGTTGACCAGCCCTAAGGCCTCGTCATAGTTTTCGGCGCGCACAACGCTGAGCACAGGACCGAAGATTTCCTCATTGTAGATGCGCATGTCGCCACGAACCTTGTCGAACAAGCAACCACCTAGGAACGAACCGTTCTCGTAACCCTTGAGTTTCACATCGCGTCCATCGACAACAAGTTCGGCGCCCTCGGCGACACCAACTTCGACATAATTCTTAACCTTTGCGCAATGTTGCGGCGTCACAAGCGGTCCCATCTCGGCTTTGGGGTCGGTATACGGTCCGAGCTTGAGGTTCTCGACACGTGGTTTGAGTCGTTCTACGAGTTCGTCGGCCGTACGTTCGCCGACGGGCACCACCACTGAGATTGCCATGCAACGTTCGCCGGCGGAGCCATAGGCGGCACCCATGATGGCATCGACCGCCTGCTCCATATCCGCATCTGGCATAACCACCATATGGTTCTTGGCGCCACACAATGCCTGCACTCGTTTCCCATGCGCACAACCGGTAGTATAAACGTATTCACCGATACTAACCGAACCGACGAAGCTTATAGAGGCAATGCCTGGATCGGTCAGTAACGTATCCACCGCTTCCTTGTCACCATTGACAACATTTAACACGCCCTCAGGAAGCCCCGCTTCTGTCATTAGCTCGGCCAGCCTTAGCGTAACCGACGGGTCTTTCTCCGATGGCTTTAATAGAAAGGTGTTACCGCAAGCGAGCGCAATCGGAAACATCCACATCGGTACCATGGCGGGGAAATTGAATGGTGTAATGCCGCCACATACGCCCAGCGGTTGACGAACGGAGTAGCTGTCCACGCCCCGTGACACGCCTTCATTGAACTCGCCTTTCAACATCTGCGGAATACCGCAAGCAAACTCGACAACTTCGACGCCACGCGTCAAAGAACCCTTAGCGTCCGCCAACGTCTTGCCATGCTCAGATGACAACAGTTCGGCAAGCTCGTCTATGCGTTGTCGCACCAAGTCACGAAATCGAAACAGTACTTGCACACGCTGCGCTGGCGGCGTTGCTGCCCATGCCGGAAACGCCTTTGTCGCGGTTGCAATCGCCTGACAAACCTCGTCGGCGCTGGCGAATGGCACCTTGGCTGTAATCTCACCGGTCGCCGGATTATAGATATCACCGAAGCGACCGCTGGTACCCTCTACCTTCTGCCCACCGATATAATGGTGCAGCGTATTTGTTACCTTGACGTCCATAACCTCACCTCCGCGCGGCCCTGTTGCCGCTGCCTGCGCACGCGTTGTACGTTGTTCTCACATGACAACATACAGCGCGTGAACGGATCGAGCAAACCAACAGTTTGCTCGATCCGAGCCACCGATACCAGATGATGCCCGACGAATGCTGACCTACCTAGCCCCCAAACTCCTTATCGCCAGTACCGCCTTACTTCTTATCGCCTACAAACTCAGTCGCGACGCCTTATCAGTTACGACGAGCGCGCTTTTCTTATGTCTGCCGTCTGCGCCGGGTAAGTCTTCAATACATCCCTCAGAATGGTGCACATTTCATCGATATGCGCTTGTTCCGCAATCAACGGTGGGGCCAGAATGCCGGCGTCGCCGGTCATCTTGATATGCATGCCAGCCTCGAACAGACGTTTTTGCACTTCGTAACCACGCACGCCGGGTGTAGCCGCGGGTGCAACGTCGAAGCCTGCAATCAGTCCATAGCCGCGAATGTCGGTCATTACTGGCAAGTCGCTCAGGGCAAACGCCGCCTCGAGGAAATACTCAGACATGTCGGCGGCACGCTCGAATAACCCCTCCTTCTCGTAAATGTCGAGCACGGCGAGGCCGGCCGCACAAGCGGCCGGATGCGCCGAGTATGTATAGCCATGGAATAACTCGATGGCCGCCGCCGGCGCCGGACCACATATGGTGTCGTAGATATTCTTGCTGACGGCGACGGCGCCCATAGGCTGGGCACCGTTGGTCAATGCCTTGGCCATGGTCATCATATCCGGGGTTACGCCAAAGCTTTGTGCGCCGAATGCCTTGCCGGTGCGCCCAAAACCGCAGATGACCTCGTCGAACACCAACAGAATCCCATGGGCGTCGCAGATCTCTCGCAGGCGTTCGAGATAACCCTTTGGTGGCACGAGAATCCCGGTCGAGCCCGCAATCGGCTCTACAAAGCAGGCGGCAATGGTATCCGCCCCATAGAGCCCCACCATCCGTTGCAGGTCTTCAGCTAGCTCGGCACCACTCTCTGGCTGTCCTTTCGTGAAGCGGTTTTCCGCTAGCCATGTATGGCGTAAGTGCGCGACACCGGTGAGTCCTACCCCAAAGGCTTCGCGATTCTTGACCAACCCACTCAAGGACGTACCACCAATGTTCACGCCGTGATAGGCGCGCTCGCGCGATACGAAGCGCATGCGCTGTCCCTGACCCCGAGCCCGGTGGTAGGCGAGTGCGATCTTTAGCGCGGTATCGACGGCCTCGGAACCAGAATTGGCAAAAAAGACGTAGTCCAAATCACCAGGGGTGAGGGCGGCCAGCCTTTGCGCCAACTCGAAAGATAAAGGATGGGCACCCTGGAAGGGAGCACAATAATCCAACTCCATCAGCTGCTTGCCGACGGCATCGGCAATTTCGCGGCGACCGTGTCCAGCTGCCACACAAAAGAGTCCCGACGAACCGTCCAGAATGCGCTTGCCTTCGTGGCTCTTGTAGTACATACCCTCGCCGCTGACGAAAATCCGTGGATTCGCCTTAAAGTCGCGATTGGCGGTAAAGGGCATCCAGTGATGTTCAAGTTTCTCGCTAGAAATGTTCATTTCAGTCTTCCTCAGATATCTATTCTTGACCCAGGCCGGGATTACAATAGACTCGTTCGCCCATGGCCGAGTAGAGCCAGTTCCGAGGCTCTGATTAGACCAGCCCTATGCGTGACCAACTGCTGCATTTGCCGCCCGACAGTAGCGCCAGCCTACAAGCCCAGATTCGCGAGTTGTTGGTCGCAGCCATCCTAGATGGCCACATCCCTAGCGGTAACGCGCTGCCCTCGTGTCGCAAACTGGCCCTGCAATTGGGGGTTGCACGAAATACGGTTGTTCTTGCCTATCAACAGCTTGTCGATGAGGGTTATTTGATCTCACGCGAGCGTAGTGGTTATTACGTCAACAAGGACATTCTCGTGGGGCGAGTGGCGCAGACCCCACGTGCACAGATGCATACCGCTACTGCACCCGATTGGGCAACGCGGTTAACGATGAGGCCCTCGAGTCAGCGAAACATCGTCAAACCCCACGACTGGCAGCGATACACCTATCCATTCATCTACGGCCAACTGGACCCGGCGTTGTTCCCGATTGCCGACTGGCGTGAATGTGCACGCGAGGCGTTGAGTGTGGTGGCGATCCGCGACTGGGCACGTGATCGCGTCGACAGTGATGATTCACTTTTGATCGAACAGATACATACGCGCCTTTTGCCGCGACGCGGGGTGTGGGCGTCGCCCGATGAAATCCTCATCACGGTGGGCGCTCAACATGCGCTTTATCTATTGGCCACGCTATTAGTCGCGAGTGGGAGTACGGTCGGCATCGAAGACCCCGGTTACCCGGATGCGCGCAATATCTTCGCTGTCAAGACATCGCGAATGGTAGGACTACCGGTAGATGAGGCCGGCCTGATCGTAGACAAGAATCTCGACCAATGTGACTACATCTACGTAACCCCAAGCCATCAGTCGCCCACCACCGTGACGCAGTCGCTACAACGTCGCCAATCACTTCTCCGTCACGCGGTAGACCGAGATTTTGTCGTTATCGAAGATGACTACGAGTGTGAAACCAACTTTGTTGGTGATCCGACGCCGGCGTTGAAGAGTCTTGATGAAAATAACCGTGTCATCTATGTCGGCAGCGTCTCCAAGACCCTGGCACCTGGGCTACGTCTCGGTTATATGGTCGCCCCGACTGAACTTATACGAGAGGCGCGCGCGCTTCGTCGACTGATGCTGCGCCACCCACCGGCCAACAATCAGCGTGCGGTGGCGCTATTCTTGGCGCGAGGACATCACGATTCGCTCGTACGCCGCCTGAGTCATGCGTACAGAGACCGATGGCAAGTCATGGGAGGGGCGCTGGCCCGCTATTTGCCGGATTCCGCCCGAGTCCCAACATTTGGCGGCACCTCGTACTGGGTCAGAGGCCCAGCTGGATTGAACGCGGATCATCTACAACAACAAGCGCTGGCCCAGGGCATCCTGATCGAACCCGGACAGGTCCATTTCATGTCGGACAACCCGCCCGTCAACTACTTTCGCCTTGGTTATTCTTCGATACCCGCCGATCGCATCGAGCCCGGTATCCGCAAGCTCTCGGACTTGATCCACCAGCTGATATAAGCGCAAGCAATCATCGAACGGAACCAGCATGGGCGTCTGGGCGCCACCCTAGCCTGGCATAGACGAAATATCGCGACTGGTACTATACGCTCCGCCAAGCGAATCCTAGATTAGTCGCTTAAGAATCAGACATGCCCCTAGGAGAGTCCAGATGTTAATCGGCGTACCGAAAGAGATAAAAGTACACGAGTATCGCGTGGGCCTGGTGCCGGGCAGCGTGCGCGAGGTCGTTGCCCATGGCCATAGCGTCATCGTCGAGAGTGCGGCCGGTGCCGGAATCGGCGTTACCGATGCCGACTACGAGGCGGTCGGCGCTACCATCGCAGCGACCGCCGAGGAAGTTTTCCAAAAAGCGGAGATGATCGTTAAGGTCAAAGAGCCACTGGCGGAAGAACGGGCGCGCCTGCGACATGGGCAAGTGCTGTTCACCTATCTGCACCTGGCGCCGGACCCAGACCAAACGGAGGATCTTGTAAAATGCGGCGCCACTTGTATTGCCTACGAGACGGTAACCTCGCCGCACGGTGGACTGCCGTTGCTGGCGCCGATGTCCGAAGTTGCTGGCCGCATGTCTATCCAGGCGGGTGCCTACTGCCTTGAGAAAACCCACGGTGGCTTGGGTATGCTGCTTGGCGGTGTGCCAGGGGTGGATCCCGCCAAGGTGGTAGTTCTAGGTGGCGGCGTTGTCGGCACCCACGCCATTCATATTGCGCTGGGTATGGGTGCGGATGTTTGGGCGCTCGACCGTTCGATGGATGCCTTACGGGCATTGTGGCGCCAATTCGGCCGACCGCTAAATACTGTGTACTCCACCCGCGAAGCAGTCGAGCGTCACGTACTCAGGGCGGACCTCGTAATCGGTGGTGTCCTCATACCAGGCGCAGAAACACCGAAGTTGGTGACGGCAGAAATGGTCAAGCACATGAAACCCGGGTCAGTCGTTGTTGACGTCGCCATTGACCAGGGCGGTTGCTTCGAGACGTCTCGTCCCACCACCCATGCCGAACCGACTTACGCCGTCGACGATGTGATTCACTATTGTGTTGCCAATATGCCGGGTGGTGTACCACGCACATCCACCTTCGCCCTAAATAACGTCACGCTACCGCACGTACTTGCTTTGGCGGACAGAGGATATAAGAAGGCGTTGCAGGATGATCCACATCTCCGAGCCGGGCTCAATGTACACAAGGGTGACGTTACCTACGAACAAGTAGCAAATGCGCTGGGCTATCCCTATCGTGATCCGTTAGACGCGTTAGCTGCCTAACAAGGCAGCTATCTCGTACGCAAATAACCAGCAATTGGATTTTTGTTGAGGAAAAAATTATGGCACGAATGACACCAAGCGAAGCGTTTGTTGAAACGCTAGTGGCTTACGGCGTTACTGATATGTTCGGTATCGTCGGTTCGGCCTATATGGACGCGCTTGATATTTTCCCGGCCGCCGGCATCCGCTTTATCCCCACCGTGCATGAGCAGGGCGCGGCCCACATGGCGGACGGTTATGCCCGCGTTAGCGGTCGACACGGCGTATGCATAGGTCAGAACGGACCAGGCATCACCAACTTTGTCACCGCCATCGCCGCCGCGTATTGGGCCCACACACCGGTGGTAGCGATTACGCCGGAAACGGGCTCCACCACTATAGGGCTAGGCGGATTCCAGGAGACCAATCAACTTCCTATTTTTGCGCCTATCACCAAGTATCAAGGACACGTCACTGGGCCCGGCCGCTTGGCCGAGTTTACGGCGCGCTGTTTCGATCGGGCGATGGCCGAACGGGGGCCGACGCAGTTAAACATTCCGCGCGATTTCTTTTACGGCGATATCGACGTAGACATCCCGCAACCTCAGCGGCTTGAACTAGGCGCCGGTGGCGCGCAGAGCCTAGACGAAGCGACACAACTGCTGGCAAGCGCCAAGTTTCCGGTTATCGTTTCTGGTGGTGGTGTCATCATGGCCGATGGCGTAGACCAATGCGTGGCGCTGGCCGACTATCTAGCTGCGCCCGTGGTCAACAGTTATCTGCATAACGATTCTTTTCCGGCCGATCATCCGCTTTGGTGTGGGCCGCTCGGATATCAGGGTTCGAAAGCGGGCATGAAGCTAATTCAACAGGCCGATGTGGTGTTGGCGTTGGGCACACGCTTAGGGCCCTTCGGCACTCTGCCCCAGCACGGCCTCGATTATTGGCCAAAGAACGCCAAGATCGTTCAGGTCGATTCTGATCATAAAGTGCTGGGCCTGGTGAAGCAGATTTCGGTTGGGGTCTGTGGTGACGCGAAGGCGGCCGCGGCGGCAATCCTCGATCGTTTACAGACCAAGAAGCTTGCCAGCGAAGACAACAAGCAAGAGCGACTGGCTGAAATCAAGCGGCAAAAGGACACTTGGGAGGCCGAACTCGACGGTTGGACGGAAGAGGTCGATGAGTGGAGCCAGCGCGTGGCGAAGGAAGATGCCGGCCTACTTCATCCGCGACAAGTGCTAAGGGAGCTAGAAAAGGCCATGCCCGATGATGCTATGGTGTCTACCGATATCGGCAATATCTGTTCGGTATCTAACAGTTACCTGCGGTTCAATAAGCCGAATAGCTTTTTCGCCGCAATGAGTTTTGGCAACTGTGGCTACGCGTTTCCGACAATTGTCGGTGCCAAGGCGGCAGCGCCAGATCGGCCGGCCATCGCCTATATCGGTGACGGTGCCTGGGCCATGAGCATGGGCGAAATTCTCACTTGTGTGCGCGAAGAAATCCCAGTGACGCCAATCGTGTTTAACAATCGTCAGTGGGGCGCAGAAAAGAAGAACCAGGTGGACTTCTACGCCACACGCTTCGAGGGTGTAAATCTCGAGAACCCAAGCTTCGCCGACATCGCCGTTTCCATGGGGGCTCAGGGGGTAACGGTGGACAAGCTCGGAGAGGTTGGGCCAGCGTTACAGAAGGCTTGCGAAGACCAGAAGGCCGGCAAGACCACGATCGTCGAAGTAATGTGCACCCGCGAACTCGGTGATCCGTTCCGGCGCGATGCGTTGAAAAAACCCGTACGTTTACTCGATAAGTACAAGACCTACACGGTCAACTAAGTTCCGCTGCCGCTTATACCCGACCGCAGCCGCCTTGGCTGCGGTCGGGTTAGCGCCTTGTTGCAGGCTCATGGCCCTACTAATGAGCACGAACATCCTGCAAAATCATGTCAGCTGCTTTTTCCGCAATCATTACTGCCGGCGCATGTGTGTTGCCCGAAACCAATATCGGCATAATCGAACAGTCGACCACCCGCAGAGAACACAATCCGTTGACCCGCAACCTATCGTCGACAACGGCAGCGGGGTCAGATCCCATTTTGCAGGTGCCGCTTGGGTGAAAAATGGTGACCCCGGTGTTGCGCGAAAACTCAAGCAGGGCATCATCGGATTGTGTGTCATTGCCTGGCATATATTCATCGATAACATAGGACTGCAGTGCTGGCGAGGCAGCGATTTTGCGCCCGACCTTGAGCCCCGCCACCACGGTTTCGCGATCGATCTCCGCCGACAAATAATTTGGCTGCATCGCCGGCGCATCAAACGGATCGCGCGATTTAATCATCACCGTGCCACGACTCTCTGGTCGCAGTTGACACACGGATGATGTGAATCCTGAAAAATCATGCAACGGCGCCCCTGGCATGTCGGCAGAAAGCGCCGCAAAATGAAATTGGATATCACGGGTAGCAACATCAGGGTGTGTGTGCACGAATGCGCCTGCCTGATTAATGCCGATAGATAATGGGCCACTACGGAACAGCGCACATTTAAGACCCATGTTGCACTTGCGAAATATGCTACGCATATCGTCATTGGTAGTAATCGGCCTGGTGCACCGGTGAATGACGCGGATTTGCAGATGGTCCTGCAAGTTCTGACCCACACCAGGCAGATGGTGCAGCACTGAAATGTCGTGACCCTTTAGGAACTGCGCCTCACCGATGCCTGAAAGTTGCAGAAGCTGCGGGCTCTGGATTGCGCCAGCACAGAGTACGACTTCGCCATGCGCATGGACCTCCTGTTCGCGGCCATATTGGTGGTAGGTGATGCCAGTCGCCCGCTTTCCATCGAAAAGGATTCCCGTCGCCAAGGCATTTGTCTCAACTCGCAGATTCGGCCGTTTATATGCTGGCCTCAGGTAACCAACCGCCGTGCTCGAACGCCGTCCACGCCATGTCGTCAATTGATAGTAACCAGCGCCTTCTTGGGTTTGGCCGTTGAAGTCGTAGTTGCGCGGTATGCCGGCCTGTTCGGCCGCAGTAATAAACGCCTCAGCAAGCTCATGCGGTTCGCCAACGTCTGACACACCGAGTTCACCGTTGGCACCATGAAACTCATCCGCGCCGCGCTGATTGCGTTCACTCTTAATGAAGTACGGCAATACATCCTGCCAACCCCAACCGAGATTTCCAAGCTGTCGTCATCGCTCATAGTCTTGCGGCTGACCACGGATAAAGATCAGGCCATTGATTGCACTTGAGCCGCCGAGAACTTTGCCGCGCGGCCAGTAGACCTTGCGATTATTCATACCTGGATCCGGCTCGGTGTAGAAACACCAGTTGTATTTAGGATTGAACATGGTCTTGGCATAGCCAATGGGAATGTGAATCCACGGATACCTGTCGACGGGGCCTGCCTCAAGCAACAACACCCGGTGTTTACCGTTCGCACTCAGACGATTAGCAAGCACACAACCGGCGGACCCGGCACCAACAATGATGTAATCGAAATCGGTTGCGGTCATGAAAACCCAAACGTGCAAGGTGATGTGTCGATTATAGAAGGCGTCCGGGCGAGTTTGCCTAGCGGTAGCCGCTTCTATATGCTTCAACCACTATGAACTCTGCATCTCGCTATCTTCTTCGATTCCTTTGGCAACAACAAGCATGCTAAGTGACAAACCGTTTGTTTGTCCGCCGGAGCTGTTGAAAAAGGCACAGACTTTACGTCCCGTGGCGACCGCCGTCGCCGGCGCTGCCAGCCCACTGCCAATGGAAAGCGCGCGACGCTCGGCTGAGGCTGGATTGATTGAGCCCATCCTTGTAGGCAAGCAAAAATTAATTGAGGCAATCGCCGAGGAAATGAATTGGGATGTGTCGAGCCTGCGCATTGTCGCTAGCGAATCTGAAACACATGCGGCAGAGACGGCGGTAGCGCTGGCGCGTAGTGGCGAGGCGGCGGCGGTCATGAAAGGACAAGTACACACCGACGTGCTCATGCGGGCTGTGTTTAATCGGGACACTGGATTGCGTATGGATCGACGTATTAGCCATGTATTCCACATGACGATCCCCGAGCGCAGCGGTTCACTGCTGATCACCGACGCGGCCGTGAATGTTAGTCCTGACGTGGCAACCAAGCTTGATATCATTCGAAACGCGGTCGATGTGCTACACGCGCTGGGCAATACCAAGCCTAAGGTTGCAATCCTCTCGGCGACGGAACAAGCAAACGAATCCGTGCCATCGAGTGTTGCGGCGGCGGAAGTCTGTCAACTCGCGCGAGACCAAATTAGCGGCGCGCTCATCGACGGGCCACTCGCTTTTGACAATGCAATGTCGCCAGAGGCGGCCGCCATAAAAGGGATTGATAGCCCGGTTGCTGGGCAAGCCGATATGTTGTTGGTTCCAAACATCGAAACCGGCAACACCCTGTATAAGTCCATGGTCTTTTTGATGAGCGCCACCGCGGCGGGGATTGTGGTCGGCACACGCGTACCAGTCATTTTGACTTCACGCGCCGACCCGCCCGAGGCGCGCCTTGCCTCGGCGGCATTGGCCGCGATTGTGTCACAATCTCAGGGATAATATCGTAAAGTCGTCTGTCTTATCGACGCAGTCCATGTGACAACCTCTCAGAGTTGACTTTCACAACACCGGATGCTGCAAGCCTCTAGCGCCGTCGACGCGGCGCTATACATTAGGTAGACTAGCCCACTTCACTGCGCCACTTTTCCCGTCTAGAGCACATGATGAAGTTCTTTCACGTTCCGGTTCAGTCATTCAATGTCGAAATCACGAACAACTGCACGCTGGCTTGTCCAGAGTGCTTTCGGACAAACAACCCCTGGATTAAGGCAAATCTTACAGACCTCCCGCTTTCGGTCTTGGAAAATGTCTTCCCCCTAGTTGACAGGGACCAATTCAAGGGATTGCGGATAAACCTGTGTGGCGCCTACGGCGACTGTATTTATCACCGTGACTTTCATAACGTCATACGTTACCTGAAAACAGCGGGTCTTACGCTATGCGTAGAAACCAACGGCAGTCATAGAAAGCCGGCCTGGTGGGAAAAAACGTGCGAAATATTGGACGACAATGATGTCATCAATTTTTCGGTCGATGGATTGGAAGATACAAACCATATTTACCGCATAAACGCCAGGTGGCAAGATATCATCACAGCAATGAAACTGTGTGCCTCAAAAGTACCAGTAACTTGGAAGTTCATCCTTTTCAGTCATAATGAACACCAAGTAGAGGAGGCGCAAGCCTTGGCCAAAGAGATCGGGGTACGTGACTTAACGTTCAAAAGGAGTGGTCGTTTTAGGCAAAAGGACCCGCTTGCCCCTCGGAATGACGACTATATCGGGGTTGTCACCAAAAACCGTAGAAGAATACAGGGACTCATGGATAGCAACATTTCGACTGATGATTTTGATAGACAGGTGTCAATAAGACAGAAATGTCTCTTCGGTAAAGATTTGGCGATTACGGCCTTCGGGCGTTTCTACCCTTGCACCTCCTGCGAGTCATCTGACACCGCATCCTGGTTTTACAAAAACCGTGAGCACTTCGATCTGGGAATGCATTCCATTCATGAGATCTTTGCGTCGCCGAAATGGCGTGAGCTCGAGAAATTGTGGGCAAGGGCATCGACGGCACCCAAATCATGCCTCTACTACTGCGGCGTCCATCAGGATTTTGACGGGCAGTATGCAGATGAGTCGAGATCTGACCGGCCCAACAAACCCGAGGACGCGGTTATAGTCACGCTTTGACTATTGACCCGCTCGAGCGCGTGCCCAATTGACCTTAGACGCGCCCCCGGCCCGCTATCATCATCGCATTGGCGCGCGCGGTTGGCGGATAATACCGGAACATCTCTAGGCTGACCGGGTCACCCAGCTCAGTTTTTGGCAAACCAGAATGTATCCGGCCGGTAGATGCCAAAGTGTGCCCCTGGGTCCCAGTTATAGACACCCTTCGTGGGGCAGTTTAGTAACCTTCGATTTGTTACGATCGGTTGCGGCACTCCAGACACAATACCAATGGTAAAAGTTTGGTTGGCACGTATCTCAAGCATACGGTGCCAGATCGCCTCCCGCTTTTTGCTATCGGCCGCTGCCACCCACTCCTCGTTTAGACGTAACAATTCCTTGGCCTCCAGCAGATCCACCGGCTCTCCTGCTTCGCCACTAGTCTCGTAGAATTCACCCCACTTGGACCATTGCAATTGATCCCGCGCAGTGGGAGCGAGCTCACGTGGACTCATGTCGGGAATCGGCAGGCCGTTTTCCAACCCGCCCCATACTGAAACCAGAGTCTTGCCCGAATAGATGCGCTTGCGGAACAGCTCACGCTGCAGTGGTTTGTTGAGTAGTTTGATACCAACCTTCCGCCATGTGTCGGCGATGAGTTCTAGTATATCGATTTGTTGCGCATCTTCGCCTGCCGTCTCGACGATGATCGTCATCGGCCGACTATCCGGAAGCAGGCGAATGCCCTGACCGTTTCGCTCGGTCAATCCCAGCTCGTCGAGCAATGCGTTGGCCTTCTTAAGGTCAAACTGCGCCCACATAGTCTGGTATTCCGGTTTGTACAGAGGGCTGGACGCAAACACAGTATCGTTCCCTTCTTTGGCGTACCCAAGATAAAGCACCTGGTTGATTTCGTGACGGTCAATAGCAAGAGACAGCGCCCGCCGAAATCGCACATCACGTACTAGGTTCCGCCAGACCGGATCCTCCACATTCAGGTTGGGCAACAACGCCATGTGCGCGCCCTTGGTCGTCTCCCACAGGTGAACCTTGTTCCCGGTGCGGCCCTCGCTTTTCTTGAGAAACGTGTAGTCACTAAAGTTGAGGTGACGGGCCTGCAGGTCGCTTTCTCCCGCCCCGGTCTTGGCTGGTATCAGCTTGCCGTCGGCAATGTTTATGATCACGCGGTCGATGTAAGGCAGCTGCTTGCCCTTCTCGTCGACGCGGTGGTAATACGGATTGCGCAAGAACACGAAGCGTTGAGAGGGTTGCGGCGTGGTGTTCACCCACGGTTGAAGCGTCGGGAGATCCGGGTTGAGGTTCTTGTACGGCCGGAAGCGCGATGTGTGCACCGACACCCAGTTCCGCTGACCCTCAGCTTTAGCCATGGCTTCGAGCGTTTTGATATCGCTGTAACGCGAATGGAACTGCTTTAAATAATGGGCCGGCGCGTATATCGTCTCAGGTCGAGCGCCGGCCAGCGCCGGCAGGAAGAACGGGTTAGACCTCGGCCACGTATAGCGGACCGTGGTCTCGTCGATGAGCTCGAACTTCGGGCGTACGCCGTCAACCAGCAGTACGCTCGGCGGTCCAAATGGTGACAGCTCCTGGTTACCTACAATGTCTTCCCAGTAGTAGCGGAAATCCTCCGAGGTAAACGGGTGGCCGTCCGACCAGTGATGACCGCTACGCAGGTGCAGCGTGAATGATCGGTCTTCCTTGACATCTACAGCCTCGAGGATATCGGGGACCAGTCGGTAGTTCTGGTCATATCCCACCAGCCGCGCATAACCGTAAACCACCATCATGCGTACATCCTTGGAACGGCCCATGAGAAGACGAAGATCGCCGCCGTACTGTCCGGCCGACCTACTCGCCGGGTTGAACGATACTACGCTGGGACGTGCCGGCAACCGCTGTGCTACCGGCGGTAGCTCACCCTTTGCTACGCGGTCCGCGAGCATTGGCGGCTCGATCCATGTTACCGACTGTGAAGCCGTCGCCGGAACGACCGCTAACAGCCAAAGCCACAGGTACAGCTTATTACGAGTCATAAATGAATCACCCCGGCCCAGCAGATATTGTACGCGGGGGCATAGGCCAGGGTCCACGGGTGGCAATTTCCCTTGTCAATCGCGAAATTCCTCGGTGCTTATAGGCTCATAGTCAATATCGCGGCAGGTTCGAATCAAGGCAAGTACAGAATATCTCGCAACCTATGAGATCTTCCGTCGTCGCCCGCTTGCTGCTTTGAGGATGACGTTGGTTAAACGGAGATAGTCCACATGGATCGATATGAAAGAATCGATAGCCAAGCTCACGCAAGAAGGCAAGCGCATCGGCCACCTGCGGGTTGCGGAATATCACTTCCATGACGATATCCGGTCGATCACGCTGAAACATTCTTGCTCCGCTTAAGATGACGTCGTGCTCGGTCTCTTCGGTATCGATCTTCACAAGATCGATGTGTCCTATATCCGCTATTAGTGAATCCAGTGGTTTGGTTCTCACCTGCATCGTCTGCACAGCACCGTCGCCAAACCTTTCGCCGGGTAGAAAACAATTCTTAAGCGATCCGCTCGGCGGCAAGGCGCTTCGCCGCCGCGCAGGAATGTATAAAGTTGCGTTACCCGGTTTACGGGCAATGGCGATAGGATGGACGAATATATGAGCGCTGTGGTTAAGCTCTAGCAAATGTCGCAGAAGTTGAAGATTTTCCGGTACCGGTTCGAAAGCATGTACGACAGCCTTAGGATTGGTCTTAGCCGCAATCAGGGCATAGAGGCCGAAATAAGCGCCTATGTCCAATACGCCGAGCGCATGTTTAGCCAATGCATGAAATAACCGTATCGTGTCGGGTTCATGCCCATGAATTCCCTTCCACGCAAATCGCCTTATAATCTTGCAACATTCCAAATGGTCAAATATAAGGGTCTGGCCATCCGGCAATACTAAGGGAAAACGATTCACACCGAATGGAAGCTGGTTCTTGAGATGGCTACGAGCGGATGCTGGCGACAGACGATAAAGCAAACGGTGGATGGAAATCGGTAACACGATACTTTAACGAGTATTGGTACGTACCAAGAATGTTGGCTGAAAACCGATGGTACTGCAACATGCAAGTACCCCTGACGGGGTATTTCATGACTGGCAAGGCAAACAAAGCGATTATACATGCCGGCGGCGTTGTCGCCAGCTGAATTCGTTGATGGAGAAACTACCATGAGCCTGCTCGACACTAAGATTCGCCGCGTTAAAGCGCAGCGCTCTTGCATTAACCATGCAGTTGCTTTGACCCGTTCAATGTCTGGCCCCATCTTGGAGTTGGGCTTGGGTAATGGACGTACTTACGACCATCTGCGTAAGCTGCTGACGAGTCACTCGCTGGAGCGGGAGATCTTTGTTTTCGAGCGCGAGGTCGCGGCGCATCCGGATTGCATTCCCGATAACGATCATCTGTTTCTAGGTGGATTCGACGAGACGCTAGATGTCGCACGCGTGCGTCTCGGTCCTATCGCGGTGCTGGCGCATGCCGATTTTGGCTCAGTCGATAAGAAGGCGGATGCCGCTAGTAGTTGCTTGCTAGCGCGGGCACTGCCAGGTCTGCTAGCGCCTGGGGCAATTGTCGCCTCGGATCAAGATATCCCCTTCGCCGAGGCCGAGCGCCTTCCTTTGCCGCCGGATGTGGAATCAGGTCGTTACTTCTTGTGGCAATTACCGCAAGCCATGCAGATCGAGACACCAGCCGACACAGCGGTAGTGCCAGAAACCAGTCGTGTTGACAGCTTTATACGTCGCATGGAAGCACAACGCAGTTGTCTGAACCTCGCGGCCGAGTTCGTCGATAGCCTTGACGGTCCAATATTAGAGCTAGGTCTAGGCAACGCCCGTACCTATGATCACTTGCGGGGTCTGTTTCCCGGGCGCGAGTTTTTCGTCTTCGACCAGCGCCTGAGACCTTTACCCAGCGGCGTACTCGATCGCAAGCACCTTATTCTGGGCGACATCCGCGACACTCTCCCGGCCGCGGTCAGACGCTTCGGTCATCGCGTCATCCTCGTCCACTCTGACATGGGTTCGGGCCAAAAGGGGCCTAACACCCGACTTGCCGCCTTTATCGCTTCACAGTTGCCAAACCTGATGCAGCCCTGCGGCCTCGTCGTCGCCGACCAGAATGTAATGTTTGAGCATTCAACGCGCATGCCCTTACCGGATGACGTGGAACCTGGACGGTACTTTATGTACCGCGCCGGTTAAAACCACCACCTGGTAAGAGCGCCAATCGTGCACTCACTCCAGGGCACTTTCAGCAGATAACATCTCCGATTTCATGAACGACCCAGTGATCGCTATAGCGTTTGTCTTCATGAACTCTTTAGCAACCGCCAAAGAACCTACCGCTAGCGCGATGTGCGTATAACCAGGATACTTTTCGTCGACATCCATCAAGATGTTCCTTCCATTCAAATCTTTCGCCGGACCGAGAAGATTCAAAACCACACCGCTAGGGTGCCTCATGATTACGGGATGGCCTTTATCGAAACCCGCATCTTCGAGTAACTGAAAGCCAAGATTCTCCTAGTAGGACACCGAGCGCGTTTTGTCACTGACTCGGACGCCGACGTGATTTACCGATTCGATGTTTAGCATTGCTATCACCTCTGCGCTGGCAAGGGCTTCATCCCACCTTATACGGATCCGCCGCGTCCCTGAGGCCGTCGCCCAAAAAATTAAAGGCGAGAACCACCACAATCACAGGGATGACGGGCAACATAAGCCACGGATAAAGCGCGACTGCGTTGATGTTTTGTGCCTCGGTCAGCAACACGCCCCAGCTGGTAATCGGCGGACGCAGTCCCAGCCCCAGAAAACTGAGTGCCGTTTCCCCCAGAATCATGGCCGGGATAGATAACGTCGCCGAGGCAATGAGGTGACTCAGGAAATTCGGCAACAGATGACGACCGATGACCCGAGATGGACGCGCACCCATTAACACCGCAGCGGTGCAGAAGTCTTCCTCACGCAGGGCTAGCAGCTTAGACCGTACCGCCCGCGCAAGCCCGGTCCAGTCAATCAAACCAAGGATCACGGTGATTCCGAGAAATACCGCGACCGGGCTCCAGGTCACGGGCAACGCCGCCGACAACGCCATCCACAGCGGCAGCGCCGGGAAAGAACGGATGATCTCGATCACTCGCTGTACAACGTTATCCACCCAACCCCCGTAATAACCCGCCAAGCCGCCAAGGGTGATGCCAAGCAGGAAGCTGATGGCAACCCCGACCAGGCCCACCGTCAGCGATATGCGCGCGCCATAGATAATCCTCGAGAGTGTATCCCGACCCAATCGGTCAGTGCCCAGGAGAAACAGCGTTCCCTTCGGCGCCGAACAGACTAAATGGAAGTTTGCTTGCATCAGACCCCAAAACTTGTACTCATCGCCATGACAGAAGAATCGCAGACGCTGTACGGACTTTGTATCCTCGGTGTACTCGCGCTTCAGATTCTCAATATTGAGTCGGTAATTGAACCCGTAAACAAAAGGACCAACGAATCGCCCCTCATGAAACAAGTGGATCTTCTGTGGCGGGGCATAGATGAAATCGGTGTGGCGCGTGTGTAGGTTATAAGGAGCGAGGATCTCGCTGACCAAAATGGATAGATACAGCACTAATAAGATAGCGCCGGCTACCACCGCGAGCCGATGCCGCTTGAGGCGCCACCACATCATGCGCCTCTGCGATGCCATGTGATAACGCTCCTGTTCGGTGGTTAGCTCCTCGATGGTGTACGGATCGAAAGGTGCCGTCGACACAAAATGTTCCGTCACAGCGCCGTCGCGCAGATGCTTGCTCACCGACGTAACCCCCCGTGCAGGCGGATCCGTGGATCGAGTGCCGCCAATGCCAGGTCGGATAAGAACATGCCGGCGACGGTTAACACGGAGAGGAACATGAGAAACGAACCGGCGAGATACATATCCTGACTTTGCAGAGCAGCCAGCAGCATCGGTCCTGTGGTAGGAAGCGACAGGACAATAGACACGATAGCCGCCCCCGACACGACCTCGGGCAGCAAGCTGCCGATGTCGGCGATGAAGGGATTAAGCGCCATGCGCAACGGATATTTCATCAGCAGTCTGAATGGCGGGAGCCCTTTGGCACGCCCTGTTATCACGTACTGCTTGTGCAATTCATCGAGCAGGTTCGCGCGCAAGCGCCGGATCATACCGGCGGTACCTGAGGTCCCGATGACCACCACCGGTATCCACAGGTGTTCAAGCACGGACAAGAACTTGCCCCAACTCATCGGCTGGTCAACGTAGACCGGGTCCATCAGGCCACCGACTGATGTGCCGAAGACCACATTGGCGACATAAAGCAATACCAGCGCCAGCAGAAAGTTGGGAGTGGCAAGACCCAGAAAACCCAGGAATGTGAGCCCGTGATCGCCCCAGCTGTATTGATGCGTCGCCGAGTAGACGCCGATGGGAAACGCGACAATCCAGGTAAACAGAATCGTGGAAAAAGAGAGCAGAAACGATAAAAACAACCGATCGCCTACCACCGCGGAAACGGGGATGCGGTATTCGAAGGAATAGCCGAAGTCACCCTGCAGCATGCCGGTAAGCCATGAGAAATATTGCACGATAAAGGGCTTATCGAGGCTGTACTGTTGACGTAGAAAGTCGATTTTCTCTTTGCTGACTTTCTCTCCCTGGCTTTCGAGTTCGGCGATATAGCTAGTGAGATAATCGCCCTCCGGTAGCTGGATAATCCCAAAAACCAAAATGCTGATCACCAACAGGGTGGGAATCACCACAAGCAATCGACGAACAAGAAAACTAAACATTGTGTTTCACCGGCCTGATTTCGCCGACGCCTGACGGCTGGTTGTTAAATGAGGCATTCGCGATCTCCGAAGTTGGTGTCTAACACTGTCGGGGGCCAACCTGTCAATTCGTGAATATCAAGCGTGCGCCTGTGCCACCAACGATCTGTGCGCGCGCACAAAATGGCCCCTACCCAAGTCCAAAAAGTCTGGTCGTTCGGCCCCGTTAGCACCAAAGGGATCGGGCCATGCCGCCGGGTCAGATACCCTACCCTCCATCAAAGCACTGAAATCAAGCCTCTGGTTGGGGTCGGTGCGGGGCACGGCCGCAAGCAGTGCCTTGGTGTACGGGTGTATCGGATTGTCGAACAGCGTCTCACGAGGTGCGATTTCCACCAGCTGGCCGGCACACATTACTGCGATACGCTCCGCCATATAATCCACTACCGCCAGGTTGTGTGATATGAACAGATAGGTTAGCCCGAGCTCCGACTGCAGATCCTTCAGCAGGTTGAGAATCTGCGCTTGTACGGAGACATCGAGCGCCGATACCGGTTCATCGCAGATCAGCAGATCAGGGTTGAGCGCCAGCGCGCGAGCGATGCCAATGCGCTGACGCTGTCCACCCGAGAAACTGTGGGGATATCTAGACAAGAAACGCGGATCCAGACCAACGTGTTGCATCAGTTCCTTGACGATCTCCGCGCGCTGATCTCGATCGCCGATCCCGTGAATGACCAGAGGCTCGCTGATGATGTGATAAATCGTCATGCGTGGGTTCAATGAGCCGAACGGATCTTGAAATATGAACTGAACTCGGCGACGAAACGCGATCAAATCCTTATCATTAAGCGCCAGTAGCGATCGCTGAACTCCGCGGTCATTGTAATGCACCTCGCCCGCGTCCGGATCTATCGCGCGCATGATGATCTTACTCAGGGTGGTCTTGCCACAACCGCTTTCACCAACCAGGCCAAGGCACTCGCCGCGTTCGATGTCGAAGCTGACGTCGTCGAGTGCCTGCACCACAGACGCATCTTTAACCCCAAGAAATGAGCCCTTACGGATCCCGAAACGCTTGCTTACGTGTTGCACCCGCAACAGCGGCCCATTGCCGTCGGCGTCCGCCGGCCATGCAGCACGCTTGGCGAGGTAACCACCGGTAGCGTGATCGGAATCCCGAATCGGGGTCAGGCGCTCACCGTCTGTCATCCCCATCCGAGGCACGGCAAGCATGAGCGCTTTCAAATAAGGATGTTGTGGGTCGGAGAAAATGTCGTTCAAACTCCCGCGTTCCATGACCTTGCCATGGTAGATAACGATAACGTCTTCGGCCATGTTCGCGACCACACCAAGATCATGGGTGATAAGCAATACCGTCATGCCGAGTTGACCTTGCAGATCCTTGACGAGCTTCAATATCTGCGCCTGTATCGTGACATCCAATGCGGTGGTAGGTTCATCGGCAATCAGCAACGCCGGGCGACATACGAGCGCCATTGAAATCATCGCCCGTTGCCGCAAACCTCCTGACAACTCGAAAGGATAGGTGTCTAACGCCCGACGTGGATCTGGGAATCCGACCATGTCGAGCATTTCCTGCGCGAGCTCCCGCGCCTTTACCTTGCTCACGTCACGATGCAACCGAACCGTCTCCACCACCTGATCGCCGACCGTGTGCAATGGTGAAAGTGAAGTCATCGGTTCCTGAAAGATGATGGAGATGCGCCCACCGCGAATGGCCCGCATGCGCGAGTCATCAGGATCTAATTTTGCGATGTCCAACGGAGTGTGGTCGCTAGTTGCTTGCGGCTCGGGGTCGTAGAACAGAATTTCACCCCCGTTGATATGCCCTACCTTTGGCAGTATGCCCATGATTGCTTGGGCTATCACCGACTTTCCCGAACCCGACTCGCCGACCAATGCAGTGGTGGATCCTTGACGAATAGTAAAAGAAACACCATCCACCGCGCGCACGATCCCCTGTTTGTGTAATGCAAACTCGACCTTGAGATCACGCACTGCGAGCAGAGGATCAGCCATCAGAATGCTCCGTCGGTGCCTTGGTCGTGCCATCTACGTCGATGCCGAGGGCCGCGAGATTAGCCGCCGTTGTCTGGCTTAGGAACAAGTCATTGGCATGGGCGCTGGTCACGGCATAGCGTGCAATCTCCTGGAACCCGTCGAGTCGGGAGTCGATTCGCAGTCGCTTGCTTCCACTCCTAAGTGTCATTTGCATCCAACCGGTGGTTGATTCCTTGCTCGTGGAGTAATACTCCAGCTTCACTTCCCTGAGATCTCGCCAATACAAACAAGCCCCGTCAGGCTCGGTGGAAATCTGATCTTCGTTAACGTTTACGCGCCGACGGTGACAGAGGGCAGTATGCACGCCGTAACCGATGAACAGCGCCGCCAACAATAGCAGGATTGCAAACGGCAGCGGCGACAGCGACAACAGCAGCAACGGCATACCGGTAAGCAGCAACCCGGCCGCGGCCCGGATATAGTCGCCAGCGAGACGTTTGAGCGGGTAGCTATAGGTCATGCCGCCCACATCGCCTCGCGCGCATCGACCCAACGTACGGCGGGATGTTCGCGTATACGGCCAAGAAATGCCTCCAGGAACCGCCAGCAATCAACATCATGCCGGAGGTGATGGGTAAGAAGGCCGGTCGGTTCATTCGCATCTAGTCGCGCACTGCGCCGGCCTTGTAGGTGCGCCACTATCTCAGCCAATGCCTTTGCCCACCCTACGAAACCCCGCGCCCCGCGCCAGTCGATTAGATCCACGTGACAGTTCACTTGGCGCAGCCCCGGCACCGCCTCCGCCCGTTCCCGAGCGCGAAACGTCGACAGGCCAGTTAGACCGACCCGAGGTAACTCAGCAAGCCAACTGTGATCGATGCGGTTCCAGGGCGGAACCAAGATCGGCAAAACCTGTTGCGGGAACAAACGGCCTATTCGCTCACGGCCACAGACAAGTTCGTCGATAATACGGTGGCGGGGACGATGCATGTCGAACTCGGTCGCCTTTACGCCTGCCGGTGCGTGGTTGCGATGAGCGTAGCCATGTTGCAATACGCTCACCTGGTGGTAGCTGCCAAGACAAGCTGCGAGCTCGGCGCGGGCACGCGATGGAATTACCGCCAATGCCATTGGCAACTCGAATTCTGCGCTGATAGTTAATAGGCGGTTAAGCGCAGGTGTATAACGAACCGCATCATCATCGCGCCACCAAAAGGTCGCGACGGTGCGAAGCTCGGCCCAGTGCTCTAATTCACGGTCCAGCGGCGCCCAGTTCACGTTCGGTGACATGCCGAATCATCCTCAAACCGAAACCGCATTGCGCCGCTGCACGACATGTTCGGCGATTAAGCGTGCTGTCGTCGATGCGCCATTCAGGTCGATCGCCGGCCGCGTCGGGCGTGGACGATTGACGGCTACGTTTACCGCCCGCGCGAGCCGCGACGGCGTAAGCGTGTGGCTGTCCACCAACTCGATTAAACCGCGATCAGCCAACAGGCGCGCGCGCAGTGTCTGTTCGCTTTCGTGCTCGTCGGCGTAGGGAACCACCACGGCGCAGACACCGGCGTCGAGTACCTCCAGAACCGTATTGTATCCCGCCTGCGAGATAGAGAGTGCACAGCATCTGACAAGCGCAGCGAAATCGGCTCGGTTGCGTTCGATGGTTATACCGTCAGGCGCCTGTGCTCTTAAGGACGCAAACTTCGTTGCCGGAAGATTGTGCCCAGCTAGGATGCGCCAAGGCACGCGCGCCAAAGTGGATAGAGCACGTGCCTTCATAGCGACGCGTAGCAAATGTTCACCGACGATGCCGCCCCCGGCCGACACGATCACTTCCCCGGTGGCAGCCGCTGTCGGTTCACTATTGCCCCTTGGTCGCATGACGTAACCGGTATAGCAAAGCTTTGGGCTAATGCAATCGGTGAGCGGAAATGTTGCATGAAACGGCACGATAGCCGCATCGCTGTGGACCAGTACTAGATCGAAGTAGCGATTCACCAGTTCGACAATTTCTTCGTTCCTGCCGCGCTTGGGGCGATTCTCCAGGATGTCACGAACCGAGCAAACGATATGCGGCCGATGGCACGACCCAAGGGCAGCGTCAAGTAGGGGGAGTAATTCGAAGCGCAGCAAACGCCTCCCGAACGGAAACGTTTCGATGAGCAAGACGTCAGGCTGGCAGCGGCGAAATGTTTCCAGCAATGCGGACCGGCGTGCCGCCATCCAATTTTCGTCGACCGGCCGGCCGCGCTCGTCGACCAGCGTTTCATAGCGCAGATCGGCCGATCGGGCCGGTGGTAACTGCACAAATCTTGCAGAACCAATGTCGAGGTCCGGTACCGGAAATCCGCCGGAGACATAGGTGACCTCCATCCTGCGTTGGCACATCGCTTGACTGATGGCAGCGACACGCCACTGATGCCCGGTCCCCACCAGGTGTTGGACGTAACACATGATTTTTGGGTTCATGGGGTTACCAGCGCGATGTTAAGCCGTTCAATCCCTAAGCTTCCGTCGCCGTCGACTTGGAAAACATGGGCGCTCGCCCAGTTCAGGCGATGGGGCGATTTGCTGATCATGTCCCATCCCGTGGCCATCGACAAAGCGATCCGGATGATCCCTTTATGGGTAACCGCCACCGTGGGTCGTCCGATCGCGGTCACCTCGCCGATCCAGTCCTCAAAACGCGCCCGTACCATTCTCATACTCTCGCCGCCGGGTGGGTGAAAATCGAGACCGCGCCCCTCACTATCGGCCATGCCTAACCCATCTGCCGCGTGCCGTTCGGTCTCGGTGTAGCCCTCCCATTGACCCCAGTTCATTTCCATCAGACGTGGCTCCGGCCGCGCGTTGCCCCGGTTCAGGAGGCGGGCTGTCTCCATGGCGCGTGCGAGCGGGCTCGCCACCCAATCATAACTTTGAAACTCCTCCGGCACGAACCAACGCGCTACATCGGCGCGACCGACCTCGCTCAGGGACACGTCGGTGTGACCCTGAATCCGCCGCTTTGCGTTCCATGCTGTCGGTCCATGGCGGATCAACACGATTGGGGTCACGGCAGCGCTCCTTGTCGCACGTGCTCGAGAACCCCGTTGAGTTTCGCCACCGCGGTAGCGATGTCGTGCTCACACATGGCAAGCGCTCTCGCGGCTGCCCGCATTTCGCGCAGCCGCAAGGGATTTTCAAGCAGTGACACCACGGCGTGGGCAAACGCCTGTGCATCGCCCGGCGACACCAGCAAGCCGCTGACCCGATGGCGGACGATGTCGGGTACGCCTCGGCTGTCCCCGGCCACCACAGCCAGACCCGCCGCCTGCGCTTCCAGTAAGGCCATACCCATCGGTTCGTCGACCGCCGGCCACACGAACAGGTCCGCGGCGGCGTAGAAATTCTTCAACATGTCGTGCGACTGTAGGCCCGCGAATACGATCTGATGATGGCTTATTCCCGCGAACGCCGCTTCCACCTGGGCACGGGCGGGCCCGTCACCGACTATCAGCAAGGTGACACGGTGATCAGTCATGAGCTTGAGGGCGCGGCCGAGCATCTGGTAGCAAGACAGTTTGTTTCCGTAGCGCATCATCGCTACCGTTAGCAGCAAGGGGCGCTTGGTGTCCAGACCAAACCGCCGCCGGAGTGCGACGCGCTCCCTTCCAAGGTGGTCTGGTGGCGGATACTCGCTGGTATCTAAGAAAGGCTTCAAGGGCACCAACCGACGCGGGCAGTTCAGCAGCGGCAAAACACCGGGAATGTCGCTAGAGTTGAGCGCGACAATCGCGGCCGCCTGGGAGATTGCGGCGCCGGCCGCTTGGTGGCCGATCACCCATGACCCACCGGCCTGCTTGGGGGCGTAGGAGGCTTCTGCGATTACATAGGGTATGCCGAGACTGCGGCTCACGCGCGGCCCCAACCAGTCGGGCGCCTTATGGTAGAGGTGGTAGGTAAACCACGCTTCTGGCCAATGCTTGGCTGGTCGTGTGCGATAGCGGCGCAGCAGGCGCTCTGCGAGCCGGCCGCCGATATCTCGCAAGCGCTGCTGGCGGGCGCCGTCGCCCGCCCCCTCCCAGCTGCGGAAACGTGAAACCAGCTGCACCTCATGACCCGCATCATTGAGCACACGGAAGAATAAACGCGCAATCTTACGATCGCCAGAGGGTACGGGATCGGTGGGCGCCTTCATGGGTGCGTAGAAAGCGACCCTCACGCGTGCGTCTCCTGCAACGCCAGTCGAAAACTTGTCGCTAAACGATCGATCCCGGTGTCGAACGAGAAACGCTCCTTCACCCGCCGCTTGCCGGCCTCGCCAAGGCGCTCGCGCATTTCGGGATCGGCCATCAAGCGCGCAAGTGCGACACTAAGCGCCGTCGTATCTCTTGGTGTCGTCAATAAACCGGTGACACCGTCTTCGATCAGCTCCGGGATAGCGGAGACATCGGTGGACAGACAAGCCAAGCCCTGACTCTGTGCTTCCATTAATACGTTGGGCAATCCGTCGCGGTCCCCGTCCCGTGCGACACGGCAGGCAAGCACGAACACGTCGGCGCTTGCATATTGCCGTAGCACTTCGTCGTGCGGCTGGGCGCCCAACCACGATAGCCTTTGCGCTATGCCGTGCGTCTGCGCCCGTGCCTTTAGACGAGCCAGCAACGGGCCATCGCCGATGTGCACAAATCGCCAGTTGAACGCAGGCGGCAACGCGGCCAGTGCATCGAGCAAGTCATCGTACCCCTTCTTCTCCACCGCGCGACCCACAGAAAGGATGACCACCGGCGGTCCCGACGCACTTCCATCCCGCCTCGGCCGCTTGCTCGTCGGCGCGGGAAAGCGTGCGAAATCGAGGCCATGGTAGAGCAGCTCGACGCGTTTCGGAGTGGTTAGCAGTTGCCGCAGGTGGTCAAAATTGAAGGCGGTGCAGGTGACAGCCCACTGACAATCGGTAAGCTTTTCGCGCTTCTCCCAGTCGGGAATGGTCCAGATATCCTTGGCATGCGCCGAACAACTCCAGGGCAGGCCCGTCAACCGGGCAGCGTAGCGTGTAACCGAGGCGGGTGTATGCAGAAAGTGTGCGTGCAGGTGGCCCACTTCCGACGGCAGTTCCCGGACCAGAACCAAGGCCTGACCGAACCGGCGCACGCGGTTTGGCGTCGGATCGCGAAAGAGGTCGTGCACCCACACTCGCCACGCCGCACCATAGCCGGGCCGGCGCCGCGCCGCGCGCCACGCATGCCACAACCGAATCGGCTCGCGGTATAGGTATTCGGGCAAATAAACCACCGGCGCCTTAATCTCCTGGTGAACCGGATGAGTGTAGCGCCCAGTAGGATGGCGCAAGGAAAAGAGCCGGATGTCCAGACCACGCGCTTCAAGCGCACGGATTTCCTGGGCGATGAAGGCCTCCGAGAGCCGCGGATAGCCTTTTAGAACAAAGGCGACGGCGCGGGGGCACGGACGAGGTTTACGCTCTTTAAGTTGCAACCCGGATGGGCGCCACGAAAGTCTGGGGCAGCCATGCGTCGACCATTCGATAAATATTGTCCAGACCATCGAGCAACCCCGGGATAACGATGTCCGAAGGCTGGTTCTGTGCCGCCAGCCCGTGCAGCGCCCTGGCCATGCGCGCCGGCTCTCGCTCTCCGTCATCCGTCAACATCTTTACCAGACCTAGCTCCTGGGCCCGGGCGGCGCGAATATACTGCTCCATTCTAGGTTTCTTGCGTGGCACGATAATGGCGCGCTTGTCGAGCGTAAGTATCTCGCAGAAGGTGTTATAACCACCCATCGCAACCACACCCACCGCGCCGGCCATCAGTGATTCCACCTCGGGATCGAAGGTAATGGCTTTAACTTGCGCCAGCCGCGAGACCCGTTTTTGAAAGTACTCGCGGCGGCGCGGCGCCATAAACGGACCGAAGACAAGCAGGGCAGGATACGGTATGTTGCGGTCTGCCTCATAGGCTCGCAGCACCCAATCGATGAGCAACTCGCCATCGCCACCGCCACCGGTCGTCACCAATAGATAAGGTCCATCGAAGTAGCGGGTGGACACGGCATCGTCGCCGCGTTCCGGCAGATTGCGCCTAAGGTAACCCGTATAAGTCATTTTTCTGCGCACGACCTCCGGCAGGCCAATGCCTGCGAGTGGGTCACAGATCTGCCGCAACCCGTAGACCCATATGTTATCGTACAGGTGGCGTAATGCCGGCACCGGATTTTTGCGTCGCCATTCGCGTGCGAGCAGCGTCGGGTCGTCCATAACATCCCGCAGACCGAGGACGCACTGCGTGCCCGCCCGCTTCAGCATGCGAAGCGTCTGGTGGATCTCACCGCGCAGACCCAGGGGCTCCTTGTCGACCAAGAACACATCCGGGTTAAACACCTTGGCGGTGTGCTGGATGATGGATGCCCGCATTTTTAGTAGCTCACTGATATCGATGTGAAGACTCAAGGAGGAGTACTCGCCGTTGCGCCGCTTGATCACGCCCGGAATCCGCACAAAATCCACCCGGCTCCTGAAGTCATAGCTGCCGATGACCGGCGATCCAGATAGAATCAGTACCGAAAGGCCCTTACGGCGTGCCACCAGTGATCGGGCAATAGCATGGCATCGGCGCAAGTGTCCCAACCCGAACGTGTCATGGCTGTAGATTAAAACCCGGGCATTCTTAGTGTTCTTTCGCATAACCCGGCACCCTCCTGTGAGGACAGGCGACTAACTATACCCGACGGTTGCAAAAATGTCTCCGAAAGACCAGGATTGTTGCTCGTTACGCCTGAGGCCCCGAACGGCTGGTTGCACCAGGATCGGCCCATCCTACGGTATAAACCAGGACTCTTTGTTGGCGTGGCTTGACTGATCCTGGGCGGGGCAATCAAGTTTACTCTTTATAGCATGACTGAGTGAGCGTTTGTGCCCAGCCTGCGGCTGCTTATATGAAACCACGACTGTTTACGCCAGGACCCACTGAGATCCCGCCACGAGTCGTCACTGCGATGGCGAATGATATGCCACATTTGCGGAGCGACAAATTCAGGAACATATTCCGGGACGTATCACAGAAGCTCAAGGCATTCTTCAAGACCGAGCACGACGTACTTACCCTCACCGCATCCGGTACCGGTGCTATGGAGGCCGCCGTTGTCAACCTTCTGCGTCAGAGTGACAAGGTCATCATTGTCGAAGGCGGTAAGTTCGGTCAGCTCTGGGGCGACATGGCGCGGACCTATGGGTTACATGTCGTTGTGCTCGAGGTACCGTGGGGCGATTCCGCATCACCGGATCAGGTTAAAGCGCTATTGCTAAAACACCAAGATGCGGCGGCAGTTTTGCTTACTCACTGCGAAACCTCCACCGGGGCAGAATTCGATGTCAGAGCCATTGCCGAAACGGTGCACCGTAAAAGCGATGCGATCGTGATTGTCGACGGCATAAGTGCAATAGGCGTTATGCCTTTTTATAAGGATGACTGGGGCATCGATGTCTGTGTTGCTGGCTCGCAGAAAGGTGCCATGATCCCTCCTGGCCTGTCCTTTATCGCGGTCAACGAAAGAGGTTGGCAACGGGCACAAGTGGGTGACCTTCCCAGGTTTTACTTTGACTGTTTCAAAGCGCGCGAAGCGCTTGAAAACGGTGATACGCCATTCACGTCGGCGATCTCTCTGATCATAGGACTACGCGAATCGTTGGGCCTGATGTTAGA
>Ga0224508_10000555_pt1 | contig 36378 bp, 31 predicted proteins | sample SF_Jan12_sed_USG_4_FD_170157 | JGI IMG/M metagenome (GOLD analysis project Ga0224508, IMG submission 170157) | Sediment microbial communities from San Francisco Bay, California, United States - SF_Jan12_sed_USGS_21 | ecosystem: Environmental > Aquatic > Marine > Sediment | place: USA...
TGCCTACGGCCACGGCATGCTTGATGTCGCAGAGCAGCTCGAGGATGTCGACGGGCTTGGGGTCGCACGGCTGCCGGAAGCTTTGAAGCTTCGCAACGCAGGTATCGACAAGCCCATTACATTGTTATCGGGTGTATTTTCACCGGCCGAACTGAAAATAGCGGCCGACAACCACCTTGACGTTGTGGTGCATTGCGAGGAACAGCTCGAATGGCTGAATTCGCATGTAGATGCGCCAATGACCGTCTGGCTCAAGGTCGACACCGGTATGAATCGCCTTGGCTTTACGCCGGAGCGTGCCACCGAATTGAAAGATCGACTAGCGGCCGCAGCGGCCGTTGGTGAGCTACGCCTTATGACGCACTTCGCCGACGCCGACAACACGCAAGGCCCACTAACGATGGAACAATTCGAGCGGATTGCGACAGTCGTTGACGGATTTGAGGGCGGCGTTAGCCTTGCTAACTCCTCAGCAATACTCGGATGGCCGCACATCGCTGCGGCGCAGGAAACGCTTGGATTTTCTGGCGATCTCTGGATTCGACCGGGCGTCGCGTTATTCGGAATATCCCCGTTCGCGGACCGCACCGGCAGCGACTTAGGCCTGCAGCCGGTTATGCATTTCGAAGCGCACCTGATTGCCAAAAAGTCGCTTCAAGCCGGGAGTCACGTTGGTTACAAATGCCGTTACATCAGCGATCGCGACACCAAGATTGGCATCATCGCGGCCGGTTACGGTGACGGATACACACGGCATTTCAGGGACGGCACACCGGTACTGATCAACAACCGACGTGTACAGTTGATTGGCAACGTATCCATGGACTTGATTGCAGTGGATCTCGGGCCGGATGCGACCGATGCAGTTGGCGACGTCGCCACGCTATGGGGCGATGAGTTGCCGGTCGAGGAAGTCGCACGTTGGGCGGATGCCATTCCGTACGAGCTGGTGTGCGGTGTCACGCACCGCGAGGCGCTGGAGATGACGGTATAGCAGGGCCGTCCAGGCCCGCTCGCATTTACCGAATTACGACGCGAAAAATCCCATTTTGACGCCGGCAAGCTGCACGACATCATTATCTGTTAGCTTGCGTGCCTGAGGACCGATCGGCTTGCCGTTGACGAGCGGATAGTCACCTTCTTCTCCGGACTCGACGTGGACAATAAAATAGCCCTCGGCGCGGCGTGTGATCGCAGCAACCTGAACGCTGGGCCGACCCAACGTCGTTAGTGCCTTGGTGAGTTCGAGTTCACGTCCGGCGAATGCGCCGCTCAATACCTGCAGTTTCGCAAGCGGCAAGGCGCTTGGTGCAGAGCCTGGGTCAACGCCGGCCGTCGTTTCCGTATGTGCTGCCGGCTCGGCAACAGGCTCGGGCACCGCTTGGGGCCGGGATGGCTTCGATCCAGCCAAGGGCCCGGCTTCCTCGTCGTCAAGCTTGACACCGGCATCGTCTGCCATCGAGGCTGCTGGCCCGCTTGCCGCCGCCGCAGCTTCGGCCGCTTTTTCCGCCGCTGCGAGCTGCTCAGCGTTTTGCTGGCCAGCCGGAATAACCATCGTCTTTTCGAATTCGTCCTGCGCGGTTTCGTTAGTCTGCTGTTCCGAGAATCTGAGCTGGTGGTGACCGATCGTAATGACGTCGCCATGTTGCAGCGCATGCTTTTTGATCAGCTTGCCATTGACGTAAGTGCCGTTGGTGCTATTCAGGTCTTCGAGAAACGAATCGTTCAGGATATTGATAATAAGCGAATGGTGACCACTGACAGCGGGATTATCGATGCGCACGTCATTGTCCGGGAGTCGGCCAATTGTGTAGCGCTCCTTGGTCATGTTGTACTCAGCCAGGACCTGGTTGTCCAAACTCAGAATTAATCGTGCCATGGTGACTCGCCGCTCAGCAGTAAAGACCAAAAGAACCCAGCAGGGGCGCAGCGAAAAGCCGACTGTGATAACAGCCATGTCGCTCGTCGTGACAATAGTTCCCGCAACCCTGCATCCCTATTATTAGCCATCAGCTACCGAAACCATTTGGCGATCTTGACGAACAGGTTTTGTTTCGCCGCAAACGATTCCAACACTTGTGCCACCATTACCGACACGTTGTCGCGGCCGCCCTGATTGTTCGCCAGGTCCACTAACTGCTGACTAACGACGGCAAGACTAGCATTAAAAGTACTGATAGTTAAGTGAATATCCTCATCTTCGACCATGTCCGGCAGGCCGTCCGAACACAGCAAATAAAAGTCGTCCGGCAGCACTTCGTGCTCATGAACCTCGACCTCAACCGTTGGCTCAACGCCGAGTGCTCGGGTCACGTAGTTGCGGTTTGTGGATCGCTGCGCCTCTTCCGCTGAGTAGAAGCCTCGATCCACAAGCTCCTGTAGCAACGAGTGATCCAGCGTGACTTGTTCAAACTGGCCGCTGCGCAAGCGGTAGGCTCGGGAGTCACCGACATGCGCGATCGATACTTTATTGTCGTAGAACATGCAGGCGACGATCGTTGTGCCCATTCCTTCGCAATGCGTCTGGCTTTGTGCGGTCTGGAAAATAATCTTGTTGGCGCGGTATACGGCGTCGCGCAGGATGATTGACTGACGCATCAGGCCGCTGTGTGGGTCGATATCGGCGCGGTCCTCGCGGTGCGCGGCCTCAGTGGCAAGCTCGGTGACGATCTGTACCGCAATGCCACTTGCCACCTCACCCGCGTTGTAACCGCCCATTCCGTCGGCGAGCACCATCAGACCGATCGCGGGATCGGACCCGATTGCATCTTCATTATGCTCACGAACGCGACCGACATCGGTCACCTCCGCAAAGTCAATTTTTCCGCTCAAATTCATACTCGTCGTGCTACCGCTCAAATGATCGAATTACGAGAATCGGGCGCAGTTGCGAAGCGCTATTGCCATTTCCGCGCCACACGAGAACCGCTGCTCGGGACGTTTGGCCAGGGCTTTCGCCAGCACTGCATCGACACTCGGCGGGAGGCCTGCGCGCCGGTTGGAAATAGCGGCAGGTTCTTCCGTGGTAATTTTCGTCATTAGCACTGCAAGGTTCGTCGCTTTGAATGGCACCTCGCCAATCAAAAGCTCGTATAGGGTAACACCAAGCGAAAACAAGTCCGAGAGCCCTGTGAGCGGCTCGGCCCCGAGCTGCTCGGGCGACATGTACATCGGGGTACCGAGGACGATGCCAGTTTTCGTCTTGTTGTTGTCGGTCAGTCTTGCAACGCCGAAGTCAGATATCTTCAGTGAGCCCTCCTTGGGGTTGTACAACAGATTGGCGGGCTTGATGTCGCGATGAATGACACCCTGATTGTGCGCATAGTCGAGGGCCTCCGCGGTGGATGCCGCCAGTTCCAGCGCCCGTTTTGGCGCCAGCAGCCTATTCGGATCCGTGAAATCCTTTAAGGGAATGCCGGGCACGTACTCCATCGCGATGTAGGCGAGGCCCTTGTCCTCTCCTGCATCGTAAACGGTAATGATATTAGGGTGAGTCAGCCGGCCCGCTGACTCCGCCTCGCGGTAAAAGCGCAGCCGTGCTTCTTTGAGTTCCTCGTCTTCGAACTCTTTCGCGATCGGAATCACCTTTACGGCAACGGACCGGTTGATTCGCGGATCCTTGCCAAGATATACAGCACCCATCGCGCCACGACCGATGCGGCGCTCGATGACGTAGCGGCCGAGCCGCTGTGGTACGCCACTAAGTTTCTTTGACGCCTGGCCAGATGCCGGAATGCTGGAATGAGTTCGCTTCATCCATTCGAGCACGGCCTCGGCGCGTTCAGGTTTGGCCTGCTGTTCGAAGGCCAGCGACAACTTATACATATGTGTGGCCAGGGACTCTGACGGTGTGCAGCGGCGGAATTCGGCGAAGGCCGGTTCCAGCCGACCGGCAGAAAGAAAATCCGAACCTCGCTTGAAAGCATTCTTGGTGATCTTTCGGTTATCGCCGACCAGCCAAATGGTCAGAATCGATACGCCAATGAAAATCAGTATTGATCGTCCGAGATCGAGACGTATTTGCAGGATCATTAATGTAAGCGCTTCGATCAATAACAAGCCAACAAGCGTTGCGATGGTCAAAACCGCAATATCGCGTCGCGCTCGATCGGGCATGAACAAGACAGCAACAATGGCAAGGAGGACGGGCGCAAGCCACTCCAAGGCCTTGACCCATGAAGGCGAGATGATGGATCGGTCTTGTTCGACATCCCTCAATAAGGCTGCTGTTATTTCGGAATGAGTGACGTATTGCCGCGAGGGCAGCAAGGCTGCGGCGCCGCTCAATGGTGGCTCGGAGTCGACAAACACAGTGTAGCCAGCGAGCGAACGGCTATTGATATGATCGAAGATCAGGTCGTCGACAGCGATGCGTCTCACTTCGCTGTAGTTCGACAGATAAATCGCATCTTCGGCACTCGATAGCCGGTGACCGGCCGGGGTTTCGTTGTCGAATGCAATTGCCAGCGGCAACGATGGCGACATGACGCCATCGTCGAGCTGCCAAAGTTCCGATCGCCTGAGTACGCCATCAGGGTCGGGATTCAAATCAACGAAGCCACTTCGCGACGCAAACTCTGCGAAACGATGACGGGTTGGGACATAGACCGGAACGCTTGACCTCAGCGTCGCCACCCATTCTGGCAGCTCCTCCGTAGCGGCAATCTCGGGCGGATTCGGCATGATGACACGGGCAACGTTAGCGTTTTGGAGTTTGCCCAATACCTCGCCGTAAAGGTCAATGACGTTTTCGCCGTTGGTCTTTGCCGGGTCGATGCTAATGATGACGGCGTCGGCCAGCGGTCGATTGGGCAAGTGCGCCGCGAACTGGTCGTATAGAATGCGGTCAACCACAGCAAACCACTGCGCCAGCGGCCCGTAAATCAAGAGCAGCAGGACGCTCGCGAAAGAGAGTGCTATCAGACGGTTGCGTTTTTGCTTGGTCGCAGGTTCCAACTCAGTCAGGTCCTTGTTTTCAGCTCGAAAGTATAGAAAAAGGCGAGCTCCCTTTATGAGAAAGGGTTGGCATTTTTATGTAATAACGCCATGGAATCCGCTGCTATGATTGGCCGTCACCGGCGGATTCGGCCTGCTTCGGCGGCGATTTTGGTTTTATCCCGGCAATCCTGTCATTAAAATTATATAAATCAATATGTTACGAACAAAAACTAATGCCGCGCGCTAAGACAGCCTATGTGTGTCACGACTGTGGCGCGCACAGCGTGAAATGGGCCGGGCAGTGTCCGGAATGTGCGGCGTGGAATACGCTCACAGAAACGCGGGTGGCAGCGCCGTCACCGCTCGGCTCAACGACCGAAGTGGCGACTCTATCGAGCGTGCTCGATGATCTGGCTGATCGGTATCCGACCGGGTTCTCCGAATTTGATCGTGTGCTTGGTGGCGGTCTCGTCGCGGGCGCCGTCGTTTTGCTGGGCGGCGATCCCGGCGTGGGCAAGTCGACGCTTTTGCAACAGGTGTCAGCGTCGCTGCCGGCGGAGTTGCCGGTTTGCTATGCGACAGGTGAAGAGTCACTGCAACAGATCGGACAGCGTGCTCGGCGCCTGGGTCTCGAGCGTCCGACACTAAAACTGCTCGCAGAAACTTCGCTTGAAGTCGTGCTCGAGCAGGCAAGCAAGACTGCGGCCAAGGTTCTGGTCATTGATTCGATGCAAACCATGGCAAGCGGCGAATTGCCTTCGGCCCCTGGCTCGGTTGTGCAGCTGCGCCACTGCGTCCACCGGGTTGTACAGTTTGCGAAACAAAAAAACGTAGCAGTTTTTATCATCGGTCATGTGACGAAGGAGGGGGCGATCGCCGGGCCGAGAGTCGTCGAACACATGGTCGACACCGTGTTGTATTTCGAGAGTGATCCGTCGAGCCGTTACACGATGATTCGGACCGTGAAGAATCGCTTTGGCGCCAACGGAGAAATGGGCGTGTTTGCGATGACGGAGCGCGGTTTTCGCGAGGTCACAAATCCGTCGGCCATTTTTCTGTCGCGCGAATCGGCGGCAGAGCCAGGCAGTGTCGTGTCGGTGGCATGGGAAGGCAGTCGACCGCTGTTGGTTGAAATACAGGCGTTGGTGGCGGATGGCGCAAGTAACTACCCGAAGCGCCTGTCACAGGGCGTCGACCAAAATCGCCTCTCTTTGCTGCTGGCTGTGTTGCAACGACATGGCGACGTTGCGCTCGGCAGCGAGGACGTGTTTGTCAATGTCGTTGGTGGGCTAAGAATCGCCGAAACATCAGTCGATCTGCCGTCATTGCTTGCGATCGTGTCGAGTTTCCGCGATCGGACCACCGACGAACGAATGATTTGTTTCGGCGAGATTGGTTTGGCTGGCGAAGTACGGCCTGTTCGTTTTGGGGAGGAGCGCATCGCCGCGGCCCAAAAACAAGGCTTCACACGAGCAATTGTGCCGCGGGCCAATGTACCCAAAAATCCGCCGGCTGGCATCGACGTTGTCGGTGTGGCCAAGCTGCAACAGGCGCTGGACGCGACTTTCTAGCTCTCGACCGCGACTTCCGCGACGCGCGATCCGATCCGGACCGTGCGAATGCGGTTATCGTCGGTGGCGACGATTTCGATCGGGTAGCCGTTTATTTTCAAGCAGGTTGTGGGCTCAGGAATTGTTTCCAGCCGCTCTACGATCAGGCCATTGATCGTTTTGGGGCCGCCCGTCGGCAAAGTCCATTGTTGTGTACGATTTAGCTCACGAATATTGGCGGTCCCGTCAACGAGCCAAGTGTTCGCGCTGTCGCGAACAATTTCATCATCTTCGTCACTCGGATCAGTTGTGAACTCGCCGACAATTTCTTCCAGTATGTCCTCGAGCGTACAAATGCCCTGGATGTCTCCGTATTCATCGACGACCAGCGCAATCCGTAGTCGCCGGCGTTGGAATTGCACAAGTTGCGTGCTTAGCGGCGTTCCCTCAGGGACGAAGTAGGGCTCTTCGAGCAGTTTTTCGAGATCGTCGGCGTCAAAACTTTGTTTGGCAAGGTTCGCGAGCTTGCGTAGATGCAAGACGCCGAGCACGTTGTCGATCGTGTCCCGATAAACAGGCAGTCGCGTATGCTGGCTTGCATCGATAACCTTTTCGACTTCCTGTGGGTCATCATTTAGATCGATACCAATTATTTCGTTGTGCGGCACCATTACGTCGTCGACAGTGACTTTTTCCAAATCGAGAATGCTTATTAGCATTTGCTGATAGCGGCTCGAAATTCGGCTGCCCGCTTCGTGCACGAGCGTACGTAGCTCATCGCGTGTTAGTGAGTCTAGTTCGGCGTCGTCGGTGCGTACGCCGAATAGGAACAAAACACCGTTCGAACACGCATTGATTAACCACACGATCGGATACGCGATTTTCAATAACGGGTAGTAGATGAGTGCGGCGGGGAAAGCCCACCGCTCAGGATTTAGGGCCGCGCTCGTCTTTGGCGTTGCTTCGGAGAATATAAGCACGATCAGCGTAAGTGCGACTGCACCCAAAGCTACGGCTGGCTCGCCACCGAGCTTAAGAGCAATAACGGCGACCAGCGACGCCGCGGAAAAATTGACGAGATTGTTGCCGAGCAGGATGAGTCCGATGACGCGATCGGGCCGTTGCAAAAGTCGTTCGGCCAGGCGTGCACCGCGATGGCCCTGGCGCGCTTTATGACGAAGCTGGTAGCGATTGAGGCTCATCAGAGCCGTTTCCGAGCCAGAGAAAGCGGCGGAAAGAAGAAGTAAGAACATAAGGAGGCCGAGTAAGGCCCCTAGTGGAACGTCATCGCCCAACGGACGAATACCTCCTCGCAGTCAATACCATTGCAGTTCATCAGGCCAGCCCGAAACTGTCAAGGAAATAGCACTCAGCTCCAGCTACGCCCCAGCAGTTCCTCGAGAATATATCGGCTACCGAAATACGCGAAGCCCAAGATCGCGAACCCCAGCAGATACAGATAGATCGCGCGCTTGCCGCGCCAGCCGGCGAAGTGACGTCCGGCGAGTAGGACGCCGAATACCAGCAGTGCGAGCAGTGACAAAGTTGTCTTGTGAACCAGGTGCTGCGCGAACACATCCTCGATGAAGGTCACGCCGGAAATTACCGATAGCGCCAGTACGGTGAATCCGGCCGTCGTTACCGCGTTCAGCAGTTTTTCAGTCGTTTCGAGCGGCGCGAACAGCGCGTTGGCCGCCGAAAGTCGAGCGTGCCGCAAGCGGTTTTCCTGGACCAGCGCATACAGAGCAACGATCGCTCCGACCGTCAGCAAGCCATACGCGAACATTGATGTCAGCACATGCGAACGGAGTTGCCAGCTCAGTGACGCTGTGCCCGTCACAGCATCAGATTGGCCGGTCGCAAGTGACGTCAGTGCGGCGAGCAAAAGCAAGCCGGCGGACAGGCCTCGCAACTTGACCTCAAACGCACCCAACAACGCGATCAGCCCAAGTTGCAGGCCGATCAATGAGACAGCGCTAGTCAGCGTCAGGCCGCCGCCGGAGAAGAGTTCGATATACAACAGCCGACCATGAATGACGACGGCAACAGTCGACAGAAAGAACGCGACGAGGGACAGAATACGCTCGCGATTGGCGTGCTGGGGCAGGCGGCTAAGCGCGAACGCCACGGCCGCAATCAAATATAGAAAAAAAATTGTGATTTGAAACACAGAAACTCGGGGGTGTATGACCTACCGTTTCGGCGAATGAATCATCCCATATGGCGATTCCCAATAGAACCCTTTTTCTATGTGTAGCTGGGACTTGCCGAGGGCTTTGGACGATGCGGATCAGAATTCTCGGTTGCAGCGGCGGGATAGGTGCCGGCTCGCGGACATCAGCGCTGCTGATAGACCATGACGTATTGATCGATGCCGGCACTGGCATCGGCGATCTCGCTCTGCATGACCTGAAATCGATCCGACATGTTTTTCTGACCCACGCTCACCTCGACCATATTGCGGGTTTGCCGATGCTGGTCGATTCAGTGTTCGAGCCAGATTTCGACGTTCCGTTGACCGTCTATGCCCGAGAGGAAACGCTGAGTGCGATTCAGGCACACCTGTTCAACGATGTCATTTGGCCGGACTTTGCCAAGTTGCCTAGTTCCGAAAACCCGATGTTGCGTTACCACGTATGCAGTCCTGGAGACACGGTGTCTATCGATCACCGCGAATTCTACGCGGTGGATGTCATGCACAGCGTGCCATCACTTGGTTATACAGTGCAGAATTCCGGTGGCGTATTCGCGGTCAGCGGCGACACCAGAACCAATGAGACCTTGTGGCCGGTTTTGAACGCCTACGAGGATCTTCGCGTACTGGTCATCGAAGTTTCGTTTCCCGACGAAATGGAAACGCTGGCGACTGAAGCAGGGCACTATTGCCCGAAAACGCTGACGCGAGATCTCGAACGACTGCGGCATAGCCCCGCAATTTGGCTGACGGGCATGAAACCCGGCGAAGAGTCGCGCATCCTCGCGCAGGTAGTTTCTGCGGCCCCTGACAAGAATATTCAGATGCTCTCACGCGGAACGATTCTAACAGTCTGATACACTGCACGCGCGCAACCGGAACCGCGGCAAATAGCGCTGCTACGGGGCCGTTTCTACAGGTGAGATCAGCATGTTCGACAATCTAAGCGGTCGCCTTCGCGATGCCGCGCGTTCAATTACCGGCAAAGGCCGGCTGAGCGAATCAAATATCAAAGACACGTTGCGGCAAGTGCGACTTGCATTGCTCGAGGCGGACGTTGCGCTGCCGGTGGTCAAGACGTTTGTTGAACGTATCCGTGAACGCGCTATTGGCGAGGAAGTCAGCAAGAGCCTGACGCCAGGCCAGGCTCTGGTCAAGATTATCCACACCGAGCTCGTCACAATTCTCGGGGAAAGCAATGTGCCGCTGGACCTGAAGGCACAACCACCTGTTGTCGTGCTGCTCGCCGGTTTGCAGGGCGCTGGTAAGACCACGACAGCCGCGAAGCTCGCCAAGAAACTGATCGAGAAGGACAAAAAGAAAGTCATGCTCGTTAGTGTTGACGTACATCGTCCTGCGGCGATTCTGCAGCTCAAGACGCTCGCGAGCGAAGTTGGTGCACTGCATTGCGACAGCAATGTAAGTGAAAAACCCGTGAGCATTGTTGATCGTGCATTGGATGAGGCGAAGCGCTCGCATGCAGACGTGTTGATCGTCGATACAGCTGGTCGTTTGCACATTGACGGTGACATGATGGCCGAAGTCGTCTCCGTGCATCAGCATGCCAAGCCGCTCGAAACGTTGTTTATTGTTGACAGCATGGCTGGCCAGGACGCGGTAAATGCGGCCACCGTATTTAGTCAAAGTCTTCCGTTGACCGGCATTGTGCTGACCAAGGCTGACGGTGATGCCAAAGGCGGCGTTGCACTGTCCGTTCGGGAAGTCACTGGCCAACCGATTCGATTTATCGGCGTCGGTGAAAAAACCGATGCGCTAGAGGTGTTTCATCCGGATCGGATGGCATCGCGCATCCTCGGTATGGGCGACGTACTGTCCCTGGTTGAAGAAATCGAAGGCAGCGTTGAAAAGGACAAGGCAGAAAAGCTAGCCAAGAAGTTAAAGAAGGGTAGAGGTTTCGACCTATTTGATCTGAAAGATCAGCTCGAGCAGATGATGAATATGGGTGGCCTAGGAGCGATGCTGGACAAATTGCCTATCCCGGGCAACATCAATGCCGCGGCACTGAAGGATCAGGCCAATGAACAGCAGATGCGCCGACAAATCGCGGTCATTAATTCGATGACGCCCGGGGAGCGGCGTTTCCCAAAGACGATCAACGGTTCGCGCAAAAAACGCATTGCGGCCGGTTGTGGGTTGCAAATTCAAGACGTCAACCGCTTGCTGAAGCAGCACACTCAGATGGAAAAAATGATGAAGAAGATGTCCAAGGGCGGCATGAAAAAGATGCTGCGCGGCATGCCCGGTGGTGGTCCGCCGCCAGGTTTCAGGCCATAAACCCTGCAATCCGCGCACGGCAGCACATAAGCAACTGAAAAATAACTGGTTTTTCGTCCCGAAAACGCTTCACATTTGGTTTCAAACCGGTACAATGCGCCCTCTACTCGGGTCGCCCCGGGACCGGGCAGGTCTGCCTAACAACACGATTTATAACGGAATAGAGATGGTCAGTATTCGTCTTTCGCGCGCGGGCGCGAAAAAACGTCCTTTTTATCACCTTGTGGTTACCGACAGTCGCAACCGTCGGGACGGCAGGTACATCGAACGCGTGGGATATTTCAATCCGGTCGGCAAAGACCATGAGGAAAATCTGCGCATCGATGTCGAGCGAATTGATTACTGGATCGGTCAGGGTGCACAGCCCTCCGATCGCGTGGCCTCGCTCCTGAAGTCGCACCACAAGGCGGCCGCGGTAAACTGATCCGTCGGCCGCCTGGGCGGCCGATTCGTATTGGTGTGACGGACGCTATCGCAAAGCCAGCTACGGACGCCATAGTCCTGGGCCAGATTACCGGTCTGTTCGGCGTCAAGGGCTGGGTAAAGGTGTTCTCATACACCGATCCGCGCGAGGCGATATTGAATTACAGTCAGTGGTGGCTCAAATGCGATGGCGATTGGCAAGCGACCGAACTGAAAGAGGGTAAACGGCACGGCAAGTCGGTCATTGCGTACTTACAGGGCATCAATGATCGAGATGAGGCAAGCAAGTTGTTGGGATGTAACATCGGCATCCCACGGGAAGACTTGCCAGAACCCGATCAGGGCAGCTACTACTGGAGCGACCTGGAAGGAATGAAAGTAATGCATCGCGACGGCAGCGAAATCGGAACTGTCGCGTATGTCATGGAAACCGGGGCCAACGACGTTTTGGTCACGGTTGGCGACAAAGAGCGGCTCATCCCGTTTATCGCCGACAAAGTAATACTCGACGTTGATCTTGCCGATGGTGTGATCAAAGTCGACTGGGAATGGGAATGATGCCATGCAGTTTGCGGTAGTTAGCCTATTTCCGGAATTGGTGGCTCAGGTGGCCGAACACGGCGTTGTTGGGCGCGCGGTCGAGCGGGGGATAGTGTCTCTCGCGTTGCAGAATCCGCGGGACTACGCAGATGACGTGCACCGGACGGTTGATGACCGACCCTATGGTGGCGGCCCCGGTATGGTTATGAAGTATGAGCCGGCGGCGAAGGCAATCGACGCTGCGCGCGAACACGTTGCCGAGGACAGCCCGGTCGTGTGTTTGTCGCCAGCAGGGCGAGTGTTTGATCAGTCGGTGGCATTGCGTCTTGCCAAGTTGCCGGGGCTGATCTTGCTCGCGGGCCGATACGAGGGTGTCGACGAGCGGCTGATAAAGAGTCACGTCGATGAAGAATTATCGCTCGGCGATTTTGTGTTGTCGGGCGGCGAGATCGCTGCAATGGCAGTGATCGACGCGGTGACGCGATTATTGCCGGGCGTGCTCGGCGATGCGGAATCGGCGATACAGGACTCGTTTATGGATGGTCTACTGGACTGTCCGCACTATACGCGTCCGGAGAGCATTAGCGGACAGGATGTGCCCGCCGTGCTGCTCTCAGGCGACCATGCAGAAATTGCGCGGTGGCGGTATAAACAGGCGCTTGGCCGGAGTTATCTAAGGCGGCCAGACCTGGTGAGTAAGTTGAATTTGGATCGTCAGCAACAAACATTGCTTGACGAATTTTTGAAAGAATCCGGTACTTAATGACATGAGCAAATTAATCGAAGCGGTCGAGCAAGAACAGATGGGCAAGGACATTCCGGGGTTTGCTCCGGGCGATACTGTCGTTGTTCAGGTCAAGGTCAAAGAGGGCAGTCGCGAGCGCCTGCAGGCGTTTGAAGGCGTGGTCATTGCGAAACGCAATCGCGGCCTGAATTCGTCCTTCACGGTTCGCAAGATTTCACACGGTGAGGGCGTCGAGCGTGTGTTCCAGACCTACAGCCCAGCGGTGGATTCGATCGCGGTCAAGCGCCGCGGCGATGTACGCCGTGCCAAGCTGTACTACTTGCGGGGCCGTACCGGCAAGGCAGCGCGGATAAAGGAAAAAATCTAGCTTTTCGAACTGTGCCACAGCCCACAAAGCGCGGTTGTGTTACATACATCGCCTGAACCATTCCGCTCCGGCCGGGTCTCTCGACGCATGAAATCCGTAATTCTTCAAATGCTTGTTAGAATTGGTCCGCTTGGACTAATTTTGGCCATGATGAGTGGCTGCGCGACCTTGGTTTCCAACGCGGCCAACGGCTTCGCCGACAATTTGTCGGCGGCTGTAATGAATCAGGACGATCCGGAGACCGCGCGTGCCGCCATTCCGTCCTACATGATCCTAATAGACAGCATGATTGAGGGCGATCCGGATAATGCGTCAATGTTGTCCGCCGCCGCCCGGCTGTATGCCTCGTATGGCGCGGTCTTTGCAGACGATGACGTGCGTGCAAGGCGACTGACTCGCAAGGGTCGAGAATATGGCCTAAAAGCGATGTGTACAGAATACGATGACGCCTGCGGTTGGCGAAGCTTAAACTACGATGATTTTGTTGCCAGCCTGGACGCTGTGCCAGATAAACATGCGGAGCTGCTTTACACCTATGGTTTTGCAACGCTGGCTTATCTTCGCGCCCATAGCGACGACTGGAACTCGCTAGCCGAGTTGCCGCAAATCGAGGCATTGTTCAAACATTATCTCGCGATCGCCGGCGACAAAGTCGATTCCGCGACGCACACTTATATGGGTATCTTGTTGACGTTACGGCCACCGGCGCTGGGCGGAAAGCCGGACGAGGCGCGCTACCATTTCGAACGGGCGATCGAGTTGAGCGACGGTCGGGATCTGACCGCCAAGGTCGAGTACGCGCGCGGCTACGCGAAGCTGCTTTACGAACGCGATTTGCATGACCGGCTGCTGCAAGAGGTACTTTCGGCCGATCCTTATGCAGACGGCTTGACGCTCGGCAACGTTCTGGCAAAGGAAGATGCATTGGTCTTGCTGGCGGAAGCTGACGACTATTTCTAAACCAAATCTCTTTGAGTCAATGGGCATGACGATGAAGAAAATCTTGTTTGTATTATTGGTCCTCGCATCGGGCGGATTTGCCAGCGCTGCGACATTGAAAATCGCTACTGTTACCCCAGAGGGTTCGCAGTGGATGAAGGACATGCGTGCGAGCGCGGCAGAGATCAAGGAAAAAACCGAGGGTCGCGTGCAGATCAAGTACTACGGTGGCGGCGTCATGGGCAATGACACAAAGGTGCTCGGCAGAATCCGAATAGGAGCTCTGCAAGGTGGTGCGTTTACGCCATCGGCATTGAGCGAAAAGTACCCCGATATAAACTTGTACGGATTGCCGTTAATCTTCAACTCCGAGGACGAAGTCAATTACGTTCGCGAGCGAATGGACGTGTCTCTTGGCGAAGGCCTGGCCGAATCCGGCTTTGTCACTTTTGGTTTTGCCGGTGGCGGTTTCGCGGTCATCATGTCAAACACGCCGGTTCGTGGTCTCGATGACCTGAAGGGCAAGCGCGTCTGGGTTCCGGAAGGCGACACCATCAGTTACGCGTCTATGGAAGCGTTGTCCCTGTCACCGGTCACGCTACCGTTGACCGATGTGTTGACCGGGCTGCAAACTGGGCTAATCGACATTGTCGCGATTTCGCCGATTGGGGCACTGGTCTTGCAATGGCACACGAAGGTCAAATACATGACCGAATTACCGCTCGTGTACACCTTGGGATTCATGGCAATCGACAGGAAGGCGTTTGCCAAAATAAAGCCAGAGGATCAGGCGATCGTCCGTGAGGTCATGGAACGAACCTATGAAAAATTTGATGCGGCCAGCCCGGCCGATAACCGGGGTGCAAGAGACGCGCTTTTGAATACGGGCATCGAAACGGTGCCGTATGATGAAGTGGAGCTGAACCGGATTCGCAACGTACTTCTGCAGTCCAATCGCAAGCTGGGTGCGCGCGGTGATTTCACTCTCAAAGTTTATGATGAAATGCTCGGTCATATTGACGAATACCGACAGAAGATGGCCAGCGCCGGCGGCGATGCCGCGACCGATGAGAGCGCCGCCAGCGATTGAGTTGCCGCTCTTTTGAAAAAACTTCTAAGCCGACTTGATGGACTGGGGCGATTTGCCGAAAACGCAGCGCTGATCATTCTACTCGGCGGAATGATAATACTGGCCGTCGGCCAGATCATCCTGCGAGAAGTGTTTGCAACTGGCTTTATCTGGGTCGACCCACTCATCAAATTGATGGTGTTGTGGCTTGCGATGGTCGGTTCAGTCGCGGCCTGTCGCGACGACCGTCATATTCGAATCGATGCGTTGTCGCATATTCTGCCGGATGGCCTGGTAAAAATTACTCGAATCGTTGTCGATATATTCGCGGCGCTGGTCTGCGGCGTCATCGCGTGGCACACGTATCGCTATCTGCAGCTCGAAATCGAGTTTGACGACAGGTTGCTGATCGATGTTCCGGCGTGGTGGGTACACGTCATTGTGCCAGTCGCATTCCTTTTGGCGAGCTACCGGTTTTTCGTTCTGGTTGCCCGGCAGATTATCACCTGGGCAGTCGGCCAGGAGCCGGAGAAAACGGAATGATGCTGGTCAGTGTCATCCTGATACTACTTGCGGTTCTGGGCGCACCGTTGTTTGCGATCATTGCGACCAGCGCAATGCTTGGTTATCAGCGCGGAGAAATCGATCTAATGAACATGATGCTCGAAATATTGGGCATTGCCGATTTGACGTTCCTCTCTGCGATACCCTTATTTACATTCGCCGGATATTTGCTCAGCGAGAGTGAGGCCCCGAAGCGGCTGGTTCGACTGACTGGCGCAATGCTCGGTTGGATGCCGGGAGGTCTGGCGATTGTCTGCATCGCCGCGTGCGCGTTCTTCACCGCGTTCACCGGCGCATCCGGGGTCACGATTATTGCGCTCGGCGCGATTCTATATCCGGCGCTAAAACATGACGGCTACCCGGATAAATTCAATCTTGGCCTGGTGACCTCATCGGGCAGCTTGGGCCTGCTATTTGCACCGTCGTTGCCATTGATACTGTACGGTGTTGTTGCTGAGGTCTCGATCGATAAACTGTTTCTGGCCGGAATACTTCCGGGACTCGTCATGTTGGTCATGCTGTCGGGCTGGAGCTTATGGGTAAATCGCGCGAATCGTCGCCCGGTCGGTTCGTTTTCGTTCAAGGAGCTCGGTCGCGCGCTTAGGGAAGCTATCTGGGAATTGCCGCTGCCGATTGTCGTGCTTGGCGGCATCTATTCCGGCTTCCTTGCAGTATCAGAGGCGGCTGCTATCACTGCGCTGTATGTGCTCATCGTTGAAGTGTTCATCATGCGCGAGATCAAGCTGACGGACTTACCGCAGATCATTCGGTCGTCCATGGTCCTGGTCGGGGGCATTCTCATTATTCTCGGCGTTTCGATGGCCTCGACTAACTACATGATCGACGCGGGCGTTCCGGAGATGTTGTTCGGTGTTGTTGCCGGGCTCGTATCGAGTCAAGTGACGTTTCTAGTATTGTTGCTAATATTCTTGCTTATCCTGGGCGCGATTCTCGACATATTCTCGGCCATTGTTCTCGTCGTACCACTGATGCTGCCGATCGCTGCCGGCTATGAGGTCGATCCAGTGCACCTCGGCATCGTGTTCCTCGCGGCGATGCAGCTCGGCTACCTGACGCCGCCGGTAGGGCTGAATCTTTTTATCGCGAGTTATCGATTCGAAAAACCGATTATGCATGTGTATTCAGCTACATTCCCATTCCTGTTGATACTGATGCTGTCTGTTATTCTGATAACGTTCTGGCCTGAGTTGTCGCTTTGGCTGGTGCCGGAGGAATAATTTCTATGTGGCGTAATGTGATTGTATTGCTGCCGGTGTTTATGTGCCTCGCAGCAGTCCCCGGCCATGCAGCTGTCGATCTTGACGATATTAATCTACCGCCCGGATTTTCGATCGAAGTCTATGCCGAAGTACCGAACGCGCGGTCGATGGCGCTGGGACCAAATGGCATTGTATTCGTCAGTAATCGCCGAGCCGATTCAGTATATGCAGTGGTGCCGGGACCGGGCGGCCGAAATCGGGTCGTCGAAATCACCGACGATCTTTCCACGCCGAACGGGATTGCATACAAGGATGGTGATCTCTACGTCGCCGAGATATCGCGTGTGCTCGTCTATCGAAATATTGATTCGCGAATCAATAATCCGCCGGAGCCGGAAGTACTCGATATCGAGTTACCGTCGAAAAGCCACCACGGCTGGCGTTACATCGCATTTGGGCCGGACGGCAAGCTTTACATTAGCATTGGGGCACCGTGTAACATCTGCGACGAACAGGGATTCGCGAAAATAATTCGTACCAATGTCGATGGTAGTGCTCGCGAAACAGTCGCGGCGGGAGTACGCAATTCCGTTGGATTCACCTGGCACCCAACGACGGGCGAATTCTGGTTCACAGACAACGGTCGCGACATGCTCGGCGACGACACGCCGCCGGGCGAGCTGAACCGAGTCACCGAAATTGGTCAGCACTTCGGCTTTCCGTATTGTCACGGCGGCGAAGTGCTTGATTCCGAGTACGGCGATGGCAAAGACTGCAATGATTACGAACCGCCGGCGCAAAAGCTCGGGCCGCATGTCGCCGGGCTTGGGGTCAAGTTCTATACCGGCGAGATGTTTCCGAATGAATATTCGGGGCAGGTATTTATTGCCGAACACGGCTCATGGAACCGCTCGAAAAAGATCGGCTATCGAGTTAGCTTGGTTAGGTTTGCAGACGGTCAACCAGTCTCGTACGAAACCTTTGCCGATGGTTGGTTGCAGCGCCAGGAAACAAAAGGGCGACCGGTCGATTTACTGGTTCTCGAAGACGGCTCGCTACTGGTGAGCGACGACTTCGATGGCAAACTGTACCGAATTAGTTATGAGGAATTTCAATGAGTAAGCCTAATATGTTCATGCGCCTCATCGCATCGATCTGGCACGGCGTAAATGGCATCCGCAAGATCTTGCACCTGATTTTGCTGGTGTTTATCTTCCTGGTCTTCTTCGGCGCTCTGTCGGGAACGGCGCCGGTTTTGCCGAGACAGGCCGCGCTCGAGATACAGCTGGTCGGATCCCTCGTCGAGGAGTACGAGGGCGACCCGTACGATCGCGCAATTCAGGACCTCTTTGGCGACGTGCCACCGCAAACTGTTGTACAGGATGTTATCGACGCCCTCGAGTACGCGAGCAACGATAAGCGTATTCTCGCTGTACACCTCGATTTGAGTGGGCTGGCTGGCGGCGGCCTGAGCAAGCTGCAACGTATCGCGGCTGCCATCGGCGAATTTCAAACGTCGGGCAAACCGGTTATCGCCAGCGGCGATTTTTTCTCGCAGGGCGGCTACTACGTCGCGGCTCACGCGGACGAGACCTATCTGCATCCTGAAGGTGCCTTGCTGCTGCAGGGCTACGGCAGCTTTCGCACTTATTACAAAGAAGCGATCGACAAGCTGCGTATAGACTGGAACATCTTTCGAGTCGGCACGCACAAATCATTTGTGGAGCCGTATACGCGCATGACGATGTCGGACGAGGCGCGCGAGGACGTAATGCGGCTGACCGACCAGCTGTGGGATATGTACCGTTCCGATGTTGTTAGTGCACGTGGACTTGACGAAGGCACGATCGACCGCTTTTCGAATGACCTGCTGGCTCTTGTCGAATTCGCCGATGGCGATATAGCGGTGGCAGCGCTAAATGAGGGCCTGGTTGATGGATTGCGGACGCGTAAAGAAATTCGCCAACAGCTCATTGATATTGTCGGTGAAGACAAAGAATTTGCCGATGAACATGAATCCACGGATATGCGCGACTATCTCGCGCAAATGCGCCTGCTCAAAGGTGACAAGTCACGCGATCAGAATGTCGCGGTTGTCGTCGCGTCCGGTGAAATTACGTTCGGCTCGCCGTCGCCCGGATCGATCGGTGCTGATTCTACCTCCCGTCTGCTTAGGCGGGCGTTGAACGACGAATCCGTCGCAGCGGTTGTGTTACGTGTCGACAGCCCCGGCGGTAGCGTTTTCGCGTCGGATGTCATTGCCAATGAAGTTGCCGCATTGCAGGCAGCGGGAAAGCCCGTCGTCGCATCGATGAGTAGCACAGCGGCTTCTGGTGGCTACTGGATCGCCGCGGGCGCCGATCGAATTTTCGCGAGCCCCTCTACAATCACCGGATCAATTGGAATATTCGGCATGTTTCCAACCTATCAGCGCTCGATCGGTGCACTGGGCATAGCCGTGGACGGGGTAGGGTCGACACTGTGGGCCGGCGAGTTTCGGCCAGACCGGCCAATGTCTGAGCGCGCAAAGCAACTGTTTCAAATGCTCATCAACGAGGGCTATGACGACTTTATCTCGCGTGTCGCAATCAATCGGGGCATGGATGAAGCCGAGGTTGACGCAATCGGCCAAGGGCGAGTTTGGACCGGTGTCGACGCGATTGACAACGGGCTCGTTGATGAACTGGGGAGCCTTGACGATGCTATTGCGACAGCAGCCGAACTTGCTGATCTGGCCGACGCTGAATACGGCAAAAAGACGATTCAAACCGAGCTTTCGCCGACTGAGCAGCTAATTATTGACCTTCTCAGTGTCGCGAAATCTGCAGGCGTCGATCCGTCAGATTTTTCACGCCCGCCGAGTCGCCTACAACAGCTCGCAGCAAAGCTCGAAACGGCTATTGCGCCGCTCACTCGTTTCGACGACCCGAAGGGCGTTTACGCGCACTGTTTATGTCTATTCGAGTTGTAATGACATTGCCCGGAGCGGCGTCCTAACTCGGTACATTACATAAAGTGCGACGTAGTTCTATGTCGTTTTCGTGACGCACGATAACGAAATTTGCGCCGATTCCTGTCAGATTGTAGCAACCAGAAACTCGATTAGTTGAGTGAACCGTGTGTGTGGTTGTAAACACGTTGGCAGGGAGTTAGGTGATGCTAAGAGCCAGTCGGACGGCGATGTTGTCTATAGGAATGCTGCTTTCGTCGGCAGGATTCGCTGATGACGCACTGTCTTCAAAAACTGGTGATTCAACCAACGCGATAGTGACGTTTTCTGCAGATACCTTGGCGAAAGAATCGTTGTACGTGTCCAACTGGGAGCAACTTCAACCGACAATTGCAATAGCGGACTCGGACGAGCGGTTGCGACCGATCTCCAATCTCCATTTCCAAGACTCCAGCGCATTAGCACGCGCGCGCAAGATTCGCGCTTTGTCGTTGTTGACGTTAGGACATTTCGGTCAATCACGGCTGTTTCTGGGCGTCAACGACGACGGCATAGCCGGCCTGCATTTCAACGCGTTTCCGCGCCATGGCGATGACACCTACATCGAGCTTGTCCGCATGCCATACCTACAGGAAGAGGCCCCGGACAAATAGGTCGACCGGTTCCGGGATGACTAAGAACCTCGCCTAGCTACCCTTAAGTCAAATAGGGGATCGTGCCCGCTGCATCGCTTGCGTCAATGGCAATAAAGTGGCTGTCCGTGCCGGCCTGCCGCGCTTGGGCATACGGTGCATAATCCGGATCGGACACGAACGCATGCAATGCTTCCGCAGTTGGAAACTCGATGATTGCGACGAGGTTCGCGGTAGACTCTTCCCCTTCGAGCGTCGTAATATTGCCACTGCGCGACAAATATTTGCCGCCGTGGCGGTGCACGATATCGTGAACATGTTCTGCATAGTCGGGAATCCAACTGTCGTCGTTCACTTTCACTTGTGCGACTAGGTAATGTGACACTTGTTCCTCCTCACGGGATGTTCTTATTCGATGAGTTACACTGTTAGCATAGATGGTCTGCAGCGTAATCGCGAATTCGGTGTCAGTTTTATGTGGAAATCAGACACTCACCCGCTAACGCATAAGGGTATTTCCTGATACTTGCCCTGCTATCGTTGCGGCATGATAATTCACTCCTGATCAGGCGCTCAGGCACAACATGTCAAACGAAATTACGACAGTCCTCGATGAACTGCGGCAGGATCATCGCAATATGGCGGTATTGCTGAATTACCTTGAGCGCGAAGCAGAGAAAATCTTCAACGGTGACGACACGGATTTTGAGTTGGTGCATGACATTATGCAGTACATGACTGTATATCCGGATGCCGTGCACCATCCCAAGGAAGACCGCATCTATGCGGAACTCAAAGCCGCGCGGCCGGATTTGTCACAGGGAATGTCACGCGTTACTGACGAACATCGCAGTATTGCGGAGCAAAGCCTGTCGCTTCGTGACAAGATCGAACAAGTGATCGCTGGCGATTTCGTCGAACGCAATGCGGTCGTCGCCGATGCGATGCGCTACATCGAGGCGCTGCGCAAGCATATGCGCTGGGAAGAAACTGATCTGTTTCGCCGTGTCGATAGGATGATTGCCGATGGACACACATTGATCGACACATCGATCATGGTCAGTGGCGATGATCCATTGTTTGGCGCTCGGGTCGAAGAGCGATTTGAACGACTTCTAGAGAGCACCAGGCCCGCAAAATAATTGATGCCAATATTCAGTGCGAGACGCGATCGTGAAATTGAATGCGCATCTGACTCGCACTTGCCTGAGCTGCGTGTGTCTCTGTTTGCCGTGCATTTCGAATGGTGCAAATAGTGTTGATATTTGTCGGGAGTCGGTAGACGAATCTTATCTGTCGATCGCGTATTACGACAGCGAAGAGGCATCCTTCGAGAGCAACCTTGGTGAGACAAACCGGGAAAACTACAGCGCCGATTTGCGGCTCACATTAAATAACAACTGGGTCATTGGCGGCGGACTTAGAAGTACGGTTTTGAACGTCGATCGACTTGCGCTACAAACGAACGGCTATTTACACAGCATCTTTCTCCCCTTACATAGGGTCAGTCGGTCTGAAAACACTAGTTTTCGCTTCAGCATTGCGCCCACGCTATCCGCGTCTTCCAACATTACTAAGAATCCAAGCGAATACACAAGCGATGCGCTACAGCTGTTGGCGACTTTGGTTTGGAGACGGCAGATATCCGATCGCGTAGACCTGCGCTACGGAATCTGTGGCGATCATCGCTTTGGCGAATATCGGGTCTATCCCATATTCAGCGTTAATTGGCAACCGCATACCAGTTGGCTGATTGAACTCGGTTTGCCGTCGTCGCAGTTGAACTATCAGGTAACAAAGAGTCTGGCGTCTATAGTGCGCATCGCGCCGAATGGCAATGAGTGGCAGGTCAAGGACAAGAGCCTGGAAAAGCACTCGCAATTAATCTACGAGGCGTACATTGTCGAGTGGCTGTTCAACTGGCGGGTGTACGAGCATTTCATGCTTACAGCCAGCGTTGGCAGGGAATTTCACGGTCGATACGAAATGACATTGCTCAATGAAAATCGAGTCCGACTTGAAAGCGACCCGGCTACTCAAATCGGTGTGGCTATGGCATGGTTTTTTTAAAAACGCGACAGGCGGCTGAGGCTAAGCAGGGCAGCCATAGTCACGATTTCCTTCCAAAATGTGACGGATATCTCGTCCAAATATCATAGGTGGCACTTAAAGTATCGGTCTTGTCGCGATATCAGGGGGTCAGCAATGCGAATTTTGCTACTGCCGCTCATTTCGCTACTTTGCGCCTGTACGAGTACTAACCCGACGTCCACTTACAGCCATCGGTCGCCTCTTGCATCATCGGCGGCGCCGACAGTTGGTGTTGCCGCCGTATTTTCGGCCGATGAGATACAAATCATTCGCGCTTACTATGAGGCCAACGGCTATAGCCACAAAGGGAAATCCAAAGGTCTCCCAACCGGAATGCGCCGCAGCTATTCTTTTCATGCTACGCCCATAAATCAGGCTTCGTACGTGGTGCGACCACCCATGACCGTGCGCAGCACATTGATCTCGATGATAGACAGCGGATCAACCGAATGAGGATCCTTATCCAGAATGGTGAAGTCTGCGAGCTTGCCGGCCGTTAGCGACCCTTTGGTGTTTTCTTCGAACGACGCGTAGGCACCATGAACGGTGCATATACGCATTGCCTCAGACACAGAAATACGCTGACTTGGCCCCCAGACGCGACCACGAGTGTCCTGTCTTGTGACCATGCTTTGAATTGCCATCATCGGTTCGAACGGTCCAGGCGGATAGTCGGAAGCAGGCGCAACCGGAATACCATAGTCGAGGAAACTTCGGTGCGCGAACATGTGCTCCATTTTTTCTTCACCGTATTCGGTCCACTTGTTGCCGTGGAAGTAAGCGTAGGTGTAAAAGGGAAAGGGTATGGATCCAGTTTCCTTGATACGGGTCAGGAGTCTGGGATTGATAAGCGAGCAATGCTCGAGTCTGTACCTGGGATTCTCGCCAGCATGGTTCTTGAGCGCGCGTTCATACGCGTTCAACACCATATCAATTGCGATATCACCGTTAGCGTGGATGCCGATACGGAAATTATGTGCAACGGCATCGTTAACTGCCGCGTCGATATCTTCCTGCGTCATCGTCAGGATACCGTAGTCGTCCGGTCTCCCAAGGTAGGGCGTAGACATACGCATTGTGCGCTCAGACGCCGATCCATCTGCTGCGAACTTTACGGCTCCAATACGCAGCATGTCGTCACCAAAGCCGGACTGGATGCCCGCGTCTTTGAGTGACTGATAGACTGGATTCGTTCCGAATGGCATGAATGACACGCGAAAGTTAAGTTGATCGGCCGCGCGAGCATCCTGCAACGCAACAAGGTTAGCGCCTTCGCCCCACGCATCGGTTGTCGAGGTTAGTCCGTATGACGCCATGCGCTCTGCCGCAACCCGAACGGAATCTTGTCGAACTTCGCGATCGATCACCGGCCATTTGCCATGCTCATACAACGTATCGATCGCCAGCTCAGCGATTTTCCCAGTGAACTCGCCGTTTTCCCGATAGTACTTGCCGCCTGTGGGGTCCGGCGTGTCAAAGGTGATACCGGCGACCTCAAATGCCTTTGAATTAATAACGCCTGTATGGCCGCCACGGTGCCAGACAAACACCGGATGGTTCGGTACAGCCTCATCAATGTCATGCAAGTTAAGCGGGCGCTCATCCTCGAATTTAGTGTCGTCATACATGACGCCACGCACCCAATGCCCCGGCGGTGTATTGGCCGCTTGCCGGTGCAATGCCTCTTTGACGTCTGATATCCGTGGCAAATTTACGTTTGCGCTTACGGCGTGTTCCGGCACGACTGGATGGCTATGACCATCTATAAAACCCGGCGCGACAGTCATGCCTGCAGCGTCAATAATTTTGGTTTTTGGACCAATGAGATTAGCAATATCATCGTTGGAGCCGACCGCCTGAATATGATGGCCCGTAATTGCCATGGCTTCCGCTTTTGGCAAAGCAGAATCCATCGTCAGCAAATTGCCGCGTGTAACGACGATGTCAGCGTGCGCGCCGGATGACATCGCATGTGCCGAATTAGGAGAGCCAAGCAAACCCAGCGGCAATGCGGCACCGGCCGAGTGATAAGACTTCTTCTAGTTATCTTTGCCATCGCCATTTTTTCATCCGTGTGAGTTTATGCGAGTGTCTACAGTACGATGCAGCAAATCAAATCGGGCGCTAACGAGGTAGGGCGGGCGCGGTGAGCCCTGTCAGAAACGTTCGCAGTCCGCGAATATAGTCGCGCTCATCCTGTAGGAATGCGTCGTTATGTGTACCGCGAATGACTAGAAGTTTTCGGGGTTCATTTGCTGCCGCATGAATCGCTTCACCGTGGCGAAATGGGATAATTTCGTCGTCGCGACTGTGAATGACGAGTACCGGGCAATGAACGTCACGAACATGATCACGTGTCGCGTGTTTTAGACGACTCAACCAGCGCGCCGGCAGCCATGGGTAGAGATCTTGGGCGATGTCCGGGACAGACGTGAACGACGATTCCACGATGAGTGCCAATGGACGCTGCTGCGCGGCTAACTGGGACGCGACAGAGGCACCCATTGAACGGCCAAAAATGACAATATCGCTGGCGGCAAAGCCACGGGCCTCGATGAGGTAACGCCACGCGGCATCCGCATCGCGATAGACGCCGCGTTCGGTGGTCCGGCCTTCGCTCTGCCCGTAACCCCGATAATCGATGATCAGTACAGACAATCCCAGACCGTGGAACTGCCGTATCGAGTCCAGACGATGTGAGATATTTCCGGCATTACCGTGAAAGAACAACAGCGCCTGAGATGATCGCCCCGCGATGAACCATCCGTGCAGCGCCACGCCGTCGGTCGTATCGATGGAGACATCTTGATAGGCGATGCCAACGTCGGTCGGTGTCATCGTTAACGTTCGCCCGGGCACATCTGAGAGATACAGCATGCGGCCCTGCATGAAATATACGATGACGACGAGCAGGCCATAACCAACAGCGACGACTAGGATGAATTTCAGCATGACAAACCGTAATTGTTGCGTGGACGGCGATCAGGCTTACATTTTACGCATGCTGATATTCACAACCAAAAAAAACCCCGCGCTGGGCGGGGTTTTTCTGAAAAACGTCTGATTCAGGCATTGCGTCTACGTCTCGCCAATCCCAGTCCAGCCAGACCGATACCCAAGAGCGCGAGAGTGCCGGGTTCGGGGACGCTGACAAAGTTGACCTGCCCTCGAATTTCACCGCCTGGGTTCAAAACTGTGTGGATGTTTATGTACCACAGCCCCGCGAGCAGATCCGCGATTTGCGATGCGTCGAGCACCGCGGAACCAATACTTGGGCTTGTGAGCCCGCTGATAGCGCCAACGTCCACCTGAACCCCGGCATTGAAGCCAGGCGCGCCCGGGCCGTGGAAATGCATGGCAACCGCTGCGTCGGACAAGCCGCTCCAGGAAATATCCCAGTCTAAAAGGCCGGAGACGGTGTCAATATTCCCGAACGCTAGACCTGAGGCACCCGGCACGGCGGCGCCTATGAATGTCTCCTGCGCCTGATCGAGGCTTGCTGTCCAGGGAATAATCGCGGCCTGACTGAGTGTCGTGATAAATAACCCAGCCACCGACAACAGCGTTAGTAGTGACTTTTTCATGATCCTCCCCCAGCAAATAAATATCGGTATTCGAGACGGCTGCAAGAAACGTACCCAAAAAATTTGGTTTATCTAATCAGATATTTACAAACCGCCGAAATGGCGCTTGTAAAATTCCTCGACACTTTCGCCGTTCCCTAACTTTCAAACCGCTGCTATTCGGGAAAAACGAAGTCCTCAACGATGTCGACCCAGAATGGCCGGGGCACCAGAAAATCGTCCAGCCACTCGAACAATGGTACGCCATTGGCCGACTCGTAGAATTCCGGCAACTGCAGCGCCGTATGCGACGTGTTGCCACTGCGAATGAAGCGCTTGTAGCGATCCGGGTGAGCAGCGTGCAACAACCCATGCTCCATCTCTAGCAACATCCGGTAGCCAATCGGATCAAACAACATGTTCAGGAAAAAGCGATTCGTCAAGTCACCGTCTGTTGAATAGAACGCCTCACGAATCGTGCTGTCATTGTCCAGCCGCCACTTGATTATCGCGGTGCTCTGCCCCATGTCATCGCAGTCCGTGCAGCTGGCCGGATAAAATTGCCCGAACTGCCAGTCCCCTGCACGCGCCGCGATAGCAGCGGCGTCGTCGAGATTGATCGCGACAGGACCGGCGTCGTTAAACACCGTTAGCTTCTTGTTATTGCCATAGGCCATGCGGGCGAGGAACGGTGCGAATCCCGCAGCGCCTACGCCGCCGGCGCTGGAGCCCGCCACCATGATACGGCCCGCATGCGGGAACATCGATTTCGCGACATCGATGCCGGCCGTGAGGTTTCTAAGCCCGCGATGAAAGCGCACTACGATCTCCGGCACTCCAAGGTCCGCTCCAAATGCTGGATCGAATACATCGTTATCTCCGGTGAACACCGAACCGTCACAGTAGGGCATGTACACGACGGACCAGTCGTCGATGGGATTGAGACCGGAGACATCGTCCCAGATACCCACAGGAAATGGTGGTGGAGCTTCTTGATCCTCCGCGAGCACGTTGCAGTTGTAGAAGTCCTGCCAGCAGGCACCGCCGCCTTGCAACATGATCAGTAGCTTCGCTGGATTCTGCGCTTTGGTAAATACAGAAAAGGGTGTACCGGCGATGCAGATCGGGCCATCACCTCCGTCAGGATCGAACGTGTGCTTGAACCAACCGTCGCCAACAGGCATGGACGCGGCAGGCGTGAATTCGCCGACATATTTGTTGACCCCGGCGTCGACAAGTTCTGTCGCCGCCTGCGGATTGAGGCCGTGAGGCGATACTCCGCCAGGCTTGCTGAGCGCAGCGCCAGACGCAACAGACAAGCAAACGCATACGAGTACGCTAGTAATTTTTTTCATGTTCCCCTCCGCGGACGATCGTTAATCATTATTAGGCATGGTCCGACATCGATAAGTATAGATCAATTCGGATTCAGCGACTGCGCTTGGTTACTGCCTTATGTCCAGTTCAGAATAATTTTGCCGGATTGACCGGACTCCATCAGATCAAACGCCGGCTGAAATTCGTCGATGTCGAAGTGATGCGTGATCACCGGCTGAATATTTAGCCCGCTTTGGAGCATGCTGGACATCTTGTACCAGGTTTCAAACATCTCGCGGCCGTAGATGCCCTTCAAGATTAGACCTTTGAAAATGATCTGAGTCCAATCGACGCTGGTTTCATCGGCTGGAATGCCAAGAATTGCGACCCGGCCGCCATGATGCATTGTCCGCAACATGTCGCGAAACGCTTGTGGATTACCCGACATCTCCATGCCGACATCGAAGCCTTCCGTCATGCCGAGGAACTGCATCGTGCCGTCGAGTGTGCCGTCGTTGACGTTCAGCGCCACGGATGAACCCATCTTGCGAGCTAGCTCGAGCCGATAATCGTTGATATCGGTGATGACAATATGCCGCGCGCCCGCATAACGCGCGACGGCGACCGCCATAATGCCGATTGGGCCCGCGCCGGTAATCAAAACATCTTCGCCGACCAGATCAAACGACAACGCGGTATGCGTGGCGTTGCCCAGTGGATCGAGGATGGCGGCCATATCGTCGCTGATTTCGTCAGGTAGCTTGAAAACATTAAAAGCAGGCACCGCAAGGTACTCGGCGAATGCGCCCGGCCGACTGACGCCAACGCCGACGGAATTGATGCACAGGTGGCGACGACCCGCACGGCAGTTACGGCAGACGCCGCAGGTCACGTGTCCCTCGGCGGATACACGATCACCGGATGAAAAGCCCTTGACTTCCATGCCGACGTCCACGATTTCGCCCGAGAACTCATGGCCAATGGCAAGCGGCACCGGGATCGTGTTGCTCGCCCAGTCGTCCCATTGATAGATATGAATATCGGTGCCGCAGATTGCGGTGCGGTTGATTTTTATCAATACATCGTTATGGCCAACGCTCGGTTTTGGAATGTCCTCCATCCAGATGCCGCGTTCGGCTTTCGCTTTGACGAGCGCCTTCATCAGTGAATGACTCCGAGTTCGCGGCCAACGTCGGTAAATGCTTCGATGGCTTGATCGAGTTGCGTTCGCGTTAGGCCGGCGGACATCTGTGTGCGAATACGGGCTTGGCCTTTCGGCACGACCGGAAACGAGAAACCAATAACGTAGACACCGCGCTCGAGCATTTTGTCGGCCATCATCGTCGCGAGCTTCGCGTCGCCGAGCATGATCGGAATGATCGGATGTTCACCTGGCTTCAGATCAAAGCCGCGCTCAGTCATCCTTGCCCGAAAGTATCGGGCGTTCTCATGCAACTGTTGCATCAGCGCATTGTCTTTTTCGAGTAAGTCGAGCACCGTCATCGATGCCGCCGCGATCATCGGAGCGACCGAGTTCGAAAACAGATATGGGCGCGAGCGTTGTCGCAGCCAGCCAACGATTTCCCTGCGTCCGGACGTGTAGCCACCGGATGCTCCGCCTAGCGCTTTGCCGAGCGTACCGGTTATCACGTCAATGCGGCCCATGACATCGCGGTACTCATGCGTACCGCGCCCGGTGTCGCCCAAGAAACCGGTCGCGTGACAGTCATCAATCATGGTCAATGCATTGAATTCGTCCGCCAGGCCACAGATGCCGCTCAAGTCGGCGATCGTGCCGTCCATTGAAAATACTCCGTCGGTCACGATCAATTTGGCATTGGCGCCACTTGCGCTGTCGAGTTGGCTACGCAGATCCTGCATATCGTTGTTCTGATACCGGAATCGTTGCGCCTTGCACAGTCGTATACCGTCGATAATGCTGGCGTGATTCAGCGCGTCGCTGACAACGGCATCCTCAGGGCCGAGCAGCGTCTCGAACAGACCGCCATTCGCATCGAAACAGGACGGATACAATATCGTGTCTTCGGTACCCAAAAATTCGCTAATGCGTTGTTCGAGCTCCTTGTGAATCGTCTGGGTGCCGCAGATAAATCGCACCGACGCCATGCCATAGCCAAAATTATCGAGCGCACGGTGGGCCGCCGCGACCACCTCCGGGTGGTTGGCGAGCCCCAGGTAGTTGTTTGCGCACAAGTTCAACACGTGTCGTGTATCGCCATTCGTGCGGACAACAATATCAGCTTGCTGTGGCCCAGCGATAAGTCGTTCGGACTTAAAAAGCCCTTGCGATTTGAGCGCCTCGGTTTGGTCCGCAAGAGATTCGAGAAAACTGGCTGACACGGTATTGCCCTCAGTACGGAAAGGCCGCAAAGTATATCAGCACGTCCGAAACCAGAGGTTTATTTGAATGCAATTCACTGCGCAAGCGGCCGCGATGCCGAGCCCCATTCCACATATTGATGACCGCTACCTGAGCGACGAAGAAACGCTCGTCAAAGAGCTCGCGACTGCTGCTGACCCCGGCGATGCGGCGCGCAAGAAGATCCAGGCAACGGCGGCGACGCTGGTACAGGCGGTGCGCAAGAATCAAGGAAAAGAAGGCGGCATCGACGCTTTCTTACAGCAGTACGATCTGTCCTCGACAGAGGGTGTGCTGCTGATGTGTATCGCCGAAGCTTTGCTACGCATTCCGGACGCCGATACGGCCGATCGGCTGATCGCCGACAAGATAACGTCGGCGCAGTGGAAAGATCATCTGGGAACCAGCGAATCCCTGTTTGTTAACGCGTCGACATGGGGGCTGATGTTGACGGGTGAGTTGCTGAAGCTCGACGACGAGGCCAAAACAAACCCTGCACAAGTAATGGGCAAGCTGGCAAGCCGGGCGGGCGAGCCGGTTGTTCGCGCAGCGATGAAACAGGCGATGCGTATTATGGGCCACCAGTTTGTCATGGGGCGGAGCATTGAAGAGGCCCTGGAACGAGCAAACAAGAAAGGCAATCGTGCGTACCGGTATTCGTTTGACATGCTGGGTGAAGCCGCGCTGACGGCAACAGACGCAATGCGATACTTCGATGCCTATCACGAGGCGATAAGCGAGATTGGTGCAGTGCCTGATGCTGACGACATCTACTCGGCGCCGAGTATTTCCGTAAAGCTGTCGGCCCTTCATCCACGCTATAGCCACACTCAGCATGAGCGGGTGATGGCTGAGCTGGCGCCGCTGGTCACCAAGCTGGCCGAGCATGCCAAGAGCTGCGGCATTGCGCTTACCGTCGATGCGGAGGAAGCCGATCGGCTTGAAATCTCGTTGCAGATCTTTGCCGCCGTCATGCGCGGCGCCAGATTGCAGGATTACGATGGATTCGGACTTGCGGTGCAGACTTATCAGCGGCGATCAACGGATGTATTTGCGTTCCTTGAATCGCTGGCCAAGGAAACTGGTCGCCGGATTCCGGTGCGTCTGGTCAAAGGCGCGTACTGGGATACCGAAATCAAGCGCGGGCAGGAGCAGGGCCTCGACAGTTACCCGGTTTTTACGCGCAAGGAACACACTGACGTATCGTATCTGGCCTGCGCGCGGCAGGCATTGGCCGCCGGCGATGCGTTGTATCCACAATTTGCGACACACAATGCACATACGCTGGCGAGCGTGCTGCACTATGCTGGCGCGCGCCGCGATTATGAGTTTCAGCGTCTGCATGGTATGGGCGAGGAACTGTATTCAGAGGTGATCGACGCCGACAAGATGAACCGGCCGTGCCGGGTTTACGCACCCGTTGGCAGTCACGAAGATCTGTTGCCGTACCTGGTGCGCCGATTACTGGAAAACGGCGCCAATACGTCGTTTGTCAATCGCATTGTCGACGAATCCATTGAGGTTAGCGACATCGTCGCCGACCCGCTGGAAACGACGCGCGCACACGATTTCCGGCCACATCCAAAGATAACCGCACCGAGCGAAATGTTTGCGCCGCACAGGCGCAATTCGGCGGGTGTGAATCTTGCCGATCGCTCGGTGACACAGGGACTACTCGCCGCCATGCAAGCGTCGATGAGCAAAGCGTTTGCTGCGGCGCCGATAGTTGGCGGCAAGAGAACGGACGGCGACGAGGTACCCTCAGTCAATCCAGCCAACACCAGCGATATCGTTGGTGTGTGTAAGCTCGCGCGGCCGGAGCATGTGGATCGGGCGCTAGATGCGGCGATCAGCGCACAGCCGGCGTGGGACCGACTGCCAGCAGACGAACGGGCGGCTGTTTTGGAGCGCGCGGCGGATCTCTACGAGGCAAACATGACCGAGTTGCTTGGTCTGTGTGTTGCCGAGGCTGGAAAGATTATCCCGGATGCGGTGTCGGAGCTGCGCGAAGCCGTCGACTTTCTGCGCTACTACGCGCAACAGGCGCGGGCGCTGTTCTCGGCGCCGGAATTGCTGCCCGGCCCAACTGGCGAACGCAATACTTTGGCGATGCGCGGGCGCGGCATCTTTGTTTGCATCAGTCCGTGGAATTTTCCGCTCGCGATTTTTACAGGCCAAGTCGCTGCGGCACTGGCCGCAGGCAACGCGGTGCTCGCGAAACCGGCCGAACAAACGCCGCTGGTCGCGTTTCGCGCCACAGAATTGTTGCTTGAAGCCGGCGTGCCCTCCGACGTGCTGCATTTTCTGCCGGGCGACGGAGCAACGATTGGTGGCCGTGCGGTTGCAGATCCTCGCGTCGACGGCGTCGCGTTTACGGGTTCCACCGAAACAGCCCGCCTTATCAACAGCACGTTGGCCGGTCGTGACGGACCAATTGCCGCCTTGATTGCTGAAACCGGCGGCCAAAACGCGATGTTTGTCGACAGCTCGGCGTTACCGGAACAAGTTGTGCAGGATTCTGTGTTTTCCGCATTCAATAGTGCGGGTCAGCGTTGTTCTGCATTGCGCCTCTTGTGCGTGCAAGAAGACATCGCACCGCGTGTCATCGAGTTACTTGCGGGTCATATGGACGAACTCAGCATTGGCGATCCGGCATTACTGTCGACCGACGTCGGCCCGGCAATCGACGAAGAGGCCAAGGGAATACTGCAGGCGCACGTCGAGCGCATGGCGACAGACGCAAATGTCTTACATCGTTGTGAGTTGCCAGAAGGCACTAGCGGCGGGACGTTTTTCGCGCCGACGATGATCGAGATAGACAGCATCGATCAGCTGAAACGTGAGGTATTCGGTCCGGTTCTGCACGTGCTTCGATTCCGCGGCAAGGACTTGCAAAAGACGATCGAAGCGGTCAACGCGACCGGCTACGGCCTGACGATGGGTCTGCACAGTCGAATCGATGCACGGGCACGTAAACTAGCGAAGCTATCTGCAGCCGGTAACATTTACGTCAATCGCAACATGATCGGTGCCGTGGTCGGCGTGCAGCCTTTTGGTGGTAGCGGCCTTTCCGGTACCGGCCCAAAGGCCGGCGGGCCACACTATCTGCCGCGTTTCGCCAACGAATATACGGTCAGCAACAATATTGCGGCGGTCGGTGGCAACGCAAGCCTATTGTCCCTCAGCTCGGACTAGGCGACAGCTCATGGCCGCAATCAGCATCTTCGACATTTTTAAGATTGGCATTGGTCCGTCCAGCTCGCATACGGTTGGGCCAATGAAGGCGGCGCAAGCATTCACCCACACACTGAATCGTGTCGCCGACAACGTATCAACGGTGCAAGTGACGTTGCACGGTTCGTTGGCATGGACCGGCAAAGGCCATGGCACGGACTCCGCCATTATTCTCGGCCTGATTGGTCTCGAGCCCGAAACGATTGATCCGGATATCGTCGATGATCTGTTGCGAGACATCCATTCAACCAAGAAGCTCGAACTCGCGGGTGTCGGCGATATCGCATTTGATCCGCCGACGAACATTGTGTTCGATACGGGCGAGGAGCTACCGCGACACACAAACGGCATGCGTTTTGTCGCACGCGCAGAGGACGGGCGCCAACTGGCTGACGAGACTTATTATTCGCTAGGTGGCGGCTTTATTGCGCGCGGTGACGAGCCGGAAGTTGCAGCGCAAGACGGTGATCCGCCGTATCTGTTTGAAAGCGCCGAAGCCTTACTCAACCTGGCCGCTGAAAACAGACTGACCATCGCTGAGCTTGTCTTAAAAAACGAGTTGAGCTGGCGCAGTCAGCCGGAGATCGAGCAACGCATGGATGCGCTTTGGTGCGCAATGGAGTCCTGTATAGAACGGGGTCTCAACACCGAAGGCGTATTGCCTGGAAAAATGTCGGTATTGCGGCGAGCTCCGAAATTGCGCAAACGCTTGGAAGAACGTGGAGAGCCGTCCGCACTCAATGCCATGGAATGGGTCAATGCATTCGCTATCGCCGTCAATGAAGAGAACGCTTCGGGTGGGCGTGTTGTTACGTCGCCGACAAATGGTGCCGCTGGCATTATTCCGGCTGTCCTAATGTACTACCAACGTTTCGTGCCGTCCGCGAGCCGCGAAGGAATTCGCACGTTTCTACTCACAGCCGGTGCTATTGGCATCCTTTATAAGATCAACGCATCGATCTCTGGGGCAGAAATGGGCTGTCAGGGCGAGGTCGGCGTCGCGTGTTCGATGGCTGCTGGCGCACTTGCCGCGGCGCTTGGTGGCGATAACGATTATGTCGAGGAGGCGGCCGAAATTGGCATGGAGCACAACCTGGGTCTAACGTGCGACCCGATCGGTGGTCTTGTGCAGATCCCGTGCATCGAACGCAACGCGATGGGTGCCGTAAAAGCAATCAACGCAGCTACGCTCGCATCTCATGGCGACGGCACACATAAGGTGACGCTTGACCAGGTAATAGAAACCATGCGGCAAACCGGTCTTGACATGAAATCAAGTTACAAAGAGACGTCGCAGGGCGGCTTGGCGGTGAACGTACCGGAGTGTTAAGTCAGTTTTTTTCAACCGCCTGACGAATGTCGTCCAAGTCTTTCTGCAACATCTTACGAATAGTGCCATCGAACATGAAACTCATTGCCGACATCATTTTTGACGCCATTGTTGTCGGCTTCGCAGAAAATTGAACGGTCAAGGCTGTCTGGTCGCTCGAATCGTCCAAACTAAACCGGGTTGTATAAATCATTCCGTGATTTTCGGCTGTGGTTTCGTAGAAGCGATTTGGCTCGGCCGCGCTGATCCACATCGTCTCGATCGCTTCTTTGCCGAATAGCATACGCGTTTCCTTCCATTTCAAACCGACAACGCCGGCTTCCGGCTTGTTGAGTACATCGATATCGAGGATGCCGGAAATCGTATCACTCCAGCTATCGATGTCTGTTATGACGTGCCAGATTTGTTCAGGAGACGCGTCTATTTGCTCGGTTACGGTTATTGTCATTTTAAGCGTCCTGGGCGAAAGTTAGCGCACGTAGGTGCCTGAATCACATTGTCAAAAGACACGAGTCGCGCCCGGTGGTGACAGATCTAGTCAATTACGACACCAATTGTAGTCCAAAATCGTGTTGGTTACGCCAAATAAAGGAGCATTTGCAAGTATTCTGATATCGTTCGGAGCACAGTTTTGCCCACTGAATAACAATAAGGACGCGTGACTCATGACCAAGACTTTGGCGTATTTCGGCTCGATCGCGTTGCTCGTCGGCCTTTTCATGGTTGCTTGCAGTAGATCCAACAATGTCGATGAAGAGGGAGTTGCGAATAGCAATACGGAGTCCGGCACGTCGACCGCGAATACGCCGCCCGTCGCGCGAATCGATGTGGTGAACGATTCTTATCACGAGCAAACGGTTGACGACCCGTATCGTTGGCTCGAGGACTGGCAGGATGAAGAGGTCAAGTCCTGGACTGATGGACAGAACGATTATGCGCGGAAGGTCCTCGGGGACTTGCAGGAGCGCCCTGCAGTACATGCGCGGCTCACTGAGATTCTAAAATCTGTCGAGAGCGCCACGTATCGTGCACTGCGAAAGGTGGGCGCGGACGCGTTATTTGCCGTAAAGCGGGACCCGGAGAAACAACAAGCCATTCTTGTGCGTATGGCTGTGGACGGCGACCCAAGCCACGAAAAGATCTTCATCGATCCGAATCACATTGATGCGGAGGGTGGTACCAGTATTGATTGGTACGAGCCATCTCATAATGGCGCTTTGATTGCAGTATCTATGTCGTCGGGCGGCTCCGAATCCGGGGATGTAACAGTCTATGAGACGGCAACCGGGAAACAAGTGGATGTTGTCATCGAGCGTGTCAATGGTGGCACTGCCGGTGGAGACCTGGCCTGGTTCCCGGATGATTCGGGTTTCTATTACACCCGCTATCCTCGTGCCGGTGAGCGTGAAGACGACGACATGCATTTCTACCAGCAAGTCTGGCAACACACTTTGGGCAAACCCGCTGAAGACGATCAGTATGTTATCGGCGAGACTTTTCCACGTATTGCAGAAATTCGGCTCATTGTTGATGAAATCAGCGGGCGACTGTTGGTCTGGGTGCAGGACGGTGATTCAAACCGCTTTGAGCTGCATTTGCGACAAGCGAATGGCGCCTGGAACAAATTCAGCGAATTCGGGGACGGCGTCATTCAAGCAGCATTCGGGCCAAACAACTCGATCTATATCATTTCGCTCGCTGGGGCGCCTCGCGGTCGAATTCTTAAATTGGACGCCACCGCACCGATCCTTGCTGAGGCAGAAGAAGTTGTCGCGCAAGGCGAGGGTGCTCTTTCCCATAGTTTTTACTTCAAATTTTCTCCAAGCATCCTGATCGCCGAAGATCGGATCTACGCGACTTACGAGATTGGCGGGCCGAACGAATTGCGCGTTTTCTCATTGGATGGCGATCCGCAGGCGTCGCCCGTACAAATGGACGTATCCACGGCCTATGGATTGACGCCGGCGGGTGGTTCCGATGTGTATTTCGGGTCTACCTCTTATGTGGCCATGTCGAAGTGGTTACATTTCAACGCAT